>Ga0335072_10001483_pt1 | contig 38172 bp, 34 predicted proteins | sample Lox_Sample_21_FD_206725 | JGI IMG/M metagenome (GOLD analysis project Ga0335072, IMG submission 206725) | Soil microbial communities from Loxahatchee National Wildlife Refuge, Florida, United States - Lox_Sample_2.1 | ecosystem: Environmental > Terrestrial > Soil > Wetlands | place: USA... | reverse complement strand
TAGCCAGGACCTCGCCGGGCTCGACGCACCCGTCGCCGGTACCGGGCCCGGATGGCTGCGTAGCGACTTCCGCATCGACGCGCCGGTGCGGGAACGGCCGCTCAGCGACGTGGTAGCGGTGGGCGGCGCCCCGGCCATCGAGTTCACCGCCTACCCGGCGAGCGACACCGGCGACCCCGAGGCCACGCTGCGGGTACGGCCGGCGCAGATGGGACCCTCCGCCCTGATCCCCCGCTCGCGCTGGCGGTTCACCTCGCCGACGTCGATCACGCTGGACGGCGGCTTCCAGCCGCAGCACTGGTACGAGCTGATCTACCGCTCGGCGTTCGCGCCGGTGACCGGTGCGGGCCTGCTCGCGCTGCGGGACTTCGGTGCCCACCTGCGGGCCGGCCACGACTTCGTCTTCGCCCACGGAATCTCGCAGACCGGCCGGGTGCTGCGCGAACTGCTGTACGAGGGACTCAACCTCGACGAGCGGCGCGAGCGGGTCTTCGACGGGGTATTCGCGGAGATCGCGAGCGCGCGCCGCGGCGAGTTCAACCGCCGCTACGCCCAGCCCAGCCTGCTGTCCCCGATGATGCCCGAATACGGCCCGCCCTACGACACCACCTCCCTGCTCGCGCGGCAGCGCGAACTCGGCGGCGTGCCCAAGCTCATCCTGACCAACAGTTCATGGGAGTACTGGCGCGGCGACGGCGCGCTCGTGCACCAGGATCCCGTCACCGGCGCCGACCTGCCGGAAGATCCCGACGCACGCGCCTACCTGATAAGCGGCACCGATCACCTCGGCCCGTTCGGGGACCTGAAGCGAACGTTCCCGACCGGGAACCCGCCGCACAACATCGACCCGGGCCCGGTCGTCCGCGCACTGTTCGTCCAGCTCGAGGAGTGGGCAGCCGACGGGACCGAGCCCGCGCCCAGCGCCGTCCCGCGGCAGGCCGACGGGACCGCGGTGAGCCGGGAGTCGGTGCTCAAGGCCTTTCCTGACGCCGCGCTGCCCGACCCTGACGTGCTCCCCTACACTCCGGCCATCGACCCCGCCTGCGTGCAATGGCCGCTGCGCCTGGGCGAGCCCCGCATCGCGCTGGTATCCGCGGTGGATGACAGCGGCAACGAGATCGCCGGCATCCGGCTGCCCGCCGTGGAGACCGGGATCGCGGCGTATACCGGCTGGAACCCGCGCAGCCACATCGACGGGCTGCCCGACGTCCTCTACGACATGGCCGGCAGCCGCCTGCGGCCACGCTCGGAGCGTGCCGCTCCCGGAGAACCCGAGCTGCTTGCCGCGGCCAGGAGGCTGGTCGCAGGGCGCTTCCTGCTGGACGAAGACGTCGAACTCGCGGCCCGGCAGGCGCTCGGCGAGACCGCCGAGGGATAGTGACCCCGGCGCGACGGCCGGGAACCAGGCTCGCCGCGCGTAGCACGGCCGACGCGGATGCCGGGCGGCGCGAAATCCAGGGGTCAGCGGGCTGTCGCGCGGATGACCCGCAGGGCGTGGTCACTGGCGGGCGAGCCGAGCGCGGCGTTCAGGGCGCCGAACAGCTCGCCCGCGTCGACGCCGTTCCAGTCCGGCGGCAGCAGCGACAGCGGGATCCCGGGGTCGCGATACGGCAGCCGCCGCCACTCGGTGAGCATCGGGAGGTAGAGGCCGAACGCTTCCGGTGGCGTGACCGCGTCCGCCGCCACGCGGTCACGAACGGGCCGGTAGCGGTGCAGGAAGTTCGCGTAGAGCGCGGTGAGCTCGTCCAGGTCCCACCATTCGCGCACCTTCGACCGCAGGTCGCCGAACGCGAGGTGCTCGCCCGCGAACAGGTCCACGTATTCCGCAAGCCCCCGGCGCTCGAGCGTGCGCGTGGTTTCCGCGGCAATGCCGCCCGGCGCGACCCACACCCCCGGCGCGGTCGTGCCGAAGCCGAGGCGGGTAAGGCTGGTGCGCAGCGCATGCCGCTTGTCGCGTTCTGACTCGGGGACCGAGAACACGACCACCAGCCAGCCGTCCGCCTCGATGGCACGGGGACGCTCGAAAATCCGGACGTCGCCCTCGGCGAGCACCGCCAAGGTAGGAGCGGTCAGGGAGTAGCCCGCCGCGCCGCCGCGCCGCTCGCCGTCGAGGACGCCGCGCCGCTTCAGCCGGGACACCGACGACCGCACCGCCTGGCCGTCGGCACCGAGGTCCGCCATCAGCGCGACGATCGCCGCCACCGACAGCCAGTTGCCCTCGGCGCGCCCGTAGAGGGCGAAGATCGTGAGGATCAGCTGACCGAGCCGGGTGTTATCGGAGGTTGCCACCTTAAGAGGGTGCCGCAGTCAGGGCGGCCAGCGTACGGGAAGGCGTCCAGCGGATGTGGACCGGTTCGTCCGCGTCCGTGCGCAGCAGTGACAGCCGCGGCCGCACGGCGTCGGTGCGGGCGGACGGCGGTTTGCGGCTGCCCGCCGCGAACTGGTCAGGCCAGGCGGCCGCCGGCCCGCGGTATCCCTGCTCAACGGCGGCGTGCAGGGTCCACTGCGGGTCGTAGAGATGGGTGCGGCCGACAGCGCACAGGTCGGCGCGGCCGGCCAGCAGGATCGAGTTGACGTCGTCGTAGGAGGCGATCGCGCCGACCGCGATCACCGCCACGCCGGCCTGCGCGGCCACCTCGCACCGGACCCGGTCCGCGAACGGCGTCTGGTATGACCGGCCGAACGCGGGTCGCTCATCCTTGGTGACCTGCCCCGACGACACGTCGATGCCGTCCGCCCCGCGGGCGATGAACGCACGGGCGATCTCCACGGCGTCATGTTCGGTGTTGCCGTCAGGGACCCAGTCGGTCGCGGAGATCCGCACGATCACCGGCCGGCCCGCGGGCCAGGCTGCGCGCACCGCGTCAAACACCTCGAGCGGGAACCGGAGCCGGTTCTCAACCGTGCCGCCGTACGCGTCGGTCCGCTTGTTGGCGACCGGAGAGAGGAACGACGACAGCAGGTACCCGTGCGCGCAGTGCAGTTCGAGCAGGTCGAAGCCAGCCTGCGCGCCGCGCCGCGCCGCCGCCGCGAAGTCGGCGACGACCTTGTCCATGTCGGCGCGGGTGAGTTCACGCGGGACCGGCGAGCCGGGGCCGTAAGGAACCGGGGACGGCCCGGTAACCTGCCAGCCGCCTTCCGCCAGCGGGTCGTCCATGCCCTCCCACATGAGGCGGGTGGAGCCCTTCCGGCCGGAGTGGCCGAGCTGGAGGCCGATCCTGGCGGTGGACCGCTCATGCACGAACGAGGTGATCCGCGCCCAGGAGTCGCGCTGCTCGTCTGTCCACAGGCCCGTGCAGCCCGGGGTGATGCGGCCCTCTGGAGACACGCACACCATCTCGGTCATCACCAGGCCGGCCCCGCCCACGGCCTTCGAGCCGAGGTGGACCAGGTGGAAGTCACCCGGCACCCCGTCGGTGGCCGAGTACATGTCCATCGGCGAGACGACGACCCGGTTCTTCAGCTCCAGGCCGCCGAGCCGGAACGGCTGGAACATCGCGGGGGCCGCCGGGTCGCTGCCGTAGCCCTGGGCCGCGCTGAAGGCGGCGTTGACGTGCGCGGCGAACTCCGGGTCCCGCTCGCGCAGGTTGTCGAAGGTGATCCGCCGGGACCGGGTCAGCAGGTTGAAGCAGAACTGCTCGGGTTCGCTCCGCATGTACATGCCGATGTTCTCGAACCATTCGAGTGACGCCTGGGCCGCGCGCTGCGTTGACTCGACCACCGGTCGCCGCTCGGCCTCGTACGCCGTAAGCGCGGCCTCGACGTCCCGGTGCTCGTGCAGGCAGGCCGCGAGGGCCAGGGAGTCCTCCATTGCCAGCTTGGTGCCGGAGCCGATCGAGAAGTGCGCGGTGTGCGCGGCGTCCCCCACCAGCACGAGGTTCCCGTGGTGCCAGCGCTCGTTGCGGACGGTGGTGAAGTTCAGCCACTTCGAGTTGTTGGCGAGCAGCCGGTGGCCGGCGAGCTCGTCGGCGAACAGCTCGCGCAGCCGGGCGATGGCGCAGGTGTCGCTGGTACCGGGCGGAAACTCGGTGCTCTCCATGAGGTCGAAGCCGGCCCGGCGCCACACGTCTTCGTGCATCTCCACGATGAACGTCGAGCCACCGTGGGAGTAGGGGTAGCCGTGCACCTGCATGGTGCCCCACTCCGTCTGCTTGATGAAGAACTGGAACGCCTCGAAGACCCGGTCCGTGCCCAGCCACATGTACTTGCTGTGCCGCCGGTCCAGATCAGGGCGGAACACGTCGGTGTACTTCGCCCGGGTGCGGGAGTGGGCCCCGTCGGCGGCCACCACCAGGTCGTGAGTGTCGCGGAGCTCATCGGCGTCCGGTGCCCGGGTGGTGAAGCGGACGGTGACCCCGAGCGAGCGCACCCGTTCCTGCAGCAGGGCGAGGAGTTCCTTGCGGCTCATCGCCGCGAAACCCTGGCCGCCCACCGTGAAGCTCTCGCCCCGGTAGTGGATGTCGATGTCGGTCCACCGGGCGAACCGCTCCGCCATGGCGGCGGCGAACTCCGTGTCGGCGTTCTCGATGCCGCCGAGGGTCTCGTCGGAGAACACGACCCCGAAGCCGAACGTGTCGTCCGGAGCGTTGCGTTCCCAGACGGTGATCTGGTGGGCCGGGTTCAGCTGCTTGGCGAGGGCGGCGAAGTAGAGCCCGCCTGGGCCGCCGCCGACGACGGCGATCTTCATGCCAGGGTTTCCTTTCGCTGGGCGGCCGCCTGCTCCTTCTCGGCGATCTCCCGGAGGGCGAAGTGCTGCAGCTTGCCGCTCGCGTTGCGGGGCAGCACGGCGGTGAACCGGACCTCGCGCGGGTACTTGTACGGGGCCAGGACGCGCTTGACGTGGTCCTGGATCTCCTTCGCCTTGGCGGCGGACACGGCACCCGCGGGCACGCCCTCGCGGAGCACGACGAAGGCGCAGACAACCGAGCCGCGCTCGGCGTCCGGGCGGCCCACGACCGCGCATTCCAGGACGTCGGGATGCGTGTCGATGGCGGCCTCGACTTCGGGGCCGCCGATGTTGTAACCCGAGGACACGATCATGTTGTCGCTGCGGGCCTGGTAGTAGAAGTAGTCGTCCGCGTCCCGGTAGAACACGTCGCCGGTGACGTTCCAGCCGTTCGTCACGTAGTTCCGCTGCCGTTCGTCGTCCAGGTAGCGGCAGCCGACCGGACCGATCACGCCGAGCCGTCCCGGCTCGCCGGGACCGAGCTCGGTGCCGTCCGGGCCGAGGATGGCGGCGCGGTAGCCAGGCAGCGGCGTTCCCGTCGCCCCGGGCCGGATGTCGTCGCCGGCCGCGGAGATGAAGATGTGCAGCATCTCAGTCGCGCCGATGCCGTCGATGACCTTCAGGCCGATGCTGTCGCGCAGTCGCTCCCACGTGTCCTGCGGGATGTGCTCGCCCGCCGATACTGCCTTGCGCAGCCCGGCCAGCTTGCCTTCAAGTCCGTCCCGCAGTATCGCCTTGTACGCGGTCGGGGCGGTGGCCAGCACGGTGACGTTCTCGCTGGCCACGATGTCGGCGAGCTGGGCGGGAGTGGCCTGCTCGGTAAGCAGCGCGCACGCGCCGGCCAGCAGCGGGAAGACGACGAGCATGCCGAGACCGAACGTGAAGGCCAGCGGCGCGGTGCAGGCCGCCACGTCGTCCGGTGCCAGCTGGAGGGCGTGGCGGCCGAACGTGTTGTCGATCGACAGGATGTCCCGGTGGAAGTGCATGGTGATCTTCGGGACCCCGGTAGTCCCGGATGTCGGGGCGAGCAGCGCCACGTCGTCGGCCGCCGTGGCCACGTTGACGAACTCACCCGACTTGGCCGCGGCCCGCACGGTCAGGTCGTCCGGGGCGTCGCCACCGTAACCGATCACCGTCATGGACGGCAGGATGGTGTCCCGGACGGTGCAGGCGTCCTCGGCGAACCGGTGATCGACGAGAGCGAGGCACGGCCGGGTGCGCTCGGCAATCGGCCCGAGCTCACGAGCGCGGAGCGCGGCCATGGTGCTCACCACGACGCCGCCGGCCTTGAGCACGCCGAGCCAGGCGGCGACCGTCCACGGGTTGTTCGGGGAGCGGAGCAGGACGCGCTGGCCCGGGACGAGGCCGAGGTCTTCGGTGAGCACCTGTGCCACCCGGTTCGCCCTGCATCTCAGCTTGCCGTAGGTCCAGGTCTCGCCGCCCGGGGTGCGCAGCGCGGGCCGGGCGGCGCCGAGTGCCAGGGCAGGGACGTCGATGAGTTCGGTGGCGGCGTTGAGCCGGTCCGGGTAAGCGAGCTCCGGGGTGTTGAACTCGATCACGGGCCACAGGTGCGCTGGCGGCAGGTGGTCGCGGGTGAAGGTGTCGACGTGCGCCGACGGTGACAGGCGTGCTGCGGCAGGCGTCATCGGCGGAATCCTTCCTGGTCAAGACGAGCGGAATATACCCTCCTGGACCACGGTGGCCAGGTGACGGTGATCGCGGGTGAAGAACTTGCCGGCGCCCGTGCCGCGGCCCGCGTCGGCCGCGACCGCTTCCTGGGCGTAAAGCAGCCAGTCGCCGGATATCGCGGCGGCGGGGCGGTGGAACCACATGGCGTGGTCGAGGCTGGCGGTGACCAGTCCCGGCGCTGCCCACGGCAGGCCGAGGACGCGCAGCACCGGCTCGAGGATCGTGTAGTCGCAGACGTAGGCGAGCGCGGCGAGGTCGCGCTGCCCGTCGCTTAGCCCGGGGACGGGGCGCAGCTGGTCGTAGGGCTTGAGCCACACCGCCTGGTGCGGTACCCGTTCCCCTTCCACCGTCAGGTACAGCGGGCCGGGCACGTGGCGCATGTCGAAGCTGCGGCCGCCGGACCAGTAGGCCCGCGACTGGCCGGTCATAGACGACGCTTCCGCCGCCGGGGTGCCGGCCTGCGCGTCAAGGTAGGCGGCCGAGGTAGGCAGGTCGTCCGGGTCCGGGATGCTCCCGGCGCGGCCCGCGGCTGTCTCGGCGGGTCTGGCCTGGAAGGTGCCGCCGGTCTCGCCTGCGGCGAAGCTGGCCAGGCAGGCGTAGACAGGCTTGCCGTTCTGGTAGCCGCGGACCTGGCGGGTGCCGTAGCCGCGGCCGTCCCTGAGCAGTTCCACTTCGTAGCGAACCGCCGCGCCGATGTCGGCCGGGCGCAGGAAGTAGCTGTGCATCGAGTGCAGCCTCTTGCCGTCCGTCACCGAGCGCATCGCAGCGACAGCGGCCTGGGCGACCAGGTCGCCGCCGTATGCCTTGGGCCACGGGCACGGCTGGGTGACCGCGGTGAAGGCCAGGTCGAAGTGCTCGGGCTCGGCCGGGGTCAGGGTGACGGCCGCGGTGAAGACGGCCGACGTTCCGGCGACGCCGGCCGGTGCTTCGTCCGCTGGTCCCGTGGCGTCCGCGAGCTCAGTCCTCATCGGGGCCTTCACCGGTCGAGCCAGTCCCGCAGGTCGGTGTCATCGACGTCGGGCAGGTTGACGACGATGTTCTCCGGTGTGCGGGTGGTCATCCAGACGAGCGGCCTGGTGCGGGACAGGTTGCATTCGACGTGCGGCATGAACGGCGGCACGAAGACCCAGTCGCCCTCTTCCATGTCCACGTAGTCCGCGAACTTCGCACCGAAGTAGATGCGGGCCCGGCCGGACAGCACATAGCCGCCCGTCTCCGCCTCGCCGTGGTGGTGGCTGACCGAGCGGAAGCCCGGCTCGTTGCTGACCTTGCCGAACCACAGCTTCGTCGCCGGGGTGTGCTGGATGCTTACCCCCGAGATACGGACGGCGCCGCCCGAGTCGGCGGTACCGCCGTCCTCCAGGCCGCCGCGGGTTACCACAGGGGCGACAAGGCCGCTGGGCAGCCGGTACGCCGAGTTGTCGCCCTCGAGGCGGTACTCGCTGAAGTCGGCCGTCATGCTCCGGGCTCCTTCCGGATCGTCCAGACGTCATGGATTGCGTATGTGGGACGCTCGTCAGAGAAGCGCTATATCGAATTTCGCACGACCGTCATGTATTGTCAATATCGGATCTGGACCCCGTCATGGAGGAGGCCTCCGATGGCTCCCGTCCCCGTAAACCCGGCCGCCCTGCCCGCGCCCAGCGGCTACTCGCACGGCACCCTCGCCGGGAACACCCTGTACCTGGGCGGCCAGACCGCTCTGGACGCGGACATGAAGATCGTCCCCGGAGGGATCGTCGAGCAGTTCCGGCAGGCGTTCAGCAACGTGCTGACCACGCTCAGGGAAGCGGGCGGCGTCCCGGAAGACCTGGTGAGCGTGACGATCTACCTGACCGACATCCCGGACTACCAGGCGCACGGCAAGCAGATCGGCCGTGCCTGGCGAGAACTGGCAGGCCCGGTGTACCCGGCCATGGCCGGGATCGGCTGCACGGCGCTCTGGCAGCCCGAGGCGATGATCGAGATCCTCGGCGTGGCCGTCGTCCCCGACGACCGGCTCCGCCCGCCGCGCTAGCGCCGACGGGGACGTGAGCCTGAGCGGCCATCAGCCCGTGCGGTCAGCATGCACCCGCCGTCGGTATCCGGCATGATTCACTCCTCCCCTGGCTGGCGACCGCAACCTGGCTGAACCGGCCATCGGTATCAGCGAACCAGAACCAGCCGACGACGATCTGCGCCGCGGCCGGCCGTGCCCGGTGGCGAATGCGGCCGCGGGTGAACTCGACCGAGGGAAGCTCGCCCCGCGGCGTGGGCAGGCATCCCCAGGCGCTGGTGCGCGCTTGGCTGCCGGCGGCTTCCCGGCACGCGCCGCGGAGCAGCCGGCTGGCCCGTGAAGACGCCACCATCACATCGACGAGGGACCCCGCGGCATACACTTCCAGCGCGGGACGGCCGCCTGAGCCGCCGGCGACGCGCAGCGACCACGGCGTGCCCGGCAGGTACAGCCATTCAGAACCGTTCACCAGTCCCGGGCGCGCCATCCACACGTTCGCGGGCCAGGCCAGCAGGAGGCCGCCCCGCCCCGCCTGCCCGCGGTCGGATTCACGGACGCGACCATCGCGCGCCGCCTCGGCAGGCATCCGCCGGCCACGCAGCACCCGTTCCGCGAACTGGTCAACTCGCTGGATGCCGGCACCCGGTTCCGTGCCGGACCGCAGGCAGTCCGGCACGGCCGGCTTTGACATCGGCGCCGCCCCGTGGGACGCGGCCTTGCCGCCGGTTTCCGGTGAGCAAGCGGCGCCCGCAAGCGCACGGTACCGGGGCTGGGAGCTGCGGGCGTCATCTGGAAGTGTCAGCGCCACCTGGGCCCTCCTCTCGATTGCCAACGCTTGTTGACAACACACTAGGCACGCTCCGGGCCATTGTCAACGTGTGTTGGCAAACAGACGTTGGCGCCAGGGCGCGAGGGAGACAGCTCTCCCTGATACCAGTCGCCACCGGCGCGTTCACCGGTCCGGCCGGTCCCGCAGGCCGGCGTCGGCGGCCCCGGGCAGGCGCCGGGCCAGCTCGGACCTGCCGCTGGCGGGTTTCCTCCCGCATCTGCGGGACCTGCCGGAGGCCGGGTTCAGCCGTCAGCGGGCGTCGGCGCGGCACGTGGTGCCGCAGCCGGAGCGCGGCCGGAAACGGCTCAAGGTACGACTGCCCGGCCAGCCAGGGCAGCTCGCCGTCGCTGTCGTAGGTGAGCGAGAAGCGTCGCCGGCTTCACTGATGAGCCGGCCCGGTGGCTGATCCGGCCCGTTCGCGCCGCAGGGCCCGCTCCCACAGCGCCAGCGTCAAGGCGATCATGGCGAACGCGAACCCGAAGTCCTCCACCGGGATGTCCCACGGCCACCGCACACCGGAGATGGCCGCCCGGCGGTAGAGCACGATCGGAGCGGAGAGCTTGGTCAGCCAGCCATCCACCGCGACCTGGAACGCGAGAGTGATCGCCATCGTGGCCCAGAACCGGCGGCGCCGCAAGATCCCGGTGCGCAGCGCGGTGAGCTCCACGGCCGCCACCACGGCCGGAGCGCAGATCGCGCCGACGGTGTAGTCGCCGTTCACCGGCCTGCCCGCGCCCCGCCCCGGGACCGCAAGGCGTGCTCTCCGCGGCCGAGTACCTCGTAGGTGAGCAGTGCGCAGACCGGGACGACGGCGAAGAACAGCCACTCCTCGACAGGCAAGCCCGCCAGCCGTAGTCCGAGGATGTAGCGCGCGCTGAACCACCAGTCCCCGCGGCGCACGGCGATCAGGTCCCATCCGCCGAAGACGGCGATCACCGGCGCCAGGGTAGCGAACAGGGCCTTCGGGCGCCGGTACACCCGGGCGCCGCCAATGATCTCCAGCGGCAACGTCACCGCCACGCACGACCCGAGGACCAGCAGGTACTGCCAGGCATCCATGGCGCTCCCCTCACCCCGACCAGGCCGGCAGGACTGGGCGCCCGCGCATCGCCGCGGCCCACCGGCGGGCCAGCATGCCCCTGGGCGGCACAGTCCACACCGGCTCGGCGGGCAGCCCGCGCGCCGCGAGGATGACGTTGGCGGCACCGATGCCGCTGACGGCGGCGCGCTCCATGAGCGCGCAGGGGAACGGCATGGCGACCCAGTCCCCGGCCAGGGTCAGCCCCGGCAGGGCGGTGCCCACGCCGGGGGTGGTCGCGTGCCCGCCGACCGGGAACCCGGCCGCGTCGGTTCCGACGTGACAGTACTGATCCACGCGCCGCAGGCGCCGGGTCTCCGGCCACAGGCGGCCCAGCTCGGCCAGCATCATGGCCCCGAGGCTGGCAGCGTCCACACCGGGCGGGCAGGCGTAGGCGTGCAGTTCGACCACCGATCCCCCGGTGCGCTCATGCCAGGCGCGCGCCCCTGCTTCCAGGCGGTGATACAGCGCGACCGAATCGAGCACGCCCGGATCGGCGATGCTGGTGAACGGCGCCCGTTCATGGCGGACGTCGCCGCCCAGCCAGTACCGCGCCACCGCGTACGGCGGCCCGGTCCGGGGCCTGGCCACGACCGCGGCGAGCCGCGGGTCACCGGACGTGGCGCAGGGCGAGGCCCCGAGGATCCGCGCCGCCGCCGCGGCGTCGGTGGCCAGCACCACCTCCTCGGCGGTCAGCGTGTCGCCGGTCTCGGTATGGACGCGCCAGTGGCCGGGACCGTCGCCGTCGATCGCGGTGACCGGGGTGCCGGTCAGGATCTGCGTCCCCCGCTGTTCGAGGTAGCGGCGCAGCGGCGCCCAGATGGCGGTTTCATAGTCGGCATGCGGCGCGTCCATGCCGAGGCCCTCCGGGTTGGCGAGAAAGTAGAAGTGGAACATCGCCACCAGCTCGGCGGCCGACATGGAGGCAGCGTCGTTGAAGAACGAGTGCGCGAAGACGTTGAACAGCATCGCCCGGGTGCGTTCCGGCAGCCGCAGCGCGGACAGCAGCTGCTCGGCGCTGAACTGGTCGAGGTGCGCGTAGGTCTGGTCCGCGTCGAACCCGAGCAAGCTGAGGCCGACAGCGTGGTCGGCCCGGGTCAACGCGCTTAGCCGCAGGCTGGGCGAGCGGAGGGCGAGCGCGACGATGCTCAGCGGCGGGGCGGGGGGAAGCCGGTCGAATTCCTCGGCCGGCCAGCGCTCGGAGATGACCGGGTAGCTGCCGAGCGGGTGCAGCAGCGGCGCGGGGCCGGGACTGATCCGGCCCAGTACCTTCCGCCAGTTGTAGTACTGGCGGAAGAAGCCGTGGAACCCGTGGTCGACCCACTGCACCGTGCCGTCGGGAAGGGTGCGCGGGTGCGCGCCGAGGCGCCCGCCGAGCCGGCCGGCGGCTTCGCAGATCACGACGGGAATGCCTCGCTCGGCGAGGACCACCGCGGCGGACGCCCCCGCGATGCCGCCGCCTGCCACGACGACCCGCGGGCGGCCGGGTACCGGGTTACGCGCGGCCGCGGGGGCGCTCGCCAGGTACGGGCGCATTCCCGCCATCCGTCCAGCCAGCCTGGACACTGTCGCCACGGCACTCACTGCTGCCGGTCCGTGGCGGCCATGGCCAGGCTCCGCAGGGCGGCGGCGACGCGCGGCGGCAGCGCGGAACGGCCGACGAGCGCGCAGGCCACCTCGACGTTGTGGCGGACCTGCCGCTCGACGCGGTCCCGCGCCCCGCACCGGATGAGCTCGACGGTGAGCTCGGCGACGTCTGCGCAGGTGACCGCGGGCGTGCCAGCCAGGGCGAGCAGCGCCTGCCCGCGTGGGGGCAGCATGTCCGCCGCATAGGCGAGGAGCTGGGTGGGCTTGCCTGACGCGAGGTCTTCGCCGACCGGCTTGCCGGTCTGCCGAGGGTCACCGAACACCCCGAGCAGGTCGTCGCTGAGCTGAAATGCCTCACCCACCAGGTCGCCGTAGCGCGACAGGCCGGACGGCATTTCGGACAGGCCGGCAAGCGCGACGCCAAGGCTCAGCGGTCCGGTCACCGTGTAGCGCCCCGCCTTCAGCAACGTGGTGGTGCGCGCCACCTCGCGGGAGCGGTCCTGCCGCGCGGCCCCGGCTAGGTCGAGAAACTGCCCGAGGACCAGCTCGTCGACCATCCGGTGCCACACCCTCAGGGCCGCTGCCGGCAGCACGGCGGCGAGACGGCCGGCCACGGCAAACGCGAAGTCGCCGGTAAGCAGCGCCACGGCGCGGCCATAGCCGTCCGGATCCCCGGCCCAGCCGTGGCGGCGATGCTGCCCGCCGATCTCCCTGTGCAGCGCGGGCCGGCCCCGGCGGGTGTCGGACTCGTCCATGAGGTCGTCGTGAATCAGCGCGAAGGCGTGCAGCAATTCCAGCGCGGCGGCTGCCCGCAGCAGCATCGGGGTGGTGCCCTCGCCGACAATGGCATGACCCCAGTAGCAGAACCGCGGCCGCAGTGCCTTGCCGCCATCGAGGTAGGCCATGAGCGCCTCGGGCGGGTCGCACCATGGCGCGCCGCGCTCCTTCCATGCGGTCTGTTCGCGGGCGAGGAGATCCGCCAGGTACGGCCGAAGCTCATCGGTGACGAAGGTGACGTCGGCCGGCGCCAGCACAGTATCCGCCTGGTGCTCTTTCGGGCTCATGCCGGCCTCGCCAGTTCCCGTACCACCGCGGCCGTTCGCTGCCGGCGGGGCACAACGGCGCGCCCGGCAAGGACGTCGCAGCCGGCCTGCTCGATGCGGCCGAGGATCGCGCCGTAGACGGCACAGGCGAGGCGGACGCACCGGCGAGACCGCGCTGGCAGCATCCCCAGGCCAGGCAGGGCCTCGCGGTAGTGGGCGCGGGCCCGGGCGATCTCGAAACCGACCAGCCGGCGCACGGCCGGGCCCGCCGATGGTGCCGCGAGATCGTCCCGGCGCACCCCGAACCTCTCCAGGTCCGCGGCGGGCAGGTAAACCCGGTCGCGGCCCAGGTCTTCCGCGACGTCACGGATGAAGTTCGTGAGCTGGAAAGCCAGGCCGAGCTGACGGGCCGGCTCGCGCGCCGCCGCGGCCACCGCTGCGGGCACAGGTCCTCGCCCGTCGTCCGGAGCCAGCAGAATCGGCAGCATCATCGTGCCGATCACGGCCGCCGACCCCTCCATGTACTCGAGCAGGGCGCCGTAGTCGGCGTAAGCGCGGACATTCAGGTCCATGCGCATACTGGCGAAGAACGCGTCGAAGTCAGCCCGGGGCAGGCCGAAGATTGCGATGGTGTGCCGCACGGCGTGCAGGATCGGCTCGGCGAGGGTCTCCGCGCCGTCGAGCGCGGCGTAGAAGCGGTCAGCCCACGCCTCCAGCCGCTGGGCGCGTTCCGGTCCCCGCGGTGGGGCTTGAGCGTCACCGGCCAGGTCCACGATGTCGTCGGTGCACCGGGTGAAGCCGTACAGGGCGTGCACGTGCCGGCGCTTCCAGGACGGCAGCAGCCGGGTGGCCAGGTAATAGCTGCGTCCCTGGGAGCGGTGCAGGTCACGGCAGCTCGCATACGCGGCATCCAGCGCGGCCCCGGGCGGCGTGGAGCGGGTCATGGGTCCCCCTCGAAAGAGTGAGTCCTGGTGTCTCGGCGAGGACGTGACGCGAATCCTAGAGGATCCGCCGTCCTACAAATCGACGCACATTTCGATTCAAACTAGCGTGGTAGTAGCCTAGGCGCAAATGGACAGGCAGTCGCGCGGCGGGCGATCAAGCGGAGGTAGATCAATGCGGACCGTTACCGGGCCTACTGAGAACGTCGTCATCGTGGGCGCGGGGCTGGGCGGCCTCGCCTGCGCGCTCCGGCTGGCCGGCACCGGGCGGCAGGTAACTGTGCTTGAGCGGACGGACGGCCCGGGCGGCCGGATGGGCCAGCTGGCCGTGGACGGGTACCGGTTCGACACCGGCCCCACCGTGCTGACCATGCCGGACCTGCTGGAGGAAACCCTGGCCGCCGCCGGTGAGCGGATGTCCGACTGGCTGGACCTCATCCGGCTGGACCCCGCCTACCGCGCGCACTTCGCCGACGGGTCGACGCTGAACATCCGGGCGAGCACGGCGGATACCGCCGCGGAGATCGCGCGCCTGTGCGGCCCGCGTGAGGCGGACGGCTACCTCCGCTTCACCGATTACGCGCGCAACCTCTACCGGCTGGAGTGGAAGCGGTTCATCGACCGCGACTTCGACCGCCCGTGGGACCTGGTCAGCACGGACCTGGCGCGGCTGGCCGCCTGCGGCGGCTTCCGCCGGCTGTCAGCCAAGGTGGCGCAGTTCATGGACGACCCGCGCACCCAGCGGGTGTTCTCGTTCCAGTCGCTCTACGCAGGCGTGCCGCCGCACCGCGCCCTCGCCCTGTACGCGGTCATTGCCTACATGGACACGGTCGCGGGCGTCTACTACCCGCGCGGCGGCATGCACGCGGTCGCCGCCGCTCTCGCAGCGGCGGCCGTCAAGCACGGGGTGCGAATCGAGTACGGCCGCGAGGTCACCGGTGTGGAGGTCACTGGATCACGGGCTCGCGCCGTGCGCACCCTGGACGGTGACCGCATCCCCGCCAACGTCGTCGTGCTCAATCCCGATCTGCCGGTGGCTTACCGCGACCTGCTGAAGCAGCCATTGCGACGCCGGCTGCGCTATTCCCCCTCGTGCGTCGTCATGCACCTGGGAGCCGGGACAGCCTACGCCGCCGCGAGCCATCACAACATCCACTTCGGCGACGCCTGGCGGTCCACCTTCGACGACATCACCCGGCGAGGCCGGGTCATGGCCGACCCGTCGCTGCTAGTCACCAATCCAACCAAGACCGACCCGGGTCTCGCGCCCCCCGGCGGCGAGGTCTACTACGTGCTCGCTCCAGCCCCCAACCTGCGGGCGGGACTCGACTGGCCGCGCACCGGCCCGGCCTACGCCGACGACCTGCTGCGGATCCTGGCGGACCGCGGCTACCCGGGCCTCGGTGAGGCGGTCCGCGTGCGGCAGGTGGTCACGCCGGCCGACTGGGCCCAGGCGGGCCTGGCAGCCGGCACGCCGTTCGCCGCCGCGCACACATTCGCCCAGTCAGGCCCGCTCCGGCCCGGTAATCTCGCTCCCGGGCTGGATAACGTAGTGTTCGTCGGCTCTGGGACCCGGCCGGGCGTCGGCGTCCCCATGGTCTTGGTATCCGCCCGGCTCGCGGCCGAACGGATCAGCCCGTCACGTAGCCGGAAGGATGAGTGAACCGGTGCCGGATGCCGGCCTGAGCGCGGGGGAGGCCGCCCGGAGGATAGGCGTCGCCGTCACCACCATCCGCACCTGGGACCAGCGGTACGGCCTAGGCCCGTCGTACCGCGAGCCTGGGCGGCATCGCCGGTACAGCGAGCACGACCTGGCCCGGCTGGAATTGATGCGGCGCCTCACCGTTGACGGAGTTGAGGCTGCCGAAGCCGCCCGCATCGCCAAGGCGACCAACGTCTCCGCCACCCAGGCGCCCCCCGGTACCAGGCCGGAGCCGTTGCCGCGCACGCCGGGTACCGTCAAGGGCCTTCGCCGCGCCGCGCTCGCCCTCGATCCCGCCGACGTGGACCGGCTGCTTGGCCTGGCGCTGGCTGACGGCGTGATACCGGCCTGGACCTCCGTCATCGTTCCCGCCCTGCGCGGACTGGGCAGCCAGTATGCCGTCGCGGGCCGGTATATCGCTGCCGAGCATCTGCTGTCTGGTGCGGTGTCCGCAGCGCTGGCCCGTGTGCCCCGGCCGGGTACGCGGCCGCGGGTGCTGCTCGCCTGCGCGCCGGCCGAGCAGCATACCCTTCCGCTGGAAGCGCTGGCCGCCGCACTGGCCGAGTGCGGCGTCGCCAGCCGTATGCTCGGCGCCCGGGTGCCAGTCAGCGCCTTGCGGGACGCGCTAGCCCGTACCGGCCCGGCCGCCGTGCTGATCTGGGCACACTCGCCCGCGACCGCCGACGGCGACCAGATCGCCGTCGCCGCCGGGACCCGGCCTCGCCCCGCGATCGTGGCCGCCTGCGGACCCGGCTGGACTGCCGGATCCCTGCCAGACGGCGTACTGCTGCTGACAAGCTTCCGGAAGGCGCTCGCCGCCGTAACCGAGCTGCCCTGACGCCGCCGCGCGCCCGCCGGTGCGTAACAGCCGTCGACCAGGCCAGGGCCGGAGCTTCAGACCCGGCCGCGTTGACCCGGCCGGCAAGGCGTTACGGCCTTGCCGGGTTACCCGTGATATTCGTCGTCGGTCACGTGCGGCCCCCAGTGCGGGGTGCCCTCGGTGATGGACAGGTGGGTCATGAAGTGTCCGGGACTGGCGCCGTGCCAGTGCTCTTCGCCGTCAGGAGCGAAGACGACGTCACCGGGGCGGAGTTCGACGACGTCCTGCCCGCGGGCCTGGACCAGGCCGCGGCCCTCGGTCACGTAGAGGGTCTGGCCGCCGTCGTGGGAATGCCAGGCGGTGCGGGCACCGGGAGTGAAGTGCACGGCGGCCACGTTGAGCTGCGAGGGCGGCAGCCCGCGGGTGACCGGATCGAGCCACACTTCGCCAGTGAACGTGTCGGCTGCCCCCTTGACGGTCGGCGGTTTGCTGGAGATCTCCATCTGTTCGTCCTCCTGTCTCGTGCACCTGAAGCTAACGGTGACGCGGTCGCTCAGCCACAGTCTTGCCCAGTGCGGGAGAACCGCGGGAGAGCCTGGCCTTCCGGGTACTGACAGGCCCTCCCAGGCTGTCCGGCCGGCTCATAGCCTGGGACGATGGACAACGGCAAGGAGATGCGCGACTTCCTGGTCTCCCGCCGCGCCAGGATCACCCCGGAGCAGGCCGGGCTGCCTGCTTACGGCGGCAACCGCCGCGTGGCCGGGCTGCGCCGGGAAGAGGTCGCGCTGCTTGCCGGGGTCAGCATCGACTACTACACCCGGCTGGAGCGAGGCCGTGCGGCCGGCGTCTCAGACAGCGTGCTTGAGAGCATCGCCCGCGCCCTGCAACTGGACGAAGCCGAGCGCGCCCATCTGTTCGACCTCGCCCGCGCCGCCGCGGTCCCTGCCGCCCCGCAGGCGCCGCGCCGCGCCGCAGCGCAGCAGGTGCGCCCGAGCGTGCGGCGCATCCTCGACTCGATGGGCATGACCCCCGCCTACGTGCGCAACGCCCGGCTGGACATCCTGGCCGCCAACCAGCTCGGCCGGGCGCTGTTCGCCCCCATCCTGACCAGCCCCGCCCAGCCGGCCAACACCGCCCGGTTCCTGTTCCTCGACCCTGCTGCCCGCGAGTTCTACCCCGACTGGGAACGACAGGCTCAGGACGTGGTGGCCGTACTGCGCACCGAGGCCGGGCACAACCCGCACGACAAGCCCCTGTCCAACCTGATCGGCGAACTGTCCACCCGCAGCGAGAACTTCCGCACCTGGTGGGCCGCGCACAACGTCCGCTTCCACCGCACCGGCATCAAGCGGTTCCGTCACCCCGCTGTCGGCGACCTGACCCTTACCTTCGAGGCGCTCGACCTCGCCGCAGACTCCGGCCTGCGGATCTCCGCCTACACCGCCGAGCCGGGCACTCCGTCAGAAGACGCGCTCAAGGTCCTCGCCTCCTGGGCCGCCACCCTCGACGAGTCAGACCACAGCTCCGCCAGTTAAGCTCCCGCTTTGGTTCCGGGCAGAAGATCAGGGTAGTCCGGACGAATGCGGCTGCCCCCGCAACCCCCGCATGGCCCTGGCATGCGCTGGGCCCACGGGTAACCCGACCCGGTCATCCATTTGCCGGCCGACACCGACCCGTGGCGGCAAGCCGGTGACCACGGCCTCGCTCAGGGGCAAGGTCGTGGTCACCGGCTTCTGGGCCTGACCTCCGCCGCGGCGATCAGCCCGACAATGTGCACCGCGGCAATCAGTCTGAATGATGAGGTTTGCGGTTTCTGGCTATTTCCCCCGGCGGGGTGGCCGAGCTTAGCTAGATAGTGACAAGCCAGACGGCTGGGGTATCGCGACGGGCATGGCCGGGGGTACCCGAGTCATGTTCTGGCACGTGGCCGGCCATTCGCTCACTGCGGCAAGGAGCCCGGTTGTGGGTATCATCGCCTGGATCGTTCTCGGGCTTGGCGCAGGCCTGCTCGCCAACATGCTGATTCCAGGCAGGAGATCGCAGGGGCTCGTCATCACCTGCCTGATCGGAGTCGCCGGGGCGCTGCTTGGCGGCTGGCTGGCCACGGAGCTGTTCCATGTGGTCACCCTGCACGGGTTCTTCAATATCTCCACCTGGCTTACCGCCATAGCCGGCGCGGCGATCCTGCTGCTGGCCTACCACCTGGTCACCAGGCGGAAGACGCGGGCTCGCCGCCGCAGTGGCCACGGCGCCCGGCGGTCCCGCCGCTGGGCGCGCAGGTGAATGAGACGCCAGCGGACAGCGCCCTGCCGCGCACCTCCGGACCGCACCCGGGCAGTGAGCGGGCCACAGGTACGTACCGGATAGGACCGGGCGGGGACATGGAACAGAAGATACAAGGAGGCCACTATGGGCAACGAACAGGCGCAGTGGAGCGTCGCTGAATGGCACGGCAAGATGCTCATCGACCGCAACCGGGAGAAGATCGGGAAGCTTCAGGACGTCTACGTGGACGTCGAGACCGACGAGCCTCAGTTCGCCACGGTCAAGGAAGGACTCATCCGACGCCACCTGACCTTCGTGCCGCTCGGCGGGATCCAGATCGGTCCCGACGATCTGCAGGTGCCAGTGACCAGGGAGCAGGTCCGTACTGCGCCCGACATCGAGATGCACGGCGATGAGCTCTCCCAGGCCGACGAGTCCGCCCTTTATCACCACTTCGAGCTCAACTACACGCCGCCCGGTACGCAGAGCGGCCGGCGCCTCGCTCGCCGTTGAGCGCAGGACAGGCTGCGGCTGTCCTCTCGTCACTGCGATCGGTCAGCGCCGCAGCAACGCAGCTGGGTAGCGATCGTGCGGCAGGCGATCCGCCCGCTGCCGGCGCGTGGGCTGACGGCATCGATGAGCGCCGGGCTGATGCGGCAAGTCGTATCCCCAAGACGGCTGGAGGCGGTCGCCGGGCGGCTGGGCAGTTCCCGGACCCGCTCAGTCGCGTGGCGGGCGGAAGGCCGAGCCCGCCGAAGACGAAGGACTGGCGGGCGCCGCACCGGGCGGGATTTGTGAATCTTGGTTCGGCAGTTGCGGGGTGCCGAGTGCGTTACGGCGGGGCGGCATTCGCAGGGACGTCATCCGGTGCCAGCCGCCAAGCCTTTCGCAGACGTAGACGACGTCGATGCCGGCTGCCAGAATGGCCGACTTCGGCCCGGGCCAGTGCAGGATCCGGCCTAGGTGTGCCAGGACCGCCTTGCTGACGTCACGGTAGATGGCAATCTCGGCGAGGGCGGTGGTGCGCAGGATGCGCCGGATGGTGTGTGCGTGCCCGGCCGCCGCCAGTTTCAGCAGTTCTTCGTTGCAGTACGCGAGGTGGTTGTCCTCGTCAATGGAAATCATGGTGATCGCACGGTCGACGTCTGGGTGGCTGCCGGCGTATTTGCGCAGCGTGTGCATCTGCTCGGAGGCGCGCTGCTCGGTAACCCGGCTGTGTGCCAGGTACGTGATGATGTCGTGTTCGGTGAGTTTCTGGTCGCTGCGCAGCTGCTCGTGGGTGAGTCCGATGCCGATGTTCTGCAGCCGCATTGTGTAGTCGGCGGCGGCGGGCACAGGTACCCGGTCCAGGCCTCTCTTGCGCAGCAGCGCGTTGAAGATGCGGCCGTGCTTGTCCTCGTCCGCGCCGTGCCGCGCGGCCTTGGGCGCTAGCTCGGGGTAGGAGTCGGGCATGAGCGCTGCGATCCGGCCGTTCTCCCAGCCGCCCTGGGCCTCGTCACTTGCCGCGATGGAGCAGAACAGCTTGAATGCCTCATCATTGCTAAATATTTCCTCGAAGATTGCCCTGGCGGAGAAAATTGTTGCTCACCTCCGATGGCAGATTCCTTGTCTGGCAGTGGGCCCGGCGCCGGGGTACCGCCTGATCACCGGCTGCGGCCGGTAACCGCGAGCTGAGCGCCGGTGCCGAACCGGGGTTGCGGCGCCTGCCATGGTCCGGTCCTCGGCCCGATAACCTCGTCGTTGCCGATGACCTGCTCTCTCTTGGTCACTTGAGGACCATTGAGTCGATGATCTGGCTACGCGGGCACCTTTTGGTCGAGTCACTCTAAGTACTCGTATCGATACGCCCAGTATACTTCGCGGTGCTCCGGGCGTTCGGGATCTACATGACCAGCGCTGACGCCACCTCGCGGTATCCGGCGCGTGTTGTCAGGCAGCCGGCGCGGCGCCAGCACGGCCGCTCCGCGGAGAGCTTGCTGGTCTGCCATGCACACTAAGCCCGGCACTTGCCCATGTCCTTTCTGGGCGACGTGCAGCCGGGGGCTTACAACCTGGGTTCTGGACCCGGCCCGGGCCGGTCGCGACCCTGCCCGGCGGGGGGCAGCCGCTGTCCCCTTGTCGCGGCCGGGCCGGGGATGGTCTCGGTGCCCTCTACCAGGCCCCGGGCAAGGTCGGACAAGCGGCGGTTTCGGGAGCGGGCGTAGTCGCGCAGGACGCTGAATGCCTGATCCATGTCTAGGTCGAGGCGCTCGGCGAGCTTGCCCTTGGCCTGCTCGATGACGACCCGGCTGTTCAGCGCGGTCTGCAGTTGCTCGTTCAGGGTGTCGCCGCGGCGCATGTTGCGCTCGTGCAGCAGGCCGATGGTGGCCACATCGGCCAGCGCCTGGCCGACCCGCACGTCCGCGAGGTCGAAGTCACCCGGTGCGGCGCGGAAGAGGTTCAGCGCGCCGATGACCTGCTCGCGGAGCCGCATCGGCAGTGCTTGCACGGCGGCGAAGCCGGCCTGCGCGGCTTCGGCGGCGAACCGCGGCCAACGCTGGTCGGTGGCCAGGTCGGTGGCCGTCACGGGCTGGCCGGACCGGAAGCAGTCCAGGCAGGGGCCCTGGTCGTTTTGCAGCTGAAACAACTCAAGCAGCCGGGCGGCCTCGCTGGAGGCGGCCACCACGCGCAGCTCTCCGCGCTGGTCGGCCAGCAGCAGCCCGACGGCGGAGACGTCAAGCAGGGCGGCGCTGCGGCCGGTCAGCACGTGCAGGAAGTCGATGACGTCGAAGTCGGCGACCAGGGTGTCAGTCAGCACGACGAATGTTTCTGACAGCAGTTGCCCGTCCGTCCGGCTCACCTTCTCAGCTCAGCAAACGAAGCAAGATCGGTGGCCGGACCATGGCAGGCGGAGTGCCAGCCGACACCCGGCGAGTGCCTCATGCGTCACCATCCTGGAACGGCCCAGGGTCGGGTTGCAGCCGCAGGCGGCGGGCGACGATGTCGCGGGCCACATCGGTCAGCCGCAGGTCGTTGACATAAGCATAGGCCCGCAGCCGCACGAACGCGTCGGTGATGCTGACGCCGAGCTGCTCGGTGAGCATCCCGGTGGCCTGGTCGACCTCCGCCCGGTGCGCACCCAGATCCGCAGGCTGGCCGCCAGGCCCGGCCCCGGGACCCTGGTCTTCCCCGGCCCGAGCCTGGGCGTCGAGCAGCAGCAGAGTCGCGGTATCGGCGAACCCCAGCGCGTCCCCTAGCTGTACGCTGCTGAGCCGGCCGGGCCGGTCCCGGTACAGGCATAGCACCCCGGCCCGGATCACCCCGACCACCAGCGGGAATGCGAAGACCGCCGCCGCCCCCGCCTGGCGTGCCGCCGGCGCGAACACCGGCCAGCGCCGCCCGGATTCCCCGTCCGCCAGATCGGAGGCCAGCGCCGGACCGCCGGAGGCGGACGCGTCCAGCGACGGTCCTTCTCCCAAAGTCAGCTGCAGCTCGGCGAGCCGCTCACTGAGCTCATCAGTCGCCCGCATCAGGTGCCCCGCCTCCGCGCCCCGCGCGGCGCTCAGCCAGGCACCGGTCACCTGAACCCCGGCCACGGCCGCCGCGCACACATCTCCCGCTGACACACGGCCGCCCCGGGCGGCCGCCTGCTCCGCGACCAGCCCCCAGATCCTGCCCAGCCGGTTGTCCGTCACCCGCGCGGCCAGCCGAAGTGACCCGCCGGCGGGACCCGACAGCAGGACCCGGCGGTGGCTGCCGCGCCGCGGGCGCCGGCGAACTCCGGACCCGCAAGACCCCGGTCCCCGCACAACGCGCTCGCCACATCGCCACCGTGCGGGCGGGCACTCAGATCCGCGCCGAACATGGGACCGCCTCCCGCCTCAGCAGCAAGGCGGAGTCCGGGCCCAGCGGCTAGTTGGCAGGCTATTCCCTGAACCCTGCGCCCCTCAAGCGATCTGCGCGCTGTCGCCGCAATCGCAATGAGTCCGCACCGAAACAAGGCTGCCCCAAGTGGCATTCATGGAGCGGGAGTATGCCCGGGCTGCCTGGACCACGCGGTTGCGCCCACTGAATGCCGCGGGTGTTCAGGGTCAGTGGTTGCGCAGGGAGATTTCGTCGGACTCGGCGATGTCGTCAGCCTGGACGGCTCGCAGTCCGTTGCCGAGGCGATCGCGAGCCTGCCGCAGGAGCTTGAGGGAATTGGTGGCGGGGCCATGCGGGGCCGCGCGCTCGGGATCGGCTCCGTGTTCTTCGATGAGGTGTGCCTGCAGGGCTGCCGCTACTTCGTCGGTCGCCTTCAGCGCGTGATAGATGGCCCGGTCCCGCGCGGTGTCGTTAACCATACCGACAGTATCCCCCGCAGTTCGCTTTGCGGCACTAGGCGTTGCCCCGCCGCCGGTTCGCGCAGCGGGGCAGGGCACGGCGGCGGAACTCCTGTTCCGGCCAGTCGGAGTCGTCGATGATGTCCACGAAGTTATCCTCAGGACTGCCCCTCGCGGACGCCCCGTTCGACCCGGTCCCCCAGATTCTTGTCCACGTTGCGGAGGTACCAGAACGAACGCTGGAGCACCGGCTCGGTCACGCCGTTGAGCAGCTGCCCCACGATGTTGCCGACCAGCCGGTCACGTGCGGCGTCGTCCATCACTTCGCGGACAAGGGCGCCAGGCTGGCTCCAGTCGTCGTCCTCGGCGTGCTGGACGTAGGCGGCGCGCATGATCTCACCGTCGGTGTACCAGCTCGCCGGCTTGTACCGCTCGCTGGCGGCGACCGGGCCGCCCTTGGAGTTCGGCCAGTACACCGGGTCGGTCCGGTTGACCATGCGCATCGCGCCGTCCTTGCTGTAGGTGTGCACCGGCACCGCCGGCGCGTTGACCGGGATCTGCTCGTAGTTCACGCCCAGCCGGGCCCGGTGCGCGTCGGCGTAGGAGAACAGCCGGGCCAGCAGCATCCGGTCCGGGCTCGCCCCGATCCCGGGCACCAGGTTGTTCGGCTGGAAGGCGGCCTGCTCGATCTCGGTGTGGTAATCGACCGGGTTGCGGTCCAGGGTCATCCGGCCCACCTCGGTCAGCGGGTAGTCGGCGTGCGGCCACACCTTGGTGAGGTCGAACGGGTTGTACCGGTAGTTCGTGGCGTCCTCGAACGGCATGATCTGCATCTTCAGTGTCCAGCTCGGGTGGTCGCCGCGCTCGATCGCCTCGTACAGGTCCCTGGTGTGGTAGTCGGGGTCGGTCCCGGCCAGCCGGTCGCCCTCGGCCTGGGTCCAGAACTCAATGCCCTGGTCGGTCTTGAAGTGGTACTTCACCCAGAACCGCTCGCCCTTGGCGTTAATCCACATGTAGGTGTGGCTGGAGTAGCCGTTCATGTGCCGCCAGGTCTTCGGGAGGCCACGGTCGCCCATCAGCCAGATCACCTGGTGCGCCGTCTCCGGCAGCAGCGTCCAGAAGTCCCACTGCATGTCGTTGCTGCGCAGGTTGACTCTGGCCAGCCGCTTCTGGGAGCGGATGAAGTTCTGGAAGTGCAGCGGGTCCTTCACGAAGAAGACCGGCGTGTCGTTGCCGACCATGTCGTAGTTGCCCTCGCTGGTGTAGAACTTCAGCGCGAACCCGCGCAGGTCCCGCCACATGTCGGGGCTGCCCCGCTCTCCCGCCACCGTCGAGAACCTGGCCACCAGCCGGGTGGTGGTCCCCGGCTGGAACACCGCCGCCTTGGTGTACTCGCTGACGTCGCCGGTCACCTCGAACCGGCCGAACGCGCCGCTGCCCTTGGCGTGCGGCTGCCGCTCAGTTATCCGCTCCCGGTTGAACTGCGCCATCTGCTCGATCAGGTAGCTGTCCTGGAGCAGGACAGGACCGGCGGGACCGACGGTCAGCGAATACTCGCCGCTTTCGACCGGAATGCCGGAATCCGTAGTCTGTACCGGCTCCGAGCTAGTCATGTCACATATTCCTTTCGTGGGGTCGCCGCAGTTTCGGTGGACCCATGAGTTGACTCGTACCACTCTGGTAACTGCCCGCCCCAAACCTGGCGAACCGGTACCACATCGTCCTGCTGATTCACGTGGGCGCCGGCAGACTCCGGCGAGCGCGATCCGCCGCGCTAGCGGATCTCCGTGGCCGATGCATGGCCCGGTTCTGCGCCAGCTCGTTCGCCGCGGATCGCGCGTTCGACCCCTTGGCGTCACAAGCCAACGGCCAGCCGGCGTTAGGGAGCCTGCCTGCGGGCTCCGCAAAGCCAGGGTTCGGACCATCACGAATACCTGGTTGCTGCCGCATTACCGTCGAAAAGGAATGGAGGACGCGAACGCCGCGCTGGCGCCTGGAGCAGGGTCCTTGTTCATCCACCAAGGGTGAGGCGGACAGTAGCCGCCGACGGGGATGCTGGCATCGACGCGGCCGGGCATCAGCGCGACGGCCGGACAAGCAGACCGGACGGCGTGGATATGAGCAACGCGGAGCAGGGGCGACTGCAGGAAGCTGACACGACTGGTGTCCCATGGCGGCGCTGGGGACCCTATCTCAGCGAACGGCAGTGGGGGACGGTCCGCGAGGACACCGGCCGGGGCGACGATACGTGGAACGCGTTCACCCACGACGAAGCCCGCTCCCGGGCCTACCGGTGGGGCGAGGAGGGGCTGGCGGGCATCAGCGACGACAAGCAGTCGCTGTGCCTGGCGCTGAGCGTGTGGAACGAGCGTGACCCGATACTCAAGGAGCGGCTGTTCGGTCTCACCAACAGCCAGGGCAACCACGGCGAAGACGTCAAGGAATGCTATTACTACCTCGACGCGACCCCGACGTCCTCGTACCTGAAGATGCTCTACAAGTACCCGCAGGGCGAATTCCCCTATAATGACCTAGTCGCGACCAATGCCGCGCGCGGAAAAAATGATCCCGAATATGAGCTTATCGATACCGGGACCTTCGATGAGAACCGGTACTTCGACGTCTTCGTGGAATATGCGAAAGCCTCACCCGAAGATATTCTCATGCAAATCACCGTGCATAACCGGGGGCCGCAGGAGGCCCGGCTGCACGTCCTGCCCACGCTCTGGTTCCGGCACACGTGGTCCTGGGCTGGCGGTACAGAGCAGCCCATGCTGCGTGCCTACACGGAGGGTCCCGGTGGCAGCGCTGTGCGCGCCGAACAGAGTCAACTCGGCACGCGCTGGTTCTACGCGGAAGAGCAAGTTCCCGTGCTGATGACCGGGAACGAGACCAACAACGAGCGCGTGTTCCACTCGCCTAACGACGCCCCCTATGTCAAGGACGGTATCGACCGGGCTGTGGTGCACGGCGAAACCACCGCGGTCGACCCCGGCGGCACCGGGACCAAGGCAGGATTCCACTATCGCCTGACCATCCCTGCGGGGGAAAGCAAGAGGATCCGGATGCGGCTCACCCAAGGGGAGTCCTGGCACCCGTTCGACGACTTCGATGACGTGATGAACGCCCGCCGAGCCGAGGCGGACGAGTTCTACGCCGGCGTGCTGGCCGGCGACCTCAGCGACGACGAGCGGCTGATCGGCCGTCAGGCGCTGGCCGGCATGCTCTGGTCCAAGCAGTACTACGAGCTCGACGGGGATGTCTGGCTGGCCGAACACGGCGCCGATCCGCTCTTCCCCGACCCGTCGCTCCGCAATCATGACTGGCAGCACCTGCACGCAGAAGACATCATCTCCATGCCGGACAAGTGGGAGTACCCGTGGTTCGCGGCATGGGACCTCGCCTTCCACACGGTGGCCCTCGCCGTGGTCGACATGACCTTCGCCAAGCAGCAGCTGGACCTGCTGCTTGATCGCCGTTACCTGCACCCCAACGGCCAGCTGCCCGCCTATGAGTGGAACTTCAGCGACGTGAACCCGCCGGTGCACGCATGGGCGGCATGGTTCGTCTACGAGCTGGAAAAGAGGATGACCGGCAAAGCCGACCGCGCTTTCCTGGAAAACGCCTTCCAGAAGCTGGTGCGGAACTTCGGCTGGTGGCTCAACCGCAAGGACGCCGACAACCGCAACATCTTCCAGGGCGGGTTCCTCGGCCTGGACAACATCGGCGTCTTCGACCGCAGCGCGCCGCTGCCGGGCGGCGGGCGGATTGACCAGGCGGACGGCACCGCCTGGATGGCGCTGTACAGCTCGACCATGTTCGAGATAGCCGCCGAGCTGTCCCTCGAAAACCCCGTATACCTGGAGACCGCCCAGACGCTGCTAGAGAACTGGGCCTGGATCGCGGCCGCGACCAATCACGTCGGACCGGACGTGACGGGCCTGTGGGACGAGGAAGACGGCTTCTTCTACGACGTCCTCCGTCGGCCGGACGGCAGTTCCATCCCGCTCAAGGTCCGCTCCCTCGTCGGGCTCATGCCCATCGTCGCCGCGACCGTCGTCCCCGCCGACGTCCGCAGTGAGTCTCCCGAACTGGTGCGAAGCGGTGTCGAGTTCCTGCACCGACACCCCGCGGTGACCGCCGCGCTGCCGCTGCACGGCCAGCAGGCCCAGGAGGTGAGCGGCCCGGTGCTCTTCGCGCTCTTCGACGAGCAGCGACTGCGCCGGATGCTGGCTCGCATGCTGGATGAAGGGGAGTTCCTCGGACCGCACGGCATTCGCGCCATATCCAGGTACCACGCCGATCACCCGTACGTGCTCAACATCGACGGCCGGCAATACGGAGTCGGCTACCTGCCGGCCGAGTCCGACACCGGCATGTTCGGCGGCAACTCCAACTGGCGCGGCCCGGTGTGGATGCCGATGAACGTGATGCTCATCCGGGGCCTGCTGAACCTCTACATGTACTTCGGCGACGGGTTCACGGTCGAGTGCCCGACGGGCTCGGGGCAGCAGAAAAACCTCTACGAGGTGGCCGAGGAAATCAGCGAGCGGCTCATCGGCATCTTCCGCAGGGACGCCGACGGGCACCGCCCGGTGCATGGCGGCCAGCCGATGCTGCAGACTGACCCGTACTGGCGCGACCTGGTGCTGTTCTACGAGTACTTCCACGGCGACAACGGCGCCGGGATCGGGGCCAGCCATCAGACTGGCTGGTCGGGCCTGGTCGGGGTGCTGCCGCTGCTCTTCCGCGGCGGTATCCCGCGCCAGCATGCCGAGATTCCAGCCCCTCGCGCGGCACAGAGTCAGGAGTCCGTGCGGCATGAAGAGATGGCTGGATGACGGGCTGGCCGCCCGGGCACGCCGGTCGCTTTCTGCCGTCTGACCGCCCCGGCAGGGCCCTCAGCAACATTCGCTACAGCTGGAAGATCCCGAAGGAGAAGGGGGCCGCGGTGATGGCTGCCTCTGCCACGGAGACGCCGGTGCCCTCGACTTCGGTGGCGCGGGCGAGTTCGGGGCGGTCGTGGCTCAGCACGCGAGCGCTGCCGCTGGGGTTGACGATCACGAGGAACCTTCCGCCGCGGAGGTAGGCGAGCGGGTAGCCGTCGTGCAGGATCTGCAGGCTGCCGTCCGGCCCGAGTTCAGGGTTGGCGCGGCGGAGCGCGAGCAGGGCCTTGACGGTGTGCAGGAGAGAGTTCTCCCCGGCACGCTGCTGTGCGACGGTGGGACGCCCGGGGTCCGGGTCGATCGGCAGGTACAGGTCTTCTGGCGGGGCAGTGGAGAATCCCGCGTTGGGGCTCGAGTCCCACTGCATCGGGGTGCGTGACCCGGCCCGGTTGTAGCCGGGAGCCAGCACGCTCCCTTCCTTGTCAGGAAGGCCGGGGACAAAGCGCATGCCGATCTCGTCGCCGTAATAGATCGCCGGCAACGCGGGGAAGGTGAGCTGGAAGGCGAAGGCCGGCGGAAGCTGCTCGGCAGTGCGTGGTTCAGTGTGGAGCCGGGCGAAGTCGTGGTTCGCGGTCGGCAGGGCGATGTGTCCGGGTTCGCCGATCGCGGCGAGTGCCTCTTTGTAGGCGTCAAGGAACGTGGCGGCACTGCCTTGGCCTCCGGCGTCGAAGTAGCACGAGTCCGTGCCCCACTCCTCGCGACTGGTGCCGGTGCGGGTGCTCCACAGCGAGCGCATCGGTCTGCCGTTGGCCGGCCCGCCGAAGTGGAGGAAGAAGTCGGCGTCGAACCCCGCGGGCACGGCGACTGCCGGGTCACCCCATTCGGACAGCAGGGCCGCGTCGGGCTGGACCCGGTCCAGCCAGGCACCCATTTCACGCCAGAGCCGCGCCGTTTCGACAAGGCCGGGATCGTCCTTCACCAGGGAGTACGCCATGTCGACGCGGAACCCGGAAACGCCAAGTCCGAGCCAGTGGTCCATGATCGCGCGCAACGCCGCGCGGTTGGCGCGCGGGCCTTCGGCGTCCACGCTCTGCCGCCAGGGTTCACCTGGCCGCTGCCGGCCATAGCCGAAGTTGAGCGCGGGCTGGCTATCGAAGAAGTTCGGCAGGTAGCCACCGGGGCGGGTGCCGGGTGAGGGTACGAATCCGCTCGGCAGCCCGTCGCCGGGGTCGGCCCAGATGTAGCGGTGGTCGGACGGGTCGTGCGCGGATGCCACGAACCACGGATGAGTGTCGGCCGTGTGTCCCGCAACGAGGTCCAGCAGCAGCCTGATTCCGCGGGCGCGGGCCCCGTCGACGAGTTTGGCCAGGTCGTCGTTGTCTCCGTACCGCGGGTCGACGTTCATGTAGTCGGCGACGTCGTATCCGGCGTCGCGCATCGGGGAGACGAAACACGGGTTGAGCCATACCGCGGTAACCCCGAGCCAGGCGAGGTAGTCAAGGTTCTCCGCGATCCCGCCCAGGTCGCCGATGCCGTCGCCGTTGGAGTCGGCGAAGCTTTGCGGATAGATCTGGTACAGGACGGCGTCGCTCAGCCAGGTCGGTGCGGTCATGCGCGGGTGAGCCCTTCGGAGTCGGAGCGGCAATGGCGTCCGGCCGGCGCACTGTGTCGCGGGTTCGCCAGCCGGTACCGGGTTACAAAGACCCTAGAGCACCCCATAGCGCACCACCAGGATCTGCGTATCCCGGGCTCACCCGGCGATCGCCGCTCGCCGGCTGCAGGGAAGCGATCTAGATCGTGTCAGTTTGCCTGGTCCAGGCCCGGGCCTGGTCGCTGAGGCTGAGGCCCAGGCCCGGGCGGTTCGGCACGAGCATCCGGCCGTCGCGGATCTCGAGGCGCTCGTTGAACAGCGGCTCCAGCCATTCGAAGTGCTCCACCCAGGGGTCGTGCTCGTAGGCGGCGGCAAGGTGGAGGTGGATCTCCATCGCGAAGTGCGGGGCCATCCGGATGCCGGCGTCTTCCCCCAGCGCGGCGACCTTGAGGAACGGGGTGATGCCGCCGACCCGCGGCGCGTCCGGCTGGATGAAATCGACTGACCTCCGCCTGATCAGCTCGCGGTGCTCGGCGACGCTGGTCAGCATCTCACCGGAGGCGACCGGGGTGACCAGATCGCGTGCCAGGTCGGCGTGACCTTCCGCGTCGTAGGCGTCCAGCGGTTCTTCGATCCAGGTCAGCCGGTACTGCTCCAGGTCGCGTCCCATCCTGGCCGCGGTATCGCGGTTCCACTGCTGGTTGGCATCGACCATCAGCGGGAACCGGTCGCCGAGTGCGCTGCGGACGCGTTCGACCCGGTCCAGGTCGGTACGCGTATCGGGCTGGCCGACCTTGATCTTGATGCCGCCGATGCCGCGCTGCACCGATGCCGCCGCGTTCTCTATCACCTGCTCGACCGGCATCGACAGGAAGCCGCCGGACGTGTTGTAGCAGGCGACCGAATCGCGGCGGGCCCCGAGAAGCTTGGCCAGCGGCAGCCCGGCCCGCTTGGCCTTGAGATCCCACAGCGCGATGTCGATGGCCGCGATCGACTGGACGGCGAGCCCGCTGCGGCCCACCGACGCGCCCGCCCAGACCAGCTTGGTCCAGATCCGCTGGATGTCGCTGGGATCCTCGCCGATCAGCTCCGGAGCGATCTGGATGGCGTGGGCGTACTGGCCGGGGCCGCCGGCCCGCTTGGCGTAGCTGTAGCCGATGCCCTGGTAACCGGACTCGGTGCGGATCTCGGCGAACAGGAACGCGATCTCGGTCAGCGGCTTCTGCCTCCCGGTCAGCACCTTCGCGTCGCTGACCGGCGCCGCCAGCGGCAGGAAGGCCAGTGACAGGGTGACCGACGAGATCGCGTCGGTGCTCGCCTCGCCGCGCTCGAGCGCGGCGAAGTGCCTCTCGCCGGCCTCGCTGGTCACGGTCGCGGTCGTGTGCCCGGGAAACCTGGAAGTGGCCAACAGTTGCCTCCTTGGTTCGGATCATATGTCCGGCGCCGCGGGGAAATAGCTGATGACGCGGGCAACAGGCGCCGCCTTCTGTGACGGGCGGCGCCGCACCCGCGGCCATGGGATGCGTGCCACGGCCGCATCGGATAATCTCTACATGCCTGTAGAAGTTCTACGTTGCTGTAGACGAAAGAATCTGCGGGCAGTCCGCCGTCCTCATCTCTCCCGGTGCGCCATGAAGGAGCTAGCGTGACCTACTTGCAGGCGGTCGTGATCGCGCTGATCCAGGGGGTCAGCGAGATGTTCCCGGTTTCCAGCCTCGGCCATTCGGTGCTGGTCCCGGCGTGGATCGGCGGGTCCTGGCAGACGCTGGTCACCCAGTCGTCGCAGGCAGACAGCGAGTCCTCGTTCTACCTGGCTTACATCGTGGCTCTGCACTGCGCCTCGGCGCTGGCGCTGCTGTGGTTCTTCCGCGCCGACTGGGTCAGGATCATCAGGGGTTTCCTGCGCAGCCTGCCCGCGAGCGTGCGGCTCAGCGTGCAGGAGCGCCGGCTAAGGCTGTCGGTGCTTGATAAGGACGAGCGGCTAGCGTGGATGATCGTCTTCGCGACGATCCCGGTCGGCCTCACCGGAGTCGCCCTCGAGCACGTCTTCCGTACCTTGTTCGCCAAGCCCCTCGCTGCGGCGGTCTTCCTGTTCGTCAACGGGCTGATCCTGCTCGGCGCGGAGGCGATGCGCCGGTCCGCCGGCCGGCGGAAGAAGGCCGGCGGACCGGTCACGGCAGGCCGCCCGGCTCAGGCTTACGCACCCCTGAGCCCTCAGCAGGAGGCAGCACCTGGGCATCCGGCCGCCTCCGCTTACCCGGGGATTCCTCCGCACCCCAGCTATTCCTCGGGTTCCCGTTACGTCCCGGATCCCGGATTCCCGGCAAGCCTGGCTCAGTCCGGGCATGGCTATCCGGACGTGCAGGCCTGTCCCGCTGGCGCGCCCGATGTCGTCCCGTCCTCGCCTGGAGCCGCCGGCGGCGGAGAGCCCGTGTCGCGCCGCGGGCCCTCCGGGGGCCGGGCCGCAGCCGACATCGCCGAGGCGGAGCGGTCCGACGAACGGATCTCGAGGCTCTCCTACACGGACGCCATCTTGGTCGGGTCCGCGCAGATCCTCGCGCTGCTCGCCGGCATCAGCCGGTCCGGGGTCACCATGGCGGGCGGACTGCTGCGCGGCCTGGATCACGAGGACGCCGCCCGTTTCGCGTTCCTGCTAGCCACTCCCGTCATCCTGGCAGCCGGCGTGCTGAAGGTACCGTCGCTGGCCGGCCCGGCTGGGGCGCACATCCACGGCCAGGTCGCCGTCGGCTTTATCGTCTGCGGGATCGCCGGCTACGTATCTGTCCGGTTCCTTGTCCGCTGGTTCCAGACCCGGACCCTGACCCCGTTCGCCGTCTACTGCCTGGCGTTCGGCATCCTCAGCATCCTCAAGTTCAGCTGAGTCTCCGGATCGGGTAAAGCGGGGCGGCGAAACGGTGACGAGCCGACCCGGGTGGCGCCTTCCTGGTGGCAGCGGCCGCGCGGGACGGCATACTGTCACCGGTAACCGTGCTACATCGACGTAGAACTTGGCCCGCGGACGGCATGCGGCGGGAGGAAGGCGGGCAGCATGCAGGCGAAAGGCGGATCCTCCGGCGGGGTGCCGGCCGGACGCCGGGCTGCAGGGGAACTGGAGGCAGCGGTGCTGGCTGTGCTGCAGGACGCTGGGTCGCCGCTGTCCCCGGCTGAGGTCCTGGACCGCCTGGGCGGCGGGCTGGCGTACACCACGGTGGTGACGATCCTGGCGCGGCTGCACGGCAAGGGCATGGTCAGCCGTCACAAGGACGGCCGGTCTTTCCGCTACGCCCCGGCCGACGACCCGGCCGGTCTGGCCGCGCGACGGCTGGCCCGGATGCTGGACGCCGAGCCCGACAGGGAGGGAGTGCTGACCCGCTTCGTGTCGGGCCTGTCCGGTGCCGACGAGGAACTGCTGCGCCGGGTGCTGGGCGACGACGCCCCAGGGCGAGGGTAGCCGAGGGAGAAGCGCGATGCGCGTGGCAGTCTACCTCCCGCTCGTGCTGCCGCTGATTGCCGCCGTGGCGGCCCGGCCGGTGGCCGAGCGGATGCCGCCGGCCGCAGCGACCTGGCTGCTGTCGCTCAGCGCCCTCTTGCTCGCCGCCGCCAGCAGCGCGGTGCTCGGCCTGCTGGCGCTCACCGCGGTTGTCCGCCTCCCGGTTGCCGACATGCTCGGGAAGATGTCTGGCCAGGTAATCAGGAGCGGCGACCCGGCCTCGGTACCGGTCGCGCTCGCCGCGGGCGTGCTGCTGACCGCAGCGGCCGCCTCCACGGCGCGGGCGCTGTGCCGCCGCACCGCCGCGCTGCTCGCCACGGACCGCCAGGCCCGGCAACTGCCCGGCGCCGGGCAGGTCGTGGTGACCGACGACGACGCCGCCGACGCCTACACCCTGCCCGGCCTGCCGTGCCGGATCGTGATCACCGCCGGCATGCTCCGCGCGCTCAAGCCGCCCGAGCAGCAGGTCCTGGTGGCCCACGAACGCGCTCACGCCGCCGACCTGCACTACCTGTTCGGCACCGCCGCCCGCCTTGCCGCCGCCGCCAACCCCCTCCTGCGTCCCGTCAGTGCGGCCGTCGGCTACACCATGGAACGGTGGGCAGACGAGCACGCCGCCGCCGTCGCTGGCGACCGGCAGCTCACCGCCCGCGCCATCGCCAGGGCCGCCCTCGCCGCCACCGCTGCCCCGCCCCGCCGGGCCGCAAGCAGCGCCGCCCTCGGTGCCGTCACCCGCCTGACGCGCAGCCGGCGTCCCGGGCCGGTGCCGCGCCGCGTCGCCGCCCTGCTCCAACCGCCCCCGCAGCCCAGCCTGCTGCTCCTCACCGCCGCGCTGCTGCTCGTCGCCGTATCCGGCGCGTGCGTTCTAGAGGCGGCCCGCGACCTGCACTCCTTCCTGGTCTTCGCCCGCTACGCGGGTCCATCCTGACCTGCCAGGCGACGGGCACCTGGAATGACCGCAGCCGGCGTCGTCGCCCAGAATCCATCAAGCCCGGTTGAAGTACTATGAGGCCGCGACCGTATCGCGTACTTCCGTCCCGCGTGAGCCGTAAGGTTCGTTCCGCGCGGCATACGAGGTCAGCGGAATGATGCGGGGGAAATTACGGTCCGACCTCCCGCACGCTTTCTGCGCCGCGGCTGAGAGGATGCCTGCGGGCGCGCCGTGCCAGGGGCGACCGTTGACGAAGACCGTCTCGAGGGCCAAGCCGGGCCTCAGACCCGTTCGTGCATCGCGGCGAGGATAGAGCCGATCATCGAGCGGATCGGCATGTGGCGGGTGGCCGCGTCGCGGGCTCGGCAGAGTGCATTGCTTCGCAGGAACATCGCGCGGGCAAGCCGGCGGGAATCGCGCTGGTGGGCGCGGACTGGCCCGGTCGTGCGTTCCAGGTAGTGATCAAGAGCCAGCGGTACGAGACGGGCATCAGCCCGGGAGAGTTCGTCGGCGAGTGCGGCGGCGCAGCGCAGCGCGGCTGAGGCACCGACCCCCGCGGTCGGCAGGAACGCCGTCCCGGCGTCACCGCATAGCACAACGCGCCCCTTGCGCAGCCGTCGCGAGCGCACGTCGCGTAGCGGCCAGGGCCACAGCCGGCTAGCCTCACCAAGCGCGGCCCCGATCTCCGGGATCAGCGCGCTCTCGCCCAGCGCCGCGCGCAGCCTCGCCCTCACTTCCGTCTGGCTCAACCCGTCTGCCGAGGCGGTCGCACCCGGTACCGCGATGAGGTACATCGCCCGGCCAGGGACGGGGTAGACGCCAAACAGCGCGCCCGGAAGCCACCACTCGCGGACTGTCTCAGGCGGGAAGATCCCCGCCCGCCCCCACCAGGTCCAGCCGGTCCAGCCGGTGTCCACGCCGGGCTGAGAGCCGAAGAGCAGTTCACGGGTGACCGAATGAATCCCGCCGCAGCCGACGACCAGATCGAACCGCCCGGTTGAGCCGTCGCTCAGCGACGCCTCAACCTGCGCTCCCGCCTCGCGCAGCGCGCTGACCGTCGTCCCCATCCGCAACTCCGCACGATCCCCGCAGGCCTGCCGCAATAGCCCGATCAAAGTGCCCCGCGCAGTCATGTACGTAGGGCCGTAGCCGGCCATCAGCCGGGCGAAGTCAATCGACCGGATAATGCCACCGTGCCGGTCGGCGATCTGGTAGGTCTTTAGCTCGACGCTCTCGGCGGCGAAGCCAGGATAGGCACCGAGCCCATGCAGCACCGCCGACCCGAACGGATACAGCGAGATCCCGTAGCCGCTGTCCGCGTAACTGCCGACCCTTTCGGCAACGACCGGCTCGCGGCCCTGACGCGCCAGCATCGCCGCCAGGGCGAGCCCGGCGACCCCTCCGCCGACGATCAGCACACGCATCTCACCGCTAGCTTATTGTGGCCGACATCCGGCGGAGAAGGGCCCGCATCATGGTCGCCATGCCCGTCGGCCATAGGCGGGTTGGTCAACTGGGGCCGGCCGGCCTGCCGGTCAGCATGATGCCGTCCACCGCCCGGCATGTCGCCCCTGCCTCACCCGGTGCGACAGACACCCACAGTGCGGGAACCCCATCGGACGTTGCGGTACATATCGGATCACGAAATTGTCTTCAGCGGTCGCGTCGAGCCCAGGGCGAAACACGTATATCGTGCCGCGAAGTGTCAAGAGCGTTGACAATTTACCCGCTTGAGAGCAATTATTAATTCGTATCGCGATAGGTAAGGAGTTCCGGCATGGCCCTTCCCCGCCGCGAGCGGCGGCTCCTCGAGGCGATCGATTATGAGATGAGCTGCTCAGATCCGCATCTGGTGTGGCTGTTTCGCAGGTTCAGCGGGCTCTGGGCAGGCGAGCCCCTGCCCGCCCGGGAGCAGCTGCGCACCAGGACGAGGCGGTTCTGGGGCGGTCTGTGGGAAGCTCTTGGCGCGGGCGCCTGGCCAGTGCCGCCGCTCCCCGATCCAGCGGTCACAGACACCGACGCAGGGACGGGCGCGGAACGTGGCACCGCCGCCGCCGCTCCGGAACAGGCGAAGCGGCCGCCTGGCTGGCTCGGACAGCGGGGGCGGGCCGGCCATCGCCGCTCCCGGTAGAGCAATCCAACCCCGGCGAAGACCTGCCACAGGGAAGCGCTGGACCACCAGACGGTGGCGGCCATTTTCACTGCGGGCACGCTCACCGCGACGATGCCACATCTACCGGCCGTTGTCCCCGGTCTTATGCTGAGTCCCGCCCGCCGCGACACCGGGCCTGGAGGCGAGAGACGATGAGCGAAGGGCGGCAGCTGAGCCGCGAGGATTACCAGAACCTGCTGGCGTTCCGCAGCGCCCTGCGTCGCTTCCTGCAGTGGTCACAGGACAAGGCCGCGGGAGTCGGCCTGACCCCCGCCCAGTACCAGCTGTTGCTTGCGATCAAGGGCCACAATCACGAGGAGGGCCCGACCGTCGGCGACGTGGCCGGCTATCTGCTCCTCAGGCCGCAAAGCGCCGTGGAGCTCATCGACCGGGCGGAGGCAGCCGGCCTACTTGAACGGTGGCAGGACGACGATGACCGGCGGGTCGTCAGGATCCGGCTCACGCCTGACGGGGAGCGGCGCCTAGATCAGCTCGTACCGGCGCACATCGACGAGCTGCAGCAGCTTGCCCCGATTCTGGACCACGTCGTCGCGCACGCCGCTGCCGTCACGCACCTACGGGGCGCTGCGCGGTGAGAGACCTGCGGCACGCCTGGCCCGGTTTCACCTCACGCTCGCCGGAGTGCCGACCATCGGTACCGCTTGAACTCGGGAGGAACGGCAGGCACCGGCAGAGTGCCCGACACCCGGGTCGCGCCCCATCGCGGCTGCGATTGGCAGGGCAGCCGGCTTCTACGCGCTGCTGCGCGGCGGGTGGTCCGCCGCCCGCTCCCTGCCGGGCGTCGCCTTCGCCGACGGAGGGTAACGGCTGTCCCCGGCCGATCAGCAGCATCGCGGCATCGTCCTGCAGCGCTTGGCCGACGTGGCGCAGTACGTCCTCGATGAGCAGGTCGAGCGCCGTGCCCAGGTCGGGCAGCCCGAGCAGGGCACCCGAATGTTCCAGCGGGTAGAAGGTCCCCTTCCTGTCTCGTGCCTCGGTGATCCCGTCGGTGTAAAACAGCAGCCGGTCCCCGTGTTTGAGCGGGATCGTGCTGATCTCGCGTGCTTGCAGGGTGAGGCCCGCGAGGCCGAGCGGCAGGCTCGCCTCGGCTGACTCAGCCGCGGTGACCTCGCCGTCGCGCACCAGCAGCGCCGGCGGATGGCCGCAGTTGAGGATCTCGATCTCGCGCCCGTCGGGGCGGACATCCGCTAGCACCGCGGTCACGAACTCCTCCACGGCCTCCTGATGCTGCAAGCTGATCTCGATCCGGGCGGCTATCTGCGTGAGGTCCGTCGCGTCGTAGGCCGACTCGCGGAAGGCCCCCAGGACCACCGCGGCCGTCCGTGCCGCCGACAGTCCCTTGCCGAGGACATCACCGACGATCAGCCGGACGCCGCCGCCGACCGAGATGGCCTCATACAGGTCGCCACCGATCCGGGCCGAGGCGACGGCGGAGACGTATCGGACGGCGATGTCCACCGGCGGTATCCTGTCGGGCACCGGCCGCAGCAGGATCTGCTGCGCGGCATCCGCGATCGCCTTGAAGTCCGCGAGCTCGCGTTCCTTCCGGCGGCGCCCCGCACTGGCGATGACACCGGCGACGGTCACCCCGGCGATGGTTCCCAGGGCGATCATGCCCCGGTGGGAGCCGGCGAGGTCATCGTAGAACGCCAGGACCACGCCACAGGCAAGGGACAGCACGCCGATCAGCGCTGTCGGCAATGGCGGCCGGGAGATCGCGGCAAGCGCGGGACCGAGTGAAAGCACGGGCAGGAAACCCACCCCGGGGCCTGCCAGCACGTCGACCAGCGCCACGCCGACGATCACGGCGAAAGGCAGCGACGCCAGGAAGGCGCTATGTGCATCCGGCGGAGTGGCCGGGGTACCCACGGCCGGTGCCCGCCGCACCCGCAGGAACCTTGCTGTCATCCCCCGTCCCGTCTGCCCGCGGCAGATGGCCGGTCCTCGCCATCAGGGGCTGCCTTCACGTCTTGCTCACAACCCGTCCCGGTTCTCCCGCTTCCGGTTGGAGGCCCTAGGAAGCGTTAGTGCGCGGCCCGGGTGAGCGCGCGCCGTCGTCACGGGATTGCCGGCCCCGGTGCTCCGCACGGCAACGCCCGCCAGGACCGGGGTCGCCGCCTGCAG
>Ga0335072_10001482_pt1 | contig 38180 bp, 38 predicted proteins | sample Lox_Sample_21_FD_206725 | JGI IMG/M metagenome (GOLD analysis project Ga0335072, IMG submission 206725) | Soil microbial communities from Loxahatchee National Wildlife Refuge, Florida, United States - Lox_Sample_2.1 | ecosystem: Environmental > Terrestrial > Soil > Wetlands | place: USA... | reverse complement strand
CGGCCGGTTTCGCGCAGCAGTTTCTTGTCGGCCTCGGGCGTTTTGGCCGGCGGCACGCGCACGACCGTATCGTTGCAATAGGTCGGAATGACACCGCCGCCCTCGCGGAACAAGCCGGCCGGATCGGTGCCGGCCTTCACCGAACGAATACCGCGCCTGATCTGATTACGGAACAAGGTGATACCGCGATCTGTGGTACCGAGGTGTTCCAGGCCATGCACGGCGATCGGGCGCTGCGACACCTGCGCTTCGAAATCCTGTGGCCGGCGCTGGCTTTCTTCATAGGTATCGGCGGCGAGCTGGCCGGGCAGCGAGGTCGCACGATCGGCCCACCAAGCCGGCGTGACCACGCCCTCGGTCTCGCTGACATGGCGCAGCTCGATCAGCATTGTGTTCTTGTCGTCGAGCGGCACGATCCAGCGGCTCATCATCGGTCCGCTGAACGGATGCGGTTGCTCGCCGGTTTCCCAGATTGGCGCGACCTGCTGGAGGTTGGGCAACACATTCTCCACCATGCGAGCCCAGACGTTGTCGCCCACCCGGCGGGTGGCAATGTAGATGATTCCGACGGGCGTTTCCGCGAATTCCAGTTCCGGCAGCACCCCGAACTGGTCGGTGAACACCGCGCCGCTGACGATCGTGTGCAGGAACGACGTGTGCACCGCGTCCATCGTGTTTTCGAGAATTTGCAGCCAGTTGCACGGATAGACATATTTCTGGCCAGGGATCAGCCGATAGCCCGGCCGGGAGAGGCTGTCGTATTCAGGAAATGCCGGCATTTGCTCCGGCGGTCCCATGTAACCAAAGACCAGGCCATGTGCCTCGTGAACCGGATAGGCGCCGTGGCACAGCCGGTCCTTCAGCGTACTGGTGGCCGGCTCGCCCGGCGTTTCAAGAATGGCGCCGTCAACGTCAAACAGCCAGCCGTGATAACAGCAGCGGATTCCCTTTGGGCCGACCAGACCGAATTCGAGCGAGGTGCCGCGATGCGGGCAATGGCGTTCCAGCAGGCCGACCGAGCCACTGCCGTCGCGGAACGCCACCAACTCCTCGCCGAGGACGGTGACAGCAAGCGGCAGATCTTTGAGCTCGTCGGAATAGCAGACCGGCTGCCAGAAGCGGCGCAGGTATTCGCCGCATGGCGTGTCCGGCCCGACATGGGTCAGCTCGGCATCCTCTTGCGGAACCTGCCGGTGATGATAGCCACTATAACGCTTCTTCAAGTACGGTGCCCTGCGTGCCACGGCAGACCTCCTGTCCCTCAACCGTCCGGTTCGTCCTGGCCGGTTGTTATGATTTTGCCGGATGATGAGACGGAGCCACGGCGCGCGTCAAGGAAATCATGCGCGCCAGTCGGCCGGCCGCCGCGACGGAAGGGACGGTTCGTAGCGATATTTGTGTTTGCGTCAGGCCTCAAACATGCGCGGATCGGTAATCGCGCGCGTGGTGCGGTCGGCATTCTTCACCACGGGTGCCGGCATGTGCACGGCGACCTGCTGGCCCCAGCCGGGGCGGGCAACGATCTCGCCATCGCGCATCACCACCTTGCCGCGCACCAGTGTCATCACCGGCATTCCCTGCACGGCACGATCGGCAAACGGCGTGATCTTGGAACGCGAATGCAGCCGCGCCGGTGAAATCAGTCCGCGTTTCGTCAGATCGACGACTGCTATGTCGGCGTCAGCACCGACGGCCAACACGCCCTTGCGCGGATAGAGGCCGAAGGCACGTGCCGGCGCCGCGGACGAGGCGCGCACATAGTGCGCCAGGGTCATGCGGCCCTGATTGACCGCGGTCAGCATGAGCGGCATCGAAGTCTCCACGCCGGGAAAGCCGCAGCCGCAGTCCCATATATTCTGCCGCAGCTTCTCTTCCGGCAGATGCGGCGCGTGGTCGGTCGCGAGCATATCAATCGTGCCGTCCAGCAATGCATCGAACAATGGCTCGCCGTGACCGGGCTCGCGGATGGGCGGGTTGACGCGAAGTACCGAGCCGTGCGGACCGCGCATGTCCTCGGTGCTGAGGAACAAATATTGCGGGCAGGTCTCGACTGTGAGGTCGATGCCGCGGGATTTTGCCGCACGGATATGGGGCAGGCTCAGGCGCGTGCTTTCGTGCGCGATGTGCACGCGGGCGCCGGTCCATTCGGCAAGCACGGCGACGCGATTGAGTGCCTCCAGCGCGCAGACGTCGGGACGCGCGGCGAGATGGGCGAGCATGTCGGTCCGCCCGGCGGCCTGCATCGCGCGCTCACGGCGGAACAGGATGGGGGAGTTTTCCGCATGCACGGTACAACGCAGGCCGAGACGCGCGATGATTTCGAACCCTTCCAAAATCGCGCCATCGGAGGGACAGGGCAGATTGCCGGTGGTATTGCCGATAAACAATTTGAAACCGATCACGCCGTCGGCAGCGAGCATTTCCAGTTGATCCAGGTTGCGCTCGTCGAGCAAGCCGTAGATGCCGTAATCCACCACGGCTTTCTCTGCCGCATGAGCCTGCTTCAAGGCGAGCGTCTCGCGCGTGGCGGTGGGCGGCTCGGTGTTGGGCATGTCGAACACGGTGGTCACACCGCCGCAAGCCGCGGCGGCGGTGCCGGTGGCCCAGTCTTCCTTGTATTCAAGGCCAGGGTCGCGGAAATGCACGTGCGGATCGATCACGCCGGGCAGCAGATGGCGACCGTGCGCGTCGATGGTCTCGCGAGCGGGCGGCATCAGGTCGGCCTCGCCGATCGCCGCGATTCGCCCGTCGCGGATCGCGAGGCTGGCGGCAACGGCGGCGTTTTCGTTGACGATCGTGCCGCCGTGAATCACCAAATCCGCTTCGCGCATCATGCTTCTCCGTTGTTTGCCTATCCGGTGGCGGCCGGTGCGAATTCATTTGCCGGCGCGGTTGCGCACGGCAGGGATGCGGACAGGCACAACGTTTCAGATTACCCAGCCGCCATCGACCGCCAGATCCTGTCCGGTGATCTGGCGCGACCGGTAGCTTGCCAGGAACACTACGGCGTTGGCGATATCCTCCGCGGTCGATATGCGGTGCAGGGCGTATTCGCCCGCCATGCGCTCGCGTGCCTCGTCCGGCGTGATGCCAAGCCTCTGGCTCATTTCAGAGCGCACGCGGTCGAAGCGGTCGCCTTCCACCATGCCGGGGCAGATGCAATTGATGTTGATGTTATAGGAGCCGGCTTCCAGCGCGGCGGATTTGGTAAGGCCGCGAAGCGCCCATTTGGATGCGCTGTAGGCAGCGCGCCCCGCCCTGCCGCGCAGCCCGAACGTGCCGCCGACGTTCACGATCTTGCCGTAGCGCTGCGCCATCATGACCGGCATCACCGCCCGCATGGTCAAAAAGCAGCCGGTGACGTTCAGTGTCATGATTTGCTCGAATTCCGCCAGGGTATTTTCCCAGAACGGCCTGGCCAGAGGACCGGAACCACCGGCGACGTTCACCAGCAGGTCGATACGGCCGCCAAACGCGTCCTGTGCGGCGCGGGCCATGGCGGCGACATCGGACTCGCTGGTCACGTCGCATCCCACGACGACGGCGCGCCGTCCCAGTTCGCGGATGGCGGCGGCGACTTGCTCGATCGCGCCGGTATCGCGGCCGGCGAGCACGAGGTCCGCGCCTTCCCTGGCGAGCAATGTCGTGATTGCCGCGCCCATGCCCTTCGCCGGCCCGGTGACGATGCCGACGCGATCACGCAAATCCATCGCTACCCTCTCCCACCTCAGCCTGTCTGCGCTGCCGCAAGACCGCCTGGTCGCAGTGTTCCATCATGCCTGCCGTTCCCGCAGCAGGTTCAATACGTCGTCGTGGATTTCGCCAAGCACCTGCCGGACATATCGAATGAAGCAGGGCGATGTCGGATCGCGCGGGCGCGACAGTTCAACGGGAATGATGGCGCGGACGCGGCCCGGGCGCGGCGTCATCACCACGATACGGTCCGCAAGATACACCGCCTCCTCGACGCTGTGCGTGACGAAGAACACCGTGGCGCGATGCGCGCGCCAGATACGCAGCAGTTCCGCCTGCATCAGGCTGCGGGTCTGTGCATCCAATGCGCCGAACGGTTCATCCATCAGCAGCAGATGCGGATTGGTGGTGAAGGCGCGCGCAATGCCGACGCGCTGGCGCATGCCGCCGGACAGCTCGTGGGGATAGCGCTTCTCGAACCCTTGCAGGCCGACGGTTTCAATCATGCGGCGAACGATCGCGGCGATTTCTGCTGATTTCGTGCGGCGTGCGCGCAGGTTGAACCCGACGTTGCGTTCCACCGTCATCCAGGGAAACAGGCCATGGTCCTGCACCACCTGAGCGGCCTTGGGATGCGGGCCGTCGAGCGGTTTGCCCTCAACGAACACGCCACCGCTGGTGGCGTGCTCGTGACCGGCGAGGATTTGCAGCAGCGATGACTTGCCGCAGCCGGAGACGCCGAGCAAGCAGAGGAACTCGCCAAATCCCGCTTCCAGGTCGATGCCGGCCAGCGCGTGCACGGCCTCGCCCCGGCGCTCATAAATCTTATGCACCGCGGCGATCCGCACGAAGCTCATTGCGCGATCACCAGGCCTTCCTGCCAGCGGCAGACGTGCTGGCGCACGGCGCGCACGGCGAGGTCGAGCAAGAAGCCGATGAAGCCGATGGCCAGCATGCCCGCCAGTACTTCGTCGGCGCGGAACACCGTCTGGGCATACATGATGAGATAGCCGAGGCCAGATCGTACCGCGATCATCTCCGCGGTCACGACGGTGAGCCAGCCACTGCCGACGGCAAGCCGCAGCCCCGTCAGGATTGCCGGCAAGGCGCCGGGCAGCAGGATCTCGCGCAGGATCATCGCCTCGGACGCATGTGCGGAATGAGCGATGCGCAGCAGCCCGCGCTCCACGCTGTGCACGCCGAAGATGGTATTGATCAGCAGCGGCCAGAACGCGGAGATCCAGATCAGGATTATCGCCGGCTTGTTGCCGATGCCAAAGAACAGGATGGCAAGCGGAACGAGGGCGATGGCGGGAAAGCAGCGGAAGATCTGGATCGTCCAGTCCATCACGCGATACAGCCGGTCGAAGCGTCCGAGCAACAGGCCGGAAGGGATTGCGGTGATGGCGGCGAGCGTCACGCCGGCGAAGACCCGCAACACGCTGGCGGCGACGGCATTGGCGATCAGCCACCATTCCTCATGGAAGGCGCGTCCTACTTCGAGCGGCGAGGGCAGCAGAACGTCGGGGAAGATGTGGGCGCGGGACACCAGTTCCCAGGCAAGCAGCAGCAGCAGCAACGGCAAGGCGCCCCAGGGGATATGACGACCGAGGTGCCTGGCCGGCGGCATCAGGTTATGAATGAGGTGTTGATGAAGGTGCCCCAGTCAGGCAGTTTTTTCACCTGTCCTGCCTCCAGCATCATGGCGCCCAGCGCCTCGATGTCGCGGCGGAAGGCGGGGCCCGAGTCGGCGGTGAAGAAGGTGTTGCGCAATGCTGCCTGTGCCACAGGCAGCGGCATGTTGAGGGTCTTGATGATGGCGGCGGCCGCGGCGGAATTGTCGGCGGCCAGCGATTTCGTCGCCTGCACGTGGGCGTGCACGACGGCGCGCACCAGTTCGGGCTGTTTCGCGATCAAGGCGGGCGAGGCGATAACCCCCAGGCTGAGGCGATGCATCGGCGTGTCGTAAGGCTGCCAGAATGGACGCGCCCAGCCGTTGACGACAGCAAAGGCGGAATAGGGCTCGAACGGAACAATGGCGGCGATATCGCCACGCTGCAATGCAGTGGGCATGTCGTTATTGTTCATATTCACAACGTCGATCGCATTGGCGAGGCCGACGTGCTTCAGTTTCCAGCGCAGCGCCAGGTCGGCGGTGCTGCCGATCTGGACGGCCACGGTTTTGCCCTTGAGGTCGGCCCATTTGCCGATCGCCGGCGGCGCCACCATGTTCCAGCCGCCTTCGGTGCCGTTGCACAGCAAGGTCAGGCCGATGCCATTGGCCGCCAACAGGATGGCGGCGTTGATGCCGCCGTAGCCGATCTGGACGTCGCCTGAGGCGACCGCCTGCATCCGCTGTGTGATGTTCGGGAACACCACGATTTCCGCCTTGATACCCTGCGGCGCCAGCAGCGCGGGAAGCATTTCGGCGGCTTCCGTGGTGGCACTGAGGATCGAGCCGATTTTGATTTCGGTCATCATTGCGGCGCGCCCGATGGCTGGCGCGCCAAGCACGGCGGCCGTGGCGGCGGCCAGGAAGTTACGCCGTGCGATCATTGGTCTGCCTCTGGTCATGGCGATGGCGGGCGAATGCCGCCCGGCGAGTTGGAAGTGACGCCAGGAATCCATGAAACGCCGCATCGAATTCCTTCGGCGTATCGACCATCGGAGAATGCCCGCTGGCGTCGATCACGACAAGTACACTGTCGCGGATGCCGCGCCGCAGGCCATTGGCATGCTGCAACGTGCGGCCGGTGTCGCGCAGGCCGTGCACGATCAGGACAGGACAGGCGATCGCGTCGAGACGGTCCTCGAGATTGGTAGCGACCAGAGACTCCTGCACCGCGAGCATTGCATCGGGCGGCGCCTGGACAGCGTTGGCGACATAACGTTCAAAGAACGCCTGTGGCGCGTTTTCGAACCAGTTGCGGCTGATGTCGCGAACCTTCTCGCGGGTCAGGCCGGCGCGCATCTCCTCGAGCAAGCGCGCGGCCAGGGCGTTGTTGCGCGTCGATGCGCCGGTGCCGACCAGCACGCCGCCGCCGATAATCTCCGGCGCCGCGATCATCGCCAGTTGGCACACCACGCCGCCCATGGAATGTCCGATGACGATGGGCTGCCGGAGGTCCAGCGCGCGGCTGAAGCCGACCAGCCGGCGGGCAAAGCTGTGCACAGAGAAGCCGCCGGGTGGTGGATCGGAATGCAGGAAATTGTCGATCGCGTAGCCGCGGTAGCCGGGCGGCAGGCGAGCGATGGTCTCGCGCCAGAGATCGGCGGAACTGCCGAAGCCGCCATGCACGAACACCAGCGGAACCTCGCCGGTGCCGCCGACGGTGAAGTGAACGTTACGGTCGTCGATCGTGATATTGGGCATGCGGGGATTATGGGCCGGTCTCGGATCGCATCCAGATTGCCATTCCACGCGAAATCAGAGTATCTTTGGGACATTGTCCGCATTCTGGGATTCCGATGCAGTTTCCGGAAATCGGCGACCGGCTGCGCGCCTACCGCCTGGGTTCCGGCCGTTCGATCGACGAGTTGGCGAAAACGCTCCGCGTTTCACGGTCGGCAATTTACCGCTACGAAGCGGGCGACGTGGTGAAAATCGAGACGGTGCAGCGCATCGCGCGCCTGCTGCATGTCTCGCTCGCCGCCTTGCTCGGCGTCGGCATAGAGCATATCGACAATGCCTTATCGTTCTTCGAACGTCAGCGCCAGCTTGAGACGCAGGCGCGGCGGATGGTGGTGGTATTCGGTCCGCTGGCGTATCTGCTGACCTCCGACGAATACGACCACATGCTGCACGCGGTGATCGCCCAGGAGCTCGACGGCGCCGGCGGCGAACGGACGCGGGGGCTGATCGAGGTGCTGCGGGCACGCCGGGAGAACTATCGCCAGACGCAGCCTGGCATCGTCAACATCATCTCGTTGAGCGAAATCGCGGACTTCCTCGCCAACGGTCTGGTTTCCTCCGGTGCACGGCTTGCGCGCGGATCGCTTGCGGCCCAGCGGGCTTTTGCCCGGCGGGAGATGGAGCATTTGCTCGCTCTGATCCGCAAGCCGCCAATGGGCGTGCAGATCGGCGTGGTGGAGCAAGCCCTCCCCACCACCGGTTTCCAGCTCCTGTTCTACGAAGAGCGGCCGCTGGTTCTGTCCAGCCCGTTCCGCATTGGCGGCGAGGCTAATCTGCGCGTCGGCGTTGCCACGATCACCAATGGCGATGATGCGGTGCGGGTCTACACACAGATATCCGGTGCCTTGTGGGACAAGGCGCTGCAAGGACGAGATGCCGCCACGCGTGTTGCAAGCCTGCTGCGGGATGCGTAGCAGGTCTGTGGTAATATGATACCACAGAGTGAAACCCTTGACCCGGCGGGCATTTCCCCCCATACCCCGCCGCCAAACCGCACGGACCTCCAAATCCCCATGCTGAAAACCACACCCTCACTGAAGCCGGCGGAGGTGAAGAAGGACTGGGTGCTGATCGACGCCGAGGGCGTCGTGCTCGGCCGCCTCGCCGTCATCGTCGCCAACCGCCTGCGTGGCAAGCACAAGCCGCAGTTCACGCCGCATGTCGATTGCGGCGACAACATCATCGTGGTGAACGCGGCCAAGGTGAAGATCACCGGCAACAAGGCGGACCAGTCGGTGTTCTATTACCACACCGGCTATCCGGGCGGCATCAAGGGCCGCAGCATCCGGCAGCGGTTGGACAGCAAACACCCCGAGCGCGTGGTGGAGAAGGCGGTGGAGCGGATGATCACTCGCGGCCCGTTGCAGCGCAGGCAGATGAAGCATCTGCACATCTATGCCGGCGCAGAGCACCCGCATGACGGCCAGCAGCCGCGGAAGCTGGACGTCGCCGCCCTCAATCCGAAGAACAAGCGAGGCTGAACGCGATGTCTGGAAATCAGGGGCGTTCGCTCGCCGATCTCAAGGACATGCTGGCGGCACAGGCCGCGGTGCAACCCACGCCGGCCGCCGTGCCGCTGGTCAGCGACCAGCCGAAGCGCGAGCCGCAGCGCGACCAGTGGGGCCGGTCCTATGCCACCGGCCGGCGCAAGAACGCCGTGGCGCGGGTGTGGATCAAGCCCGGCAAGGGCGACATCACCGTCAACGACAAGAAGGTGGTGCAGTATTTTGCCCGCCCGGTGCTGCGGATGCTGATCACCCAGCCGTTCCTGGTGGCGGACCGCTACAACCAGTTCGACGTCATCGCCACGGTCGTGGGCGGCGGCCTGTCGGGCCAGGCCGGCGCGGTGCGCCACGGCATTTCGCGGGCACTGACCAACTATGAGCCGGACCTGCGCGGCATCCTGAAGGTGGCCGGGTTCCTGACCCGCGATCCGCGCGTGGTGGAGCGAAAGAAATACGGCAAGGTCAAGGCCCGTCGCAGCTTCCAGTTCAGCAAGCGATAAGCCTGAGGCCGCCAGGAAGGAGGCCCCTCCCCCCGCCGGAGACTGGCGGGGCGGGGTCTGGACAGCGAGAACTCCCCCGCCGGCCCTCCCCCCTCGCGCAAGGTGACCGGAAGCCTGTAGTCTCCCCTCACCTCGCCTGCCAGCGCCCTCACTCCGGCCGGAGCATGTTCATGCCTTCCACCCGTAGCGTCTTCATCGACGGCGAGTCCGGCACCACCGGGCTGGGCATCCGCGATCGTCTCGCCGCGCTGGCCGAGGTCGAATTGCGCAGCCTGCCGGCCGAGCGCCGGCGTGATCCGGGCGCAAGGCGGGAGATGATGGCGCAGGTGGACCTGGTGGTGCTGTGCCTGCCGGATGATGCCGCGCGTCAGTCCGCTGCCATGGCGGAAAGCCTGGGCAATGCCGGGCCACGGGTGCTGGACGCCAGCACCGCGCACCGCGTCCATCCCGACTGGACCTATGGCTTCCCTGAAATGCTGCCCGGCCAGTCGGATCGCATCGCGGCCTCGCACCGCGTTGCCAATCCCGGCTGCTATCCCACCGGCGCGATCAGCTTGCTTCGCCCGCTGGTGGACGCCGGCCTGGTGCCAACCGATTACCCGGTCACAATCAACGCCGTCAGCGGCTTCTCTGGCGGCGGGAAATCCATGATCGAGGCGCATGAGCGCGACGGCGGGCCGGCGTTCGAACTTTACGGCCTGGGGCTGGAGCATAAGCACCTGCCGGAAATACACCGCTATGGCGGGCTGACGCGGCGGCCGATCTTCGTCCCCTCGGTCGGGCATTTCCGCCAGGGCATGCTGGTCTCGATCCCGCTGCATCTCGACACGCTGCCGGGCAAGCCCAAGGCTGCCGATCTGCAGGCCGCGCTGGAAGCCCGCTACCGGGGCTGCGAGCTGGTGCGGATGGTGCCGCCTCCGGGTAACGGCAAGCTGGAGCCGCAGGCGCTGAACCACACCGACCGGCTGGAACTCAGCGTCCATGGCAACGAGCAATACCGCCAGGCGGTCCTGGTCGCGCGGCTCGACAATCTGGGCAAGGGTGCGTCGGGCGCGGCGGTGCAGAACATCAAGCTGATGCTTGGCCTGCATGCCGGCGTAGGCGCGCGGGAGCTGACGGATGCCTGAGGCGATGCCAGACGGTACAGACCGCCTGGCAGCGTCCGATGCGCGTTTCGGCGGCGCGGTTCCGGTGATCGGCACCGGACCGATATTCGCGCTGGACGGCGTCCTTCCGACGATCGCACCGGATGCGTTCATTGCCCCCTCCGCCGCGGTGATCGGTGACGTGACGGTGGGCTCCGAGACCGGCATCTGGTTCCACTGCCTGGTGCGCGGCGATCTGAATGCCATCCGCATCGGCGCGCGCACCAACATCCAGGACGGCACCATCATCCACGTCGATTCGGGTGCCTTCTCCACCAGCATCGGCGATGACGTGACCGTCGGCCACAATGCGGTGATCCACGCGTGCACGCTGAAGGACCGCGCGTTCGTCGGCATCTCGGCCACCGTGCTGGATGGTGCGGTGATCGAGGAAGGCGGCATGCTGGCGGCCGGTGGCCTGCTGACCCCTGGCAAGAGGATCGGCCCCAACGAGCTCTGGGCCGGGACGCCGGCGAGATTGCTCCGCGTGATGACCGAGGACGAGCGCAAGAGGTTCGACCGTAACGCCGTGGTCTACCGCGACCTGGCGCGGCGCTTCCGCCTGGGGTTGCGCAGCGCGACGTAACGCCGCCGGCCGCTGGCCCGCCAATCCGACGCCGCGCAAGCCGGCGCGGCGCTTTTTTGCCCCCCGGTGCCCTCTGGCACCTTCGCAAGCGCACGCCATCTGAACCATCGCGTCTTGGAGCGTGGTGCCATGCTTGCCCGGTTCGCTGCCGTCGTTGCGTGCGTCATGTTCATCGCGGGCTGCGGTCTAGAACAATCGCCGCCCAGCACCGCGCAGTTGCCGCCATATTTCTACGGCGCCTTGGTGGACGACGATATCGGCGCGATCAACGAGGCCGCGTATGCTCTTGGCGCACCGTCGCGGACACGCGACGATCCGGTCGAAGCTCTGCGTGCGGCCATCGCCGTCGAGTACCTGGGCGGCGAACTCAACACGGCCCCCCGCTGGTATCGCCTGTCGCCGATCACCAAAATGAACATGTTGCAGGCGCGCGGGGAATTTCGAAAGATTCTGGGAATCCGTGAAGATGCGCCGTCACAGGCGGTGGTGAATGGCCTGGTCTGGGCGTTGTGGGCCGTCATGCACAATGACAAGGCCACTGCGATGCATGTATTCGCCTCATCCTTGTTCATTCAGCCGCCGGACCGAACGTGGGCGGTGTTGAACGATCTGCCCTACCTCCCGGCTGCGCGTGCCGCCACGGCCGAAGCAGAGCAAGAAGAGTTTCGCGACGGCTGAGCATTTTGCGAGATGACGGCGGGCGGTACGATTGCCGGTCGTCATGATGCCTGCCAATGTCATGCCGGATCGGGAGGGAGACGACAGGATGTGGGTGCGGACACTGCGGCGCTTGCTGGCAGTGCTCTGCCTGGCGGGCCTGCCTCATTCGCCCCGGGCCGCGCAACCGGAGGCAATCAGCAACCGGGTTTTCATCCATTACGACGTCCAGGCAGATGGCACGTCTGTCCGCACTGTCCACCTGGAACGGAAGGCCGGGACCGATAGCGAAGCCCGCAGCATGGCTGTGCTGACCTGGCAATATGACCCAAGGCGCAGCCAGGTGGACATCGAAGCGGCATATACGCTCAAGGCGGATGGCAGCAAGCTCATGGTCGATCCCGCCATGCTGCGTGACCAGCCCGTCCAAGGCCCCGGTATGTCGCCGTTATCCGGCGGATTGCAGCAAAAGCTCATCCGCTTCCCGGGCGTCACGAATGGCGACAGCGTCGTGGTTGATCTGCGCGAACGCGATACGCACCCGCTTCTGCCGGGTGTGTTCAGCGTCGCCGTGATGTACGATCAAACCCAGCTTTGGGACGCCCGCGTCAGTATCAGCGTACCGGCGCGGGTGAAGCTGCTGGCGGATGCCGTGGGACCCGTTGGCGACGAGGTTTCCGACGGCGCGGAAGTCACCTATGGCTGGAATTATCACTCCGCCAATTTCCGACAGATCGACATCGCAATGCTCGCGCCGATCGCGCGACTGCCGCGACTGATCGTGACCTCAGCGCCGGACTGGCAACAGATATCGCGCGACTATGATGCTCTGATTTTGCCAATGGCAGCGGTCACCGACCGGGTGGATGACACGGCAGAAGAGGCAACCCATGGGCTCACCGATCGCCGCGCGATCGCAGAGCATTTGTGCGCATGGGTCGCGGCCAACATCGCCTACGCGCCGGGGCCGCCAGACGAGGCACGCGTCGTGCCGCGCCCGGCCGATGCCGTGCTGACAACGAAGTCCGGAGACAGCGCCGACCAGGCGACATTGCTCGCGGCACTGTTGAAAGCGAAGGCTATCCCGAGCGAACTCGCGCTCGTGCCGTTCGATAACGTTTATCGCCTGAGCGTGCCTGCGCCGTTCGAGCAATTGAACCACGCACTGGTCTATCTGCCGGACTTCGGCGTTTACGCCGATCCCACGGCGGGGCCGCTGCCGTTCGGCCTGTTGCCGCTGAACGATTACGGCAAGCCGGTCGTGTACGCGAACGCCGCCGGCCAGGCAGCGGGGATGATTCCGCCGCTGGCCCCAGGCGTTGCCAGCAGCACGTACACCACCACGGCACATCTGACCGCGGATGACCAGGTCATCGGCGACAGCCGGACGGAGGCGACCGGCCCGTTCGAACTCGTGTTGCGCAGGCTGGCCGCCGCGCTGGCCAAAGGCCAGTCGGAACAGGTGGCCGATGCGCTTTTCCAGGCGCTCGGCGAACGCGGCAGCGGCCGGTTCGATCCGCCGCCGGCAGCCTCCAACGACGCTGCCGCCCCGTTCGCCTTGACCGGACATTTCAGCACCAGCGTGTGGCCGCTGCTGTCCGCCAGCGACCACCTGAAGATGCCGACCGGCATGCGCGTGCTGGCGCGGCCGGGCGATCTGCTGATCGGCCCGCTGGACGCCACCGATATGCCCGCCAGCGAACCGACGCCATGCTATCCCGGGCACCAGGTTTCGACGGTGTCGCTGGATCTGGGGCCGAAATACCAGGTGCTGCAATTGCCCGCGGACCGGAACATTACGAACGACGCGTTCAGCTACCAATCGCATTGGTCGGAACAGGGGCAGATCGTTACTGTAACGCGCGACTTTGTCTCGCGCGTTACCGCACCGTTATGCAGCGGCAAATTGCGGGAGGAAGCCGCCGCGGCGCTCCACGAAATCCAGCGCGATTATGCGGAAACGGTCGCGCTGCGGCGGACGCCGTAGGCTCTGCGCCGTCAGCGCAGATTGAATGCGTTGCTGAACGCCTCGGCGGACTTGCTCAAACCGGAGGTTTGGCCTGGTGCCTGGCTGTCGGGCAATGCATAGCAGCGCAGCCGGTCGATATCGTGCAGGATGACGCGGCTGCCGTGCGTCTCCACGCCGCAGTCGCGCAGGACGGCGAAGGCACGCGAGAGGTTTTCCTGCCGGCAGCCGATCAGTTCGGCGAGCAATCCCTTGCGCAGCGGCAAGCGAAAATCCGCGCGATTGCTCGTTGCGTTCGCTGCCAGCCGGAGCAGGTAATGGCCGAGGCGTTGGGTCGCGGTGCGCAGCTTCAGGTCAATGATGTGCCGGGTGACCGCCGTCATGTCGAATGACAGGCCCCGCAACATCGTGGTGGCAAGCGATGGGCGGCGGCCGATCAGCTCGCGCAGCGGCGCGGCGCTCAGTTCGAGCAAGCGCGACGGCGTAAGCGCACGTGCCGTGACCTGGTGCGCCTGGCCGGTCACGACATTGGCAAGATCGATCCCGCGCACGGGTTCCAGCACGTCGATCAAAGCGACATCGCCGTTGCCTGCCACCTGCGAAAGCGTGACCCGCCCGTCGAGCAAGTAATGCAGCGCGTCCGGAGCGCTGCCCTGCCGGCACACGACGGCGTCTCCGGGCACGTCGATCATCCGGCTGATTGCTTCAACGGCGTCGAAGGTATCGGCGTCGAGGTCGCCGAATCCCGGCAGGGCCTGCAAGGTTTCGCCAGTCATCAGCATGGCGGATTTGCCGGAGTGCGGTTGCTATATATCATGGCAGCGCAACCTATCAGCACCACGGTGATTCCGCCAACTGGAACCTCGAGGTGATGCGTGGACGGCGATGGAATGGCGCAACGGGTTACAGCGTGGCGCCGCCGTCGATCGCCACTTCCGCCCCGGTGATATAGCCGCTTTCGTCCGACAGGAGGAACAAGACCAGGCGCGCAACTTCTTCCGCCGTGCCCATGCGGTGCATCGGCACATGCCGCAGCCGTGCGGCATTTTGTTCCGGCGTCCGTACCTTCAGCATGTCCGTATCGATCGGTCCGGGATGGACCGAGTTCACCCGGATGTTGCGTGGCGCGAGATCGATCGCCGCCGCCTTGGTCATGCCACGCAGCGCCCATTTCGTTGCGCTGTATGCGATCGCGCCAGGCGAGCCGCGCAGTCCGGCGACTGACGAAATGTTAACGATCGACCCGCCGCCTGATTGCTCTAACAGGGGCACCACCGCCTGCATGCCCAGGAAGCATCCGAGCTGGTTCACCCGCATGTGTTGCTCGAACAAGGCGGCGTCCGTCTCCATGAGGGTGCGGGGCTGGTAGATGCCGGCGTTGTTGATCAGGCCGTGGAGGCCGCCCAATGCCCTGGCCGCGTCAATCGTCGCCGCCCAGTCGGACTCGCGGGTAACGTCCTGATGGAGGAATGTCGCGCCGCCGCCAAGTTCGGCCGCGAGCGCACGCCCTTCCGCGTCCAGAACGTCACCCAGGACGACGCGCGCACCTTCCGCGACGCAGAGCCGAGCTTCGGCCGCGCCTTGCCCACGTGCACCACCGCTGATCAGGATGATTTTGCCCTTGAGACGGTCCATAATTTCCCCCCAGTTGCACAGGCCGGACATCCGGCGCGTGCCTCACGTTTCCGCAGTCTGGATGTATCACGTCGCGGCGGGAACGGCACGATCACGCCCGGCACGGGCAGGATAGAAGTTCAGCCAGCTCGTCGTGCGCGCCATCGCGGAGACCGCGGGCATGACAAATGTCAGGACCGCGAAGATGATGAAGCGATAATTTCATCGCCGGTCCTCTCGTGAGGGGCCGATCGCGAATGTGAGACGCACCACCGGCAGAGCCGAACGGCGGGCGCCGGGATGATCGTGCGTTTGTGATCAGGCGCGATATCGGTCTGCCTTGCAGCGGCCAGCGCGGAATATATTTGCCGCTGCATGAGCGAACAACGCACCTTGACCCTGCTTGTGGCGTGCACCTGCGCCGTTCTGGTGATTGTCGGTTTTGTGTTCAGCATCCACGACGAGCGAGGGATTTCACGCGCCGCCCATCAGGAGGCGACGCAGCAGTCCCCCGTGCCGACGCCGGCAGCGTTGATGCCGGCGCAACATAAGGCGCCGGCGCAACACAAGGCCTCGTAGCCGATATCCCCGCCGGCAAAGCGGGAAAGGTCGAGGCGCGACTGCGCCGAGGGCCAGCGTCATTGAGGCCGGTGCGTGATTGTCATGCACCGTGACCGGATCACGCTGCGCCTCAAAAAGCCAGGAAATCCCTGAACTCCGGTTCGAACACGCGGTCCGCCATGGCCTGGCACCGCCGCACCAGCCGATGCTCGCCGGGGCCGTAATCCGGCACCGCATAATGCATCGTGCGGATGTTGTCCCACATCAACACGTCGCCCTCAGTCCAGTGATGCGCGTACTGATAACATTGCTCGAGCTGATGGGCGAACAATGTCTCGAGCAGCGCATCGCTTTCGGCGGCAGCGAGGCCGTCGATGCGCACGGTATAGCCGGGGTTGGCATACAGGATACGCCGGCCCGATAGCGGATGGCGCCGAACCATTGGCTGCGACACCGGCGGCTTCTGCGCGCGTTGCGCCTCGGTCAGCGGCTTGCGAACGCTGCCCGCGCCGCCGCGCGCTCGCATCATGTCCCAGAATTTCGCGAAATCATGCGTGGCGGTGAGCGACTCCAGCCGCGTTTGCAGGCCGGGCGGCAGGTCGTCGAATGCCGCCGCCATGTCGGCGAACAAGGTGTCGCCGAGGGCGCGGCCGTTGCGCCGCGGCACCTGCAGCGCATGCAGCACGTTGACGAATGCGATCGTGCGGCTGAACGACATGTCGGTGTGCCAGTCCTGTCCCGCATCCGCGAGGCCGATCGGCCGGCCATTCTCCACCATGTTCGACAGGATCATCACTTCCGAATGCTCTGGGACCTGGAACGCCCCTGAGACATGCACCTCCAGCGTGCCAAACTGCCGGCTGAACGCCGCGTGCGCTGCCGGATCAAGCTGCTGGTCCGGAAAGCACACCACGCCATGGGTCGCGAGCGCGCGGAGGATCAGGGCGAAATCCTCGCGTGCCATAGGCGCCGCGAGATCGATCCCGGTGATGCGGGCGCCGAGGATGGCGCCCGATGGCGTGACGGTGGGCATGGCGCCGAGTTTGGCGCCGCCGGGTCCGCCGCGCTAGACTCCGGTACATGGCCAGGCTGAGCGTGAACCTCAACAAGGTGGCGTTGCTCCGCAACTCGCGGCGCACCGGCGTGCCGGATGTGCTGCATTTCGGCCGCATCGCGCTGGATGCCGGCGCGGCGGGGCTGACTGTGCATCCGCGGCCGGACGAGCGGCACATCCGCGGCAGCGACGTCCCAGCGTTGGCCGCGCTGATGCATAAGCACCGGCCGGCCATCGAACTCAATATCGAAGGCTATCCGGATCCGCGCATGCAGGCGATCCTGGAAGCGGTGACGCCAGAGCAATGCACGTTCGTGCCGGACGCGCCCGACGCGTTCACCTCGGAGGAAGGATGGCATCTCGACGCGGTGCAGATGGCCTTGGCGCGTCCGGCGGTTGCCGCAGCGAAGGCGCTTGGCTGCCGCGTCGTATTGTTCATCGATCCCGATGCGGAGGTCGTGGCGCGCGTACGTGACGCGGGCGCGGACGGGATCGAGATTTACACCGGCAGCTATGCCGATGCGTTTCGCAATGGACATGGCGCCGACGCCTTGCTCGAGCGGATTGGCGCCGCGGCGCGGCGTGCGCAGGAGCTGGGGCTGGTGGTGAACGCTGGCCACGATCTGAACCTGCGCAACATCCCGCCGCTGATGCAGGCGGTGCCGTTCCTGGCCGAAGCCTCGATCGGCCACGAATTGACGGCGGATGCGCTGGAAATGGGCTTCGCCGCGGCCGTGCGTGCCTACGCCGCGGCCTTGCGGGCTGCTTGAGCGCGTGCGCCGCCGCCGCACGCCCCGTGTCGAATGCCTTGCTTGATGCCGGCAACAGAAACTCCGAGGAGTCCAGACGACCATGGCAACGGAAAAACTTCCACATCGCAAGCTTGGCCGCGGTGGGCTGACCGCGTCGATCATCGGGATCGGCGGCATGTCCCTTTCCGGCATCTACGGCGCGGCCGATGACGCGGCATCGGAAGACCTGATCCGCTACGCGATCGATCTTGGCGTCGATCATCTCGATTCATCTGACATGTACGGCTGGGGTCATAACGAGGAGCTGGTCGGCCGTGCGATCAAGGGTCGCCGCGACCGCGTGATGCTGGCCACCAAGTTCGGCCAGGTGCAGAACCCCGGCGGCCCGAACAAGGTCAACGGACGCCCCGAATATGTAATCCAGGCCTGCGAGGCGAGCCTCAAGCGTCTGGGCGAGGATGTGATCGACCTCTACTACCAGCATCGCGTCGATTCCACCGTGCCGATCGAAGACACCGTGGGCGCGATGGCAAAGCTGGTGCAGCAGGGCAAGGTCAAACATCTCGGGCTCTCCGAAGCGAAGCCGGAGACGATCCGCCGCGCCCACAAGGTGCACCCGATCGCCTGCGTACAGACCGAATATTCATTGCTCTACCGGGCAGAGGCAGAAGAGACGCGCGAGACCACGCGGCCGCTGGGAATCAGCTTCGTGGCGTACGCACCGCTGGGACGCGGATTTCTGACCGGTGCGATCAAGACCTTCGCCGACGTCGATGGCCGCCGCGCGGCGCATCCACGCTTCCAGAAGGAGAATTTCGACCAGAACCGCGAACTGGTGGCGCGCATCGAAGCGATAGCGGCAGAGAAGCGATGCACAACGTCGCAGCTCGCGCTGGCCTGGGTGCTGGCCCAAGGCGACGACGTCGTGGCGATCGCGGGAACCCGCTACAAAGAGCGCCTGGACGAGAATCTCGGCGCGCTGGGGGTGGAGCTGACGGCGGACGACGTGGCGCGCATTTCCGCCGCCGTGCCGAGCGGTGCGGCGGCCGGCACGCGCTATCCGGCGGGGGGCATGTCGGCGGTCTACGTTTGAACAATCAGCAGCGAAGCAGGCCCCGGTCACATCAAGCGCACGGAGTACCCATGCGCTTGAGAGACCGGCATCGCTTCACCGCCAGGTAATGGTTACGGCCGCTGCACCAGTTCGATCATGTAGCCGTCCGGGTCCTTCACGAAGGCGATGATCGTGGTGCCGAATTTCACTGGGCCGGCGGGACGCGTGATCGTGCCGCCGGCTTTCGCCGCCACCTCGCAGGCGGCCGCCACATCCGGCACGCCCATCGCCAGATGGCCGAACGCACCGCCTTGCTCGTATTTCTCAACACCGTAGTTATAGGTGAGCTCGATGACGGTGTTGTCCTCCTCGTCGCCGAAACCGACGAAGCACAGCGTATATTTCCCGTCCGGAACGTCGCGGCGGCGCAGTTCCTTCATGCCGAACGCCTTGGAATAGAAATCGACACTGCGTTGCAGGTCGCCGACGCGCAGCATTGTGTGCAGATAACGGCTCATCGCTGATCTCTCCCTTCGTCAGCACTATGCGGACCGAGGCCGAGCAAGAACAGTCCCGCCGCATTCGCCGCGGCGATGGCGGCCTCGCGGTCAGCCAGAATGGTCACACCGGCCTCGAACGCAACCCCCCGCAGCCCGGCCGCGGCGGCGCCGCGCACCGTCTCGAGGCCGATCGTGGGCAAATCGGCGCGGCGTTCCTGACCCGGCTTGAGCAATTTCACCAGCACCCCGCCCGGGCCCGGCCGCGCCAGGGCAGCGCAGCGGGCGAGCATTGCGTCGGTTCCCTCCGCGGCCTCGAGTGCCAGCACCACGCCCTGTTGCACCACGCAGCCTTGTCCCACATCAGCGCCGCCCAGCGCCCGCACCACGGCGATGCCGCGCCTGATGTCGGCCAGCGCCAGTTCATCGGGGGCGGCCTGGGTCAGTACTCCCGCGCATGCCAGCACATCGCGCAGCACGTCCTGTGCGCCGATGACACGGAAACCCTCCTCGCCAAACACGCGGATAACCGCGCCGAGCAATCCGTCATCGCCGGCGAAGGCGGCGCGCCCGATGCGAGCGAGCAAACGGGCGCCCTCGGCATCCGGCCGCAGCCCAAGCAAGGACGGACGGCGCACCGGGCCGATCATCACGATGTCCTGGCAGCCATGCGCCCGGAGCGTAGCAAGGATGCGGCCGCCGGCGGTTATGCGGATCACCTCATGCGGCCACGGCGCCAGCACGGCGGGATCGGCAAACCCTTCCAATCCAATGATAAAAACCGGCCGGCCGGCGGCGGCAGCGGCGGCGGCGACCTCGCCCGGCAGCGCCCCGCCGCCCGCCAGTATGCCCAGCGTACGTGGCTTCCCTGCATCGGCCGTACGGCGGAATTTCCCAGCCGGCATCTCAGGCATTGCAATCCGTCCAGGAGTTCGACATAAGCATGCGTTAGTCCTCACGGTCCTGTGAGGCGCTTGCCCAAAGGGACTATACTGGAATGCGCGACGACGAGTCCGCCGCAGGCGACTGCCATGCCGCCGCAATTGGCTTCATGCAGTGCCTGCAGATGCTGGCGGACGAGGCGCATAAGCGCAACCTGCCGCGCACCCATATCGCGCTGCGCCGCGCACTCCGCGCCTGCCAGGCAGAGCAAGACCCCAAGGCGCTACCGCTGCGTCCCCGGGTTCGCCGGTCGCTCGCGCTGCACTGATCCCCGCCGCCTGCCGTCCGGCCGGTCGCAAACGCCGGCGCCCCTGTCACGTCGGTAGCCTCTGAGTCACGTCGCTGATCCCTGGGTCACGTCGTAAGTGACAGTGCTCTTCGCCCCGGTCAGCTTCGCATCGCGCGACGTATAGGTTTCGATGATCTTGGTAAAGTTCAGGGTCAGCGTCTCGGTCGGCGGGTCGTCCTTCGCGCCATCCACCGAGTATTTGGAAATCAGACAGCCTTCAAGTTCGTAACCCAGGAACTGGTCCATCGTGTTCTTGCCGGTGGTGGTGAACTGGATCTGCACCTTCGGCTTCAGCACCGTGCGGTTGACGCCGGCATTGACGATCGCGGTCGAGGCCTTCTCCATGCGCATGGTCACGACGACCTCGTTCGCCGTCACGTTGGCGCCCCCATGGCCCTGGGCCACATTGGCGTTGAAGCTCCATTTGAAGCTGTCCAGCGCAATCCAGCTCTCAAACCCCTGAACCGTGACCGACCCGGCGATGGAACCGAGTTTCAGATAAATTGCCACGAGATGGCTCCCCCCGCGTATAGCCGCAGGCTAGCCGGAATGATGCGGCCCTGTCGACGATCTTGTCTGCGGGTGGCGGCCTTCCGTCGTTACGGCGCACCTTCCCGTCGGCTACTCGGCGCGGATCAGGCCGCGATGGCTGGGGGCGTCGATGAAGGCCAGGATCTCCGCCACGAGCCTGTCGTCGCCGAACCGGCGCCGTGTCTCGGCCAGGCGCTGGGCAAACACACCCTCGCGACTGAACAGACCGCGGAAGGCGACGTGCAGACGCTGGATCTGCGGCTTGTCGAAGCCGCGGCGTTTCAGGCCGATGACGTTCAGCCCGGCCAGGCGAGCGCGGTTGCCGATCACGCTGCCAAACGGGATCACGTCGGCCTCCACGCCGGACACGCCGCCGATCATCGCCGCGCGGCCGATGCGCACGAACTGATGGATCGCCGCCGAGCCACCGATGACGGCATGATCGGCGATGCCGACATGGCCGCCCATGACCACGTTATTGGCTACCAGCACGTGGTCGCCCAGGGTGCAGTCATGCGCGACGTGCGCGACGGCCATCAACATGCAGTCGCTGCCGATGCGGGTGATGCCCTTGCCGGTGACGGTGCCGCGATGGATGGTGCAATGCTCTCGAATCTGCGTGCGCGCGCCGATTTCGCAGCGGGTTGGCTCGCCTTTGTATTTCAGGTCCTGCGGCGGGAGGCCGACGGTGCAGAACGGATACAGCACCACGCCGGGTCCGATCCGGGTATGGCCATCGACCACGACATGCGACACGAGTTCGGCGCCGTCCTCGATCACCACATGCGGACCGACGGTGCAGAACGGACCGATACGAACGCCGCTGCCCAATTCCGCCGTCGGCGCGACGATCGCCGAGGGGTGGATGGACAAGCGGGCCAATCCGGGCACCAGCGTCTCGGTCACTGCATCCATTCTGTTGTCTCTCGGCGGCAGAGGTTCGGGAAGGCAGCGGCAGGCTAGGGTCGGCCGGACGCGCCACCAACTCAATCATTGTTGCCGCGTATTTCGCGCCTCGACTTGTAACCCACTGTTTCTTCTAAGATTTGGGCATTTCCGTGGCATCGCTGTAGCGTCGGCGGTGCGCCACCGCAAGGAGCTGCCATGTCGATCGCCAGCGTGGAGACCGGTCTGTACCGCATCGCCCTGCCGGTGCCCCTGTCGGATTCGACGCACGGCACGATGACGCATTTCGAACTCGTCACCGTGCGGCTGCGCGATTCGGATGGCGCGGAGGGCGTCGGCTGGACCTACACCACCGGCGCCGGTGGCGTTGCGGTGCATGCGCTGATCGACCAGGGCCTGCGTGATGTGCTGCTTGGGGCCGATCCCGATGCGATCGAGGCGCTGTGGCAGAAGATGTGGTGGCGGCTGCACTTTGGCGGACGTGGCGGCTCGGTGAGCCTGGCGGTGTCGGCATGCGACATCGCGCTCTGGGATTTGAAGGCGCGGCGGTTGGGCACGCCGCTGTGGCGATTGCTGGGAGGGTTCGATCCCGCGGTGCCATGCTACGCCGGCGGCGTCGATCTGGATTTTCCGCTCGACGCCCTGCTGCGCCAGACCGACGACAACCTCGCCAAAGGGTTCCGCGCCATCAAGATGAAGGTCGGGCGGCCGTTGCTCTCCGCGGATGTCGCACGCGTCCGCGCCATGCGCGGCCATCTCGGGCCGGATTTTCCGCTGATGGCTGACGCCAACATGCGCTGGACGGTGGACGAGGCTCTCCGTGCCGCGCGCGCATTGCAGGATCAGAATCTGGTGTGGTTGGAGGAGCCGACGATCCCCGACGACGTTGCCGGCCACGCGCGAATCGTGCGCGACGGAGGCGTGCCGATCGCCACGGGGGAGAATCTGCACACGCTGCACGAATTCACCCAGATGATCGCGGCGGGGGGTGTGACCTTCCCCGAGCCGGACGCGACGAATTGCGGCGGCGTTACCGTGTTCATGAAAGTCGCGCATCTGGCCGAGGCATTCAACCTGCCACTGACCTCGCATGGGGCGCATGACCTGACGGTGCATTTGCTCGCCGCCTCGCCAAACCGGTCCTACCTGGAGGTGCACGGCTTCGGGCTGGACCGCTACACAGCGCAGCCGTTGGAACTGCGCGACGGCAAGGCGATCGCACCGGACCGTCCCGGGCATGGCGTTGCCTTCGACTGGCAGGCATTGCACGCGACGCGGAGCGGTTGAAGAGGTGGCGGGAGAGAGCAGATGAGGTCAGGAACGGCACGGCACCAGGGTGCGCCGTGAGCTGCGTTCGGCTACAGTCGCACTATAGACTGTGCACAACAGGCGGCGGCAGGAGAATGCCATGAGTTTGCTCGATAGGATTAATAGCGACCCGGCCATTTTCGGCGGCAAGCCGATCGTGCACGGAATGCGGATATCATTGGAGCTGATCCTGAGTTTGCTCGCCCAGGGCGAAACTCCGGAGGCACTGATTGAGGATTACCCGGGCTTGGAAATCGCGGATATCCGTGCCTGCCTGGCGTATGCGCATGCCGTGGTCGCAAATGATCAACTCGACGAAGTCATAGTGACACACGCTTGAAATTCCTGGTCGATCGTTGTGCCGGCCAGCGCCTGGCAAACTGGCTCCAGGCCGAGGGGCACGATGTACGCGTCGCTTGGGAGCACGAGCCAGATCCGGGCGATGCGGCTTTATTACGATTGGCCGCAGAGGACGCGCGGATCCTGGTAACGATCGACAGCGACTTCGCGACATTGGTGTTTTTGCACCGCGCACGTCACGCGGGCATCATTCGCCTACCGGACGTACCGGCGGCTGCCCGGATCACATTAATTAATGTCGAGCCTGCTTGCCCGGCACGGCGCGGAACTGCCCCATTCTGTGGTGACCGCCCGCCGCGGACGAATACGCATAGCGCGTCCGCTGAGCGACACGTGATGCCAGGTGGTCATGTGCTCAAGGGTACTGAAGAAATGAGAAGTCTCCCGCAGCCAGGGGGATGCCCCTGACCTCGCTCGTCCCATGGTATGAATCGGAAACTACCTGTGCCAAATTTTCATTGCTCGATAGGAACAGATGTTGGGGGAACGTTCACCGATTTGGTGTTTGTGGCACCGGACGGCGAGACGCATTGCTTCAAGGTGCCCAGCACGCCAGCGCAGCCGGGTGAAAGCATCCTGACCGGCGTCGAGGAAATCCGCGCCGCTCTGCCCATTAACGTGGAGGCGTGGCGCAACGCGTTCCACACCCACAGCAGCACCGTCGCCACCAACGCGCTGATCGAACGCCGCGGCGCGCGCATTGGCATGATCACCACCACCGGCTTCCGCGACTTGTTCGAATTGCAGCGGCTGGCGCTGCCGCATCCGATGCGCTTCGATTCGCGGCGTCCCGCGCCCCTGGTACCGCGCGAGCTGGTGCGCGAGGTGGCGGGCCGGATCGGTGCCGGCGGCCAGGAGATCGATCCGCTCGACGAAGCCAGCGTGCTGGACGCGGCCCGTGCGCTGGCCGCGGCAGGCGTCGAAATTGCCGTGGTGACGCTGCTGCACAGCTATCGCAATCCAGCGCACGAGCGGCAGGTGCGTGCGTTGATCGAAGGCGCCGGCATTGCGCTGCGGGTGGAACTTTCCAGCGACATCTGGCCGCAGGCGCGTGAATACGAACGCGCGGTGCTGACCGCAATCAATGCGGGGGTGCGGCCGGTGATCGAGGCCTATGTCGCCCGCCTGACCGACGGGTTGAGCATACGCGATCTGGCGGTGCCGGCGCGCGTCGCGCGGTCCAACGGCGGGGCAGAACTTGCGCGCACCATGCGCGAGCGTCCGGTGGTGGCGTTGCTGTCGGGTCCGGCGGCGGGTGTCGCCGGCGCGGCGGATGCAGCGGAGGACGCGGGCTGGCCCGACGCCGACCTGATGACGCTGGATATCGGCGGCACCAGTTCGGACATCGGCGTGATCCGCAATGGCCGGCCGGTACTGAGCGGTGAAGAGGTGGTGGGGGAGTTTCCCGTGCTGGTGCCGACCGTGGCAGTGTCGAGTATCGGCGCGGGTGGCGGTTCGATCCTTTGGCTGGACAGTACGGGATCGCTGAAAGTGGGGCCGCGCAGCGTCGGAGCAAGTCCAGGACCGGCGTGTTATGGCAGCGGTTCGCTTGCGCCGGCTTTGACGGACGCATTTTTGCTCGCCGGCTTTTTGACCCCGGGCCAGCGTCTTGGCGGCAAGCTGGCATTGCAGTTGGAACCGGCGCGCGCGGCGTTGGACACGATCGGGCGGGCGCTGGGCTGGACACCCGAACAAACCGCGGATGGCGCGATCCGTGTCGCCACCGCGATGCTGGCGGCGGAGGCGACGCGCGTGCTGGCGCGGCGCGGCGTCGATGCACCGCGCTTCCGCATGGTGGCGTACGGCGGGGCAGGACCATTGCTGGCCGCGCTGATGGCGGACGAGATCGCCATCGACACGATTCTGATCCCGCCCTTCCCCGGCGCATTGAGCGCACTGGGCGCGGCACGCGCCGATATCGAAGGCGACCTGGTGCGACCGCTCTATGCGCGTCTGCATGCGCTGCCGGGTGAGACGCTGGCCGATGCATATCGCGCGCTGGCGCAGGACGCGGCTGACTGGATCGCAGAGCAAGGCGATGCCGGCCTGACTGCCACGCGGTTCAGCTTTTCCGCCGAAATGCGCTACGAAGGCCAGGGCTACGACGTTGCCGTCGATCTCGACGAGGCGCTGCTGGCGAACGGCGATCGCGACCGCATCGCCACGGCGTTCCATGCCGCGCACCGCGCCACCTACGGCCATGCCACCGAAGAAAACGAGGTGTGGCTGAAGGAGCTTCGGGTCCACATCCTCGGCACCATGCCGCGCCAGCGTGTGCGCGCGGTACGCGACGACACACCGGAACGCAGCACGACGCGCAGCGTCCGATTGCTCGGCCGTACATATACCGCGTCGGTGGTCAGCCGGGCAGAACTTCGCGCCGGCGAAACGCTGGCAGGCCCTGCGATCGTCAATCAGATGGACACCACCACGCTGATTCCGCCCGGCTGGACAGCGAGCCTCGCGCCCTCGGGCGCCATGATTCTGCACAACACCGGGGCCACGCCATGAACCACGCCACGACCGGCGCGACCCGCGCCGACGCCGCCACCACCGAAATATTCGCCAATCTGTTCAAGGCCGTGGTCGATGAAATGGCGTGGATACTGCTGCGATCCTCGCATACCACATTCGTAAAGGAGACGCAGGATTTCGCCGTCTCGCTGGTCACGCCGGAGGGGGAGATTTTCGCCTATCCATACGGCAGCGGTGCCACGCCGATCATGGGCGTGCCGATGCATGCCGGCACCCAGGCGTTCGACGATTGGGCACCGGGCGACGTGTTGTTCACCAACGACCCCTACTCCACGGGCGGCATGGTGATGCATCTCAACGACATTTATTTGTTCCGGCCGATCTTCGTCGACGGCGCTCTTTTGTGCTTCGCCTGGTCGTTCATCCATTGCACCGATGTCGGCGGCTACGCGCCGGGCAGCATCGATATGCAGAACAACGAGGTGTTCCAGGAGGGCCTGCGCATGCGGCCCTTCCGCCTGTACCGTCGCGGCGAGCTGAACACTGAGATGTGGAACGTATTCGCCGACAACTGCCGCATCCCGTCGCTGAACTGGGGCGATCTGACCGCCTGCACCGCGGCGCTGGCGAAGGCAGAGCAACGCATGCAGCGCCTGGCGCAGCGCTATGGCCGGGATGCGGTGGCCGCGGCAATTCGCAGCACGCTCGACCGCACGGAGCAAATCACGCGCGACGTGCTGAAGCGCATCCCCGCCGGCGAATATCGCTTCACCGAGTTCTTCGAGGACGACTACATCAGCGACCTGCCGGTACGCATCGTACTGAAGATGGTCTCGCACGGCGACGGACACGTGACGCTGGACTACACCGGCAGCGACCCGCAGGTACGCGCGGCGTTGAACCTGCCGGCCGGCGGCATGCGGCATCATCCGTTCCTGTCGATGGGCCTGGTCAACTTCGTGGTGACGAGGTCCGAGGCGATTCACATCAACGCCGGCATCCTGCGCTGCATCGACCTGGTGCTGCCCGAGGCATCGATCGTGAATGCCCGCTTCCCCGCCGCATGCGGCATGCGCTTCACCACGGCGATGCGCGTGCACGACCTGGTGGTGGGTGCCCTGTCGCAGGCTGTGCCGGGTCAGGTGCCGGCAGGCGGCGGCAACACGCTGGTCGTGTCGTATATTTCGACCTCGGAACTCGGCGCCAGTGGCCGCGTCGTGGTCGCGAACCCGGTGCTGAGCGGCTCCGCGGGCGGACCGGACCGCGACGGCGTGTCGGGCACCGACTTCTCCGTGGCGTTCCTGCGCAACGTGCCGGTGGAAGTGCTGGAATCTGAAGTGCCCGTACTGGTGCGGGGCTACGGGCTGATCCCCGATTCCGAGGGTGCGGGACGTTATCGCGGCGGGTTCGGCACGCAATACGAGGTGGAGGTGCGCCATCCCAGCGCGGTCCTGGTCATGCGCGGCAAGGACCGGTTCAAATTCGGCAGTTGGGGCGCGTTCGGCGGCGGTGGCGGAACGGTCAACGGCAATGTCGGCCAGCGCGGCGACGTGGTGCACGATATCGGCAAGCGCACGGTGTATCGCCCCGAACTCGGAGAGCATATCAGGATGTGGAGTGGCGGCGGCGGCGGCTATGGCGACCCGCTGGAGCGTGATCCCGCGGCGGTAGCGGCCGACGTGGCCGCGGGCCTGGTCTCTATGGCACGCGCACGGGATGTGTATGGCGTGGTGCTGGCGGCGGGCGCAGTGGAGGAAACCGCGACCGCGCAACGGCGCGACGAACTGCGCTCGTCACGTGGCGCGCCGCCGAGATTCGATTTTGGCCCCGGCCGCAGCGAGTGGGAGCGTGTGCATGGCGTCGCGGCTGAACTGATCGCGGATTGGTTACCATCCTTGCCGCTGGGCGTGCGGCGTTATGCACAAGGGCAGGTGTATCGTCGCCTGCACGAATCCGGTCCGGGTCCTTACGAAGCGCCGTTGGTGAATGACGTCCTTGCCGGCATGACCTGGGGCGAAATCTAGCAGCGCGAGGCAGCGCACCACTGCGCGGGAGGCAACGATGGTCAGCACGCTCGATCCAGCCTGGTTCCGTCCCGATGCGGTCTCGCGCGAGACGCGCGCATTGAACGAGGCAATGATCAAGGTGCTGACCGGCACTCCGGATTGGTGGGTCGCCGGAGCCGCGGCAACGCGCGCTGCCCGCCGGCGCGGCGACGGGCCGTTCCCCCCGCCGGTGATGTCGAACCGCGCGCGCACGCGGATGATCTCCGGCAAGGACGGCAACGAAATTCCGCTGCGCATCATCGCGCCCCATAATCCGCGAGGCGTATATCTTCACATTCATGGCGGCGGCTGGGTGCTGGGCGGGGCCGACCTGCAGGACCCCATGCTGGAGCATATCGCCGACAATACCGGCCTCGCGGTGGTCAGCGTCGAATATCGTCTGGCCCCAGAGCACCCGTATCCTGCCGGCCCGGACGATTGCGAATCGGCCGCGGTCTGGTTGACGCGCCATGCGAGGGCCGAGTTCGGCACCGACATTTTGACCATCGGCGGCGAATCGGCTGGCGGCCATCTCTCGGCGGTGACGCTGCTGCGCATGCGCGACCGGCACGGCTATACCGCATTCCGGGGCGCCAACCTGGTCTATGGATGCTTCGATATGACAATGACGCCGAGCCAGCGCATGTTCGGCAATGAACGCCTGGTGCTGCGCACCGCCGACATCGTTCAGTTCGCCAACGCGTTCCTTCCCGCGGTGCCGGACCGGCGCGATCCCGACATTTCCCCCCTCTACGCCCGCCTGCACGACATGCCCCCTGCCTTATTCTCGGTCGGGACCGCCGACGCATTGCTCGACGACACATTGTTCATGCACGGGCGCTGGGTGGCGGCGGGAAATGAGGTGGAACTCGCCGTCTATCCCGGCGGCGCCCATGGCTTCACGCTGTTTCCCAACGCAATCGCCGACCGTGCGGCGGCCGCGATGGATGCGTTTCTGCGGCGGGTGACGAGCTGAGCCAGGTTACGATTGGCCGGCCGACGGCGCCTGCATCCCGAGTGATCCCGCCAGATCCTGAATGAACTGCCATGCCACGCGGCCGGATCGCGACCCGCGCGTCACCGACCATTCCACCGCCTGCGCATGCAGCGCGCCGGCATCGATCGGCAGGTTCATCGCGGCGGCGTAACCCTCGACCATCGCGAAGAAGGTATCCTGATCGCAATTATGAAATCCGAGCCACAAGCCGAAGCGGTCGGACAGCGACACCTTCTCCTCCGTCGCTTCCGAAGGGTTGATCGCGGTGGAGCGTTCGTTTTCGATCATGTCGCGCGGCATCAGGTGGCGGCGGTTCGACGTCGCATAGAACAATACGTTGGCTGGCCGGCCCTCGATGCCACCCTCGAGCACCGATTTCAGCGCCTTGTAATCGGCATCCTCGCGTTCGAACGAAAGATCGTCGCACAGGATGAGGCAGCGGCGGGGCTGGCAGCGCAGCACGTTCAGCAGTTCCGGCAGCGAGCGGATGTCTTCGCGATGGATTTCCACCAGCGCCAGCAGGTTTCCAAGCCGGGCGTTGGCAACCGCGTGCACCGCCTTGACCAGCGACGATTTCCCCATGCCGCGCGCGCCCCACAGCATGGCGTTGTTGGCGGGCAGGCCGCGGGCAAAGCGCAGCGTATTGTCGAGCAAGATCTGCTTCTGCCGGTCGACGCCCTGGAGGAGGGAAATGTCGACGCGCGAAATCTTCTCTACCGGCGCGAGATGCGGCGGTGACGGATGCCAGACGAACCCCTCCGCCTGATCCAGCGTCACGGCCGGGGCTGGCGGCGGGGCGAGGCGTTCCAGCGCTTCGGCGATGCGGGTGACGAGGTGGGACAGGCGCGGTTCCATGCGATAGTTTCCAGGGCAATCTTGACGCAAAGGGGGCGGAAAGTATGGTCCCGCCGCCATCACCGCAAGGACCAGGAGTATGTTGATCACCCCCGCCTACGCGCAGGATGCCGGCGGCATGCTAGGCAGCGCGACGTCATTCCTGCCGCTGATTCTGATCTTTGCGGTGTTCTACTTCCTGCTTATCCGCCCACAGCAGCAGAAGCAGAAGGAGTCCCGCGCGATGATCGCCGCGGTCAAGCGCGGCGACCGCGTGGTGACCGCCGGCGGAATCCTGGGCACCGTGCAACGTGTGCCGATGGTGCAGGACAAGGACGGCAAGCAGGTGGCGTCAAACGAGATCGAAGTGGAGATCGCACCGAATATCAAGGTGACGGTGCTGCGCGACACCATCAGCAGCGTGCTGAAGCCAGCCGCGGAGAAATAGCCTTTGCCAGGTGCGTTTGCGTATCCCGCCGGTTGACCTGTCCCGCCGTTGGGCCTCTCCCGTGTAATGCGAGAGGCCGGGATGCGAAACCGCGCAGGTGAGGATGATCTGATCGGTACGAGAAACCCGTGCCGTTCCCCCGGCGCCGTCGCGCCTCGGCCGCTGCTTGCGTCGGAGGCGAGATTATACGGCGGCGGAGAGATCTCCCGCGCATTGACGCCCAGGAATTCTCTCTTCAGCGTTTCTCAGGGCTTGGAGCTCAGGGGGACGCAATGCGGATTGCCGAGATGGACTGGCGGATGGTCGAGGACTGGGTCCGCTACGATGACCGCTGCGTGCTGCCGATCGGCAGTACAGAGCAACATGCCGGCCTGTCGCTAGCCACCGATGCGATTCTCGCCGAACGAGTCGCGGTCGAAGCGGCGGAGCCGCTTGGCGTTCCGGTATTCCCCGCGCTGCCCTACGGGCTGACGCCGTATTTCACCAGCTTCGCGGGCAGTGTGACGCTGCGGCTTGCCACCTTCGCCGCTCTGCTGCGCGACGTGCTGGACAGCCTCAAGACGACCGGGTTCCGCCGGATTCTGATCGTCAACGGCCATGGCGGCAATCAGCCGGCGCTGTCGCTCGGGCAAGAGTGGATGATGGACAACCCGGATGCGCGTGTGCGGCTGCACGACTGGTGGCGCGCGCCACTGACCGCCGCGGTGATCAACCGCATCGATCCGGTCGCAAGCCACGCGAGCTGGATGGAGAACTTCCCCTGGACCCGCCTGCCAAACCGCGATCCGGTGGAGGGCGCCAAGCCGATGGTGAACGTGGACCAGCTTCGCGCGTTGCCGCCGTTCGAGGTCCGCCTGCTGATTGACGACGGCAATTTCGGCGGACGCTACCAGCGCGACGATGCCGAAATGCTGGAGATCTGGGAAGTCGCGGTGCGCGAAACCCGCTCGCTGTTGGAGGAATGGTGATATGGCCGCACCGATCCTGATCTGGGGAGCAGGAGCGATCGGCGGGTCGGTGGGCGCGTGGCTCAAGCGCGCCGGCCATGACGTGACGCTGGTCGATGTCGTGCCAGAGCACGTCGCCGCCATTCGCGACCCGTCGCACGGCCTGCGCATCACCGGGCCGGTGGAGGCATTCACCGTCGCTGCCCCGGCCTTCACGCCGACGCAAGTCTCCGGCCGGTGGCAGCACATCTTCCTGGCGGTGAAGGCGCAGAACACCGAGAGCGCGGCGCATGCTCTGGCACCGTTCCTCGCTGAGGACGGCTACGTGCTGTCGCTGCAGAACGGGCTGAATGAGAACATCATCGCCGGCATCGTCGGCCGCGCGCGCACCATCGGCGCATTCATCAATTTCGGCGCCGACTGGATGGCACCCGGAGAGATCATGTTCGGCAATCGCGGCGCGGTCGTTCTGGGCGAACTGGACGGGCAGATAACGCCGCGCCTGCACGCGCTGCACAGCGTGCTGCGCGATTTTGAACCGGATGCGATCGTCACCACCGACATCTGGGCCTATCTGTGGGGCAAGCTCGGCTACGGCGCCATGTTGTTCGCGCAGGCGTTGGGCGAAGCGGGCATCGCCGATTGCCTGGCACGGCCGGAACTGCTGCCGCTATGGCGTGCGCTGGGCGCCGAGGCGATCCGGGTCGCGGAAGCGGAAGGCGTGCAGCCGCGCGGCTTCAACGGATTCGAAATCGACGCGTTCCGGCCAGGCGCCGACGAAAATGCGGCGCGCGCCTGTGTCGCGGCGATGTCGTCGTTCAACCGCGGCAGTGCCAAGACCCATTCCGGTGTGTGGCGCGATTTGTGGGTGCGTCGGCGCCGGACCGAAGTCGACGTGCAGATCGCGCCCATCGTGGAGCATGGCGCGCGCCGCGGGATCGACTGTGCTGCCTCGCGGCGGCTGGTAGAGATGATCCACGAGGCGGAACTCGGAAAGCGCCAAATGAGCGACGATAATTTGCTCGAGCTGGCAAGGAGCGCCGCGGCATGAATATTCGCTTCGACGGCAAGGTTGTCGCCGTCACCGGCGCCGGCCATGGCTTCGGCCGCGCCATCGCCCAGAGTTTCGCACGGCTGGGCGCGCGGGTGTTTGCGACCGACCTCTCGGCGGACGAACTGGCGGAGACCGCTGCCCCTGGCGGCGTGATCACGCAGGCGGTCGATCTGCGAGACCGCGCCGCCGGCGCGGCATGGATCCATGGCATCGAAAGCAAGACCGGCGGCGCGATCGACGTGCTGGTGAATGACGCTGGCGGCGTCGCGGGCCAGGAGCATGTGCCGCTCGAGGAGGTCTCGGACGAAGCCTGGAACGTGATTTTCGATATCAATGTCAACGCCGCGTTCACGCTTTGCCGGGCCGCGGCAGGGGGTATGAAGCGCGCCGGTCGCGGGCGGATTGTGAACATCAGTTCGGGGGCGGGGCTGCAGCCTTCATTGACCGGCATTCAGGCCTATTGCAGCGCCAAGCACGCGGTGGTGGGGCTGACGCGGCAACTCGCGCACGAACTGGGGCGGTTCAATATCACGGTGAATTCGGTGGCACCGGGCTTCATCCGCACGAATGCGGCGACCGAGCGGCAGTGGGACAGCTACGGGGCGGATGGACAGAAGGCATTGCTCCAGCGGATCGCGATGCAACGGCTGGGAGCAGCGGAGGACATCGCCAATGCGGTCGTGTTCTTTGCGTCGGATCTGGCGGGATTTGTCAACGGACAGATCCTGCAAGTGGACGGGGGCCGATAAGACTCTCGCCCACGCGGCGGCAGAGCTTATTGCTCTGTGCAGGAAATCCTTGCGGCGTACGCGGCTTCGGTGAAATCCGGCGGTACGTCCTGCGTCATGCGCCTTGCATGATGTTCCCAATCCGCAAACAGCAGGTCGCGGCTGATCTGCGCGACGATGGCAGGGATGTCGCGCTTCATGCTTGGCACGTCGCCGGTCGGCACGCCGAAACTGACAAACCCGGCGGGGTTCTGCACATGGATGTCACGCAAATACGGCGCCGTGCCCGGGGTTTTCTCCAGCAGTTCGTGCCCGGGGCCCAGATAAGGGTGCGCTCCCAACCAGTCATCTCCGGAATCGTCCGGCGGCGTGAAACGGTCCCGCCAAAGCAGCACCCGATCCGCGAACGATGCCAGCTCCGGCCGTGCGCCCAGATCCGCATAATAGCCGGTCCCTGCGATGACAAAATCGCAGCGAAAGCTACGCCGGCCGATCGATGCGACCACCCCGCCCTCATCGAGCCTCGCCGCATCCCACTGGGTGGCCAGATGCAGATGGAAATTCGCGAACGCAACCGTGCGCTCGATCGCATCCGTGGTCGGCGTCGAGCCCGCGCGGCGAAACCGCAGTGCCTGCTCCCAGCGCATTGCATCGGGCAAGGCGGCGTAATTGTCATACGCGCCGGGGTAACCGCGGCTGCGCGTGATCGGCACCGCCGCGATCGACGGGCGGCGCGCGAACAAATGCACTGACGCTGCCCCCGCTTCCAACATTGCTCCGGCGGCATCGAACGCCGAGGCCGCGGCGCCGATCACTGCCACCACCTTGCCACGCAGCGCCGCGAAATCGATCGCGCTCTCGGTGTGGGCATACCGATCGGGCGGCAGTCCGTCACGCAGCATCGCGGGGACAAATGCACCGCCAAAGCCGGTGAAGCCGGTCGCCAGCACAAGCTTGCGCGCCGTTTCGGTAACGGCGCGACCCTCGGCGTCGAGATGCAGGCGGAAATGCCCCTCAACCGGTTCGATCCGCAGCAGGCGGGTACGATAGCGCACGGGAATTCCCAGGAAATGCCGATACCACCGCAGATAATCCGCCCAGTCGGTGCGCGGGATGCGATCGATCGCGGCGTACGCGGCGGCGCCATGGCGCGCCTCGAACCAGGCCTGAAAGCTTAGCGCTGGAATGCCAAGTTCCGGCCCGGGCAGCGTCTTCGGCGTGCGCAACAGGTTCATCCGCGCCGCTGTCAGCCACACGCCTGCCTTCGCCGCGTCCTCCGCCGCATCGACGATCGTTACGCGGCCGATGCCGGCGCGACGCAGCGCAAAGGCAATGGCGCATCCGGTCTGGCCGCCGCCGATGATGAGAACGTTATGGTCGATGCCGGGCAGCGCGGGCACCCAATCCGGCGGATCTGCCCCGAGCCAGCGCAGTGCGTCGCGGGCGGCGGCGTCAGGATCGGCAGGCTGCGGCATGATGCGACCTCGTCCTGTCGTTAACTCAGTGCCGCCAGGATCCCGGCAAACAGCCGCCCTCGCTGTGCGAGACTGTCCACCACGATATGCTCGTCGAGCGTATGCGCACCTGCCCCCTGCACGCCCAATCCGTCCAGCGTGGCAATTCCCATGGCACCGGTGAAATTGCCATCCGAGCCGCCGCCGGAACTCTGGTGCGGAATGTCGAGGCCCAGCCCACGCGCGACATCGCGCGCCACGCCGTACAGCGCCATGCCGCGTGCGTCCGGCTCCCACACCGGACGCGTGACGCCGCGCGTTACCTTGAATGACACGTCGTTGCCCGAGGCGCGCAATGCCAACATCGCCGCAACGCCGCGATCGAGGTCCTCCTGGCGCTTCGCCATCGACAGGGCCTGGCCGGTGCAGACGGTGGACACGCAATTCACCCACTGCCCGCCATTCACCACGCCAACGCTGAAGGTGCAGTCGTCCGTGGTCATGTCCTCGATTTCGACGATCTTGCGGGCCATTTCGCGAATCGCCGAACGTCCTTCGGCGAGCCGTGCGCCGGCATGGCTGGGCCGGCCATGCGCTGCCAGATTGAACCGCGCGATGGCGTAACGGCCGGTAACCACACCGCCGTCGGCGCGCGCAGGTTCCGGGATCAGAACGTAGCGATGGCGCGAAGCCTCCGCCTCGATCAGGTCGCGGGTGGAGGGGCTGCCAACCTCCTCATCGCTGGTGAGCAATACGGTGACCGGCAGCTTCGTCGTGACGTGGGCACGCGCAAGCTGGCGGATCGCTTCCAGCGCCAGGTAGTTGCCGCCCTTCATGTCGAGAATGCCGGGCCCCCATGCCTTGCCGCCCTCACGCCGTGGCGCGAGTTCAGCCAGCGTACCGATCGGATGCACGGTATCGAGATGGCCCATGACCAGGATGCCTTGCTCGTTCGGCGTGGCATGCGGAAAGCTTGCGCGCACGCAGTCGCCGAATCCCATGCGCCCGGCGACGCGTTCGATCCGTGCGCCGGCGACCACGAGGTCACGCGCCGCCATGTCCATCATGCGATTGACCGCGGCGGCATCGTAGGTGGGGCTTTCGCACGTCACCCAAGCCCGCAGCCCATCCAGCATCGCATCGGCATCGAAGGGCAGCATGCTCGGGTCCATTCGGGTCTCCATACCTGCGTGGCGGGGATGGCGCGCATCGCCGCCGATATGATTGCCGGGCGCCCCGCCATCCGGTCATTGCGGACCACGCGGCACGGCAGCAATCTGGCCGGAGCTTGCTTCGCCGCTTTGCATCTCGCAATGACCCGAGGAGAGGACGCCGCTGCCTTACGCCCACGGCATCGCCGGAACCCGCTATGTCTTTCCCGACCTGCGCACGCTGCTGGCACGCGCGACGCCGGCGCGGTCGGGCGATTTGCTCGCGGGCATTGCCGCGGAAACCGCGACCGAACGCGTCGCCGCGCAGATGGCGCTGGCCGACCTGCCGGTGGCGACGATCCTCGCTGAACCGGTGATCCCGTACGAAAGCGACGAAGTCACGCGGCTCATTCTCGACAGCCACGATGCCGCCGCCTTCACCCCGATCGCCTCGCAGACGATCGGCGAACTCCGCGAGTTCTTGCTCAGCGCTCCGCCCGCGGCGTTGACCGCACTGCGGCCCGGTCTGACCCCTGAAATCGTCGCCGCGGTCAGCAAGATCATGCGGCTGCAAGACCTCGTGGCGGTGGCCGCGAAATGCCGGGTGGTGACGAAGTTCCGCAACACGATCGGGCTGGCTGGACGGCTTTCCGTGCGGCTGCAGCCGAACCATCCAACCGACGATCCGGCGGGTGTCGCCGCCTCGACGCTGGATGGCCTGCTGCTGGGCGCGGGCGATGCGGTGATCGGCGTCAATCCCGCCACCGACAGTGTCGCATCGACCGTCACGCTGCTGCGCATGCTGGATGCGATCCGCGAGCGCTATGCCATTCCGACGCAGACCTGCGTGCTGTCGCACGTCACCAACACGCTGCGGGCGATCGAAGCCGATGCGCCGGTTGACCTGGTATTCCAGTCGATCGCCGGTACGGAAGCCGCCAATCGCGGGTTCGGCATTTCCCTGGCGCTGTTGCGCGAGGCGCGCGAGGCGGCGATGTCGCTGCGACGCGGCACGCTGGGCGACAACGTGATGTATTTCGAAACCGGCCAGGGCAGTGCGCTTTCCGCCGACGCGCATCACGGCGTCGATCAGCAGACTTTGGAGGCGCGCGCCTATGCCGTGGCACGCGTCTTCGATCCACTGCTGGTGAATTCGGTGGTGGGGTTCATCGGACCCGAATATCTATACGACGGCAAGCAGATCACGCGCGCCGGACTGGAGGATCATTTCTGCGGCAAACTGCTTGGCCTGCCGATGGGCGTGGACGTCTGCTACACCAACCATGCCGAGGCGGACCAGGACGACATGGATGGATTGCTGACACTGCTTGGTGTCGCCGGCGTGACGTATGTCATGGGTGTACCGGGCGCGGACGACGTCATGCTTTCCTACCAAAGCACGTCGTTTCACGATGCGCTGTATTTGCGCGGCGTGCTGGGCCTACAGCCGGCGCCGGAGTTCGCCGACTGGCTGGCGCGCGCAGGTATCGATGGCATCGTGGCCCCGGAGCGAATTCCGCCGGCGCTGTCGCCGGCGCTGATCGGGCTTGGCTAGGGCGATGGCGCGAAGCCGCCCGATGAGTTGGCAATAACGCAAGGATCCCGATGGCCAAACCACTGGCGCGATGGCACGACCTGCGGCAATTCACGCCGGCGCGCGTCGCGCTGGGACGCGCGGGCAACGGTGTGCCGACCGCCGCGCATCTCGCCTTCCAGTCGGCGCACGCCGCGGCGCGCGACGCGGTGCATGCCGCGCTCGATGTTGCCGCCTTGCAGGACGCATTGGCAGTGGCGGGAATTGACAGCATCGCGGTCCGCAGCGCCGCGGCCGATCGCCACACCTATTTGCTCCGGCCCGACCTCGGGCGCCGCCTGTGCGACGCGGACCGGGCGCTGCTGCCCATGGCGCCCAACGCCATGGTGTTTGTCGTGTGTGACGGGCTCTCGGCGATTGCGGTGCAACGCCACGCCGCGGCATTGCTGTCGCATATTGTACCCGCGCTGCAAGCGACGCGGCCGGTCGCGCCCGTAGTCATTGCCACCCAGGGGCGCGTGGCGCTCGGCGATGATATCGGCGGCATTATGGGTGGCGCGGCGGTTGCCGTTCTGATCGGTGAGCGGCCGGGACTTTCCGCCGCTGACAGCCTTGGCATCTACCTGACCTGGCAGCCTCGCCCGGGGCGGAGCGATGCCGAGCGCAACTGCATTTCCAATGTCCGCCCCGCGGGCCTGCCGATTCCGCAGGCTGCCGCCAAGCTGGCGTGGCTGATCGAGGCGATGCATCAACTCGGCCTCACCGGCATCGGGCTCAAGGACGATCAGCACGCTGTCGTGCCGATGTCCGCGGCGACCCGCGAAGGCTCGCGCACGTGACCTCGGCGATTTGCCCGCTGCCTACCGGAACAGCTTGAGCGCGTTCAGCAACGTTTGAATCACGCCCCAGGCCAGAGGGATGCCGACGAATCCCCACGCCAGGATCAGGTGCAGCGGCGTTGTGCCATGTTGTGCACGTGCGGCCATTGTCATTCTCCCTCAATCCGCCATGCCGACCGCGTCGGCGGCATCTTCCGTCATGTAATGGCGGTCATGCACCGCGCGGATGAACAAGTTGCAAAGCAGTCCAACCACCAGCAGCGCGGCCATGATGTACATCGTGTTGTTGTAGGCTTGCGCCTTCGGCACGCCGTGTTCCACATTGTATTGGCGGATGTAGTT
>Ga0335072_10001481_pt1 | contig 38186 bp, 31 predicted proteins | sample Lox_Sample_21_FD_206725 | JGI IMG/M metagenome (GOLD analysis project Ga0335072, IMG submission 206725) | Soil microbial communities from Loxahatchee National Wildlife Refuge, Florida, United States - Lox_Sample_2.1 | ecosystem: Environmental > Terrestrial > Soil > Wetlands | place: USA... | reverse complement strand
TACCGCTGTCGAAGTTGATGCCGAAGCCCTCGCTGGCAAAATAGGCGATCGTGCCCGGTAACCGCAGGCCGAAGCGGTCAAGCGCCAGTTCGACTTGCTCACCGCATTGGAACCGTTCCGCCGTGTCGACCGAGCACCCGCGCTCGGAGATGTCGCGCAGCTCGGCCGCCCCCGTCCGTCCGCCGCCGGATATCCGCGCCGACGCCAGACAGGGACGCCGGCGCGACGCACGCCGGTCGGTATCACTGCTCGAGCTGCGTATCACCTGCAACACCACGTCACGCAGTGCATTCACCGCGTCGGTGAGCGCCGTCGTCTCGCTGACAAACTGCTCGGCGCGCGTCCCGGTGTGGTCCGCCTCGGTGGAAACCTCGGCACTGCGCGCGCTCATGCCGCCAGCCGCCGTTGCCGTCTCGGCGATGCTGCGCGCGATCTCCGAGGTCGCGGCACCCTGCTGCTCCACCGCCGCGGCGATCGCATTCGCGATCGCGTCGATCTCGCCAATGGTTTGCTCGATGCGCGCCACGGCGCCGACCGACGCGCTGGTCGCACCGCGCACCTGGGCGATATGCCGCCCGATCTCCTCGGTCGAGCGCGCCGTCTGGTTCGCCAGTGCCTTCACTTCCGAGGCAACCACGGCAAAACCCTTTCCCGCGTCGCCGGCACGCGCCGCCTCGATGGTCGCGTTGAGCGCGAGCAGGTTGGTCTTGGCGGCGATCTCGCCGATCATGTCGGCGACTGAACCGATGCGTTCCACCTGCTGGTTCAGCGTCTCGATCGTTGCGCGCGCCTCACCGCCGGTCGCGACGGCGCGGCTCACCACCTGCGTGGACTGCGCCACCTGCGCGCCGATCTCGCGGATGGACGCGCTCAATTGCTCGGCCGCGCTGGCAACGGTCTGCGCCGTGGCCAGAGCCTGCCCCGCGGCGCTGGCGGCATCGGCAGCCGAGAGGCCGGTGCGGGCGGCGGACGCGCTCATTTGCTCCGCCGTCGCCGACATTCCGGCCGCGCGATGCTGGATATGCTCCACCGCGGACATCGTCTCGGCCTCGATCGTCTCCGCCATTTCGACCAGCGCGGCATGTTTCTCCTGCGCCGCTTGCTCTGCCTGGGCGGTTTGTTCCGCCGCAAGCCGTGCCCGCTCGATGGCGTTCTGCCGGAACACCTCCACCGCCTTGGCCATGGCACCAATCTCGTCCGTCGCGTCGCGCGACGGAATTTCCACCTCGGTCTCGCCCGCCGCGAGCCGGCCCATCGCCGCGGTCATGCCCGCCACCGGGCGGAATACGCTGCGCCCCACCAGCCACGCGATCAGGGCGCCCACCAGCAATGCCGTTCCGGCGATCGCCTTCTGCAACCCGACGGTGCCGGCGATCACGCGGCCGGTCGCATCCTTCGCGCCGGCAAAGTCGTGCCCGAGCGATGCCGCCGCATCCAGGGCGGCGGCCATCTGGCTGCGCACCATCGGCTGCATCTGATTGTCGAACAGTACGCCGCTTTTCTGCACATCGCCCGCGACGGCGGCGAACTCCGACGCGAACTGCGCCAGGGACGCCTTGAGCGCCAGGGCGACACGCCTGGCTTCGTCCGGAGGCTGGCGCTGCAAGACGCGGTCGAGCGCGACGCCCGCCGCCGCCGCCACGGTCTGGAACGCCGCCGCGTCCCGTGGGTCGCGCGTGGCCTGGAAGCGCCAACTGCCATTCTCGGCCGCGAGGACGGCCAACTGCGCGTCCCTGGCCGCCGCGATTACTTCGGCGTTGCCCCCCGCGTTGCCCCCCGCATTGCCCACCTGCGCCGCCGCGGCCAGGCGGCCTGCATCCGCTGCCACGGCGTTGCCTTGGCTGGCCAGCCGGGAGCGGCCGGACTCCACCTGCCGCGCCAGCGCCGTCATGTTGGCCGCCAGGGCGTGGCAACTGGTGCATCCGTCCAGCATGGTCTGGTAGGCGTGCTGCTGCTGCCCCGACGAGCTGGCCTTCGCCGCCTGCTGCAGCAAGGCGATCATTTGCTCCGATTCCGCGGCATCGCCCGGATCCAGCTTCGCCTGGGCGGAGAATTTCAGCGCCAGCGAGGCTTCCCGCATCGTTTCCATCAGGCGGGCGACGCGCAGGTCGCGAATGTTGCCATCCGACAGGACGCCCATCCGCGCGACCTGATGGTCGATCGTGGTCAGTTCGCGGATGCCCTGCCCGGCGAGGGCAAGGCCGAGCGTGACCAGGACGCCCATGCCGCCATAGATGCGGGCGCGAATGCCGAGCCGGAGAGCCTGCATTGCACTGAATCCTCAGGAACGAAACCGATCGGATGGGGTGGCGACGCCCGAACGCGTCCGCGGCTTTCTACGGGCATGGCGTTAAGATTTTCTCAACGGCCAACGGCGGCCGGAGGAGGGATCGGCGGCCGCCCCGGAGTGACGCCGGAACGTCGTGCATTGGCCGGTTCGGCCAATGCCGCGCCCGGGGCCGCCCGCGTCGCGCCGGGGCACCGCGCGCATCGGCCGCCGCCGTTCCTTCCGGCGATTGAAGCGCATCGGCCGGCGGTGCATCGTTGGCCCGCGGTGGTTCCGCGGCCTGGTTCGGCACCCCGCTGGAGAGACCTGCGATGGCGACTGAACTCTGGGAATTTGACGCAACCAGCCTGGCGCGGCTGGTGCGGCTGGGGCAGGCCTCGGCCCGCGAAGCGACGGAATCCTGCCTGGCGAGGCTGCGGGCGGTGAACCCGACGCTGAACGCGGTGGTCGAGACGTTCGACGACGAAGCGCTCGGCGCGGCCGACGCTGCCGACGCGGCGCAGGCGCGGGGCGATGCGCCGGGGCCGCTGCACGGCGTTCCCGTGACGGTGAAGGTCAATACCGACCAGAAGGGCCACGCCACCACCAACGGCGTGGTCGCATTCCGCGACGTCATCGCGACCGAGGATGCCCCGGTCGTCGCGAACCTGCGCCACGCCGGCGCGATCATCATCGGGCGGACAAATACCCCGGCATTCTCGATGCGCATCTACAGCGAGAACGCGCTGCATGGCCGCACGCTGAACCCGCGCGATGCGGCGATCACGCCGGGGGGTTCGAGCGGCGGCGCCGGCGCTGCGGTGGCCAGCGGCATCGGCCCGATCGGGCATGGCAACGATATCGGCGGATCGGTGCGCATCCCCGCCTATTGTTGCGGCATCGTCGGGTTGCGCGTCGGGCTGGGCCGGGTTCCCTCGTTCAACCCGAGCGCGGCCATGGCGGCGCCGATCGGCGCCCAACTCATGGCAACGCAGGGGCCGTTGACCCGCACCGTGCGCGATGCCCGGCTGGCACTGTCGGTGATGGCGCGGGGCGATGCGCGCGATACGCGCTGGGCCGATGCGCCGCTGATCGGGCCGCCGGTGGCGCGCCCGGTGCGCGTGGCGTTGGTGGCCGAGGTCCCGGGTGGCTTCACCCATCCGACGCAGGTGGAGGCGGTGCGTGTGGCAGGACGCCATCTCGCCGCGGCCGGCTACGCGGTGGAGACCGTCGTGCCGCCCGACTTCGAGGCGGTGGTGGCGGCATGGCACTGCATCGGCTCGACCGACGTGTTCCGTACGCTGGCGCCGGCAATGCAGAAATTCGGCGACCCGGACGCGCAGACCTCGATGCGGCTATGGCTGGGCCTGTCGCCGTCGGCCGATCTGGGGGCGGTGCTGGATGCGCTGGCCCAGCGCGACCTGCTGCTGCGGCGGTGGCAGGCGTTCTTCATGCGGTACCCGATCGTGGTGATGCCGACGCTATGCGACGAGCCGCCGCCGTTCGGGCTGGACCTGACCGAGGACGGGCAACGGCGATTGCTGGATTCGCTGCGGGTGAGCTTCATCGCCCCGGCGCTCGGACTGCCCGGACTGGCGGTGCCGGTCGGCACCAACGGCCGGCTGCGCCCGGGCGTGCAGATCGTGGCCGGGCGGTTCCGGGAGGATCTGTGCCTGGACGCCGGCGAGGTGATCGAGGCGGCGGAGGGCGTGGTGGCGCCGATCGACCCCGTTTAGCCTCGCCCGTCGAATAACCTCGCCCGCGAAGCGGGGGAGGTCGAGGCGCGCAAGCGTCGAGGGTGAGGGTGATCGGGCCGGAACCCTGCGAACAAAATTGCGTGCCGACCCGATCACCCTCACCCTCGCCGCCTTCGGCGTCTCGACCTCTCCCGCTTCGCGGGCGAGGTCACGGACGCGCGCGGGCGACGTTAGCGATACTCGCAGGCGAGGTAGGCGGCTAGGGCAGCGTCTCGCCCTGATATCGCCGCCACGCGCTCATTTGAATCGCCGACGTGAGGCAGTGCAGCACCACCGGCCGGGTCTTCACCGCGAAGGCGCGCGCGACGCCGCCGGCCACTTCGCTCTCCTCGCGGATGGTGATGCCCTCGGCGCCGAACGACCGCGCCCAGGCCGCGAAATCCGGATTGGTCAGCCGCGTGCCGTCCATGAACGGACGGTCAGGATAGCGCACATAACTGTGCATGCCGATCGTGCCGTACATTCCGTTGTCCGAGATCACCATGATCGGATTGCCGCCATACTGGCAGGCGGTTGCGATCTCGTTGCCCATCATCAGCGCGCCGCCATCGCCCATGAACGCCACCACCTGCGTGCCCGGCCGGCGCAGACTCGCGGCCACGGCCATCGGCATGCCGGAGCCCATCGCGCCCACGATCGACGACAGGAACACCTGCCCCGGCCTGAAGCCGATATAACGATGAATGAACGAACCGAAATTGCCGGCGTCCGACGTAACGGTCGCATCCGGCGCCAGATGCTTGTCCACTTCGCAGACAATGGCCGCGAAGTTCACACCGTCGGTGGCCGGCTCCCAGGTCTTCTCCAGCAGCCGGCTGTGGATCGCGTGCAGCCCCGCCACCCAGCCCTGGCGCTTCGCCGCGCCGGCCGGAGCGCCGCGTGCCAGCAATGCCTTCAGCACCTCGTGCGGACTGGCGGCGATGCCGAGATCGGGGCGGAACACGCGCCCCACTTCATTGGCATCCGGCCACACATGCACCAGCGGCAATTGCGGCTGCGGCGCGGCGGGGAAACTGTACGACTGGCTCACGGTGTCCGTCAGCCGCTCGCCCAGCGCCAGCATCAGGTCGGCGCGCTTCATTTCGGTTATGAGTTCGTGCGGCACGCGGATGCCCATATAGCCGCCGTAATTCGGATGCCGCGCGTCGAACAAGGTGGGGCGGCGATGGGTGGGACTGACCGGCAGCACCCATTGTTCAGCGAAACGCCGGAGATCGCCGAACACGGCATCGTCGTACAGCGAGTCAGCCAGCAACGCGCCGCCCGCCAGCACCAGCGGGCGTTCCGCCTGTGCCAGCATCTCCGCCAGCCGGTCGAGATCGGCGGTGCGCGGACCGCCCACCACACGCGGGCGCGGCCGGTCCACGTCGGCATCGGTGGTGTCGTCGAAGATGTCCTCGGGCAGGATCACCGCGACCGGGCCCTGCGTACCGCTCTCCGCCACATGGAAGGCGCGGGCGATCGCTTCCGAGGCTTGCTCCGGCTCGTTCACCTCGATCACCAGCTTGGTGACATCCGCCAGCAAACGCGAATAGTTTTGCTCCTGCAACGCCAGCCGGCCGAAATCCTTGCGCTCCACCTGGCCAACCAGCATCACCATCGGCGTCGCGTCGTGATACGACGAGTGCAGCGACACCATCGCGTTGGACAGGCCGGGACCGCGCGACACGATGCAACAGCCGGCACGCTTGCGCAGACGCCCATCGGCCACCGCCATATAGCCGGCGCCGCCTTCGTGACGGCACACCACCATGCGGATGGTGTTCCGCTGCAGCACCGCACTGGTGAAGCCGACATAGCTTTCGCCCGGGACACAGAAGATCTGGTCCACGTCGTGCGCTTCCAAACTCTCCGCCAGCAGGCGGGCGACGGTATTGCTCATTGTGTCGCTTCTCTCCCGTGTGACCTGGCTCCGCGGCGCATCAACGCGTGGCGCAGCGAATCAGTGGAAACGGCAACCCGGTGCAGCCGGGGAACGCAATCTCGTCGTCGCCCCGCCGCTGCACCGGCAGCACATCCGGATTGCGGCAGCCGAAGCCGAGAAGGCCTGGATTGTCCGACGGATAGAATCTGATTTCCAAACCGGTCGCGGTCGCGTGCACCGAATCGATCGTACGTTGCTCGTAAGCCGGGCTGGTCATCAATGCGCGCAACACCGAGTCGCGCGTGAAGATCACCATCGGCGCCGACAGGCATTCCCGGGCGCTGAGCGTCACCGGCGGCGGGAAGATGCCGCCGACCCAGGCACCGTACAGAAACGAGCCCGGCGGCGGCGCCTGTTGTTGGGCCACCAGCGGCGTCGTCAGGCCAAACAGCAGGGCGGCAGCGGCAGCAAGTCGGCGCATGCGGAAACTTTCGGTGAGTGGTAGACGCGAACGATACGGCCAGTTTTCAAAGGTGACCAGCCTGCCGCCGCCTGCTAGAAGGCCGCATGCTTCGCAACCTGTATGGCCGCACCCTGGCGCTGGCCGGATCGCCGCGCGCGCCATGGTGGCTCGCCGGCGTGGCCTTCGCCGAGGCGAGCTGCTTCCCCGTCCCACCCGACGTGCTGCTGCTGCTGATGGGCCTGGCGCGGCCACGCCGATCGTTCGAATACGCCGCCATCTGCACGGTGGCGAGCGTCGCGGGCGGCGCGTTGGGTTATGCGATCGGCTACTTCATCTTCACCGAGGTGATGCGGACCGGCATCGCCCACGTGTTGTTCGGCAACGATCCGCTGGGCGCGTTCCAGCGCTGGTATGCGCAATGGGGATTGTACGTGATCCTCATCAAGGGACTCACGCCAATCCCATACAAGCTGGTAACCATCGCGTCGGGCGCGGCGAAGTTCAACTTCTGGGTGTTCATGGGCGCCAGCCTGGTGACGCGCGGCGCGCGCTTCTTCCTGGTGGCGGTGGTGCTGCGCTTCTTCGGCGCCGCGGCGCGCGACTTCATCGAGCGCTGGCTCATGCTGGTCACCAGCGCGCTGGCGGTGGGCATCGTCGGCGGCTTCGTGCTGGTGAAGCTGATGTAGCGCCGCCGGCGCGCACAAGCTGGTGAGCCGCGCCGCTGTTACATGACCTCGCGCCGAACTTCCCTTCATTTGCCTCGTGGCAAGGACCAGGAGGCATTGTTGCATCGTCGCGACCTGATGCGTGGGGCGGCATCGCTGCCGCTGCTGGCGGCGTTCGTACCGGCCAGCGAGGCGGCCGGACCGCCCGCCCCTGCCCCCGCCGCGTCTCCTGCCCCCGCGGCGCCCGCTACACCTGCGGCGCCCGCTGCCGCCGCCGCGCCAGGCGCACCCGCGCTAGGCACGCCGTTCGATGACAACACCGTGCCGGCGCTGGCACGGCAGCTTGCCGCGCAGCCGTACAAGCCACCGGATTCGTCGCTGCCGAAGGATCTGCAGAACCTGCAATATTCCGAATATCAGACGATCCGCTTCAAGCCGGCGGAGGCGCTGTGGCGCGGCCAGGGCCTCAACTTCACCGCGGAATTCTTCCATCGCGGATTTCTTTATAAGGATCGGGTCGACATCTTCCAGGTTGCCGGCGGGCGCGCCGCATCGCTCGCCTATAACCCCGACCAGTTTTCCTGGACCAAGGTCAAGCCGCCCACGGAAGATATCGGCTATGCCGGCTTTCGCCTGCACTATCCGCTGAACCGCCTGGATTATTTCGACGAGGTCTGCACCTTCCTGGGCGCCAGCTATTTCCGCGCGGTGGCCCGCGGCCAGGGCTATGGCCTGTCCGCCCGCGGCCTTGCCATCAAGACCGCCGATCCCACCGGCGAAGAATTTCCCCTGTTCAAAAGCTTCTGGCTGGTGCGCCCGCCGCCCAATACCGATGCCATCACCGTGCACGCCTTGCTCGACAGCCCAAGCTGCGCCGGGGCATTCCGCTTCGTCATCCAGCCCGGCCAGGCGACCATCTTCGACGTCGGCGCGACGATCTTTCCGCGGGTCGATATAACGCAGGCCGGGCTGGCGCCGCTGACCAGCATGTTCTTCTTCGGCCCGAACGACCAGGGCGATTTCAACGACTGGCGCGCGGCCGTGCATGATTCGGACGGGCTCGCGCTGCGCACCGGGCACGACCAGCGCATCTGGCGCCCGCTGATCAATCCGCACAAGTTGCAGATCAGCGCGTTTTCCGATGTGTCCCCGCGCGGCTTCGGCCTGATGCAGCGCGCCCGCGGCTTCAGCGACTATGAAGACCTGGAAGCGGATTACCAGAAGCGGCCGTCCTTGTGGGTGGAACCAAAAGGCGATTGGGGCCAGGGCGCCGTCGAGCTGGTGGAGATCCCCTCGAAGAAAGAAGTCAACGACAACATCGTCGCCTTTTGGCGTCCGCACGACCCGTTGAAGGCGAAGTCCACGTTCACGATCGGTTACCGCCTGCACTGGTGCTGGACCGATCCGCGGCCTGGCCCGATGGCGCAGGCGATACAGACGCGCAACGGCCTGGCGTTCGACGGCAGGAACCAGCAGTTTGTCATCGACTTCGCCGGCGCCGCGCTGGACGCCTGGAACGCGAAATCGCCGCCGGCGCTGGATGCCGGCACCGACAAAGGCAAGATCCTCCACGCCGTGGTGGAGAAGAACCCGCAGGTGCATGGCTGGCGCGTCAGTATCCAGCTCGATACCCAGAAGCAGGACGTGGTCGAGCAACACGCGCGGCTGATGGATGGCGCCACGCCGCTCACTGAAACATGGATCGCGCGGTGGACGGCGTCCTGAACAGTACAGCGGGCTTTGCCGCCTTGCCGCCCGAGGCGGCGCTGGCAATGCCGGCGCAATCGCTGCGATCCCCGCCATCCGGCCGAGGCCGGCCGGCAACCGAACCTCGGCTGATCGGACTGCGCCGCCTGCTGGTGATCGGCGGCGCAGCAGCGCTGGCAGCGGAAGCGACCTACCAGATGTACCGCGTGCTGGCAGTCAACGGGCCGACGCCGCTGGCCGTTATCATGGTGGTACTGTTCCTGGCGTTGTTCGGCTGGATCGCCCTGTCCTTCACCAGCGGGGTGGCAGGGTTTTTCTCCATGCTGTCCGGCGGCGGCATGCGGCTGCTGCAGCGGGACCTGAGCGTGCCCGCGGCGCGCACCGCGCTGCTGATGCCCACCTATAACGAATCGCCGCAGCGCGTGATGGCGGGGTTGCAGGCGATGTGGGAATCGCTGCAGGCCGCCGGTGCCGCCGGCGAAACGTTCGACATTTTCATCCTCAGCGACACCACCGACGCCGATTCCTGGATCGCCGAGGAGGCCGCATACCTCTCCCTGCTGGCCCATACCGGCGGCCACGGCCGTATTTTCTATCGTCATCGTGCCCGCAACATTGCACGCAAAGCCGGCAACATCGCCGACTGGGTCACGCGGTTCGGCAGAGGCTGGCCACTGTTCTTGATACTCGACGCCGACAGCGTCATGGCGGCCGAAACGCTGATCCGACTGGTCAACGCGATGGAACGCCATCCGGATGTCGGCCTGATCCAGACGCTGCCGATCGTTGCCGGCGGCACCACCTTGTTCGCGCGGCTGCAACAGTTCGCCGGCCGCGTTTATGGACCGCTGATCGCGCATGGCATCGCCTGGTGGCATGGCGCGGAAGGCAATTACTGGGGCCACAATGCGGTGATCCGCACGCAGGCCTTTGCCGGCGCCGCCGGCCTGCCCGAACTGCCCGGACGCAGACCGTTCGGCGGCCTGATCATGAGCCACGATTTCGTCGAGGCCGCGCTGCTGCGTCGCGCCGGCTGGGCGGTGCACATGGTGCCCGCGCTGCGCGGCAGTTACGAAGAATGCCCGCCCACGCTGACCGACCTGGCGATCCGCGACCGCCGCTGGTGCCAGGGCAATCTGCAGCACGCCGCCGTGCTGCCGGCGCGCGGGCTGCACTGGATCAGCCGGCTGCACCTGCTGACCGGCATCGGCTGCTACATCACCGCCCCGCTCTGGCTACTGTTCCTGCTCTGCGGCATCGCCATCGCGGTGCAGGCGCGCTTCGTGCCGCCGGACTATTTCCCAGGCGGACGCTCGCTGTTTCCGCGCTGGCCGGTGATCGATCCGGTGCGCGCCATGTGGATGTTCGTCGGCACCATGGCGATATTGCTGCTGCCGAAATTGCTCGGCGCGGTGGCGATGCGGCGCGACGACCGGCGCGGCTGCGGCGGCATGCTGCGGCTGGCGGTGAGCGTGCTGCTGGAAACGCTGCTGAGCGGAATGATCGCGCCGGTGGTCATGCTGACCCAGACGCTGCATGTGACGACGATCCTGTGCGGCCGCGATTCCGGCTGGAACGCGCAGCAGCGCGATGATGGCAGCGTACCATTTCGTGTCACCGCGGCGCAGTATCGCTGGCACACCGTTCTCGGCCTAGCGCTGGGCGGGATCGCGTGGGCGATTTCCTGGCCCCTGGCATTATGGATGAGTCCTGTCGTGCTGGGCCTGGCGCTGGCGATTCCGTTGGCGGCCGTCACGGCCCGGCGTGGTGCTGGAACGGCGCTGCGGCAACTCGGGCTGTTGCGGATTCCGGAGGAGCAGGGGATGCCGGTCGTGCTGGCGCGGTCACGAGGGGCGATGCGGGAATTCGACGTACCGAAGCCTGGAGCGATGCGGCTGTTGCACGATCCCGCATTGCTGGGCGCACATCTCGCCATGCTGCCGCCGGACCAGGCGGCGCCGCCGGAGGCGATCGACATTCCGGTGGCGATCGCGCGCGCGCGGCTGGCGGCGGCGCAATCGGCGCAGGACGCGTTCGCCGCGATGACACCGGCGGAATTGCTCGCCTGCCTGGGCGACCGGCGATGCCTGGATCGATTGACGCACATGGCGCCGGGGTAGAACGTTTTCGGTAGAGAACGGAGTCCTGGATGCCGCGGCGGATTGTGGCGTGCTGGCCTTACCCGGCGGCGGCCAGCCGCGCCGGCAGCCGCGGGTACACGCGCCGCGCGTTGTCCTCGTAGATCTTCTGCTTGTCCGCGGACGAGAGGGGTAATTGCTCGACGTAGCGCTTGGTGTCGTCGAAGGCGTAGCCGGTTTCCGGATCGATGCCGCGCACCGCGCCGATCATTTCCGAGGCAAACAGAATATTCTCGGCCGGGATCACCTTCGCCAGCAGTTCCTGGCCCGGCAGATGATAGACGCAGGTGTCGAAGAACACATTGTGCAGCAGCAGCTCCGGCAGCGGCGGCAGCTTCATGTCCTGTGCCAGGCCGCGGAACCGGCCCCAGTGGTACGGCACCGCGCCGCCACCATGCGGAATGATGAATTTCAGCGTGGGAAAATCCTTGAACAACGTTGAGGTCATGCACTGGTTGAAGGCGGCGGTGTCGCCGTTGAGGTAGTGCGAACCGGTGGTATGGAAGGCCGGATTGCACGCCATGCTGACATGAATCATCGCCGGCACGTCGAGTTCCACCATCTTCTCGTACAGCGGATACCAGTAGCGATCGCCCAGCGGCGGGTCCTGCCAGAAGCCGCCGGACGGGTCGGGATTCAAATTGCAACCCACAAAACCGTATTCGTTCACGCAACGCTCCAGCTCGGCGATGCAGTTCTTCGGCGACACGCCGGCGCTCTGCGGCAGCATGCACACGCCGATGAAGTTGCGCGGGAACAAAGCGCAGACGCGGTGGATGAGCTCGTTGCAGGCGGCGGCCCAGGCCTCGCTGGTGGAGGCATCGCCGAGGTGATGGCCCATGCCCGCGGCGCGCGGGGAAAAGATCGTCACGTCGGTGCCGCGTTCCTGTTGCAGCTTCAACTGGCCGCCCACGATGCTGGCGCGGATTTCGTCATCGGATATCGCCGGGCGCGGCGGGGCTGCGCGCCCTTCCTTATGCGCCGCAATCTGCTCTTGCCGCCATGCCTCGTGCTGGCGCGGCGAGGTGGTGTAATGGCCGTGGCAATCGATGATCATAACGCGTTTCCTCCGTTATTCCGGGATCAGCCCGCCGTCCACATTGTAGCTCTGCCCGGTAATGTTGCGCGCTCCCGGCGAGGCGAGGAAGACCGCCATCGCGGCGATATCCTCCGGGTTGTTGACGCGTTGCAGCGGGATCACGGCAGCGCGGCGGCGTTCCATTTCCTCCACCGCCACGCCTTCCTGCTGGGCACGCACCCGCAGATTATCGTCCGACAGCGCGCTGCGCGTCACGCCCGGGCAGATCGCATTCACGTTGATGTTGTGACGCGCGAGCTGCTGTGCCGCCGTGCGGGTCAGGCTGATCACCGCGCCCTTGCTCGCGGCATAGGCGGCGTTCGACGCGCCGGCGTAGCCCTTCCCCGCGATCGAGGCGATGTTGATGATGCGGCCGTTGCGGTGCGGGATCATCTCGCGCGCCACGCGTTGCAGGCAGAAGAACACGCCCTTCGCATTCACCCGGTGGATGCGGTCCCAATCCTGCTCGGTCAGGTCCATGATGTCGGCGCGCCGCGTGACGCCGGCGTTGTTCACCAGGATGTCGATGCGACCGAAGGTTTCCATGGCCTGGCGCACCATGCGGTCGATCTGGGTGAGGTCGCCGACATCGATGGCGAGACCGAGCGTGCGGCGCTGGAAGCCGGCCGCCGCCTCCGCCGCGGCTTCGGCGTTGGGGCCGTTGATGTCGGCGGCGACCACGTGCGCGCCGGCCTCTGCCAGGGCCAGGGCGCAGGCCCGGCCGATACCTGCGCCCGCGCCGGTCACGATGGCGACCTGGTCTTGCAGGATCATGACGCTTGCCTCCCGTCGATCGGCGTGAATACGGACCGGGAGGGGCTGGGCGTCAACCTTGGAGGGCGGGGGGTTGATGTGGCGACGGCGCGCTGTCGCTGCGTATCGTGGTGCGGGCGGGGCGTGGTGGAGCTTGGGCGGCGGGGCCTGCTAGCGGCGGAGCAATACGCCGAGAATGGCGATGGTCGCGGCGGCATCGATGCCGACGGCCCACAGCAGCACATCGAACCGGCCGCGCAGGTAATGGAATTCGGAGCGCAAGTCGGAAACCGCGACGTTCAGCTTGGCGGCTTCGGTGTTCAGCTTGGTGACCTCGGTGCGGACGTCATCCAGGCCGGCGCTTGCCCGCTTCACTTCGCTGGTCAGCGCATTCAGGCCGTTGGCCAACGCCATGGGTTCCTCGCGCAACTCGCCCACCTCCTGCGCCGCGGCCTGCGCGTACTGCTCCGGCGTGCCGGTCGCCTTCAGTGCCGCGTAGAGTTTGCCCGGCACGATTGTCATCGCCGTCTGCTCCGGGGAGGGGTAAAGCCGGCATGCCTACCCGTGTTGGTTAATAATCTGCCACCGTCACCGGGGTTTGGCCATAGCGAGGCGTGCGGATTTTTTGCTTACAATCTTATGCAATCTCGATCACGAAAATGACCTTGGCGTTGAAATGCGCCGTGTCTGGCGTACCGTCATAATCCGACGAGAGCACCATCCAGAGCGCTCGACATGCGCGGCGCTTCTTATGCGGGCACCGGGACGGCAGCGGCGGCAAGGGCGGAAAGCGTTGCGCGGCGCGTCATGACTTGAGCGGCAGCCATATCTCGACCTCGCCGGCGCCAGTACGAGGATCGAATCGGTCATCGTATCGTTCGAAATCGGGTGCGTCGGCAAGTTCGTGGCCGGATTGCGGGAACCACTGGTTCATGATCGTGTACCAAGTCCCGCGGATGGCCGAGATATGCGTGCTATGGGTGAAGACCACGTAACGATGTTCGGGGATGCGCACCTGGCGCAGCTCCGCGGGGAGATCGTCGAAGCTGGCGACCTCGGCGCCGGCGATGTATTCGAAATTACCGGCGCCGTCGCTGTTGCAGCACACACCGTAGGCAACCTTGCCGACCTGGCCGCGAATGTTGCCAAGCCAGGGCGCCAGGCGCTGCCACAGCAGCGGAATGCCCTGGTTGGTCTCGAACGTATAGCGCTCGCCAAGGCCGGCGATGAGCAGAGTGCGGCCGGTTTCGAAGCGCGGCGGGTTCAAGGCGACAATGAGCGATTGGTCCATGCGAATGGGCTCCGTCAGGGGCAGGTTTCCGAGGCAGCGCCGGTCGCGCAGGCATTCCGGCGTCAGTTTGAACTGGTCGCGGAAGGCACGGGTGAAGGCTTCGTGCGAGCCGTAGCCCGCATCCAGCGCAACGGCCAAAATGTCAGGCGCGCCCGCGGCGATGGCGCGCGCGGCCTGGGTCAGGCGGCGGCCACGGACATAGCGCATCACCGAACGTCCGGTCGCGGTACCGAAGGCACGCAGAAGCTGATAGCGCGACAGGCCGCTGGCCGCCGCAATGTCCGTCAGCGACGTTTCCTCGCCAAGATGGGCTTCGATGAACCAAAGCGCCTTGCAGACCGGGTTCATGAGGGACTCGCTGCCGTGTGGGGTGCGTCGCCTGTGTGTTGTAGCGCGGCGCGGCCGGCGTGCTTGATTGGAATTGCGGCAGCAGCGATTGTGCGCGACGCGCCGGCGTGACGTGCGCTGCTTGACTTGCGCCGGCGGCTGTCGGTTCATCGGGGGGGCCGACGGGACGGGAGGGATATGACGCCGAAATCGAAGCTGTTCGCCAGCTTTGGCGAGGCCGTGCGGGATGTTCCCGATGGCGCCACCATCGCGTTCGGCGGTTTTGCCATGCCGGGCGTACCGTTCAATCTGATCAGGGCGCTGCTGGAGCAAGGCGCGAAGGGGCTCACGCTGGTGGCGAATACCACCGGTGGCGCACAGCAGCCGCGCATGCCGGATATCGGCATGCTGGTGGAGAACGGCCAGGCGAAGAAGGTGATCTGCGCCTTCACCGCCGCGACGCGGCCGACCGATGTGCTGCCCTTCACCAAATACTATGAATCGGGCGACGTCGAAGCGGAGCTGGTGCCGCAGGGCACGCTGGCCGAGCGGCTGCGTGCCGCGGGCGCGGGCATTCCTGCGTTCTACACGCCCACGGGGGTCGGTACCGAACTCGCCGAGGGCCGCGAAACGCGCGTGATCAACGGCCGCGAATACCTGCTAGAATACGCGCTGCCGTTGGACTACGCGTTCATCCGCGCGCGGCGCGCCGATACGTTCGGCAACCTGCTGTTCCATCGCTCGCAACGCAATTTCAATCCGGTGATGGCGACGGCGGCACGGGTGTCGATCGCGGAAGTGGATGAGGAAATCGTGCCGGCGGGCAGTATCGATCCCGACATGGTGCACACGCCGGGGATTTACATTAACCGGTTAGTTAAGGTGCCACACCCTCCGGAAGGGCTGTGGCCGGTCCGCCGGCAGGAGCGCCGCCGATGAGCGAAACCAAAGGCCTGAGCCGCCAGCAGATGGCGGACCGCGTCGCGCTGGAATTCCAGGACGGCTGGATCGTCAACCTGGGCGTTGGCATCCCGACGCTGTGCTCCAACACCGATATCGGCGAGCGCGACATCATCTATCATTCCGAGAACGGTGTGATCGGCTATGGCCCGATCGCACCGGTTGGCGAGGAAGACCTGAACCTGGTGAATGCCGGCGGCCAGAACGTCACGCTGCGGCCTGGTGCGGCGGTGGTGCATCACGCCGATTCGTTTGGCGTGATTCGCGGGGGGCATATCGACGCGACCGTCATGGGTGCCTACCAGGTATCGTGCGGCGGTGATTTCGCCAACTGGAAGCTGAAGGGGCAGAAGGGCGGCGGCATCGGCGGCGCGATGGATCTGGCCGCGTGCGCGCGGCGCGTCTTCATCATTCTGGAGCATGTGACGCGCGACGGCAGTCCGCGGCTGGTGCAACGCTGCGATCTGCCGGTGACGGCGCGCGGCGTCGTGACGCTGGTGGCGACGAACTATGGATTGTTCCAGCCAACGGGCGACGGCTTCCTGATGCGCGAGATCGTGGCCGGCTTCACCGTCGACGAAGTGCGGGCGGCAACCGGCGCGCCACTGAGCATCGTGGACGATCTGCGCGCGGTGCGAATGGCCGGCGCGTAGCGGGGCATTGCCAAAACGCGGGATCGCCGCATCCCGAACGCGGCCGGCGTGTCATTACGAGGCGCCACCGGCCGGGGCAGACTCGCGGTTGGCGTTAGACGTCCGCGGTCATTTGCCGGAACATTGCGGCAAGCGAGTCCGTGACCGGCGATAACGCTGCCCGCCAGTCGCCCGGCATGCTCAACGGCGCCGGCCGGCCGCCGCCCTGGCCGGGGCGCGCCGCCGCGGCAATCAGGCCCGCGACAAATCCCGCTTCGGTCGGCGGTACGGCGATTATGTTCGGCGAGATTTCTGCCAGCCGCGCCGCGGTTTTCGTGGCAAAGCTGTTGGTGACGACAACGCCGCCGGACGCCGCCATTTCCAAGACCGCGTAGCCGGTATGGGGCGAGAGCATCGGGCATAACAGGATGTCCGCTTCGCGTAACAGACTGGCGTAGCCGGCATAGTCGGCCCATGGCGCCGGTTGCAGTGTCGCGCCGGCGCCCAGCGGCATCGCGGGCAGGCCACCACGGCTGCCGATCGCCAGGAACTCCCAGGACGTGCCCCTGAAGGCGGAATCGGCCGCGGCGCCTTGCAAGGCCGCCAATCCGAGGCCGAGCAGGTTCCGCTCATTGGTAGGACGTGCGTAGAACAACAGCCGGAGCGGCCCGGTGCGTTCGTTGCCGGCGGTGGGATGGAACAGCGCGCGGTCGATGGCCGGCTCGAAGACCAGGCTGCGCCTGGCGAAAGCCGTATCGGCGTAGCGGCCAGGCCCTTGCTCCACGAAGTAATCAAACAACAGGCGTTCGTTGAAGATGCCGATGTGATCGAGCGCGTAGGTCTCCAGTGCCAGCGCATGGTTGCTGGACCAGGGATAGAAACCAGGCTCGAAATCCTGGATCAGGTAGAAGAAGCGGCCTACCGCCATTTGCGGCAGCAGAGTCTTGACCTGCTGCGCCGTGGTCCAGTGCGTGGCGAGGAACATGTCGCGTGCGCCGATCGGCAACGGCGCCGCGGCTTCGTGTGCAACGGCAATGCTGAGTTCCGCCGGGCGTGCGGTATCGCCGGTGATGCTCGCCAGATGGCGCCAGAACCAATCGAGATGCGACCCCAGCCCCGGCCCCGGCGGCGCGGCGATCACGCGCACCGGCACCTGCCGCGTGGCGAGCCAATAGGCCAGGTTCAGCACCGTATTGGGCCCCCCGGTCATGGCGTCCGGCGACAGCGACGGCCGCAGCACATTGACGGCCGGCGGAAGCGCCCGATCGACCCGGACATGCAACGGCGGCGCCTTCAGCACGTCGATGAGGCGATCGCGGAACCCTGACGGGTTGGTGAATTGCTGCAGATTGACCGCGAATCTGACGGGATCGTCGCGCAGCAGACGCAGATGGTTGCGCAGCTTGAGAAGCACGGGCGTGGCGGGGCTGGCGTTGCGCGAGCGGGATCAGTTCTTGCCGGCGTAGCTTTTTGCCATGCCTTCGGCCGGTTCCGCTTGCGGACCGAATGGCATGATTGGATAACGCAGCCCCGCCTTCGACAACCCATGCAGGCCGGTGACCGCACGTTGCAGATCCTCCGGCGGACAGGCCATCAGCATTTCCTCGTCCGCCACACCGCCGTAGCGGCGCTCGGCGTAGCAGGGGATAGAAAGACTGACCGTGCGCGTCTTCAGCGCATGGCCCCAGGAATCGGCACAGGCGCTCTCGCCGGTGATGCTGAAATCGTAGCGCTGGTAGTTCTTCCACTGCAGCCCGTTGATGAACAGGATCATCTGCGCGGGATTGCCGTAGAACAAGCAGATGTCCGGCGGATCGAGCCGGGCGCTGCGCAGCGGTGAGACGACAAGCCCCTGAAAGGTGCCGGGCGCGACGCGCGGCATGCCGGCCTGGTGCGCCGCGGCGGCCTCGCGGTTTTCAAACCACACGCCCTCCATCTTGCGGCCGGAGGTATAAATTTCGCCAGGCGCGTCCAGGCCGATCACACTGCTGCAACTGGAGAACTCGGGGATGTTCTCCGTGGTGATGCCGAGCGTGAAGCCGGCCATGCGTGCCTGCGTCACCAGTTGGCAGGTCGAGAAAGTCCTGCCGCGCGGCGGACGGCGCAGGCCGGGCACGTTCGCCATCGCTTCCAGGTCGGCGAAACCCCTCATGCCGATCGGCAGCGTGCGCAGGCGGAGCAATTGCGAGAGCTGCTCCGCGAGATCGGCGATTGCCTTGGCGTTCAGCGCGGGGGCTGGCGCAATGGTGGGGGCGTCGTTCACCGGACGGTCTCCTCGATGCCGGCCGCATCGTGCCACCCCCGGCGCAATGTGCGAAGAGCGGAACCTGCTGCGCAACCCGACGCGGCCAGGGTGCGGAACCCCGCCGCAGCCAGGGTGCGGAACCGCGCCGCGGCCAGGGTGCGTTACTCGCCACGGCCAGGCTGCGTTACCCGTGGTCCAGCGCCGCGCGGACGGCGCGCGTGATCGCAGCCTCGGCGTCCGCCTTGCCGACCCAGCCGCCGATCTTCACCCATTTGCCTGCTTCCAGGTCCTTGTAGCGCTCGAAGAAATGCTCGATCGCGGCGAGGGTGATCTGCGGCAGGTCGTCGATCGAATCGACGTGGGCGTATTGCGGATGCAGCCGTTCATGCGGCACGCAGATGATCTTCTCGTCGGGACCGGCCTCGTCCTCCATACGCAGCATGCCGATCGGACGGGCACGGATCACGGCGCCGGGCACCACCTGCGTCGGGATCAGCACCAGCGCATCGAGCGGATCGCCGTCGTCGGCCAGCGTGCCGGGGATGAAGCCATAGGCCGAAGGATAGGCCGTCGCCGTGAACAGGAAGCGGTCGACAAAAAGGACGCCGGAATGCTTGTCGACTTCGTATTTCACGGCTGAACCCTGGGGAATCTCCACCATGACATAGATGTCCTGCGGTGGGGCTTTGCCGGTTGGAATGCGGGATACGTCCATGATGCGGCCTCCTGCGGGCGCGGCGCACGGCCCGATGTATGGCGGATGGCGTGGCGCGGCAATGCGCGGGCGGCCAGCCAGTGCCGATGCGGCAACCATCGGCATCAGGTGCGCGACACCGCCCGCATGCGCTGTGCATAGACGTTGATGATCAGTGCCGCCAGCAGGATCAGCCCTCGGATGAGGATCTTCAGGACCCTGTCGACGCCGCCAGCGGGTCCTGCCGGTTGGTGTTGGCGAAGTCGCCACTGCTCGAGCCGAGGCCTGTGAAGTCGAAACGCAGCGTCGCGACGCCGCGCGCGGCGAGGCCGGCGGCTATGCGGCTTGCCGCCACCACATCCTTGCCGCAGGTGAAGCCGTGCGCGAACAGCGCGGTGGCGAGCGGCGGACCGTCGGGCAAGCCCAGTCGCGCGGCGAGACTTTGTCCGTCCTGGCCGGTGAATTGCCAACGTTCGCTGCGCATGGGGGCTTCTCCGATATCCGTGCACCTGCTTCACGCGTCGATTGGTCGAATGGGCCGGGATCAATGTCCCGTATCGTCCAATCGACTATCCAGACAGCCGGTGCTCACGCATTCTCGATAGGATTCTCGAGAAACCGATTGCGGGCAATCGTCACTTGGTGGCACATGCCAGATTGACGTAGAAAGCCTTCGGGCTCATGGCGGCTGCATTCAGCGTCGCGTCTGCGCAGCCAGGCGAGCTGGCCGGTGCGGAGCCTGATGTCTTCTGCCGCGTTCAATTGTTGCTGCAATGTGGCATAGCTGTCGTTCAGATCGTGATCGGCTTGCTGATAGATTTTGCTGAGGCAATAAACCCCATCGAAGTCGTTCCGAGGTTTATCGCACGCCAATTGACCTTGGGCACTGGCGATGCGAACCATCATTACGCCGCCCGCAATCAACATCCAGCGCATTCTCACTTTCCCCATCAATATGGAAGCCCGACGGTCAGACGCCTGTCGCCTGGGATTACGCCATTCCTGCGCGAGGGACCCGGCTTCCACCTTCCGGTATGGCAACGATATCATCGCGCCCGCGGCCCGGCCAGCCTCCGCAATGAGTGGTTGTCCAGATGGGCTATGCGCCGCCGAACGCCTCGCGCTCCATCCCGGCGAGGTCGCCGATACGATCCAGCGTAAGATCCGGTTTGCGGTATTTCGCCTCCACGCCGGGCTCCAGCGCATAGTGGCCCTGGCGGGCGAACACTGTGGTGACGCGATCGCCCCAATAGTCCTTCATCGCCTGTAAAATCCACAGCTTGTCGTCGATCATCACGTAGTGCCGGGCGGGAAACAGCCGCTCGACGTCGTCCAGCGACTCTTCCTTGTGCACGAAGATCAGCACGTTGTCGCCGAACGTTCGCCACAGCCCGGAGCGTTCCACCTTGCGAGGCTGAAACGCCGCGTCGCCGTCGGACAGAATGACCGTGGTGCCCCAGCGCTGCGCATGCCGCACCGCCTCCATCGCATTCGGAAATAGCCGCGCGGCGAACGGATAATCGGCGAGCCAGTTGGCGATGCGCAGCACGCGCGGATCGTGCAGATCCTCCACCCGATAGCGCTGCAGCGCGCCGAGATAGTCGGCATAGCCCAATTGCGCGCGTTGCTCCTCGAACAACGCCCAGAACCGGTCGCGCGCCTTCTCGCCGTAATGCTCCTCCAGGTGCGCGCTCAGGTCGTGCTGGATGCGGTCGTTGTCCAGCAGGGTGTTGTCGACATCGAACAGGGTGACGAGGTCATGCATGATTGCTCTGGTCCGGTTGTTCCGAGGTTCGGGTGTCGATCGCGTCCCGCAGCAACGCCTCCGGCGCGCTTGCGTCTTCCCAGTCCAGGCCGGTGTGCAACACCTGCACGCGCGCGCGGACCGCCGGCGGCAGGCGCACCGCGTCCTTGGCGGTGGTGACCGGCAGCGCGTTCAATTGCTCGGCTGCGGCAAGCACGCCGTCGAGTTCGGCCGGGGTGTAGTGGTGGTGGTCGGGGAAGGGGCGCCGGGCGACGACCTCGGCCCCGGTTTCCGCCAGCGAGGCGAAGAACTTTCCCGGCATGGCGATGCCGGCGAAGCCCAGCACGCGGCGGCCCGCCAGTGCGGCGGCTTCCGGGCCCGGCACCAGGCGGGCGCGAAGCACCGCCAGGTCCGGCGGGAGTTGGGCGAGCGCGCCGGTTGCGTCGGGGCCGATCAGCACCGCGGCCTGGCAGCGGCGGGCAGCGGCGGCGACCGGCTCGCGCAAGGGGCCGGCGGGGAAGACGCGGCCGTTGCCGAAGCCGGTGGCGCCGTCGATCACCAGCAGCGACAGCCGCTTGCGCACGCCCGGGTTCTGCAGGCCGTCATCCATCAGCACCACCTCGGCACCGGCCGCGACAGCCGCCTGGGCGCCACGTGCCCGGTCGGCACTCACCCAGGTGGGGGCGATAGCGGCATGCAGCAACGCTTCGTCCCCCACCAGAGTGGCGGGGTCATCCGGCCGCACCCGGTGCACGCCACGCACCGTGCCGCCGTAGCCGCGCAACAGGATGTGGGGCCGCCGGCCGAGGGCGAGCAGGCGGCAGGCAAGGTCCAGCGTGACGGTGGTCTTGCCCGCCCCACCCATGGTGGCGTTGCCGACGCAGATCACCGGGATCGGGCAAGCCCAGCCCGGACGCCGCATGCGCCAGGCGGTGACGGCGGTGGTGATGCAGGAGAAAGGGGACAGCGCCCAGGAAACCTCGCCCGCTACCCGGGGTCGAGCCGCGAAGCGGATCAGTGCGAGCCGCGACAGCGCCGGGGGTGCGGGTGATCGGGTCGGCACGGGGCCGCCTCACCCTCGACGCTGCGGTTGGTTCGCTCCGCGGCCCAACCGCGTTGATCCGCTTCGCGGCTGAACCCCGCACGCGGGAGAGGTTTTCGCGCTCGCGGGTGCGGCAATCAGGCCAACCAGCGCCGCCGCCGTCTGCTCCACCAGACCGCCCTGGCGTTGCACCGCCGCCTTGCCGCGACCACCCATGGCGCGGGCAGCAGCGATATCCGCAAGCATGCCGCCGACAAACCCCGCCAGTTCCTCGGCGTCGCGCACGGTCGCCAGCGCCTCCGCCGCCCGCAGCAGTGCGACATGCGCGTCGAAATTCCCGGTATGGGGCCCCACCACGACCGCGCAGCCAAGCCGCGCCGGTTCCAACGGGTTCTGTCCGCCGCCGGGCGGAACCAGGCTGCGGCCGACGAACGCGACCGGCGCCAGGCGGTACCACAGTCCCAGCTCGCCCAACGTATCCACCACCCAGATTCCCGGCCCGGGCGGCAGATCCTCCCCCGGCGCACGCCGGGTCACCGCCAGCGGCGCGGCCTCCATCGCGATCGCCGCGCCGCGTTCCGGGTGGCGTGGCGCCAGGATGGTCAGCAGGTCGGGGTAGCGCGTGGCGAGCCGGCGATGCGCGGCGAAAACCAGCGTCTCCTCCCCCGGATGCGTGCTGGCGGCAAGCCAGACCGGCCGGTTTGCCAGCATCGCGCGCAACCGCTCCAGCTCCTGCGGGTCGCACGGCAGCGGCGGGGCGGCGAATTTCAGGTCGCCGGGTGCCTCGACCTGCGGCGCGCCCAATGCCCGCAGGCGCGCCGCATCGGCCTCGCTGCGCGCGTGCACCAGCGCGAACGCACCCAGCAGGTCGCGCGCCAAGCCCGGCGCCCGCCGCCAGCGCGCGAAGCTGCGCGGCGACAGGCGGGCGTTCAGCAGCATCAGCGGGATCCTCCGCGCGTGACAGGCGACGAGCAGGTTGGGCCATAATTCGCTTTCCAGGAAGGCCGCCGCGTCGGGCCGCCAATGGCCGAGGAAGCGCGCCACCCAGGCCGGCACGTCGAGCGGCACGAACCGGTGCAGCACGCGCGGGGAATGCTCCGGCGCCACGCGTTGGCGCAGCACGCGGGCGGCAGTGACCGTCCCGGTGGTGAACAGTACCGTCAGGTCGGGCGCCTGCTCGAGCAGCGGGGTCAGCACGGGCAGCACGGAGGTGGTTTCTCCCACGCTCGCCGCATGCAGCCACAGCAGACGGCCGGGCGGGCGAGGGGCCGGGTCGATGCCGCGGCGTTCTGGCAGGCGGCCCGGCGCTTCCTTGCCCCGCGCGAGGCGCAGCCGCAGCATCAGCCGCAGCCCCGGCGCGGCCAGCGTCGCCGCTCCCGCCCAGACCCTGCCCAGATTGCTCACGAGGCGCACAGCCGGTCGGCCTGCGCGGCGGCCGCGTTCAACGCGTCGGCGATCACAGGCACGGCATCCTGCCAGCCGTGGCGCGGCACCGGGATCGGTGGGCGGCATACCACCACGCCGCGGCCGAACGGGCGGGGGATCACCATGCGGTCCCAGCTCCGCAGACTCCAGTGCCGGCTGGTCTGGGCGGCGCAGGGCAGGACGGGGGCGCCGGACAGCGCGGCGAGTTGCGCCACGCCCGGAGCGGCAACGCGGCGGGGGCCGCGCGGGCCATCGGGGGTGATCACGACGTGGTCGCCGGCGCCGAGCAGGCCGAGCAAGACGCGCAGCCCGGCGGCGCCGCCCCGGGAGGACGAGCCGAGTACGACGTTCACGGCGAACCGGCTGACCACGGAGCCGATGAACCGGCCATCCCGGTGCCGGCTGACCAGGACGTGGACGCTGGCGCGCGAGCCGGTGGCCTGTGGCGAGCGGCGCACCAGCAGCCACAACACGGGCATCAGCGGCAGGCGTTCGTGCCAGAAGGCGACCACGGCCGGCAGGCCGGCGGCGTGGCGCAGCACATGCTCCTCGCCTTCCAGGCGCCAGCGCGTGGTGCGAAGGGCAAAGGCCAGGTACAGGCCGAGCAGGCGGGCCAGCAGTGTCTGAACGGCCGGGTGCCGCAGCAGTCCTTTCATTATATGGCGCGCGGTAGCATGGGGCATGGAACGGGGGAAGGCGTTGCCCGGCGGTTGCGCCGGCGGCCGTATCAGCATGGGAACGATGCCCGGGAGAGATGCGGCCGGTCAGGGTGCTTCTGCATACTCGGTCCGAGAGCGGGCTGACCGGAGCCGCGCGCAAGGAGACGTGTCAGGGCACTCCTTCATCCTCGGCCGGCGAGCGGGGGCGAAGCGAGGGCCGCCGCCGCAGCGTGTTGGGAAAATGCGCCGCGTACTTCCGCAGGAAGACGCGCCGGTCTCCCTGGAACATGGCGCGGTGCGTGGTGATGCACACCATCACCAGGTGGCCGGGGGCAATAACGGCACGGGCGAGGATCGGGTCCGCATCGATGACCGACAGATGGCAATGGTGAAAGTTGTCATCCCGGAAGGCGGCGATCAGCCGTCCCTCCCGGTTGTACCACGAGGGTTTGTCGTCGCCGTAGCGGCGAAACGGTACGTTGCCGTGCGCGGTCTTGAACATGCGAGACTCGAACACGCGCCACCAGACCTCGCGGAGGTCGATTCCGGGGATTTGGTCAGGCAGGGCAAGAAGAGAGCGCGCGAACCCGGGAGATTCGTCAACAACCGCGCGATTCGAGTTCGGCAAGGCGGGCCATCTGCCAGTCGACGTATTGCTCCGCTGTGGCAATCGTATCGGGCATCCGCACGCGCGGGGTTGCGCGGCCGGCCTCGACGATCCAGCGCTGATGCGGCGTCATGTCGTCCAGCCGATCGGCTCGCCGCGGAGCGCACGCGGCCGGCGGCGGCGATGTCCGACCATTCCGTTCCGCTGCATAGGATTGCCCTGCTCGACAGTGTTCTTCATCAGCCGGCTCCCAGGTTGGCACGCAGTCGGGAACAGTGCCACCGAGAGGTAAATCAATGATTGCCGCGGGCCGCACCGCGAACGACCGATAACGCGGTGTCAGGCAGCGCTTGTCCCCACCCCATCCGCCATGTCAGGTTGATCGCCGGATAAATCTGGGTATTCCGCGGCTCTATGAGTGCCTCCGTCTCCGCCCTGTGCGACTGCGGCAGCGGACTGCGTGCGGTGCGCTGCTGCGCCATGCAGCTCGGCGCCCTGCCGCCGCCCGAGGCCACGCGCCATCTCGTCCCGTTGGTGGAGCGCGCCTTGCAGGCGCACCGCCAGGGCGCGATCGAGACCGCCGAGCGGCTGTGCCTGGACGTGCTGGAACTGGCGCCGGACCGGCCCGGCGCGCTTTCGGTCCTGTATGAAATCCGCAAGGCGCAGGGAAAACCGCGCGCCGCCGAGGCTCTGATCCGCCGCATCGTCGCGCTCGACCCCAACAACCTTGTCGCCACCAACGAGCTTGCCCTGATCCTGCTCGGCAAGGGCAGCCTCGCCGAGGCGGAAGTGCACGCCCGCAACGCCATCCGCATCGCCCCCGAAAACCCGCAGGCGCACAACCTTCTGGGCATGATCATGACGGAGGCGAACCGCCCGCAGATCGGCGAATACCACTACCGCCGCGTGCTGGAACTGAGCGGCCAGCGGGATCCGATCCTGCTCGCCAACCTCGCCTGGAATTTGAAGAACCAGGGCCGCATGGAGGAAGCCCGCGCGCTGTATCAGGAATCGGTCACCGCCGCGCCGGAGATCCGCCAGACATTGCTCGGCTTCGCCCGCCTGGAGGAAGCCGACCGCAATTTCGACGCCGCGGCCGGTGTGCTGGACTCGATGGAGCAGCGGTTTCCGAGCGATCCGGCGGTGCGGCTGACGCGGGCGGTGTTGTTGGGACGGCAGCGCAAATACGACGAGGCGCTGGCGCTGATCGACTCCACCGTGACCGGCGATGCCCGGCTGGGGCCGAACGAGTTGCTGGAAAAGGGCCGCCTGCTGGATCAGTCCGGCCACTACGACGAAGCCTGGGCGGCGTTTGCCGAAGGCAAGCGGCTGGCGCGCGAGCTGTCGGGCCAGGCGTACCTGGACGAGGCGGCGCAGCAGCAGATCGACCGGCTGCGCAACTTCTTCACCGCGGGCCGGCTGCGGCTGATCCCACGCGCGACGGTGCGCGCGGATCCGCCGCATCCGATCTTCATCCTGGGCTTCCCGCGTTCCGGCACCACGCTGGTGGAGCAGACGCTGTCGGCCCATCCGCGCATCGCGGCGGGCGACGAGTTGCCGCTGATCCACGAGATCACCGCCATCATGCCGCGCATGCTGGCCAGTCCGCTGGGCTATCCCGAGGCGCTGGCGGAACTGTGGATGGGGGACCAGCGCGAGGGCCTCGATAACCTGCGCGACTACTATCTGCAGAAGGTGCGGCAGATGGGCGTGATGCGCCGCGGCGCCACGCGCTTCACCGACAAGATGCCGTTAAACGAGACGCATCTGGGCCTGATCGCGCTGCTGTTTCCCGAAGCCCCGCTGCTGCACGTGCTGCGCCATCCGCTGGACATCATGGTGTCGGCGTTTTCCAACGCGTTCACCCACGGGTTCTACTGCGCATCCGACCTGGCGACCGCGGCGAAGCATTATGTGCGGGTGATGGACCTGGTGCAGCACTATCGCGGTGAAATGACGTTGCGCTACCTGTCGATCCGCTACGAGGACATCGTCGAGTACCAGGAGCAGAGCGTGCGGGCGATGCTGGACTTCATCGGCGAGAAATTCGACGAAGCCTGCCTGACCTTCCACGAAAACCGCCGTTACGCCCGCACCGCCAGCTATGCGCAGGTGGCGGAGCCGCTGTACGACCGCTCGGTCGGCCGTTGGAAGCACTACCGCACGCATCTGGAGCCGGTGATCCCGGTGCTTCAGCCGGTGATCGAACGGCTGGGCTACGCGCTGGACTGACATGCATGGCGGCATTGCGCATGGTGTCATCGCAATGATCGCAACGGCCGAACACTTCCCCCTCCCGCTTGCGGCAGGGGTCAGAGGAGGGGGCGGCGGGACGCTCGTGTCCCCTCCCCTGACCGCAAGCGGGAGGGGAATATTTTTTATTTGACAGGCATGGCCTGATGGAATCGCCCGCCCCAGCCCCGCGTGCGCCCGCGCCAGGCAGCGTCCCTGTGCCGCTGGCCGACATACTCCGCATCGCCAACGAATACGAGCGCGGCGGCCGCCTGGAAGAAGCGAAACGGCTGCTGGACTGCATCCTCGCCGCCTCGCCGCAGCAGGGTGACGCATTGCACCTGTCCGGCATCGTCGCGTTCCGCATGGGCGATCCGGCGAAATCGCTGGCGCTGATGGAAGCGTCGCTCCGCTACGGCATCGATACGCCGCTGTATCTTCGCAACATCTGCGAAGTGTACCGCACGCTGGGCCGGCTGGACGAGGCTCTGGCCACAGCACAGCGCGCGACGATGTTGGCGCCGTCCGATCCGCTGTGCCTGCACAACCAGGCAATCATCCACTACCACCGCGGCGAACTGGACGGCTGCCTCGACTGCGCCAGCCGCGCGCTGCGCATCGACCCCAGCCTGCCCGGCGCGCATTTCGTCCGAGCCGAGGCGCTGTTGCAGCGCGGCGAAATGGCCGATGGGTGGGAGGAATACGAATGGCGTTTCCGCATCGGCGGCGCCGCGCCGCTGATGCCGCCGACGGACAAGCCGCAATGGCAGGGCGAGGCCCTGGGCGGCAAGCGCCTGCTGCTGATTGCCGACCAGGGCTTCGGCGATGCCATCCAGTTCTGCCGCTATATCGCCTGGGCCGAGGAACGCTGCCCCGACATCGCGCTGGCCTGCAGCGCGGAACTGGCACCGCTGCTGCGGCGGGTCGCGCCGCGCGCGGCCATCTTCCAGAAATGGGCGGACTGTCCCGACTATGCCGCGTTTGCTGCCCTGACGGGACTGCCGCGGCTGGCGAAGACGCTGGTGGAGACAGTGCCCGCGCCGATCCCGTACCTGCATGCCGACCCGGCGCGCGTGGCGCTGTGGAAACAGCGGCTGGATGGGCTGGTGCCCGCGGGCTTCCGCCGAATCGGCGTCATCTGGGCGGGACGGCCGACGCATAACAACGACCGCAACCGCTCGGCCTTGCTCACCGATTTCCTGCCGATCGCCAATGTGCCGGGCATCGCGCTGCTTGCATTGCAGAAGGGACCGAAGACCGGCCAGGCCGGCGCGTACTATGGCCGCGCGCCGCTGATCAATGTCGGCGCGGAGATCCAGGACTATGACGATACCATGGCCATCCTGGAGAATATCGAACGCCTGGTGACGGTGGACACGTCGGTCGCGCATCTGGCGGGGGCGATGGGCCGGCCGGTGTGGATCATGCTGCCGAAGGCGCCCGACTGGCGCTGGCTGCTGGAGCGCGAGGACTCGCCCTGGTACCCGTCCGTGCGTCTGTTCCGCCAGTCCGAAGTGCGGCGGTGGGATGATGTGGCGAAACGGATCGCGGCGTGCCTGCGGGATGAGACTCACCAGCCCGCGCCGAACCATTTGTCGTAAATGCGCCGACAGGTTCCGTCCTCGCGCAGGGTCGGCACCGCGGCGTTGATCGCGCGCCGATACGGGCTGTTGATCTGCACGGCGAACCCAAGATCGGACTTGTCGAATTCCGGACCCACCAGCGGCACCTGGCCGCGCCCCGCATGCGCCGCGAAATAATGCAGCGTCGGCGCGCTGAACAATACCGCGTCCACGCGATTGTCGAGCAATGCTTTGAACATGCCCTCGGTCGTGCCGAATTCCTGCACGGTCAGGCCGCGCGCCCGCAGGTAATCGTCGGACGTGCTGGGCGCCAGGGTCGCGATCCGTTTGCCGGGAAGATTCTCCGGCCCGTTGATGTCGCCACGGATCTGCTCCAGCGTCAGGTTCGCAGTGAGCTGCGCGGTATACAGCGCGACGAACACGATGCTTGCGAACATCCAGATCAGGCCGACGATCCGTGCCAGCGGCCGGCGCGGCGATTGCTGCGACTGCATCAGCAGGGTCGTCACCGTCCAGTGCATCGCGTGGAAGATGCCGGGGAAATAGCGCTCGGTCGGCAGCACCCCAGCCCACAATACCAAGCGGCGCGGCGTTCGGGTCCTCACGCAGATCGCCTCCATGAAACGGCAAAACTGTGACGAATTATGAGAACCGAGCCGGAAAGGATAGCGCGGGGTTTGGCGGCTGGCACGAACCACACACGCTGCTGGCATGATATGCAGCAGCGAGTGCGAACCCCGCTGCCCAGAAGGATCACCGGACACGGTGGTCGTCTCCGGTCGCAGCAGCGCACAATCCGCGGCGAAACGGAGATGATACAGCCATGCCGCTGACCAACCTCCTGCACGCCTGGGAAGCGTTCTACACCCTGCTGGGCACGGCCTCGGCCACGATGGTCGGGCTGTTGTTCGTTGCCGCTTCGGTCGGCAGCGGCGTGTTCATGCCCGGCCGGCGTGCCCCGCTGCGGGTATTCCTGTCGGCCAGTGTGGTGAATTTCAGCCTCACGCTGGCATCGAGCCTTGTCGTCCTGGCGCCGCTGCCGAACGGGACCTGGATCGGCGCCCTGATCCTGGCCTGCGGCGTGTTCGGTTTCAGCCACGCCTGTCTGGCCTGGCGCGATACGCTGAAAGACGGGCTGATGAAGGTCATCGATTTCGAGGATCGCACCTGGTACCTGGCCTTGCCGATCGTCGGCTATTCTGGTGTGGCGGCATCCGGTGCGTTGCTTGCTCTCCAATATGCGCAGGGATGCGTGGCACTGGCGGTGTCCGTCAGCGTGCTGCTGGCGATCGGGTTGCACAACGCGTGGGACATCACCCTGTGGATCATCACGCAGCGCCGTTCGTGACACGGCGCCGCGCCACGCCGGCCGTTGCAAACCGATCGCGGGCCAGCGGCACGGGATTACGCACCGTGGTGGCGCCCAAGCTGGTGAACAGCGCGATCACGCCAAGCCGAGACCGGCGTTAGCTAACCCTTGCTTCGCCCAATTCCCACTACGCACGCGGCGGAGGTTAGAACAGGCCGAACAGGCCGCGCAAAAATCCCGGCGTCAGCGCGGTCAGCGGATTCACCCGCACCGACGGATCGTCCAGATTCCCGCTCAGGCCATAGCTCGCCGCAAAGACGCCGCCGCCGCGTTCGGGGCTGAACAATCGGCCCACCAGCGGCACGTTCCCCAGCAGCGAGTTGAAGAAATACGCCGGCACGATCGTCCCCTGCATGTCGATGCTGTTGCCGTCGAGGTCGACCTCCCCCTTCGCCGTCAGCCCCAGTGACGGACTGAACGCACGCGCATCGCTCAGCGTCAGCATGCCGTCCGACAGCGAAAACGGCGCCACCAACCGGCTGAACGCCAGCCCCGGTCCCCGTAACGCGTCGCGCAGCCCGTACAGCGTCATGGCCTGCAACAGCTTGCCCAGCGCCACCGCATGCGCGACGTGAAAGTCCGACAGCTCGACGGTGCCGTGCAACGGATGATCGGTGATCGCATCATCGTACATGCCGGTCACCGACAGCGTGCCGCCCGCCATCGTGTCGGTGACATCCAGCGCGCGCAGCAGGTCGCCGGCCTGGGCGGCGGTCACGGTCAGGCGGCGATGACCGGCCCCCGCCGGTTCGATCCGTAGCGAAAACGAACCCTTGTCGCGCGTCGCGCCCTCGACCTGCAGCCGCTGGAATACGCGGCCGTCGTTCTCGGCCTGCACGCGCAGCGGCGCCACGAGATAGTCGTGCGCCATGAACGCATGATCGAACCTGGCGTCCAGCGTCCAGGATGGCCCCGGCGGCGGCTCGGGCTTGCGCGGATGGCGGCCGGTACTGGGCTGCGCCAGGTATCCGGACAAATCGATCGCCGGGCCTTCCAGCCGCACCGCGATCGGACCGCCGCGCGGCGAGGCCGGCAGCGATACCGAGCCCTGCATGCTGTTGCGACCCAGCACCACGCGGTCCAACACCAGCGCGGCAATGCGGCCGTCATCGCAGCGAACGCTGCCACGAAACACGACGCCGTCGCCGTCGGCCGCGATCCCGTCAATGCCGTCCAGCCGGTCCTGCCGCAACAGGACCTGTGCCGTTGCCCGTGCCCCTGCTCCCAGCGGCCGGCGCCAGCCCAAAGGTGCCACGATCAGCGTCGCGTCGTGCAGATCCGCATCCAGAGCGACACTACCGGTGCCGTCCCGGCGCTCGGTCAGCACGGCCTGCAGGCCGACCGGTCCCGCCAGCATGCCGCTGGTGTCCAGCCCGGCGGCGGCGAGCGCCTTCCCCGTCGTGCGGCCGATCACCGACACCCGTCTTACGACCTGGGACGGCGGCCCGGCGCGAAAATCCATGGCCCCGTCGATGCCGGCGGGGATGCCGGCAAGACGCGCATTGCCCTTGACCGTGAGCCCATCGTTGTCGGCGGTAACGTCGAGCGTGCCATCCGACAGATCGCGTCCCACGACCAGACCCGACAGGCCGGCCTGGTCGACATGCGCCGCCACGCGAATGGCGATGTCGTCGATCGTCACCCGCGCATCCAGCGGCACGGTGGCGGTCACCGATGCGGTCACGTCCCCGGTCGGATTGTCGAGGCTCACCGGATGGCGTGCCAGCAATTGCAGCCGTTTCTCGCGCAGCAGCGTGATGACGTCGGGCAATGTGCCGGCGATGCCGGCCCGGATCTGGGCGGTCTGGTCGCGTTGCATCAGCCCGGTGATGTGCATCGTGCCGCCGGTCACCGCCAGGCTGCCGCTCCTGAGGCTTTGGCGGCCCGAGCGGATGTCGATCAGCAGCGTATCCGGATCGACGATCCGCAGCAGCGCCTTGCCTTGCACGATCGGCGGCACCGGCGCCAGCCAGGCGACCGTGAGGTCGTTGCCGAGCAGGGTGCCGGTGGCGCGGGTCAACGTCAGATCGGAGAAATCGCTGTTGGCGGCGAGGCCCAGCGATACCTGGCCATCGCTCGCAACGCCGCCGGTGATGTTCTCGGTGACCCAGGCCCGGGCGCCGGGGGCCACGCTCGCCGGCCACAGTACCGGAAGGTCGGCAAACGCGACCTGATCCAGGCCCAGGTCGAGATCGGCATCGACGCGCCCCGCCTCGCGCCGCATCGTGCCGGTGGCGCTGAGCGTCGATTCGGTGGCACCCGGACGGGCACGGAGCAGGATCCGCGCGGCGTCCAGCCGGATGGAGTCAGGGGTACCCGACGCGGTCAGCCGCGCTTCGGCAATCGGCAGGGCGCCGGCGCCGACATGCACCGTGCCGGCCCCGGCCTGCAACGTGACGCGCGCCTGCTCCAGGTCCAGGGACGGGCCGAGCTCGGCTGTTGCCTCGGCACCGACCGGGGCGTCGATCGCCGCCAGGCCCGCCAGCCCGGGAGCAGCGTGGGCCAGTGCAGCTGGCGTGATGGGGCTGAGCCGCGCGGTCAGATGCGTCTGGCCGGCGCCGGGCGACACCGTTGCGGTGCCGGTCAGCCGCGCGCGCTGGCTGTCGAGCGCCAGCGCGACATTCATTTCCCCCTCGATGCCGCCTCGCGGGAGGCGGCGCAGGCTGACATTGGCCTCCGGTGCCCGCCAGGTGACGCCGAGCGGGCGGTCGATCACCGTCACCACCGCATCCTGCACGCGCACGCGCCGCAACTGGCGATACCAGCCGCGGCCGACCGTGGTGTCGGTTGCAGGGGGGCGTGCCAGCACCGCAAGCAGCGCGGGGAGTGGTCCGCCGATCGGATTGCTCGCGGTGGCGGGCGGGGCCGCCGCCATGGGCGCGGGCTCTGCCGGCGCGCCCAGGTCGACACTGAGCGTGCCGTCCGCGGCGCGGATCAGGGTCAGGCGCGGATTGTCCAGTTCCAGCGCGCGCGGCTGCACGCGTCCGAGCAGGAGGGCGGACAGCGAAAGCGACACTTCCGCGCGGGGAAGCTCCACCTCGCTCGTGCCGTCCGGGGCGGTCAGGCGGATTTCCGTCAGCCGCAGGTCAAGCGGCCGATCGACGCCGAGGCGGAAGCCTTCCCAGGCCAGGGCGGTACTGCCGATCGACAGGCGGACCGGCCCGCCGTTGCCATTGACCGCGGCTTCCAGCCGCCGGTTGAGCCAGGCGAGGTCGACCGGCCCGTGCGACAGGCGCCACGCCGCGGCGGCGAGCAATACCAGCCCGATGACCGCCAGGCCGAGGGCCAGGGTTGCGAGCCGGTGCAGAACCAGGCCGGCGCCGCGGGCCGCGTGGTAATGCAGCCGCCTCACGGCCGCGGTGTGGGGGCGAGTGGACGTTCCGCGCTATGCTGCTTGCCATGTCCGCCACGTTCCAGCTTCCCGCGCACTGGCCTGCCGCGCATGATCCCGGCGCCGCCGCCCGCCTGGTCGAGCGCTTCGCCGAATGCGGCCGCGCCGAAGCCCGTCTCGCCGGGCGGCCCGCCGTTCGGGCGATGTTGGCCGCGCTTGGCGGCAACAGCCCCTATCTCTCGGATCTGGCCGTGCGTGATCCGGCGGTGCTGCGCGCCATCGTCACCCATGGCCCGCAACGCGTGGTGGACGATGCCCTTGCCGCTCTGACCGCATTGCCGCTGCAAAGCCGGCGCGAGCGCGTGATGGCATCGATGCGGCGTGCCAAGCGGATGGTGGCGCTGGCCACCGCGATCGCCGATCTGGGCGGCATCTGGCAGCTGGAGCAAGTAACGGCGGCGTTGAGCGATCTCGCCGAGGCGGCGCTGACGCGCGCGGTCGCGTTCCTGCTTCGCGCCGCGCACGATGCCGGAGAGTTGCGTTTGCCCGATCCTGGTCATCCGGGCCCGGGGGGTGGGTTCACAGTGCTCGGCATGGGCAAGCTCGGCGCACGCGAACTGAACTATTCCTCCGATGTGGACCTCGTACTGCTCTATGACCCGGCGGCGCCAATATACACGGAACGCACCGAGGGGGACGCCAAAGCCGGGTTCGCGGCACGATTTGCGCGCGGCCTGGTGTCGCTGATGGAAACCCGCGATGGCGACGGATACGTGTTCCGCACCGACCTGCGCCTGCGCCCCGATCCCGCCGCAACACCGCCAGCCGTGGCGATCGGCAATGCGATTACCTACTACGAGAGCATGGGGCTGAACTGGGAGCGCGCCGCGATGATCAAGGCGCGCCCGGTGGCGGGTGATCTGGCGCTGGGCGCGGCGTTCCTGGAGGCGATCCGCCCGTTCGTATGGCGCCGCGGGCTGGATTTCTCGGCAGTGGCCGACATCCACGCGATGAAGCAGCGGATCAACAAACCTCTGCCGCCGCAGATAAAGCCTGTCCCGGGAAGCGGGGTTGGGCCGCGAAGCGGACCGACGCGGCGCGAAGCGCCGGGTGAGGGTGCCGCGTCCTCCAAAGCCCTGCCTGCATCCCAGAGCCCCGAAGACGGCACCGTACCGGCCCGATCACCGTCACCCTCGGCGCTTCGGGCGGTCCACTTTGCGGCCCAGCCGACCTCTTCCGACTTCGCGGGAGAGGTTTCCGTGCTTGGGCATAACGTGAAGCTTGGCGTCGGCGGCATAAGGGAGATCGAGTTCCTGGTGCAGACCCTGCAGCTCGTCTGGGGTGGACGCGACCCGGGGCTGCGCACGCGGGGCACGCTCGATACCCTGCGCCTGCTGGTCAGCGCGGGACACATGCCGCGGCGGGCTGCCGAGGAGCTGGACGCGGCCTATCGGTTCCTCCGCCAGGTGGAGCACCGCCTGCAAATGATCGCCGACCGCCAGACCCACACACTGCCGGAGAACCCTGCCGAGCTCGCGCACATCGCCATCTTCATGGGCTTCTCCTCGGCGGACGACTTCGCCGCCGCCTTGCTCGATCGCCTCGCCCGCGTCCGTTCCCATTATGCCGAGGTGTTCGAAAGCGTCCCCCAGGCGCTGGAGGAGCAAGCCGCCGCCGCACCGGTGCTGGATTTCGGCGGCGAGGACGTGCCGGAGGCGACCCTCGCCGTCCTCCGCGACATGGGCTTCACCGAGCCGGCCCGCATCGCGGCGGCGGTGTCCGGCTGGAAGGCAGGCCATGTGCGCGCATTCCGCTCGGAGCGTGCGCGCGGGATGATGGATCCGATGCTGCCCGTGCTGCTGTCCGCGCTGGCGTCCCAGCCGCACCCCGACGCGGCCTTCGCCCGCTTCGACAGCTTCATCGCCCGCCAGCCCGCCGGCGTGCAGCTTCTCTCCCTGTTCCAGCGTAACCCGCAACTGCTGGAGCGCGTGGCGGCCATCCTCGGCGCCGCACCGTCGCTCGCCGACTACCTGGCGCAGCATCCCGCCGCGCTGGAGGGCCTGCTGTCGCTGCCGGACGACGAACCGCCGGCGCGCCTGCTCCGCAACCGGCTGCGTGATGCACGCTCCCTCGAGGACACGATCGGCATCATCCGCCGCACGGTGAAGGAGGTGGATTTCTCGCTTTCGGTCGCTACCATGGAGGGCCGGCTGGACGCCGATGCCGCCGGCGAGCGCCGCAGCGCCCTCGCCGATGCTGCCCTGGCCGCGCTGCTCCCGCCCGTACTGGCGGATTTCGCCGCCCGCTTCGGCACGGTGCGCGGTGGCGCGATGGCCGTGGTGTTGCTGGGCAAGGCGGGCGGCCGCGAGATGATGGCCGGGTCCGACCTGGACCTGATGCTGGTCTATGCCCATCCGCTGGACGAGACGGAAAGCCACGGCGCCCGCGCGATGCCGTCCAGCCAATGGTTCATCCGGGCGGCGCACAGCTTCGTCGCCGCGGTGACGGCGCCGGGTGCCGACGGGCAACTCTACGCCGTCGACATGCGCCTGCGGCCGTCCGGCAACAAAGGTCCGGTCGCCGTCTCGCTGGCCAGCTTCCGCCGCTATCACGCGGAAGATGCGTGGACCTGGGAACGCATGGCGTTGACGCGCGCGCGCGTGGTGGCGGGGCCGCCACCGCTGCGGAAGCTGGTGGAGGCGGCCGTCGCCGAGGCGCTGGCCGCCGCTGCCGATCCCGGCCGGATCCGTGCCGATGCCGCCGCCATGCGGGCCCGCATGCGGCGTGAGATTCCGCCCGACGGCGAATGGGACGTGAAGCACCGGCCGGGCGGACTGGTGGATATCGAGTTCATCGCGCAGATGTTGCAACTCACCGCCGCCCGGGACGACCCGGCCGTGTGCAGCCCCAATACCTGCGAGGCCCTGCGCCGCCTCGCCGCCGCCGGCCGGCTCGGTGCCGAAGACGCCGCGCTGCTGATCAGGGCCGACCGGATCTGGCGGACCGTTCAGGGGATGCTGCGGATTACCATGCGCAAGGGCGAGAAGGGCGATCTGCCGGATGCAAGCCTGCGCCCATTGCTCCACGCGGTCACCAAGGCCGGTTTGCCGGTGAGTGGCCTGCCGGGGCTGCGCGCGGCGCTCGATACCCTGGCCGAGGCGGTGAGCGCGGTGTTCCAGCGCCAGGTCGGTACTGTTCCCGACCAAAACCCCTCCCGCGAAACGGGCGAGGTCAAGGCGCGGGAGCGCCGCGGGTGACGGAGAGCGGGCCATTGCCTTGGAAGACGACGTACCGACCGGCCGGTCGGCCGGCGGGGTCAGAGCAGTACCGCTTGCATTATCGCGGTATCGGATGACATTTCCGCGGATCAGCGTCGGGAGTCTCAGGCATGAGCGTACAGGAAGGCGATGTGGCGCCGGATTTTTCCCTGCCGGCGAGCGGCGGGCGTACGGTTGGCCTGGCCGGCATGAAGGGGCGGCCGTTCGTGCTGTATTTTTATCCGAAGGCGGATACCCCCGGCTGCACCAAGGAAGCCTGCGCATTCCAGGAAGCGCTGCCGCAGCTTGGCAAGATCGGCATCGATGTGATCGGCGTGTCGCCCGACAAGATGAAGCCGATCGAGAAATTCGCCGAGAAATACCAGCTCACGTTTCCACTCGCCTCGGACGAGACGCACGCCGTCGCGGAGAAGTACGGGACATGGGTCGAAAAATCCATGTACGGCCGCAAGTACATGGGGATGGAGCGCAGCACGTTCCTGATCGACCGTAACGGCAAGGTGGTAAAGGCATGGCGCAAGGTCAGCGTCACCGGCCACGCCGCGACCGTGATGGAAGCCGCGGCGGCGCTGAAGTAGCCGCGCCACGAATGTCACCGAAGCCGTGGCCGCGCTAAAGTACCTACCCCGCAATCTCACGGGAGCCGTGGCGGCACCGAAGCAGCCGCCCCGCGAACGTCATCGAAGCCGTCGCGGCGCTGAAACGCCTTCCCTGCGCAATTCATCGAAGCCGTGGCGGCGCCGAAGCAACCGCTGCGCGCGAGGCCTGCCGGGCCGCCATCCCGGCAGCAACCAGCACGGCGTATCTGTGGTGCGCGATCTGCCCGCGACGAGGCGGGCGCTTACGATCGCAGGTCGGCGTGGCTCTCGCCGTACTCTTCCCGCCGCGCACTCTGGCGCATCTCGCAGATGGCCGTATGGATCTGCTGCCAGTGATCGAGGCCCTTGGTGTCACCCTGCTGGCGCATCTCAGCGGCACGCTCCTGCGCGATCGCCTGGGCCCGCAGGCCGTGCAGGCGGATCATCATCTGGGCGGTCTCTTTCGCGTCCTGGTGGCGCATCGATCTTCCCTTCCAGTCCAATCGGTCCTCCCCCCCGATATGAGCGCCCCGGCATGACCCGGCCAATCGCACTGGCGTGACTACGATGAAATCCGGGTCATCAGGGCCGCACCCGGCCGTCGGCCTGGCGCATTAGCCCGACTATCGCAACTCGCCCTGGGTACCGGGAATTTTGCGGATCGGCGGTAAGCGCAAGCGCTTGATCGTCTTGGCACGCGCATCGCAGGAAGCCGGAAGATCGCCAGGGGTGCCGACCAAGCCGCTTGCGGCGCGGCCGGCGGCTGTCGGAAGCTCGCGGCCTGTTTCTCCGCCACAGGCTTCGCCGCACGGACGGCATGGAGCATCGCTACTGGAGCATCGTCAGCCTCTCATGGCGGCCATGCGCAACAGGTTGGTAGCGATGCACTGCACCGACCCGGTTGCCGACACGGAAACGGGGTGTTTGATGGGGTTGCTCCCAAGCCTCCGGGCGGCCGTGTTGGCGTAGTTGCGGACGACTCCTGTGGTTTGGCGAGTCCGATCATTGATCTGGATCAAGACAGACCATCCACCGGGCCGATCGGCACATCAGAGTATGATTCAAATCAATGCCGCCGGTGCGATTTTCTCCGAACGTTTACTGGTTGGACGGGAGTGGGGGACAAACATGCGATTCCTGGCGCCATTGCTGCCCGGAACCACCGTGATCACAGCCGCCGACTTTGGCCCGATCGTCCGCGGCCAACTGGGCATGGTCACCGGCCGCATAAGGGGATCGTGGTCGACGTGGCAGCCGAACCGGTATGTCTGCACATTCCTTGGCGGCACCAAATGTGACGGCGACGCGCTGGCAAATCATGGCGCACGATCACGGCTGTAGTCGGCATATGCTGGAAGATCCCTTGTGGTTCCTTCACGCGTGTGCGGCTCCTGCGAAAAGTCCGTACTGCGCAGCGGAACTACACAGGCCGACGCATTAGAGCATTTTCACCCTGAGTGGAAATAACCGGCGTGGCGGATGAAGTTTCTGCACTCCT
>Ga0335072_10001480_pt1 | contig 38195 bp, 29 predicted proteins | sample Lox_Sample_21_FD_206725 | JGI IMG/M metagenome (GOLD analysis project Ga0335072, IMG submission 206725) | Soil microbial communities from Loxahatchee National Wildlife Refuge, Florida, United States - Lox_Sample_2.1 | ecosystem: Environmental > Terrestrial > Soil > Wetlands | place: USA... | reverse complement strand
TATCGTCGGCGTCGAGGCGGCCGTGGAGCAGGCCGACGCGCAGGCCGGCGAGCGGGCCGGTGCGCAGCTTCTCGTGCATCTCGACCGCGGACTTGAGGCCGGATTTGGCGCCGGGGCTGGCCTCCTGCCCGCCGCGCGGAAAGAGGAGCTTCGCTCCGTCATCTTTTGGACGGGGTTTGCCCCGGACGGGAAGGGACGGCTCGATGCCGGCCTCGGGATCGTCACGCGAAAAGTCGAGCTCGGGCTGATCGTCGCGCGTGCCTTCGATGACGGGGTAGACGATATAGGCCTGGCGGCCGAGCGCGGCCTGCTTGCGAACGAACTCCCATACCTCGGCGGAACGCTCGCCCGGGACGCGGCGGGTAACAATGGGCGTGCGGCCCGGAGGCAGCTCATCGAGCACGCTCAGGTCGAGGTCGCCGTAGAGTGAGAGCGCCAGGGTGCGCGGAATGGGCGTAGCGGTCATCACCAGCACGTCGGGCTCGGGTTGGTTGGGCTTCTTCATCAGCTTGAAGCGCTGCATCACGCCGAAGCGGTGCTGCTCGTCGACGACCACCAGGCCGAGGCGGCCGAACTCGACTTTTTCTTCGATGAGCGCGTGGGTGCCGATCACCAGTTGCGCCTCGCCGCGGTTGATCAGGCCGCGGGTGCGGCGCTTGCGGTCCTCGTCGAGCGAGCCGGTGAGGAGCTCGACGCGGGGCTGGCGCGAGGAGCGCTCGAGGAGCTTGCGAGCGGCCAGGAAGTGCTGCGTGGCGAGGATCTCGGTGGGCGCCATGAGCGCGGCCTGGTATCCGTTCTCGATGGCGACCAGCATGGCCTGGAAGGCAACGATGGTTTTGCCGGAACCGACGTCGCCCTGCAGCAGGCGGCGCATGGGGCTGGGCTGGCGCATATCGCCGACAATCTCAGCGAGCGCCCGTTTTTGCGCAGCGGTGGGATGGAAGGGCAGGACCTCGCGCAGGGCTTCGCGCACCCTGTCGTTGGTGGCGAAGGCAATGCCGGCGCGCTCCCTCATGCGGCGCCGCTTGAGCTCGAGGCCGAGCTCGAGGAAAAAAAGCTCTTCGAAGATGAGACGCCGATGCGCCGGCGTGGAGAAGCTTTGCAGCTGCGCCAGCGGCGTACCCTCGGGCGGGAAGTGCGCATGGCGCAGCGCGGTCTCGCGGTCGGGGAGGGTGAGGCGATCGAGCATGGCGCGCGGCAGGCACTCGGGCACCGCGCCGCGCAGGGATTCGAGCAGACTGAAGATGGTTCGGCGCTGCCAGCGCGAGGCCAGGCGGCTGCCGCCCAGCGACTCGTAGACAGGGGTGATGCGGCCGACCTCGAGGAGGCGGGTTTCGGCATCGTCGGAGTCGTCGGGCAGGACCTCGAACTGAGGCTGGATCATCTTGAGGTTGCTGGACGAGCGCGAGGGTTCGATGCGGCCATAGACGGCCACGGTCTGGCCGGCGTGGAACTTGCCCTCGAGGTAGCTGCCGTGGAACCAGATGCACTTGAGGGCGTGGCGGCCCTGGCCCACGGTGAGCTCGAAGAGGGGCATCTTGCGCGTGCGCAGCAGGGCCGAGCCGCGCACCTCGCCGATGACGCTGGCGGTTTCGCCGGCTTTCAGCTCGTCGAGGCCACGCGGGTTCTGGCGGTCTTCGTAGCGGAAGGGCAGGTGGTAGAGAAGGTCTTCGGGGGTGGTGATGCCCTTTTCGGCAAGGAGCTCCGCGACGCGCGGACCGACGCCGCGAACATACTTTACCTCGGTGTCAAGGCTGGGCACAGAAAGGATGCTACACGGAAGGCGCGCGCGGGGACAAACACGGCCGGGCCCGTGGGGCGGATACAAAGTGGGCCGCCGGTTTTGCTGGCGGCCCAACCCCCCGAGTGAAACCTATGCGGACCAGCACGCTAGCGCGGCGGCGGCGTGAACAGGCCCTGTCTGCGCCCGCGATTAAACGGGAAAGTAAGCTTGCAGCGCGCGCTGCAGGGCCCGGCGGTCAAGGTACGGCTTCCGTCCTTCGTAGCGGGCGGCCCAGCACTCCTGGTTGATGATGTCGCGCGGATAGCAGGAACGCAGCTCCAGCCGCAGCGTGCCCTTGATGAAGTCGATGAGATCCTCGGGAATCTGCGGGTCGAACGGAACCCGCCTCTCGCTGGCGGCGCGCCGGAAGATCTCGCAGAACTGGGCGTCGGATGCGGCGCCGATCTTGATCTTGGTCTGGATGCGGCGCAGGAACGATTGATCGACGAGCTCGGCAGGATCCTTGTTGGAGGCGAAGACGACGAGCATCTCGAAGGGCACTTCGATCTTTTTGCCGCCGGCCAGGGTCAGGAAGTCGATGCGGCGGTCGAGAGGAACGATCCAGCGGTTGAGCAGTTCCTCGGGGCGAATGCGCTGCCGGCCGAAGTCGTCGATGATGAGCACGCCGTTGTTGGCCTTCATCTGGGCGGGAGCGACGTAGAACTTCGTGACCGGGTTGAACTGCATGTCGAGCATGTCTGCGGTCAGTTCGCCGCCCACCATGACCGAGGGCCGGTGACAGGGCACCCAGCGCGCATCGTAGACCTCGGGTTCGTTGTCGATGCGGCAGTGCAGGGAGGGGTCGAAGACGGTGATGATCTGGCCGTCCACTTCGACGGCCTGCGGAATCCACACCTCGTCTTCGGCCAGAACGCGTGAGAGAACCTCGGCAATGGTAGTCTTGCCCGTGCCCGCGGGGCCATAGAGGAACACGGCGCTACCGGAGTTAAGCACGGTCCCGAAGCGGGCGAGCATCTCGTTGTCCACCACCAGGTGGGCAAAGGCGCGCCGCACGTCGGCCGCATGTACTTCAACTTTTTGTACGCTCTGGGCGCGAATCTGGCGGGTGTAGGCGTCGAGCGAAACCGGCGCCCCGCCTACGTAGGAGTTCTGGCTGAGCAGCTCCGCGGCGCGGGTTCTGCCTTGCGACGTGACTGTGATCTGGGGGATGTGCCCGGTCATACCGGTGACCTGGCAAAGCAGGCCGCTGCGCAGGCGCACGAACAGCTCGTCGGCGACCTCGTAGCTGAGGCAGAGCTTCTTGGCCAGATCGATGAGAGAGAGGGTTCCATTGAGGTAGAGGGTCTTCAGGGCAAGATCCTCAAGGATGGTCGCCGGCACATCGATTTCGTCGAGGGAGCGCGGTTTATAGTTGGGGCCGGCTGTAGGGTCGGTCTTGACAAACTCGGATTCGAAGTCCTGGATCGCTAATAATGTCGCCATTTTTTAGATCTCGACTAGAGGATGAAGGCCCGTCTACGAGTTCAAGTTAACCTTGAAGGCTGGGGCTTGACTTCACTCTTTTGTTTGTATCTAGGTCACCCTTTAGTCGTAGGGTGCGGCGAATTCGGCCGGTCGCTTATCACCATGCAACGTGACAACGGAGCGCCTACAGCCCCAAAGCGGCAGGTCTACGGGCTGAAGTCGGCGGGCGCGGCCGGCAGTGGCCCGCTGCGCAAGGGAGGGCGGCGCGTTTTGCTAAACTGCTGAAGGAATTGATCCCCCGGTTGCTTCGCAATCGACTTCCCAATCTCCGCGGCGGGAGAATCCATGCCAGTAGTTGAACTCGCGGGCGTCACCAAGGCCTACGAGAGCAAGATCGCGGTCAAAAATCTCAGTCTGACCATCGATGCCGGGCAGATGTTCGGGCTCCTGGGACCCAATGGGGCCGGGAAGACCAGTTCCATCCGCATGATGATGGGCATCACCATTCCCGACTCCGGCAAAGTGAGCCTATTCGGCAGGCCCTTCGAGCGCAAAAGTCTCGATCGTGTGGGCTACCTTCCCGAGGAGCGCGGCCTCTACAAAAAGATGAATGTGCTGGATCAACTGGTCTTCTTTGGCCGGCTGCACGGCGTGGCGCCCGACGACGCGCGGGCGCGTGCGGTCAAGTGGGCGGAGCGCATGGAGATTGCCGACGCACTCAGCAAGAGGACCGAAGAGCTCTCGAAAGGGATGCAGCAGAAGATCCAGTTCATCGCCACGGTGCTGCACGACCCCGGGCTGATCGTGATGGACGAGCCCTTCAGCGGCCTCGATCCCGTGAATGCGGTGCTGGTGGAGCGCACTCTGCTCGAGCTCAAGGACGAGGGCAAGGCAATCCTGTTTTCGACCCACCGCATGGACCAGGTGGAGAAGCTGTGCGACGCCATTTGCCTGGTAAACAACGGAGAGGCGGTGCTTTCCGGCACCATGCGCGAGATCAAGAGCCGCTACGAGCGCGACCACGTGATCGTGGAGTTTGAAGGCAGCGCTGATTTCCTCAAGAGCAGCGAGATTGCCGAGGCAAAGAACTTTGCCGGCCATGCCGAGATTCGGCTCAAGCCGCATGGCGATGCGCAGAAACTGCTGCGCGAGGCTTCGGCCATGGCGGCGATCTACCGCTTTGAGCTGGTCGAGCCGTCACTCGAAGAGATCTTCATCCGCACCGTGGGAGGCAAAGCCGATGCATAACATGCTGTTGATTGCCAAGCGCGAATACCTTGAGCAGGTGCGCGGCAGGGCCTTCAAATTGACCACCATCGGCCTGCCCGCGCTCTTTGCGGTGATTGTCGGCATCGGCTATGTGTCGAGCCTGGGGCTGGGCGCCAACAAGCACCTGGTCGTCACCTCGTCGAACGCGGCGCTGGCCAACGAGATCCGCGCGCAGCTCGAGAGCGGCAAGGGCAACAAGCCCACCGTGGACGTGATTGCGCCGGCCACGCCCGACCAGCGGGCCACGCTCCTCAATGAGGTGCGGGCCAGGCAGATTGACGGATTCCTGGTGGTGGCGACTCCCAAAGACGAGACGCCGATTGCCACCTACTTTTCCAACTCTTCGGGCGACTTTATCACCATCGGAAAACTCAAGGACGCGTTGAACAACGGGCTGGTGGTGGAGCACCTTACCGGCGACGGCATGAGGCCATCCGCCGCCAACGCGCTGGTGAACGGCGTCTCGCTCGAGACCTACCAGGTGACGAAAGTTGGCGAGCCGGCCAGGAGCAACGCGGAGGCCTCCTTCTGGAAGGGCTACGTGATGGCCATCCTGCTGTCGCTCACCACCATGATCTACGGCCTCAACGTGGCGCGGTCGATTATTCAGGAGAAGACCTCGCGCATCTTCGAGGTGATGCTTGCCACCGTGAAGCCCACCGACATGCTGGCGGGAAAACTCATCGGCGTAGGCGCGGTGGGCCTTACGCAGATCGTGATCTGGCTTGCCGCCGCGGTGGCCATCGTGGCCACGCCCTTTGCGGCGGCCCTGCTCACCGGGCAGTTCGCCATTCACTTCACGTGGACCGAAGGGATTCTCTTTCCTGTGTATTTTGTGCTGGGCTACCTGCTCTACAGCGCGCTGTTCGCCGGCCTCGCCTCCACCTGCGAGACCGAGCAGGAGCTGCAGATGTATACGCCCCTGGCCGCCGGACCCACGTGGCTCAGCTTCGCCATGATCGTGATCATCATCAACGACTCGAACTCCATCTGGGCCGTGCTGGCGTCGCTGTTTCCGCCCACCGCGCCCATCGTGATGTTCCTGCGCATGGCCTCGGAGATTCCGCCGCTGTGGCAGTTTGCCGTCTCGATCGCGTTGCTGGTCGTGAGCATCTGGGCCACGCTGTGGTTCTCGTCGCGGCTCTATCGCGTGGGCATCCTGATGTACGGCAAGCGCGCCACGCTGCCCGAGCTGCTGCGCTGGCTGCGGTATAGCTGAAGGGCAGGCAACTCCGCCAGCCCCGCTAAAATCGTGAAAGTGACCACCGAAGCCAACCCAGCATTCACATGGCGCCAACGTCTTGCTTTGGCCATCGTTCCGCGCATCGTGTGGGTGCTGCTCCGGATCGTGGGCCTGACCTGGCGCTTCGAGACCATCGCCGAAGAGGGTGCCGCGCCGCTTGCATACGGCAAGGGCGCGGCGCGGGAGATCTACTGCTTCTGGCACCAGTGCGTTCTGCCGTGCGCCATCTACTTCCGCCGCACCCGGGCGACGATCCTCATCAGCCGCAGCTTCGATGGCGAACTGATTACTCGCACGCTGAACCTCTTCGGCTTTCGCGCCGTTCGCGGGTCGAGCTCACGCGGCGCGCGCGAAGGGCTGTTGGGCCTGAAAGATGTGATCGAAAGCGGCAGCCCGGCCATCTTTACCGCCGACGGGCCGCGCGGACCGATCTACCACACTAAAATGGGGCCGATCAAGCTGGCACAAATGACCGGCGCGCCCATCGGCGCCTTTCACCTGGAGCCGCAGCGCGCCTGGACGATGCGGTCATGGGACAGATTTCTGGTGCCGATGCCCTTTACCCGCATCGTCGTCAGTTGGGCGCGGTGGACGCGCGTTCCCGCCGAGCTAGCCGCTGAAGACTTCGAGCCCAAGCGCAAAGAACTGAACGCGGCCATCGAGCGGGCGCGGCTGCGGGCGCTCGAACACCTGGGGAAGGCGCGCGGATGAGCGATCTGCGCGTGGCCGACTTCGACTTCGATCTGCCCGAGGATTTGATCGCGCAAGAGCCGCCGGCCGTGCGCGGCGCCAGCCGTATGCTGGCTGTGGATCGCGCGACGGGCGCGGTGCGCGACACAATGTTTGCGGAGTTTCCTTCGCTGCTCGCCCCCGGCGACCTGCTGGTGCTCAACGACAGCCGCGTGATTCCGGCGCGGCTCTACGCGCGGCGCACCCTGCAGCGCGAGCGCGAGAAGCCGACGGGGCGCATCGAAGTGATGCTCACCGAGCCGGCCGCCGAGGCCGGCGAAGACCTGCTCTGGCGCGCCCTTGTGCGGCCCGGGCGCAAGGTGGCCATCGGCGAGCGGCTGGTGTTTCCTGCCGCGGACGGCACCATTGCTCTCGAAGCCAAGGTTTTGGAGCGCGGCGAGTTCGGCGAGCGGCTGCTGCGCTTTGCGCCAGTGGAGGATTTCTTCGCGGCCCTCGACCGCATCGGGCACGTGCCGCTGCCGCCGTATATTCATCGCGACGACGCAGCGGCCGACCGCGAGCGCTACCAGACAGTCTTTGCGCGCGAGCGCGGAAGCGTGGCCGCGCCCACGGCAGGGCTGCACTTTACCCCGGAGATTCTGGAGGCGATTGCCGCCCGCGGCGTTGAGGTTGCGCGCGTCACGCTGCACGTAGGCCTGGGCACCTTTGCGCCGCTGCGCGTGGAGCGCGTAAGCGAGGTGCATCTGCACCGCGAGCGCTATACGCTTTCCTCAGCAGCCGCGGATGCCATCAACGCCGCCGCACGCAGTGCCAGGCGCGTTGTGGCCGTGGGAACAACGGTGGTGCGAACGCTCGAAGCCTGCGCTCAGCGGGCGGGCGGCGACGCGCTCACGCCGCATTCCGGTTCAACTGACATCTTCATCTCGCCGGGCTTCGAGTTCCGGATTGTCAAGGCGCTCTTGACGAACTTCCATCTGCCGCAGTCGAGCCTGCTGATGCTGGTGAGCGCCTTCGCCGGCCGCGAGCGTACGCTGGCCGCCTATCGTCACGCCGTGAAAGAGCGCTACCGGTTCTTCAGTTACGGCGACTGCATGTTCATCGCATGACGCACGCGCCCGACCCCTGATCCCTGATCCCTTGCGCCTGTTATCCTCCATATCGATGCCCGGCGAAGCCAACCCGCCCGTTTTTCTGCTCGACACCATGTCGTTCATCTTTCGCGCCTACCACGCGATGCAGCGGTCGCGGCCCATGTCCACGCGCGGCGGGCTGCCCACGGCGGCCACTTACGTGTTTGTGAACATGATCAAGAAGCTGCGGCAGGACTTTGCGCCGCGCTACTTCGCCGCGGTCTTCGACGTGAGCGGCGAGGTCTTCCGCGACGAGCGGGCCCGCGGCATGGGCCCGCTGCGCCGATGGAACGGCAAGACGCAGAGCTTTGAAGAGGTGAGCTACGACGGCTACAAGGCCAACCGCGAGGCCATGCCTGAGGACCTGCGCCGCCAGATTCCCTATATCCGGCGCGCGCTCGATGCCCTGCGCATCCCTATCCTCGAGGCCGAGGGCTTCGAGGCCGACGACGTGATCGGCACGCTGGCGCGCGAGGCCGCCGAAGAGGGCCACGAGGTCTTCATCGTCTCCGGCGACAAGGACATGATGCAGCTTGTCACCGACCGCGTGAAGGTTCTCAATCCCCAGAAGGACAACCTGATCCTCGACCCCGCCAAGGTGACCGAGACGCTGGGCGTGCCGCCGGAGAAGGTCGTGGACGTGATGGCGCTGCGCGGCGATACGGTGGACAACATTCCCGGTGCGCCGGGGATCGGCGACAAGGGCAGCGTGGACCTGATCCGTGAGTTCGGCACGGTGGAGGCGGTGCTTGATCGCGCCGCCGAGGTGAAGCGCAAGACCTACCGCGAGTCGCTCGAACAGAATCGAGATGCAGTGCTGCTCTCGAAAGAATTAGTCACGATCGATTGCCGCGTGCCCCTGCCGCTCGATCTGCACGCCATGGAGACGCAGGAGCCCGATCTCGAGGCCTGCCGCGAGCTCTTCACCGAGCTTGAGTTCACGTCGATGCTGCGCGAACTTGCGCCTGCGGACGGCGGGCCCTCGGTTGAGTTGATCGACAATCCCAGCGGCGAGCAGGCGGCGGCTTTCTACGCGGCGGCGCGCGCGAGCGGCTTTGCGCTGGCGCTCGACGCCGCTGAGCCCGCGCCGCCCCCGGACGAAGACGAAGCGCCGCCCACGCTCTCGCTGCTGGACGTGGCGGAGGCTGCGGAAAAGAAGACGCAATCGAGCGTGGGCGTCTGCGCAGACGGCGCAGCGGCACTCTGCCTGCCGCTCACGCCGGAGCTGCGCACGCTGCTTGAAGATGCGTCGGTTCCCAAGCGCGCGCACGACCTAAAGTTGGCGCTGCACGTGCTGGGCGGTCTCGGTGTGCAACTTGGCGGAGCGGTTGACGACACCATGCTGCTCTCCTACGCGCTGAACCCCACACACGCCACGCAGGCGCTGGCCGATGTAGCAGCGCGCCATGGCCAGCTCCCGCCGAATTCGCTGCCCGCGGCCGCGGCGGCCATTCACGCGCTCGTGCCCGCGCTTATGGCCGAGGTGGAGAAGGCCGGCGTGGAGCGAGTTTATCGCGACATTGACCTGCCGCTCGCGCCCGTCCTTTACCGCATGGAGCAAGCCGGCGTCCGCATTGATAAAGCTGCGCTCGGCAAACTCTCGGAGCGGTTCGGCGCTGAAATCGATCGTGTCGGCGAGCGCATCTTCGAGCTCGCCGGGCGCCGCTTCAACATCAACTCGCCCAAGCAGCTTGGCGAGGTGCTGTTCACCCACCTCCAACTGCCGGCACCGCCCAGCCGCGGCAAGACCAAGGCCGTCTCCACCGCGCAGGATGTGCTCGAAGCGCTCGCCGAAAAGCACGAGGTCCCGCGGCTGGTGCTTGATTATCGGCATCTGGCCAAGTTGAAGTCGAATTACGTGGACGCTCTGCCGCTGCTGGCCGACGCCGACTCGCGCGTGCACACCACGTTTCAGTCGGCTGCCACCGCCACGGGGCGGTTGTCGTCCATCAATCCGAATCTGCAGAACATTCCCGTGCGCACGGAGCTGGGCCGCGAGATTCGCGCGGCTTTTACAGCCCCTGAGGGCACGCGGCTGCTCTCGGCCGACTACTCGCAGATCGAGCTCCGGCTGCTGGCCCACTTCAGTGGCGACCCGCTCCTGGTGCGCGCCTACGCCGAGAACCAGGACATCCATACGCTGACGGCGAGCGAGGTCTTCGGCATTCCGCCCGAGACCATGGACAAGGAGACGCGCAACCGGGCCAAGGCCGTCAACTTCGGCATCGTGTACGGCATCTCGGCCTTCGGCCTCGCCGCGCAGCTCGGCATTCCCCAGGCCGAGGCCAAGGCTTACATCGACCGCTACTTTGCGCGCTACCAGGGCGTGAAGGCCTTCACCGAGAAGATTCTGGAACAGACCCGGCGCGACGGCTTCGTGCGCACGCTCTTCGGCCGCATGAGGCCCATCCCCGACATCGAGAGCCGCAACTCCAACCAGCGCGGATTTGCCGAGCGCACGGCCATCAACACGCCGCTGCAGGGGACGGGCGCCGACCTCATCAAGCTGGCCATGATCGCAATCGACAGCGAACTGCGCGCGCGCCGGCTGAAGACGAAGATGGTTCTGCAGGTGCACGACGAGCTGCTCTTCGAGGTGCCGCTCGCAGAGAGCGACGAGATCGAGGCGCTGGTGCGCAAAGAGATGGAGGGCGTGATGAAGCTCAGTGTGCCGCTGGTGGCCGATATGGCCTTCGGGCCGAACTGGCGAGACTTGAAGTAGAGGCAGGGGCTGAGGGACTAAGGGACCGAGGAACTCGGTGACAGGGAACAGTGCGGCAGCTTACCTGTCGCGGCGGGAGGTTGAAATGCCTGGAGAAACGAACGGGATCGCCGATATTCCCAGCCAGCACACGGTGGATGAGACCGTGGCGCGGCTCAAGGCAATTCTCGAGGCCAGGGGCGTGACGCTCTTTGCGCTGGTGGATCACAGCGGCGAGGCTGAGAAGGCAGGCATGAAGATGCCCCCGACAAAGCTCGCGATCTTCGGCAGCCCCAAGGCAGGCACGCCCGTGATGCTGGCCGCTCCCAGCATCGCCATCGATCTGCCGCTCAAGATCCTGGTGTGGCAGGATAGCCACGGGAAGGTGTGGGTTTCTTACAACACACCAGAGTATCTGAAAGCGCGGCACGCTGTGCCCAAAGAGCTTATGCAGAATCTTGCCGTGGTGTCGACGCTGGCGGCTAAGGCGGCTGAATAGCCACTCGTTTCGCCGATCACCGAACAGGAAGAGTTTTCCGGGCCGAGGCGAAACTATCGTCTCCGGATCGTGTCTAATTGATCCAACCTGCTCTCGGTCCCGTATACGTGAATGCGGGAGACCATCGGCGCGGGTCGTGGAGGGGCGATGAAACCCCGATTCAGTTTGCGCGGCTCGCGTTTCCCCGTTGCGTTTGCGATTGTAGGTTTGCCGCTCGCCTCAATTCCATCCCTCGCGCAGCAGGGATGGGCGCCGCAGCCCGGTTACGGCAGCCCCTACGCAGCGCAGCCCGACGGATACGCGCAGCCGCAATACAGCCCGCCCCAGTACGGCCAACCGCAGTACAGTCAGCCGCAATACGCGCAGCAATACCCGCCGCAATACCCGCCGCAATATGCGCAGCAACCTACGCAGCAGGGCGGCTACGGGCAGCCATCCTACGCGGATCAGCAGCAACCGGTGCCCGAACAGGGTGACGAACCGCAAGGGCAGGCCCAGGCGCTCAATCCCGACCAGCTCGAGCAGCTTGTGGCGCCCATCGCGCTCTACCCGGACGCATTGCTGGCCCAGGTGCTGGCCGCGTCCACCTATCCGGCGCAGGTGGCGGCGGCAGACAGCTGGCTGAGCAGTATGCGCGCGCAGGGCTATGGCTCGCCAGACCAGATCGCCGTCGCCGCCGACGCGCAGACGAGCTGGGACCCGAGCGTGAAGTCGCTCACGGCGTTCCCGCAGGTGCTGGACATGATGGCCCAGAACCTGCAGTGGACAACCAGCCTGGGCAACGCCTACTACAACCAGCCGCAGGACGTGATGCAGACCGTGCAGGTGCTGCGCCAGCGTGCGGAGGACGCGGGCAATCTGCAGAGCACGCCGCAGGAGCCGCTGACCTACGACCAGGGCTATATTCAACTGGCTCCGCCCAGCCCGCAGATAGTCTATGTGCCCAGCTACGATCCATGGACCGTGTACGGGCAGCCCGTCTCGCCCTATCCGGGGTTTTCGCTGCTGGGGGCGCTGGGGTCGGGCTTTGGCTCGGTTTTGGGGGGCTCGGGCTTCGGCCAGAACGCGATTCAATACGGCCTGGGGATCGCGCTGTCGGCCTTTGGCCACACGCCGTGGGGCTTTCTGGGGTGGGGGCTGAACTGGCTCGCCAACGCCGTCCTCTTCAACCACTCCGACTACTTCACACACAGCACAACGGTGGCCGACTGGGGGCTTCCGCATGGCGGGCCGCGCGCCTACTACGGTGAGAACTATGCGGCCCGCACACCGAATGCGTACTTCGGCGGCGTGCACCATGAACCCGAATACGGGCGCGGGCAGTATGCGCAAGGCCAGTACGGGCGCGGGCCGACGGTCGGAAACAACTTTGTGCGGCCGGCGCGGGAGTTCTACGGAAACCGGGGCGATATGCAGCTCAATCCGCAGTACCGCGACCAGCGGCCGGCTTATACGCATCCGGCGATGCCGCAGCAGCAGGCGTACAACCGCGTCGAACCTGGGTTTGGACGGCAACAGATGTATGCGGGCCGGACTGAGCCGAACCGGCTGCCGTACGAGTCTTATGGCCGCTCGGGCGACGGGTATGGATATACGAACCGGCCTGCGCAGAGTGATCGCGAGCCCGCCTACCGCGCACCCAAGGAGAACTACGCGCGGGGCAACGAGTTTTCGCAGCGGGCTTACAGCGGCTACGGCGACTCGTACGCGAAGGAGCAGCGCTCGGGCGGGTTCCACTTCTTCGGGCACGGGCAGGACTCCCACAATTACAGCTATGAACGTGCGCCGAAGAGCTTCTACAGCGAGAAGGCGCCGCGCGGCTTTAGCCGCGAAAACTACGGGCGCATGAAGATGCCCAAGATGCCTAAAGAACACGCGCCCAGATACCACTCGAGCAGCCACGGCTCGAGCAGCCATGGGAGCTCACATCATCACTGGTGAGGCCGGCACGGCGACCTGGCGAAAACGTCGCCAGGCGGTATCCTTTTCCTGAGGGATACCGGTGAGCGAGCTGGGCAGAGTGATTCTCGGAGTGGGGCTGCTGCTGGTGCTGATCGGCGCGGTGCTCATGTTCGCCGGACGCCTGGGCGTGCCGCTGGGGCGGTTGCCGGGTGACGTGGTCTATCGCGGCAAACACATGACCGTGTTCTTCCCTATCGTCACCTGCATCGTGATCAGCATCGTGGCGTCTGTGCTCATGTACCTGTTCTCGCGTTTCCGGTGAGGGTGCGGTGATGGCCGGGCGATACGCAGCCCGGCCCTGACTACGCTCCCAGCTCGGCGCGGATGGCCGCCGCAATCGCATCGGCGTGCAGGTGCATGGCCTTCTCGCTCTCGGCTTCGATCATCACGCGTGCCAGCGGCTCGGTGCCCGAGTAGCGGATGACGACGCGGCCCGAGCCGTTCAGCTCTTCTTCGGCGGCGCGGATCGTGGCGGCCACGGCGGGGATTGCATCGAGCGGCCGTTTCTCGCGCACCTTTACGTTGACGATGGTCTGGGGAAAGACCTTGAGGTCTGCGGTGAGGGCTTCGATGGTCTGGCCGCTGCGCGCGATGAGGTCGAGGACCACGAGCGCGGTGAGCAGGCCGTCGCCGGTGGTGGCGAGATGCGGGAAGAGGATGTGGCCGGACTGCTCGCCGCCCAGCGCGGCGTTGTTCTGTTGCATCTGTTCGAGCACGTAGCGGTCGCCCACAGGCGCGCGCAACATGCGGATGCCGCTGCGCCTCAGCGCGGCTTCGAGGCCCATGTTCGACATGGTGGTGGCGACGACGAGATCGCCGGTGAGCAGGCCGCGGGCCTTCAGGTCGCGCCCGGCCATCAGCAGGATGGCGTCGCCGTTGATCACGTTGCCGCGGGCGCCGGCCAACATGCAGCGGTCGGCGTCTCCGTCGAAGGTAAGGCCCAGGCGCCCTCCGCGCGCCACGACCTCGCCGGCAACGTACTCGGGATGAAGTGCGCCGCAGCCGGCGTTGATGTTGCGGCCGTCGGGCGCGGTGTTGAGGAGGGTGATCCGCGCGGTGCCGCCCCCATTCAACAGGCGGAAGAGCTCCGGCGCAATGGAGGAGGCGGCGCCGTTGGCGCAGTCGGCCACAATGTGGAGGCCTGCGAGCGAGAGGCCCGGAACGCAATCGATGAGGAACTGGATGTAATCGGCCTGGAGAGCCGGGTTGTCTTCGACAGGGGGCAGGGAAACGGGATCGGGGGCCGCGATCTGCGAGGCGTGATGCAGGATCTCGTCCTCGATGGCGAGTTCGACCGAGTCAGGCAGCTTGAAGCCGTCGCCGCCGAAGAGCTTGATGCCGTTATCCTGCCAGGGATTGTGCGAGGCGGAGATGACCACGCCGGCGTGGAAGCCGTGGGTGCGCGCGAGGAACGCGACGGCGGGAGTGGTGATGATTCCTGCGCTGGCGATCTCTGCGCCGGCTTCGCGCAGGCCGGCGGCGAGCGTGGCCGCGATCCACGGGCTGGACTCACGGGTGTCGCGGCCCAGAAGTACGCGTGGCTCAACCAACTTGGGTGCCCCGGGTCTCAATTTTGAGACCTGGGTCCTGAGCGAGTGGGCCAGCGCCAGGCCGGTGGCGTAAACGGTTCTTGGGTCAAGGGGCGATTCGCCGGCCACAGCGCGAATGCCGTCGGTGCCGAAGAGTTTGCGTGCGGTAGCTGTCGTCATGATGATGTCTTCTTCGAAGTCCGGTCTGAGGGATGGTTCAGGGTTGTGGATTCGACGCGGCTCCCGAACCAGCCGTCGGCGAGTCGCGTAGTGAGTCGGTCGCCGGCGGCAAGCTGCGCTGCCGCGCGAACCACCGAGCCGTCGGCCGCGAGCACCAGCGCGTAGCCGCGATCGAGCACGGCCAGCGGCGAAAGCGAGTGGAGGCGTGCGTCGAGAGCGGTGTGACGGGCCCTTAGGGAGTGAATCTGCTGCTCAAGCCTGCGCTGGAGACGGGTGCGGTAGTCGGCCAGGTGTTCGCGGGCGTGGGCTACGGCCTGGCGCGGGTCGTGGCGCAGGACGGCCGCGGCCAGTTCGGCGACGCGGTTCTGGCGCTGGCGAAGCTGGGCCGTCGCGGCCGACTCCGCGCGAAAATTGAGATCGTCGAAGCGCTGGGCCATTCGGTGCAGCAGCGCGGCGACGCGCGATTCGGCGCGCGTAACGGGCACGCGCGAGAAGTGCTGCCGCGCTTGCAGGAGCTGGAAGCGCGCGGCCCGTTCCAGGCGGTGCGACTGATTGGCGAGATGCTCGGCGATCTTGTGCTGGGTCTCGGTGACGAGCTCTGCCGCGGCCGATGGCGTGGGGGCGCGCAGGTCGGCGGCAAAGTCGGAAATCGTGAAGTCCGTTTCGTGGCCGATGGCCGAAACGATCGGCAGCCGCGAAGCGACGATAGCCCGCGCCACGCGCTCGCTGTTGAAAGCGGCCAGATCTTCGAGTGAACTGCCGCCGCGGGCCAGCACGATGAGATCAACCAGCTTGGACGCGTTCAGGTCGGCGATGGCAGCCTCGATCTCGGCGGGGGCCGAGTCGCCCTGGACGGAGACAGGGTAGAGCAGCACGTTAAGGCCGGAGTGGCGGCGGCCGACGATGTTGAGAAAGTCGCGGATGACGGCGCCGGTGGGCGAGGTGACAATGCCGGCAGTGCGCGGAAAGGCGGGCAGCGGGCGCTTGCGCGCGGCGTCGAAGAGGCCTTCAGCCTTGAGCCGCTCTTTGAGCTGCTCGAAGGCAAGCTGCAGCGAGCCGGCGCCGACGGGCTCCATGGTCTCGGCCACGAGCTGCATCTGGCCGCGCTGCTCGTAGACGCTCATGCGGCCGCGCACCAGCACGTGCAGGCCGTCTTCCGGGCGGAAGCGCAGCAGCATGGCCTGGCGGCGGAAGAGCACGATGGGAAGCTGGGCATCCGCGTCTTTCAGCGTGAAGTACAGGTGGCCCGAGGGTGCGGGGCGGTAGTTTGAAATCTCGCCCTCGACCCAGACGTCGCCGAACTCCTGCTCAACCAGGTCGCGAACCTGGGAGACGAGGTCGCGCACGGGCCAGATACGGCGTAGGGTCCGCGGCTCTTCAAAGCTCAGGCCCAGTTGCGGCGCGAATGGATCGGGCACGTTCACCAACGTTTCAGTTTACTTTGGATGCGTGCCGGATGCGGCGCGGCTTTCCACGACCGTTCGTAACTGGGAAGCCAGCGAAAGTAACCTGTCGGCGCCCGTGAACCCGGAAGGCGCATCCTGCGCGCACAGGTTCTCGATCTCGCGAGCAAGCGCCGTACCCTGCGCGAGGCCAAAAGTGCCCAGGACCCCGGCGAGCTTGTGTGCGGCGGAGTGCGCGGTCTGCTGCTGCGCCTGGGTCAGGGCGTGCGCCGCCGCAGCCGAAGCCGCGGATTCGAGAAGAGCGACCCGCTGCGCGATCTCCGGCTTAAAACGATCCCAGAGCAGGTCGAGCGCATGGGAAAACTCGGGAGCCGAACTTGCCGCGGGTTGGGATTCGGGAGCCATCCAGCGAGTTCTCAGCTCCAGCCCAGTACGCCGGCAATCTGCGTGGGCAGGGTGAGCGGGTCGAAGGGCTTGAAGAGGACGGCCTCCACGCCAAGATCGGCGAAACGGCGCTGGTCCGAGCTCTGTACCTTGGCGGTGAGCAGCAGCACGGGAATGCCGGCGGTGATGGGGTTTTTGCGCAGCTCGCGAAAGGTGGTGGGACCGTCCATGCCGGGCATCATGACGTCGAGCAGGATGGCGTCCGGTCTGTGCTCGATGGCGCGGGCCAAGCCCTGGGTGCCGGAGTTGGCCATGAAGACCTCCCATCCAGCCACGGTTTCGAGGCTCAACGCAGCCACTTCACGTATATCGTCTTCGTCGTCAATGATCAGAACGCGGCGTGCCACGGCGGCCAGTCCTCCACGCTCCTATTTTGAGGCCGAGACGCCGCGCTGTCGATGGAAGAAATGCAAAGGGCTCATTGAGGGTTACCGGTTAGGCAACGCAGACGGCAGCCGGCGGCTCTCTTGGGGCGCCTAGCCGCGCAGCCGGCTCAGCAGGTCCTGCGGATGCACGGGCTTGGCGAGGATTTCGAACTCGTAGCCCTGGACGCGCGCCTTTTCGAGCAGATCGGCCGTGGCCGCCTGGCCGGAAAAGAGCAGAATCTTGATCGCGGGGAGAACAGAGCGGATGCGAATGGCCGCATCGATGCCGTTCAAGTCGGCCATGATCACATCGGAGATGAGCATATCCGGGGCAAAGGTGGGGGCAAGCTCCAGGGCCCTTTCACCGGAATACGCGGCCCGGGCGTCGAATCCGCTCTGGTTCAGGATCATCGCCAACGTATCTGCGATCACGCGCTCGTCATCGACAACCAGAACCTTGGGCTTAAGAGATGTCTCAGGCATAAGCTCCTTGACGTAGGGCCCCACGGCCGGGTGCGGCCCGCATTAGAGTTTGAGCGCTCTTGGACGTAGAAGCGGGAAGCAGTCAGCGGATTCCCTGGCAGGCGCCTACCTGCAATGATACGCTCTGAGTGGGGGATGGGTGGCCGGCGCACCATGAAGACCTCATCGCGCGTCGAGCTTGCCGGAGCCGTCCGCGTGCGGAACCCGTTCATCTGGCGGAAACCCTTCAAACCTATACTTGCAGGAACCGGCCACGGCCATACCGGGCGCGTTCCCGGCGGAGAATAGTCCATGCAGGAAGCGGTCGTCCCCAACGCGGTCTCGCCGCAGGCGGTGCCTGCGGAAGCCATCATCCGCGCCGAGAAGGTGGAGAAGTACTACGCGCAGCCGAGCGAGAACCGCATCCAGGTGATCTCGGCGACCGACCTGAGCATTGTGCCGGGCGAGATTCTGGCGCTGCTTGGCCCCTCGGGTTCGGGCAAGTCGACGATGCTGCGGATGCTCAGCGGCCTCTCAACACCCTCGGCGGGCAGCGTGTACTGGCACGGGCAGCCGATCGCCGCAGCCGAGGTCAACGTCTCGATCGTCTTCCAGAGCTTCGCGCTCTTCCCCTGGCTCACGGTCCTTGAGAACGTGGAGGCGCCGCTGCAGGCGCGCGGCGTGGCCCCGGCCGAGCGCCGCGAGCGCAGCATGAAGATGCTCGACACGGTCGGTCTGGACGGCTTCGAGGCCGCCTATCCGAAAGAACTGTCGGGCGGCATGAGGCAGCGCGTGGGCTTTGCGCGCGCCCTTGTTGTCGAGCCGGAAGTCCTCTTCATGGATGAGCCGTTCTCCGCGCTCGACGTGCTCACCGCCGAAAACCTGCGCAGCGAGCTACTCGAGCTCTGGTTCAACAAGACCATGCCCACCAAGGCGGTCTTCATTGTCACTCACAATATCGACGAGGCGGTGCTGCTGGCCGACCGCATCATCGTGCTGGGCCGCAACCCCGGCCACATCCGTACCGACTTCCGCGTCCAGCTTGCGCACCCGCGCGACCGCAAGTCCGAAGCCTTCACGCAACTCGTCGACTATATCTACAAGGTGCTGACACGGCCCGACACGGCGCCCGCCGAGGCCCCCGACCAAACAGGCCCCCGCGTCCGCGATCAGCGCCAGATGCACTACCAGATGCTGCCCCACGCGCGCCCGGGCGGCATCGCCGGCCTGCTTGAGCTGCTGCTCGACAAGGCTGGCCGCGACGACATCTACCGCCTGGCCGAAGATCTCTCCTTCGAGATCGACGACCTGTTTCCGATCGTTGAAGCTGCCCAGCTGCTGGGATTCCTCAAGGTCGAGGAGGGCGATGCGGCCATCACGCCGGCAGGAACCGAGTACGCCAACTCCGAGATTCTCCGTCAGAAGGAACTCTTCCGTGACGCGGCCGTGGAGCACATCCTGCTGCTGCGCCAGATTCGCCGCGCCCTCGAGGCCAAGAGCGACCACACCGTTCCCGAGGACTTCTTCCTCGACATGCTCGACGAACAGTTCAGCGAAGAGGAGTGCCAGCGGCAGATCGAGACGGCGGTGGCCTGGGGCCGCTACGCAGAGCTCTTTGACTTCGACTCCGGCCGGCGCCGCTTTGTGATGCCCGACGCGCTGGAAGAGGAGATCGACGCCAGCGAGGAAGCTGAGTGAAGCTCCAGCGCCCGCTTGCCCAATCGCTGATCACCGTCAGCAACTGGCCCTTCTTTATCGACATGGGGCTGGGCGCCTGCGCGCTTGCGGTCTTCCTCGCCATCGTGCATACGGCGGCCTACTGGCTGCAAAAGCCGGTCCCGGTCATTCCCATCTCAAACGCGATCGGCGCGCTGCCCGTCTACGCCTTCTACTCCATCGTCCGCATGGCGATCGCCTACGGACTGAGCCTGGCCTTCGCCATCGGCTACGGCTACATCGCCGCCTACAACCGCCGCCTCGAGCACTGGATGGTGGCCCTGCTCGACATCCTGCAATCCATCCCCGTGCTCAGTTTTCTGCCGCCCGTGGTGCTGGCCATGGTGGCGCTCATTCCCGGCCACCAACTGGGCATTGAACTGGGCGTCATCCTGCTCATCTTCACCGGCCAGGTGTGGAACCTCGCCTTCAGCTTCTACTCATCGCTCAAATCCATTCCCCGCGAGATGGTTGAGGCCTCGCGCGTTTACCGGTACTCGGCGTGGCAGCGGTTCTGGCAGCTTGAGATGCCCTACGCCGCCATCGGCCTGGTCTGGAACTCGATCGTTTCGGTAGCTAACGGCTGGTTCGCCCTAATCGCCTGCGAGATGTTCACCATGGGCGACCGCAGCTTCCAGCTTCCCGGCCTCGGCTCTTACCTCGAGACGGCCTCCGAGTCAGGCAACGTGCGCGCCATGATCGCCGGCTTCACGGTGATGATCCTCATCGTCGCGGCCACCGACCAGATCATCTGGCGGCCGCTGATCGCCTGGAGCGACAAGTTCAAATTCGAGCAGGTGGAGTCAGCCGATCGCGTCCGCTCGCCCATCCTAACGCTGCTGCGGCGGTCGCAGTTCTTCAGCGCGCTGCCCGGGCGCATCTGGAACCAGATTGACGAGCCGATCTACCGCCGCATGGCACGCAGCCGCGAGTGCCGCGTGATTCGCCCGCTGGATAGGGGCGAGACGGGCAGGGCCTCTGCCGCGCTGTGGTTGCTCGCCGTGGCGGCCGCGGTGGCTGCGTGCTGGGCCGTTGGTCAGGCGGCTCTCATGTTGCGCACCATCACCTGGCCGGAGCTGCGCCTGTTGCTCGAGGGGGCTGCGGCCACTTTTGCCCGTGTCAACGCCGCACTGCTCATCTCTGCCGCCTGGACCATCCCCGTCGGCGTCGCCATCGGCCTCGATCCTCGTGTGGGCCGCGTGGTGCAGCCGGTTGCGCAGATTCTGGCATCTATCCCCGCTACGGCCTTCTTTCCCATCCTTTTGATCGGCCTGGTCAAGATCGGCGGCGGGCTCGGCATCGGCTCCATTGCGCTGATGCTGCTGGGCACGCAGTGGTACATCCTCTTCAACGTCATCGCCGGCGCCATGTCCATCCCCTCGGACCTGCGCGAGGTCTCGTCGATCTTCCACTTCACGCTCTGGCAGCGCTGGACCCGGCTCATCCTGCCGGGCATCTTCCCCTACCTGATCACCGGCATGGTCACGGCCTCGGGCGGCGCCTGGAACGCGTCGGTCTTTGCCGAGTACGCACACCTGAAAGGTATGACTCTCCAGACCATCGGCCTGGGCGCGCAGATCGATGCGGCCACCGACGGCGGCCATTTCCCCATCCTGCTCCTGGCCACCATCCTGATCTCGCTGATGGTGGTCACCATGAACCGCCTGGTCTGGCGGAGGCTCTACCGGCTGGCGGAGACGCGGTATAAACTCGAAATTTGATTTACGCGCTCTCCAGAGAGCCGCAACACCGGAGGTACTGCGATGATTCGTGCAGGCGTGATCGGTTTTGGCATGGGGGGCCGGGTTTTTCATGGGCCCCTGCTCTCGTCGGTCGAGGGACTGGAGTTCGCCGCCGTCCTCGAGCGCTCCACAGAGAAAGCTGCCGCGCGCTACCCGGGCGTGACCACCTATCGCTCGCTCGAGGCCATGATGGCCGACTCCTCGCTCGGCCTCTTCGTCGTCACCAGCCCCAGCGGAACCCACTTCGAGGTCGCGCGGCAGCTGCTCGAAGCCGGCAAAAACGTGGTCGTAGACAAGCCCATGTCGGTCGGTTCAGGCGAGATTGCCGAGCTGATCCGGTTGGCGAGGGTCAAGCAGGTACTCCTGGCTCCATTTCATAACCGCCGCTGGGACAGCGATTTCCTAACGATTCGCAAACTGCTGCATGAGGGAATTCTGGGGAGGGTTATCTACTTTGAGTCCCGCTTTGACCGCTGGCGGCCGGCCCAGCCCACCGACCGGCTGTGGAAGGAGGACACTGCGCAGGGCGGCGGCGTCCTGCTCGACCTGGGGACCCACATCGCCGACCAGGCTCTGGCCCTCTTCGGCAAGCCCGAAGCGATCTGGGCCGACACCCGCTGTGAGCGGGAGTGGGCGACGGCCGTCGACTCATTCACCGTCCGGCTGCGCTATCCCGATGGGCTGATTGTGAACCTGGGCGCAAACAGCCTATCGCTGCCACCCGGTCCGCGCTTCCATATTCGCGGCACAAAGGGCAACTACTGGAAGTTTGGCCTGGACCCGCAGGAGGCGGCGCTGAACCAGATCACACGCATCGGCGATGAGCGTTGGGGCCGCGAGCCGCAGGCCGAGTGGGGTACGCTGCACGTGGACGTAGACGGCGGCATGGTCACCCATCCCGTCGAGCCGGAGACCGGCGATTACCGGCTTTACTACGCGGGCATCCGCGACGCGCTGCTTGGTAAAGCGGCCGTTCCGGTCGAGCCTGTGGACGCGTGGCGGGTGGCGCGGCTGCTCGAATGGGCCGTCGAAAGCTCAGCGAAACGCTGCGAAATTGTCTGCGACTGGAGCGAGGAACCCGAATAGATGCAGGGAACGGGGCTGCAAGCGGGTCATCCTGCAGACGGCACTTCCTTCTCCACCAGGGGCACCCAGAAGCGGAAGCTCGTCCCCTGGCCGGGGGCGCTCTTCACCTCGATAGAGCCTCCATGCGCCGCCAGAATCGCCCGCACGATCGCCAGTCCCATCCCCGAGCCATTGCCCGCCGCCATGCCGCCCTTGCCCCGGTAAAACTTCTCGAAGACCAGCGGCAGATCGAGGGCGTCGATCCCCGGCCCGTTGTCTTCCACACGGAATTCAAGCCGTCCCTCCGCGCGCCGGCTGCCGAGCACGATGCGGCTGCCCGTCGGCGTGTAGCGGGCCGCGTTTTCGAGCAGGTGGCGCAGCACGCGCCCCAGCAGGTGCGGATCGAACCACGCCTGGCCGCCGGCGTCGTCCGCGTCGATCTCCACCTTGTGCCCGGCCAGCAGCTTCCGCGACTCCTCCACGGCCTGGTCGAGCAGCGCGCGCGGGTGCTGCGGCGCAGCGTGTACCTGGACCACCTGCGCATCAATCTCGGCCATCTCCACGGCCGCGCCGATCAGCAGGTCGAGCCGCGCCGCTTCCTCGTCAATGATGGCGGCCATGTCCGTCCGCCCGGCCTGATCGAGCTCGCCCGAGGCCAGCAGCGTGGTGGCCGCGGCGCGGATGGACGTGAGGGGCGTCCGCAGCTCGTGCGTGAGCGAGTCGATCAGGGCCGTCCGCAGCCGCTCGCTTTCCCGCGCCGCCTCTTCGCGCGCCGAGGTCTCGATGGCGATGGAGCGCGCCAGCACGATGGCCACCTGCGCGCTGACGGCCGCGGCCACCGGATGGGAGAGGCCGCCGCGATGGCCCGGCCGCCATCCCAGCGCTCCCACCGGCCGCAGCCCCAGCATCAGCGCTGCGATGGAATAACCGGCTTCTGTAGAAGCCGCGGCGGTGTGGCCCTGCGCCATCGTTCTCATGGCAGCCTGCACGGCCGCGGGCGCCGCATCCATCGACGTGTAGAAACGGTCCTGATCCCAGACGTACAGCACCACCGCCTCGAGCTCGAAGATGCGCGCGATGGCCAGAGGCAGGTCGCGCACCAGGCCCTCCGCGTCCTCGTAGAGCATCATCTCCTGGCTCAGTGCGTAGAGCCGCTCCACATCTTCGCGGCGGCGCTCGGCGTGGCCGGTCTGGCGCCGCGCCACCTCGGCCACCCGGTTGACCACCAGGCAACCCGCTATAAACGAAGCCATCGCCACCCACTCCTGCGCGCCCACGATCCACAGCGTGCGATAGGGAACCAGGAAGAAGTAGTCGAAGGCGAGTGCGCAGAGCAGGGCAATATAGAGCGACAGCCACAGTCCGGCCTCGGTGGCCGACCAGACCACGAGCATCAGGAAGACCATCCCCGCGGTGGTGGAGTTGGCGCGCAGGCCCACCAGCGCGAAGGTGGCCAGGCCCGCCAGCCCCGTGGCCCCGAGCCAGGGCAGAGCCTTTCCGATTCGTCCTTTCTTCCATTGCATTCATCCGGAATCATACCCGGCCCGCCCCATGATGTAATCTTCCCGAGGGTGCCAGCGGAAGATGCCCGGAAGAATACTGGTAATCGACGACGAACCGCAGATCACGCGGGTGCTGCGCGCCGCGCTCACGGCGCAGGGCTACGACGTGCGCACGGCCAACCACCCCGAGGAGGGGCTGCAGGTCTTCCGCGAGTGGCCGCCCGACCTGGTCATCACCGACCTGATGATGCCCGGCCTCTCCGGCGTCGAGGTCTGCCGCGCCATCCGTTCTTCCATCGATATACCCATCCTGGTTCTTTCGGTCCGCGACCAGGAGCGCACCAAAGTGGAGGCCCTCGACGCCGGCGCGGACGACTACGTTACCAAGCCATTCGGCATTCAGGAGCTGCTGGCCCGCGTGCGCGCGCATCTGCGCCGCGCCCCCGAGCGCACCACCACTGCCATCGAGGTCGGTGACTTCGTCGTTGACTCGCTGGCCCACTCGGTCACCGTGCAGGGCAAGCCCGTGCACCTGACGCCCAAGGAGTTCGAGCTGCTGCACCATCTCGCCCGCCACGCCGGCAAGGTGATCACGCACCGTGCGCTGCTCACCGCGGTGTGGGGCGCGCAGTCGGCTTATCAGCCGGAGTACCTGCGCGTCTTTGTGGGCCAGTTGCGCAAGAAGCTCGAAGGCAAGACCGGCAGGCAGTACATCCAGACCGAGCCCTGGGTCGGGTATCGCTTCGTGCCCGAAGGCCTGAGCGAAGACGAAGAGTAGCCCGCGCGAGAACGGCAGCGCTGCGCCCGCGCGCAACGATTCTACGCGCTATCGAGTTGGCCCGAGCCGGAGCTTACGGGAGCGGATTGGTGAATCCCTTGGGCGGCGTCAGCGAGGCTCCCGGAATAATCACCGGCGTTACGCCCGTATTCTTGCAGCTCATCGGCGGCGGGAAGGTGTTCACCACCTGGTCGGGGATCTCCGCTTCGGAGGCGGCGATCAGCGGCGCGTTGCCGTCGAGCCGCGCGGGATCGAATCCGCCCAGCAGGTCGGTCAGGTGCGGGTTCATGTCGCGCGGGCCCTCGGGCATGTAGGGCTTCTCGTCGGGCAGCGAGGCCAGCGGCGGAAGATCGAAGAGCACATCGAGGAACTTGATGAACGAGACGTGGTCGCCGGGGTTGGAGACGATGCCGCCCGACCTTGCATAAGGCGAGATGAGGAGCAGCGGCACCCGCGGCCCGTCGCCACAGGGCTCCCTGTCGGGGCAAGCCTCGAAGCGCGGCGGCGGCACGTGATCGTAGAACCCCTCCGAGTCATCCCAGGTGATGATGATGGCCGAATCCTTCCAATACGGGCTGCGCGCCACCGTATCCACTACCTTCGCGACCAGCGATTCGGAGAGCTGCGAATCCGAGTAGCCGGGGTGGTCGTCGTCGCCCAGGACGGCTTGGGCCAACGGGTTCGCCGGCCTCCATCCGAAGGGATTCTTCATCCCGCCTTTGACGAAGACCACGCTCTTGTCGGGCAGGTCGTGGTCGTCCATCATGGTGAAGAAGTCGGTCAGGTCGTGCTCGCCCTTCCACATCGAGGGGTTCTCGCGGATGTAGCCGAAGTACTGCGGGGCATTGTGATGGGTGACGTAGCCGGGATGGTCGTCGCCCTCGCCGTCGCCGAACCCCTCCTGGTACCACGCCCACGAGATCGCCTTCTGGTCCAGCCGCGTCAGCTCCGAGATGTCGTCCTTGATGTCATCGGCGTCCTTCTTCACCTCGGAGGCGTCGCGTCCGCTCATCGACAGCATCACCGTGGCGTAGGTCTGGTCGAGCTGGTGCAAACCCTTTGCCTCATACGGAAACGCATACGGCCCGAACTCCGGATCGGCGTCGTTGACCACGGGCTCGCCGGTGCCGAATACCGACTGAAACTTCTCATCGGGATGACGCGCGGCCTGCGTCTGGCCGGTCTGTCCTGCGATCAGGTCGATGTTGCCCGGCGTTGAAGGCCCATACATCGCCTGGAAGATGTGGTCGTAAAGCGAGAAGCGATGGGCGTACATCCAGAGGAAGGGAACGGTCGTGCAATCCTCGTGGGCCATGGTGAGTATGCCCACCTGGCGCGCGAACATCGGGCTGGCCAGCGAGACATCCACCAGGTTCTTTTCCTCCCACCCCACAAAATCGTCCATCTTCCCGCCGTCCACTTTGGCCAGCAGCGCCAGCCGCGAGTGATCCGCATCCGCCGTGTCCGCGGCCTTCAGAAGAAAGGGCGTGATCCATGTGTGGCCTATCGCATCCCATTGCTTGAAGCCGTGCGCGCGCGCCTCGGCTGTCGCCAGGTTGTCCGCCCCGGGAAACGAGCCAAAGTAAGAATCGAAAGAGCGGTTCTCCTGGTAGACCACAAAGACGTGGTGAATATGCGCGCGCAGGTTGGCCACCAGTTGCCCTCGTGCCGTCTCCGCCGCGCTCTTGGTCTGCGCCGCGCCCGCGCTCACCGCGCTCATTGACAAGAGCGCCAGGCCAGCCGCCGTCAGCCACGCCCGCCGGGCGCTCCCTCCATCTCGAATCGTGAAATGCTGCAATCATCCCTCCTGCTCGGCGATCGGTTCAAGTGCCGGTCGTTTTCCTGCTCTCTATCACACGCAAGTCTAAGGTATACGTTGCGGCGATCGAAGCATGGGCTATTAAATCTCTGTTACAGGAACCGCGTCTTCTGCTCTTTTTTTCGCAACCGCGGAAACCGTCGCGCATCGTAGCTTAACAGTCGCCGAGGTGCGGCTAGCTTAAGTTTTGATTACTGGAACTGCTCTTGCCTCGTTCTCGAGCTGCTCCAATTTTGCTGCGTTATAATCGATCTCAGCAATTCGTGCTTCCCTGGGCGTCCGCTGCCGTTTGAGCGGCGATAGTTCAAGCGAATTGCCCCATCGATAAACTTTCGACCCCCCGCCCGGACCGCTTGGCGCAAACGATCGGAAAGTTGCAGATCATGCAGCATCAATCAGGCCCCATCTCAATTCGATCCGGACTCCTGCTTGCGATTTTTCTGCTCACGGGCGCGTGCACCGCATGGGCTGACGGCCCGTCGGCCATTCCCAACATCTTTGCGCCGAGCACCACCCCCGCGTACGAGATCTATTACCTCGCTCTCTTCGTTCTCACCATCACAGGCGTCATCTTTGTAGTCGTCGAAGGCCTCATTGTCTTCGCCATCTTCAAATTCAGGGAGCGCAGGAGCGATCCCCGGCACGAGCCTGCGCAGGTGTACGGCAGCACCCAGGTGGAACTGGCCTGGACGGTGATTCCCGTCATCATCGTCGTGGTTCTCTTCCTCACCACCGCGCGCATCCTCTTCGCGGTTCAGGATGAGCCCGAGCCGAAATCGGCGCTGAATGTGACTGTCGTCGGCCACCAGTTCTGGTGGGAGTTCCGCTATCCTTCGCTTGGCATCGTCACCGCCAACGAGTTGCACATCCCCACCAGCACCGAAGATCGTCCCGATCCCACGTTCCTCAGGCTGCTTTCCGCCGACGTCGATCACAGCTTCTGGGTTCCGCAGCTTGCCGGAAAGACCGATTTGATTCCCAATCACCCCAACGGCATGTGGATGGACCCCAATACGCCCGGTCTTTACTACGGCCAGTGCGCGCAGTTCTGCGGCGTGGAGCATGCCAAGATGCTGCTGCGGGTTTACGTCGACACGCCTGACCAGTTCGCCGCCTGGGTTAAGAACCAGCAACAGCCTGCTGTTGACGCCCCGGATGTCGCCGCCGGCCGCCGCATCTTCATGACCGAGGCCTGCGTCAACTGCCATGCCATCCGCGGCACAGAGGCGCAGGGCACCTACGGGCCCGACCTCACGCACCTGATGAGCCGCGCCACCATTGCCGCGGGCGCCGCTGACAACACGCCCCAGAACCTCTACCTCTGGATTCAGGACCCGGACAACTTCAAGCCCGGCTCGCACATGCCAGCCATGCTGCTGAGCGATCAGCAGATCAAGCAGGTGGTCGCGTACCTTACCACGCTGCACTGAAGGAAGAAGAGATGGCGGATCAGACATTACCGATTCCCAGCCCATTCGAAGTGCCCCAAACCGGCACCGCCGCTTTTCTCGAATGGCTCCACGACTGGTTCGTTACAGTCGATCACAAGAAGCTGGGCATCCTCTACGTCGTATACTCGCTCTTCTTCCTGCTGGTGGGCGGCTTCGAGGCGATGTGCATCCGCATCCAGCTCATCATCCCGCACAACACCTTCGTCACCCCCGAGGTCTACGACGAGCTGTTCACGATGCACGGCACCACCATGGTCTTCCTGGTGGGCATGCCCATTCTCTTCGGCGTAGCCAACTACCTAGTGCCCCTGATGATCGGCGCGCGCGACATGGCCTATCCGCGCCTGAACGCCTTCAGCTTCTGGCTCACGGCGTTTGGCGGATTGCTGCTCTACTTCAGCATCATCGGCGGCTTCGGGCTCTACGGCATGGGCAGCGCACCCGACATCGGCTGGTTCGCTTATGCGCCGCTCACCGCCAAGGCCTTTACGCCCGGCCACAACACGGATTACTGGGCGCTCGCGCTCATCGTCAGCGGCTTCGGCACGCTGGGTACGGCCATTAACATTATCGCCACCACCATCTCCATGCGCTGCAAGGGCATGACCCTTCTGCGCATGCCGCTCTTCGTGTGGCTGATGCTCATCGTCAGCGTTCTTACGCTGGTTACGATCACTCCGCTGACTGCCGCGCAGGTGATGCTGCTCATCGATCGCTACCTGGGCGGGCACTTCTTTGACATCCGCGCCGGCGGCTCGGCCCTTATCTGGATTCACTTCTTCTGGATCTTCGGCCATCCCGAGGTCTACGTCCTGGTGCTGCCGGCCTTCGGCATCGCCAGCGAGATCATTCCGGTCTTTTCGCGCAAGCCCATCTTCGGCTACTCCGCCATGGTCGCGGCCACGGTGGCCATCATGTTCATCTCGCTGGGCGTGTGGGCCCACCACATGTTCACCGTGGGCATGACCTCGGTGGGCAACGCCTTCTTCGCGCTGTCCACGATGATCATCTCCGTGCCCACCGGCATCAAGGTCTTCAACTGGCTGGCGACGATCTGGGGCGGGCGCATCCGCTTTGCCACGCCCATGCTCTTCGCCCTGGCTTTCCTTGTGCAGTTCGTGATCGCCGGCCTTACCGGCATCATGCTCTCCGCGGCCCCGTGGGACTGGCAGCTCCACAACTCCTATTTTGTGATCGCCCACTTCCACTACGTGCTGGTCGGCGCCATCGTCTTCAACATCTTTGCCGCCATCTACTACTGGTATCCCAAGGTCACTGGCCGCATGTTGAGCGAGACCCTGGGCAAGTGGCACTTCTGGCTCTTCTTCATCGGTTTCCATCTCACCTTCGACCCCATGCACGTGGTCGGCATCCTCGGCATGCCCCGCTCCATCTACACCTACGAGCCCAACCGCGGTTGGAACACGCTCAATATGGTGATCTCGATCGGCGCCTTCATTCAGGGCATCGCCGTTCTCATCCTGGTGTGGAATATGATCCGTTCGCACCGCAGCGGCGAGATGGCGGGCAACGACCCCTGGGATGCGTGGACGCTGGAATGGGCCACTTCCTCACCGCCGCCGAGCTATAACTTCGCCACCGATCCCGTGGTCCGCAGCCGCCGTCCGCTCTGGGACCTCAAACATCCCAACGACCCCGACTGGAAGTACGAACCCTGAAGACGAGTCATGACTACCACCAGCGTTCCCATCTTCGCCGACGAATCCTGGCGCCTGCCATCGCGCGGGACCGTCGCCATGCTCTCGCTCATCATCGGCGAGAGCGCCATCTTCACCATCTTCGTAGTGGCCTATATCTACTACATCGGCCGCAGTGTCTCCGGTCCCACGCCGAAGATCCTCGACATTCCGATCTTCATGACTGTCTGCCTGCTCTCGAGCAGCTTCACCATCATGGTCGCCGAGCACGCCATCGACCATGGCCGCATGGCCCTGTTCACCGCGTTCTGGGCCCTCACCATGCTGCTCGGCATCATCTTCCTCGGCGGCACCGCGCTCGAGTGGCGGCACCTCATCTACATCGATCACCTCACCATCCGCACCAACCTCTTCGGCACCACGTTCTACTCTCTCGTCGGCCTGCACGCTACCCACGTCATCGTGGGTCTCATGATGCTCAGCATCGTTCTCGTCTTCACGCTTCTCGGCCGCATCAACCAGAGCCACGCCGAGCGCATCAAGGTCCTGGCTCTCTACTGGCACTTCGTGGACGCGGTGTGGGTAGTCGTCTTCACGGTCGTCTACATCGTGGGAAGGTAAGCCGCATGTCGGAATCGGTACATCACGGCCCCACGGACCAGGCCGAAGCCCATGGCCATGGCGTTCACCTGCCGCGGGCCACTGCCTGGCCCATCATCCTGGCCTTTGGCTTCACCCTGCTCTGCGCCGGGCTGGTTACCACGCTCTACATCACGCTGTTCGGCGCGCTCTTCATGACCGCCGGCTGCGTGGGGTGGTTTCGCCAGGTCTTCCCGCACGAGCAGCACGAGATGGTACCGGTAGTTGAAGAAGAAGAGGTCGTCGTCGCCTCTTCGCGGGAACTCGTCGAGCGCATTCGCCTCAGCCCCGAACACCGCGCCCACTTTCCCATCGAGACTTATCCGGTTACCGCCGGCCTCAAGGGCGGCATTGCCGGCGGCATCGCCATGATCTTTCCCGCGCTGCTCTACGGCATCATCGCGCAGCACAGCATCTGGTACCCCATCAACCTGCTGGGCGGCGCCGGCGTAGCTCACTGGAGCAACCCCACCACCGCGGAGATCGCGGCCTTCCACTGGCAGGGCCTGCTGGTGGCCAGCGTCATCCACGTCGTAACCTGCCTGCTGGTCGGACTGCTTTACGGCGCCATGCTGCCAATGCTGCCGCGCCATCCCGTCATTCTCGGCGGCCTCATCGCGCCGATCCTCTGGACCGGCATTCTCCACTCCTTTATGGGCTTCATCAATCCCGCCCTCGACGCCCGCATTGCCTGGGGATGGTTCGTGGTCTCGCAGGTGGCCTTCGGCGTGGTCGCCGGCCTTGTGGTCAAGCGCCAGGCCCGCATTCCCACGGGCACCAACCTTCCCCTGGCCGCGCGCCTCGGCATCGAAATGCCGGGCCTGATCATCTCGCGCCCCGATGCAGGACCGCCGCTGCCGAAGAAGGATGAGTCCGGCAAGAAGGAGAAGCCCTGATGGGACGGAACTTGATGGGACGGAACTGGATGCGCGTAATGTTCCCGCCGCTTGCCAGTTTTCTGGCGTTCGCCGCCGCCGGCTGCGGTCACGCCCCGGGCTATCCTGGGCCCGCGCCCATCCCTCCCGGCCAGGTTGTCGATTTCAACACTCTCTACAGCCATAACTGCTCGGCATGCCACGGCGTCAACGGCCAAAACGGCCCGGCTGTCGATCTCGGCAACCCGGAATATCAGGCCCTCGTCGACGACACCACGCTGCGCAAGTGGATCTCGAATGGTTTTCCCGATACCGAGATGCCGGCCTTTGCTCAATCGGCCGGCGGCATGTTGACCGATGCCCAGATCGGCGCCATCGTCACCGGGATGCGGCAGCACTGGGGGGCGCAAAATGCATTCGAGGGCGCGACCCCGCCGCCCTATGCTGCCGATAAGTCCGGCGACCCGCACGACGGCGCTCAACTCTACAAGTCCCGCTGCGCCATCTGCCATTCATCGTCTTCGGGCGAGATCACCAGCGCTTCGTATCTCGCCCTGGTCAGCGACCAGTCCCTGCGCACGATGATCGTCGCCGGCCGGCCCGACACCGGGCAGCCCGACTGGCGCCACGACAGCCCCGGCGGCAAGCTGACCACGCCGCTCTCGAGCTCGGATGTGGACGACATCGTCGCTTATCTTGCAACCTTGCGGAACCCCGGCGCCGGCCCGTCAAGCCCTGCATCGACCAGCACCGCGTCACCAGGCCGTGCGGCTTCGAGCCCCGCGTCTGCGCAACCGGCCGCTTCCGCACACACGGGAGGTAACCAGAAGTGAATCACGACGAGCATGCATCCGAAAACCCAGCCGGCACGGCGGTCGCAGCTCCGCAAGATCCAGCCGTGGTCTCCCGGCGCTGGCTTCTGCTCAACGCCAGCATCGCGCTTAACGGTCTCGTCGGCGTAATCCTCGCCGTGCCCGTGCTCGGCTTTCTGCTTTCCCCCACGCGCCGCGGAGCGCGATACCGGTCGTGGATCTCTCTCGGGTCTCTCGACGCCTTTCCCACCGGGCAGACCCGGCTCGCCTACTACAAGAATCCCTACACTCGCGACTGGGACGGCCAGACCGACAACACCGCCTGCTATGTGCGCCGCGTCGCGGAAAAGCAGGTGCAGGTGTTCGCCGTCAACTGCGCGCACCTGGGCTGCCCGGTGCGCTGGTTCCCCGAGTCCCAGCTCTTCATGTGCCCCTGCCATGGCGGTGTCTATTACGCCGACGGCGAGCGCGCCTCCGGACCGCCGGAGCGCGGTCTCTTCACTTACGAGTGGAAGATTGCCGGCGACCAACTGCATATTTATGCAGGCCAGATGCCCACCCTCTCGAACTCCGCCAAGCTCGTGCAAATCCAGACCGGCAAGGGAGACCGCTCATGCCAGGGTTGAAGCAATCCGGAAAGAGCATCTACAACTGGTTTGAGCACCGGCTCAAGTTCGAGGGGCCGGTCATGGATGCCGCCCTGCATCCGGTGCCCAGCCGCACCGCGAGCTGGTTCTACGTCTTCGGCAGTGCCGCTTTCACGCTGCTTTTCTTCCAGGTGATCACGGGGGTCCTGCTGGCGCTGGTGTACGCGCCCACCGCCGGCCACGCCTGGAACAGCCTCAACATCATCAATCACCAGGTCGAGCTGGGCTGGTATATCCGCGCCCTGCACGGTTGGGGATCGAACTTCATGGTCGCCATCGTGCTCATCCACATGTGCCAGGTCTTTCTCTTCGGCGCGCATAAGTATCCCCGCGAGCTTACCTGGATCGTCGGGGTCTTTCTATTGCTGATGACCCTGGGCATGGCCTTCACCGGCCAGGTGATGCGCTTCGACCAGGACGCCTACTGGGGCCTCGGCATCGGCGCCTCGATCATGAGCCGCGTTCCCTGGGTGGGCGGCGATCTCGTCCATCTGATGCTGGGCGGGCCGATCATCGCCGGGGCCACCTTCTCCCGCTTCTTCGATCTTCACGTCTTCATCATCCCCGGCGCGCTGATCCTCTTCGCCCTTGTGCACGTGTGGATGGTCCTCAAGCTCGGCATCAACGACTGGCCGATGCCCGGCCGCCTGGTTCACCGCGCCACCTACCTCGACGAGTACCACGAGCTCACCCACAAGGACGGCATTCCTTTCATCCCCGGCGCCTTCTGGCGCGACCTGGTCTTCTCCGGCGCGGTCATCGCCGCTGTCGCCGTGTGCGCCTTCGTCTACGGTCCCTTCGGTCCCGGCGGCCAGCCCGATCCCGCCATCATCCAGACCGTTCCCAAGCCCGACTTCTTCTTCCTCTGGATCTACGCCATCCTCGCCTACCTGCCGCCCTCGATGGAAACGCCCTTCATGCTGATCGCGCCCATCATCGGCATCGCGGCGCTGCTGGCCGTGCCGTTCGTCGCCGGCGAGGGCGAAAAGAGCTGGCATCGGAGGCCGGTCGCCATCCTGATGGTCTCCTCGCTCGCCATCGGCTGGGGCGCACTCACCAATCTCGGCGAAACCACCCCCTGGAGCCCGCACATGAACGCATGGAGCGGTGACCCGCTTCCCGTCCGATTCCTGCGGCACGCCACCCCGCTGGAGCGCCAGGGCGCGGTGATCTTCCAGGACAAGCAATGCCGCAACTGCCACTCCATCGGCGGATCGGGCGGCGAGCGCGGACCCGCCCTCGACGACGTGGCCACGCGCATGACTCCCGACGATCTGCGCTTCAAGGTAGTGACCGGTGGCGGCAACATGCCGGCTTACGGCAAGAACCTGTCACCCCCCGAGATCGAAGCCCTTGTCAGCTTCCTTGAGACTTTGCACCCGGCCAACGAAGCCCCGGCCGTCGATGCCGCCCAGCAGCGCATCGAGAAATCCGAAGCTTTGAAGGGGCGCGACTTCAGCCCTGCCGCGGGCACTCCCAAATAAAAAGTGGGCTGCGGGTATTGATTGAAGAATCTCAGAGAACAGGAGCCTTGCAGGGGCGTGATTACCGCCGTGGCGATCAATCCGTTGCGAGCGTGCGCCTCCAGGCTCTGAGGGATGCGGTTCGGCTCTGTTCGCAGGCTGGACCAATGCCTGCCCCGGAGGGAGGTTTCTCCCGCAAGGTCTCACGCAGCTCTCAGCTTTTCCAGCTTATTGCAGCATGAATCGATGAACCAGACTGTCACCGTCGCCGATCTCTTCACACGCTGGGACATTCCCTGGCTCCCAACGGCGGCCCTTGTCCTCACCGCGGTCATCTATATTCGCGGCTGGGCGCAGATTCAACGCACCCGGCCAGCCGAGTTTCCGTGCTGGCGTCTCAACTGCTTCCTGGGCGGCCTTCTCGCCATCTTTGTCGCCATCAGCTCTCCGCTCGACGTCTTCTCGGACACGCTGCTCTTCATGCACATGGCCCAGCACTGGGTGCTTATCTCGGTTGCGCCGCCGCTCATCGTCTTCGGCGCCCCGGTCGTCCCCATGCTGCGCGGGCTGCCCCGCTGGATCATCCGCCGCCCGCTCGGTCCGCTCTTCCGCACCGGCGCGCTGCCCGCCGCCGGCCGCTTTCTTACCCGCCTCCGCGTCGCGTGGATCCTCATGAACGTCGCGTATCTCGGCTGGCACATCCCCGCAGCCTATGAGTTCGCGCTTTCCTCCGAGAACATACACAACTGCGAGCACGCGTGTTTCTTCTTCACCAGCCTTCTTTTCTGGTGGCCGGTGATCCAGCCCTGGCCCTTCCGCGCCCGCTTCAACCGCTGGATGCTCATTCCCTATCTCGCCCTTGCCGACGTGGTCAACACCGGTCTCTCGGCGTTCCTCTGCTTCTGCGGCCGCCTGCTCTATCCGAGCTATGCCGCTGTCCCGCGCTACTTTGGTTTGAGCGCCCTCAACGACCAGGTGGCCGCCGGCGCGTTCATGTGGGTCTGCGGAACGATGGCCTACATGATCCCCGCCATTGTCATCGTCTTTCTCATCCTCAATCCCCGCCCCGCTTACGCCGGCGCTGGCTCCTGGGAGGCACGCGAGGCACACCCGACGCTGCGGTGAACTTCAGCGAGTTAGCAAGTCAGCAAGTCGGCATGTTGGCGAGTTAGCACGATGGGACCGGGCCGGAGCATGCGAAAGAATGCATCCCCTTGACTCCAGAGCACCAAGAAGGTCAGGGAATCAGCTCCCAAAGTCAGCACTCGACCCTCATCAATCCCGCCAACCCGCTAACTCACTTACTTGCCAATCTGCCAACTCGCTGCGTTCCTTCAGTAGGCCAGCGCCACCGCATCCGCCCTCATCTCGCTTCCCGCCGCGTACACGCGATAGTCCCCCTGCTTGCGCAGCTCAATCGCCTCATATCTCCCAAAGAATCCCGTATAAACCGGCCCCAGCGGCCATCCCAGCGCGATGATCGCCTTCCGCGTCTCCTCGGGTACGCCCGATTCCAGATGCAGCATTCCCTCCGGCCCCAATCCCGGCCGGTCCTCGCCCATCGACTGTGACGACCCCTCGTGATACCACCGCGGGCTGTCGGCCGCCGCCTGCACATCCAGCCCATAATCCACGCGGTTCACCACAATCTGCGTCTGCCCCTGCGGCTGCATATCCCCGCCCATTACGCCAAACGAGAACCACGGCACGCCGTCCTTCGCCGCAAACCCGGGAATGATGGTCTGGAACGGCCGCTTCCCCGGCGCATAGATATTCGGGTGCCCATCCTGCAGGGAAAACAACTGCCCGCGGTCCTGGAACATGAACCCCAGATGATCGGCCACCAGTCCCGAGCCCATCCCGCGAAAGTTCGACTGGATCATCGAGACCATCATCCCATCTTTGTCCGCGGTGGTGAAGTAGGTCGTGTCCCCATGTCCCGGCGCCTGTCCCGGGTACACGTGCGGATTCACGCGGTCGAGCCGGATCAGCGCCGCCCTCTGTTTTGCATACTCTTTCGAGTTCAGCCACTCGATCGGAATCTTCGCAAAGTGCGGATCGGCGTAGTACCGCGCCCGGTCCTCGAAGGCCAGCCGCTTGGCCTCCGCCTGCACGTGCACGGAGTTGACCGACTGGAACCCATATCCCCGCAGATCGAAGTTCTCCAGGATATTCAGCATCTGCAGCGTCGCCAGCCCCTGCGTATTGGCCGGCATCCCGTACACATCCACGCCGCGGTAGCTCGTCACCAGCGGCGTCACCCACTCCGCGTGGTGCTCGCGCAGGTCCTCCGCCGAGAGCCATCCACCAATGCTTTTGAAGTACGCGCCGATGGTCTGCGCAATCGGCCCGTCGTAAAAAACATCGCGCCCGCCCTCGGCGATCATCGTGTAAGTGTGCGCCAGATCCGGATTCGTGCGCACGTCGTATTCATTCGGGGCCACTCCGCCCGGCATGTAGGTGTGCACCGCATTCGCCGTCTCCTCCACGCCCGACCCTGGCCGCAGAAAGATCGCCATATTGCGCTTGATGTAGTAGCCGATGATCTGCGGAGTCGGATCGCCGGTCAGGCAGTAGTGAATCGCGGGCTCGAACAGCTCCGCCCACTTCAGCTTCCCGTACCGCTGGTGCAGCACCCACCAGCCGTCCAGGCAGCCCGGCGTCGAAACGGCGATGGCTCCCAGCGCGGGAATGTGTCCGTTCACCGCATGGGCCCGCACCGTAGCCAGCGAAAGCGACTGCGGCGACTTGCCCGAGCTCGCCATCCCCGCCAGCTTGCCCACCTTCGGGTCCCAGACAAAGGCAAAGCTGTCCCCACCGAGTCCCGAGCTCGTCGGCTCCACAAATCCCAGCACCGCGTTGGCCGCAATCGCCGCATCCACCGCAGACCCGCCGCGCTTCAGCATCTCGATGGCGGTTTGCGTAGCCAGCGGATGCGCCGTCCCCGCCGCCCCCGACAATCCCAGCGCCGGCGACCGCGAAGCAAACGTCGCCCCGGAAGGCCTGTCGCCCGCATGCACATCGGGCCGAATAAACCGCTCCTCGCCTGGCGTCTGAAACTTCGGCAGCTCGTGCTCAGGCGGCATGTTGGCCTGCGCCGGCTCAGCGGCGTTGACAGGAAGGGCCGAAGCGGCGGCGGCCAGCGGAAGCGTTTGGATAAACGTGCGGCGGCGCATAGAAATCTCCTGGAATCTGAGATGGGAAAGACGAACGCCCGCAGTATAGCAGTCGCACACTCGCCGTCTATGCGGCGCCCCAGCTCTTTCCCCAGCTACGAGGCCTTTGCGGCAAGCCGTCAGCAGGCGGCAACGCCACGTCCCTGTGCGGCCAAACGAGAAGGCCAAATGAGAAATACATTGCAATCCGGTTAACTTGTTGGCATGATATTCCTCACCGGGTGCCCCTTACCGCGGTTTCACAAGTCAAATCCAGTTCTGCAAGCACTTCAGGAGGCAATCATGATGTCTCTCCTCGGAAGGCGTGCATCGCTTATCGTCGCAGCCCTTACGCTCGCGCTGCTGGCCCTCTCATCTCCGCTCCTGGCCCAGTCCACCGCGGGCCTGCAGGGCGCCGTCACCGACCAATCCGGAGCCGCGCTTCCCGACGCAACCGTCAAAGTCACCAACAACGCTACCGGCGACTCCCGCGTGGTCAAGACCGATAGCGACGGCAACTATCAGACTCCCTCTCTTGTCCCCGGCACCTACAGTCTGCTGGTCTCGGCCACTGGTATGCAGACGCGCCGCATTCAGGATGTCGTCATTAACGTCGGCGCCGCCATCACCCTCAACGTCAAGCTCAACGTCGGCTCCGCGCAAGAGGTGGTCACCGTGGTCGCCAACGCGCCCGTCGTCAATACCGCCAGCATGACGGTCGGCCAGGTCATCAACCAGAAAACCGTCCAGTTGGCGCCTCTCAACGGCCGCCACTTCGTCGATCTCGGCACCCTCATCCCCGGCTCCGTCACCGCGCCGGCCAATGGTTTTCTTACCCAGCCCATCCGCGGCCAGGGCTCGCTCTCCTTCGATACCGCCGGCCAGCGCGAAGACACCGTCAACTTCATGATCAACGGCATCAACCTCAACGACATGGTGCAGAACCAGATCACCTTCCAGCCCACCATCAATACCGTGGGCGAGTTCAACGTCGATAACTCCAGCTTCTCAGCCCAGTACGGCCGCAGCTCCGGCGCCATCGTCAACATCGCCACCCGCTCCGGCACCAACACCTTCCACGGCGAGGCTTACAACTATCTCCGCAACAACTTTTTCGACTCCCGCAACTACTTCAATCCTCAATACACCGTGAGCGGCGTCCATGTCCGCCAGTCCCAGTTCATTCGCAATCAGTATGGCGGCGACGTGGGGGGCCCCATCTGGAAGGATCACACCTTCTTCTTTGCCAGCTATGAGGGAACCCGCCAGCGCCAGGGTGAAACCGTCAATACCGGCGTCCCGCCCCAGGGATCCGTGGGCTCCGACTCGACCATCCAGAAGCTGCTCGCCCTGCTGCCCGCGCCCAACTCCGGATCGAACTTTGTCGGTTCAGCCAGCGCCCTCGTCACCATCGACCAGGGCACCATCGACGTCTCCCACCAGATCGGAACAGACGACCGTCTGCACGCCTACTACGCCATTCAGAAGGATTCACGCAACGAGCCCCTGTCGCCCACCGTCGCCGACACCATTCCCGGCTACGGCGACTCGCGCCCGGCACGCCGCCAGCTCTTTACCCTCGTCGAAACCCACACCTTCGGTTCAAATGCGGTGAATGAAGCCCGCATCGGCTTCAACCGCATCTACATCACCTTCACGCCTGTCTACAGCACCAACCCCACCACCTTCGGCATCAGCGACGGCATCGACTCGACCGTCGGCCTGCCCCAAACCACCATCACCAGCCTCGGTCTCACCTTCGGCGGGCCCTCCGGCGAGCCCCAGGGC
>Ga0335072_10001479_pt1 | contig 38201 bp, 35 predicted proteins | sample Lox_Sample_21_FD_206725 | JGI IMG/M metagenome (GOLD analysis project Ga0335072, IMG submission 206725) | Soil microbial communities from Loxahatchee National Wildlife Refuge, Florida, United States - Lox_Sample_2.1 | ecosystem: Environmental > Terrestrial > Soil > Wetlands | place: USA... | reverse complement strand
CTCACATATATGCGCTTTTCCAGCTTCCTGATGGCTTGATTTCTTCACGTGGGGCTGTGGAAGGTTCAGCGCATTTCGTTTAGTCTTTTCCCTTCATCTCGCCATGGTATCTCCTCTCGTATTACGTTGGTCTTTCTTTCACTCTCATTGCATAAATTCTCATAACTATTCTGCCTTGTTCTTGGCTTGAAATTCGCTTCGCTATTCAAAAATGGACCGTGTCAAAAAAAAGTTTCGGTCATTGAACACCAAGCTGTCACATGCAAACCTTGTGGATGATAAACGTCCTGTCGGCGTGGAGGATACATCGACAACAAAGGCAACCGAGTACTTACCCAATCGTCTCCAAAATGTGACCAGCCCAACAATCGGCACTTTTGGTTGGGATAGTGAGCAGTGAGCATCCTCAGTGCGGTCTGCGTATTGGCCGATTGTCCCTTGCTGACATCTGTTATTGAGATTCAACCATTCCTCCGGTCATGTTCAAGACCCTCCTCAGCCGTCTACAAGCCCACGGGCAAATCTACCGTCCACCGAGCGGCGTGAAGGAAGATCGACGCACAGTCAAAACGGCGGGCTGACGAACAGAAAGGACGTTTACAAGCCACCTTGGCTACCTCAAGCCGAAGATGGGCCAGTATCAGTGGTCGACCTCCTCATTGATCCACTTGGGAAGCTGAATACTTCGGGTCATGCTACTCAGGCAAAGGAAACCATAGATTGCAAATATGGAGGCGAGCAAGCAATGGAGGAAGACACGCAGAGCTACGACCTTCGACCACCAACACTGCCGAAGCGGTACTCCCTAGGCATCGAGAACACTGTTGACTTGCTGTATGGCGAACAGCACCTGCAAAATATTTTGAAAGACAAGAAGCTTCGCCGCGAGTTCGTAACGTTCCTCGCACAACACCTGCCCTCTCAAATGGTGCACGTGGTTCGTCTATCGGAGAATGAAAAGGCGATCGCAGCCATCACATATGCCAATGCCATCGCCCAAGCGCAGAGGCCGATGACTGGCAGTCAGCAGCCAGCTGTCGCGGCAGTCATCAGCGACCAATTCGTACAAGATGGTCAGCGAGCGTTTAGAATGCTTCTTGCAGAAGGTCTGCCCGCTTACATTGCTCATGTGTTGACGAACGAGGTCATGAAGTACATGGAAAAACAAATTCCGAGAATGCGACTATCCCATATGGATCAGCAGCCCGTAAAAGGCATTTCAGAGGTTTTCTGTCTGACTGACCCAAATATGAAGGATCATCCCATCATTTATGCGTCCAAGGAGTTTTACAGATTGACACAGTATGGCCGGGATTACGCTATTGGTCGAAATTGCCGATTCCTTCAAGGACCAAAAACGGCTTCCGACTCCGTTTTCCGTCTAGGCAGGGCCATACGTGACGGCCGAGAGGTGTGCGAAACTATTCTCAACTATCGTCGGGATGGAACGCCCTTCCTCAACCTTCTTCTAATGGTGCCACTGCGTGATGACCAGGGCAATGTCAAGGCAGGTTTGCGCTCTCATGATCATTACCGTGTTCTGGAAAAGTCGGCTGACAGCCCTATGACAGTATTTCCTCGGTGCACAGATCGACGTTTCTGGAATCGTCAAAGACTGTCCAGGTCTCGAAGCTCACAAGCGCACTCTGAAGCGGGAATCTTTCGTCGAGCCCCAAACTCCCGCACAAGCTGCCGAGTTCATTCCCGTCAGACAAAGTTCCAGACACACCGGCCAGACCATGAATGGGCTCACCAAGCACAGGAACGGGCACGACCGCGTGCGCAGCAAGCTTCGCGCCTTTCTCGAGCAGCTGTCTTCGGATGAAATCGCCACGCTTCGCGAGCGTGAGAGGCGCCAATCCGCGACCTTGCTAGAAGTCAAACCCCCCCAACCGAACCGGAAAGCCTCGAACAGATCCATCCGACTTGAGCGACAGTATCTCGGCGGCGAAGACCCCCTCATCGCCGACGCTCAGGACCCCCCAACACCCACATTCCCAGCAGCGCCACCACCAGCGCTCGCCGGATCCCTGCCGGGCGTGTACCACAACTACCTCCTCGTCCGCCCGGACCCGTCTCTGCACATCCTGTTCGCGTCCTCCGCGCTGCAAACTGCTGCCGATCTGCGCCAGACCCCGCTGCTCTCGCACATCTCGACGAGCGTGAACACGCTGGCGGGTCTGCAGAAGGCGTTCGTGCAGGGCCTACCGGTCACAGGACGGGTGGTGTGGAAGCCGACTGCGCGAGCAGCGGCCGCGAGTAATGGGATGTCTAGCCGCCGTGCCTCAGCACTCAATAGTCATCCTCCGGGGATGGATAGTTATGCCTCGTGGCACTCAAACGCTGAAGCGCTTGGGACGAGTGTGGCGGGTCAGAGTCAATGGATGAGCGCGACGCCGCTAGTGGGCAGTGACGATCGAGTCGGGGTGTGGGTTATTGTCATCGTTAAGGCGCCTTATGGGAGTGCAGCAGGAGAAATATTTTGAGAAACCTGGGTAACCCTTTGCCCAGAGTCGTGCCGGGGCCAAAAGCATGAGGTGGGTATTATTAGCCATGGAGGAAAAGGAGCTAATAACGGAGTTTTTCCAACGGAATTTTGGCAAAATATACCTGGGTGGTACTCTGCTCGGAAAAGGGTTTGTCTGGCAGACATGGGACCTTCGGAGCTTGGGAATGGGGCATTTTGCATAAGGCACCGAGGCAAGACAATAGATATGAGAGGCATTTTCGTTGAAGCAAGGGTATGGTTCTTGGGAAAGTTTGGGGATATGGGCAGTGGTATTGAGCACAGGAGAAGACTGCTCTTATCACTTGGGTGTAATGAGGATGGACAGCTGAGTGGTGGTTTTGGTGCGGAATTTCAGCCAGTATTAGATGAAAAGTACTGAAAATCAATTTGACAAATGATTCTGCTAGCTCGCCAGGTTGATCGCTTGTGAACAGGGCATGTAAAGTTCTTTGTAATCATTCGTGAACGTTCAGACCATTGAATGCAATCTGAGGCAAGTGGCACTCGGTTGCTGAAGTGTACGCAGCTGAAGGTTGGGAGCCAGGAGGCTAGAAGGTGCTGAATACTGGCATTAGGCGTTTACCATCTGCGGACAGTTTGGTTGTCGTCGAGTGAGATATTCAGCTAGCCGCTACATGGTAGAAGTCATCGATGACCCGCTCTCTGATCTCGTCCGTTGTGAGTCCAACACAACTGAAGTTACAGGTTCGATGGAAAGCTCGTGCAAGGACGATCGTATCGATCAGTTCCGAACGATGCATGTTGCGGATAAGATACTGAGTTCGGTCCTGCTGGGAGTTGAAGATTGGCCGTGGAAAGACTTGGTCGAGGCTTGGCGGTGGGTCGTTGTAAACTGTGGCATAGGCTGGCGGTTCGGGGTTGACAGGTGGATTGTTGACGGTAATTGGATCGACACGTTGGAGCTGTGGCTGGGAAAGAAGCCTTGTACGATGCACATGCGGTGTACTCATGTGCTCAGTGCAGTGGCCGGCGGGAAGGAGGACACCATCTACGACGAGGTCATCCTTGCCTTCATTCACGATGGCAATCTTGATCTCCCTGCCTTCCCCACTGTCGACTCTCAACCGCAGCTCCCGCATTCCGGCCCCCTCACGTCGTCCACAGTTCCCATCGGTCTTCTTGGCCCCGCTCCGCTTGAAGGACCACTTCCCCCCGACCCAGGTCCCCTTGTACCCGTGTTGTTTGTCGAGGTAGTTCTTCGCATATTGGAGGATGCCCATCTTGCTCGTGTTTGGTACGAGTTTGGTTGATTACGTGTATTGAATTGAGAGTTCTCCGCAGCTGCGTACGGGTCGAGCTTTGTGAATGCATGTCAGTGGACAGGTGGGAAAAGATTGGCAGGGTGCTGAGTGGCACATACCGAGAAAAGCGAGACAAAGTAGAGTCCGAAGAAGTTGTAGATACTATCTATGCTTCTTGAGACGCGAGCAGAGAACGGCGGACTATATGGCGGGTCAGTATGTAGGCAGGTAGGCGATGAGGTAGGAGATCGACTGACCTCTCCAGTACATGTCCGTCTGAGACGTAGGTGCGGTTTGGGGCGGCCATGATGAAGTCGAAATCAGTTTATCCGGACGGTGTTCAAGTGAAGGCCAAAAGTACGCTAGTAGGATAGCTGGGATAGGGGATAGCCGAGATGTAGAGATCGATTGTGGTGAATTTATTGAAGCTGTGGCTTTGGAGATCGGCTGAGGACAGATGGTTTTGAGGAAGCTGGCCCCGCCAAGGAATGCCGTTTAGCCTTGGCATGAACGCTTGCTGCAAAATACTCTTTAAGATGCAGAGTCTTGGTCTCGTCGCACGAAGTAGACACATCGACTACTGTGATCCAGGATTCCCAAAATGTCTGAGAAGAAGAAGAAGGCATGTCCACGCATTTACCTTTCTTGACCAAATGCTAATTCGTGGAAACAGAAACGGAAGCTCAACCACGACAATGGGTCTGTCAACGGAACAAGTGTAGATACCTCCAAGCCAAGCGCTATCTTCAAGCCTAAAGGTGGGCGACTTCACACCTTGAGCGTCGCACTACCAGGTAGTATCATCGCAAAGTAATCTCCAATTTTCTCCCAGTCTGAATCGTCTACTGAGACATGGCAGTGCGAAATCACATGACCAGAAGACCTACCTTGCTGGCACTATTGCTCGAGCATTAGCCGTCTTCTGTGTAGATGAGGTGATTATTTTTGAGGATGGACCCCGGACGTCAAATGGATCGTCTCACTCTGAAAAAGCTGGCGATGATGGCTCATATACAGCGTTCTCGGATCCGTCTCATTTTCTCGCGCACGTCCTTTCCTATCTCGAGACTCCGGCGTACCTACGAAAGGCACTATTTGCCATGCATCCGAATTTGAGGACCGCTGGAACCTTGCCAAGCCTAGACATGCCGCACCACCTCCGCGCCAGCGAGCATTGCGAGTATCGTGAGGGAGTAGCTCTCTCCGCCAAAGATAGCTCAAATTCCGGGACTTATGTCGATGTCGGGCTACCTCAAAAGTGTCTTTTGAGAAATGTACGCATCCCGGAAAATACACGAGTCACGCTCAGGCTCGGGTCAACAGATGAAGAATGCGAGGCGGTTGCGCCAACCGCACCTCGTGAGGAATCTGGGTACTACTGGGGCTACACCGTGCGAAAATGCTCCTCACTCTCCACCGTCTTCACAGAGTGTCCTTTTGACGGCGGCTATGACCTTTCGTACGGTACTTCAGAGCGTGGACGGCCCTTGTCGGAAGCGTCAGCCCACTCCGCTCCACCGTTCAAGCATATGCTGGTGGTGTTTGGGGGAGTCGCCGGTCTGGAAGTTGCCGTGAAGGCTGACCAAGAACTTCAGGACAAAGGTATTGACTCGAGTAATGTCGGCGACCTCTTTGACTATTGGGTCAACATCCTACCTGGTCAGGGCAGCAGGACGATTCGGACTGAAGAAGCAGTGTGGCTTGGTCTGATGGGATTGCGGCATGTGGTGGATGCACAGGGTACTTGATTGTGCTTGAAAGCGGAGATAACTATTCGGTGTCAAGCAGAGCATATTCGCTGGCCAACCAGTCAGTGTCCAAATCATGAGCTGCTCAGATTCGACGACCGCAACGCAGATTTAAAGAGCTCCACCGGTGCTTGCCACAACCCAGCTAGGCGTCTCGATTTTATGGCACGAAGTGAACATGAGATGCAAGGAGAGTGTTGCGAGCCCCATCACATGATGCCAGCTAGACTGATATCGACGCTAACGGGTCGTGAACAAAATTCCATCTTTAGGGAGTCCGTATGCGGGCCATCAATGAAGTTTTTGCGCAAGTGGATTATGTGTAGTGGACTACGCATTCCAAAGTAGGAGAATAGCGGAAGTGAATAGTCAAACGAGTAGCTGAGCACATGGCCGCCAGACGGAGTCTCGAGGCAAAGATAGCAAAAAGGGGTTAATTACGAACCAGGACGCGATGTCTCTACCTCAGAGCGCAACTGGTGGGCGGAACCTTGTATCTGAGCGCATTATCTCAACACCCAAGAACAATTTTCAGAGCTATCATGAGTGATCAATATGGAGGACGCTTTGAAGTGATCGTCGCTCAGTGGTATGAGCAACATCGCCCTTCTTGATGAGGTTGAACTCTTCTTATTCTTAGTCTAACACCAGTTACGGTGTACCCATGCCCACATCGCCAAAAGATGGACCCCGGCGCGATGCACATGAGCAGTAAATTATAACGATACCTTGGCATTGACATCGCTGGCCAGCTCCGCAGTAGCTGTCTCCAGCCTACCAGCTCTCCGCTTCTTGAGTACATTTTCAATAAATGCCTCGCCAGCTTTGTAAGAACTCCTCACAAGTGGTCCACTAGCACAATAGAGGAAGCCCATGTCCAGTGCTCTTTGCCGCCACATTTCGAATACATCTGGTGTGACATATTCATGAACAGCCATGTGCCTTTTCGTCGGGCGCATGTACTGGCCGAATGTGACAATATCAACGTCGATTTTCCGTAATTCTCTTAGTGTCTCCCATAACTGCTCCTCTGTCTCCCCTAGGCCGAGCATAATGGAAGTCTTTGTGATGAGGCCCGGCCTCGCAGCCTTTGCAGCTTCAAGCACACTTAGTGACTGTCGGAAGGTAGCTCTTCGGTCCCGCACTTGAGGAGTCAAAGCCTCCACTGTCTCAACGTTGTGGGCGTAGACGTCAAGCCCACTCCTGGCCACGAGGCCAACCATTTCTAGATCACCTGCGTAGTCTCCAGTCAGACACTCAACGAGCATACCAGGAGATTTCGACTTGATCTTGATAACCGTCTCAGCAAAGTGTCTTGCGCCGCCATCGGCCAGGTCATCCCGATCCACCGAAGTCAATACCACATAGCCCAGTCCCCACCTCGACAACGCCTCAGCGGTGTGCTCTGGTTCATGCGGATCTAGTGGCGGGGGAGCCTTGGAGGTTTTCACACTGCAAAATCGGCATCCTCTCGTACAAGTGTCACCCATGAGCATGATTGTAGCCGTAGCCGCAGACTTTGAACTACCACCCCAACAATCGGAGATATTTGGACATCTTGCTTCTTCGCAGACAGTGTGGAGATTCAGACCTCTTAGGTCGTTTTTGATCTTTTTGTACGACGAGCTATCGGGTATTGGAGTCTTAAGCCAAGAAGGGAGGCGTGTAATTTCTTTCTGTTTGCCCTTTGGTCCCACAAGTGCAGTCTTCAGGGCATACGCTTCTGATGGATCTAGAGGCGGTTCATTGCTGCCAACGAAGTCTGAGAATGAAGGACCAGCGTTCAATTTATCTGCAAAGCGTGTTGGTCGAACTCGTGGCTTGCTAGTTGGTGAGTCGATTGAGGGGGGCTCAGAGGTTGCAGTGGCGAATAATCGCGATTGGGTTGGGGCCGATGTTTGCGGTAGAAAGACCCTAAACGGCGAAGGCGATGAAATGCCATGAAGACAGCGAAATCTAGACACAGATCCTGCCATTGTGGGGATTTATTGATTCGGCGGGGCCACTGTTGTCGTCATGAGTTGATTGTCAAGGCTCAACTCGAGTTCAACGATTAGTAGTACCAAATGACAGAATTCCGCTGCTAACCTGCTTCTTACCTAAGCAAACGCCTTGGCAATTAGACTATTACTTCCATCAAACTACACTCGTGCTGCAGTTCGAATATTGCATCCTGGGCCTCGAACAAAAGAATATTCACATCCTTTGAAGAGAATATTCGGATACGTGGGTTGGTCCTTATTCCATTTGGTCCAACGGTGCTCCATCATTTTCCGCCCCAAAAATCACAAACACTCGTAAGGAGTGAGAAGTGCAAATCTTTCCATTTTTTGTGACCTGGTATCATCTTTTCATTGTGCTGGTTTGGTGGTAATGGGAGAAGGGTCCTGCATGGTGGGACTTCCTAGGTCAGTAATCGGCGCTTGCGATATTCATAGAGACTTCCCAACAGCTATGGAGGATTCTCAGCCTGTTCAACATCGAGTGCGCTGTTATGGCAATACAAGCTGCTAACAAGTTTCTTGCCTTTAACTCACCATTACTGGTCACGCTCCCATGAAAGGTTTCTGCTTCACCAGCATTATCTCTGCCAGCCAGTGTCTCGCCATTCATAGTCAGTCTAGTTTCATTGTCGAACTTCTGATGCAGCTAGAAAAGCGATAGCTACGTTGCCTCACAAAGGCAAGAATGATTGCTAGGATACCTTGGCATTAGAGATTTCAATACCGCCTTCGCACTTCGAGCTCGAGATGAACGACTGATGGTAGTCTGGGGCGGAATGCTTTACGAGACATTGCCCCTGCATACTTTGTCGCGACCAACCACTTTAGCCCTGTCCCTTGAAACAGAGGAGCGCTTTTCCGCTCCGCTGCTGCTTGAAATCGAGAGTATTATGTCTGCACTGTCGGTGCCGGCTGCTCCAGTCTCTCGCTGCAGCCATGACTACATGATAAGCAGAGCAAGCGCTCAACTATCAGCGTCAGCTGCTTGGTAGCGTCAATAGCCATCGCAGCAATGCCATTCTGCATGATCCTATCGCCCTCATTACCGCCATCCTCCCACCTTAGAACTCATTTCAATGCCCGGCTCTCTTTACTCTTTCAAACCCATTGGCACTATTTAGAGTGGCCTCACGTCCTCGTATCTTGCCACAGTGACCTTAGCATCCTTTAGATGGCCTGACACCTTAGCCGCTTCTCACACTTGACTTTTGAACGTGAGTTCTTGTTGCCATCTTATGCTAGACCAGCTCTTATTTATCCGGAGGCCTCATCCTCCTTCAGTTTGCCTTCAGCCTTCTCCGGCAGCCATTGCACGGAGACGATGTACGCAACGGCAAGCGATACCAAGATGACCCAAATAAGGTGGCCGTCAATAGTCTGATTTCGGACTCCGGCGGCGAAAATGCTTGAAAATGCGGCTGGTGCCACAGCTCTTATGCCGCTGACAATGGTCAAGGCCAGAGCATTAAGCGTTCCGAGGGTAGATGGCGAGGGCGCAATATCGTTGAGCGCGAGCTGTACGGCAGCTGTAAAACACGTAAGCGAGTGATAAGGCAGCTAAAAAGGACAACTTACTGAAGGCCATCGCTACACCGCTTCCCAGTACCAGGTTGATTGGCCCCACAATCCAGAAAGCAACGGTGTGATCATGTCTCAGCAACTCATTGCAGAGTGGCCAGATCGCGAACATGAAGGGCCAAGCGATGGCGCAGCCACGCAAGACACCTCCAGTACCGAACCTATGCTGTAGAGGCGGGAAGACCAACAAGAGCCAGATCGCTTGGGACGCGCCTCCCGTTGCTATGAGGATAGAAATCCAGAGAGGAGAGAAACCGAAACCGCCCAATTCCACAGGCGTGAAGCAAAGCACTGGCAATACAGCCGTGTAGGCTAAAGCAAGAAGCATGGCTCCACCGTAAAGGAACAGCACGGTGACGACACCAGGAGATTTGACAATCTCCCATGTCGACCTCGGCCCATCGTCTGAAAGCCAACCGTGCACTTTTCGATTCAGCGTCTCTTTGATGAACAGTGCGCTGATGATTGCCGCACTTGCACCGACGGCGCCTGTGGCAAAAGTCGGAAGTGCATAGGGAAAGTCCTTAAAGAGCTTGATTCGCCCAAAGACAGAGGGATACTGCTCAGCCGGCTTCGACAGCCCACCACCAATGAGAGGTCCAATGAAGATGCCCAAATTACCGGCAAAGGCGAAGAAACTAAAGGCCCTTGCCTGAGTTCTAGGCGTACTGTTCTCTGTAATCATGCTTCGCACAGTGACAATTGTACCCGCAAAGACTCCTGCGAGACACCTGAAAAGGATCATTTGCCAGATCGCCTTGCTAAGCCCAAAGATTGATGTAGCCATTGCCACTCCAGCTAACGAACTAACTAGAACCGGTTTCCTTCCGAAGCGATCCGCAGCACGACCCCATGAGATCATGACCAGCATTTGGGTTAATGAAAATAGAGACTCGATTAGGCCGCTGTAGAAGCCGACATCGCCCGCTGTAAGGTGGCCAGTCTCCCATATCATCTGATTAACGAAAGGAAAGATGGAGAAGAATGCAATTGGCTCAACAAGCCGAGCATAGCAGAGCAGGAATATCTGGGCCTTTGGTAAGGGTTTGTCATCGTCATCTTTCGGTACTGCCTTGTGGACGAGTGCCTCCTCGTTGGCTTGGGCAGTCGGCCCGGCCGCGGAAGCAGCGAGAAGTGGAGTTGTCTCTTGAGCAGCGGGGTGGTTGTGCTCGTTCGACGCAGCTGAAGAAGTCATTTGTAACGGCTCTACGACGAAGAATGGTGGTTCAGGTGATTGCCAAGTCCGACGGGCATGAATGCTGAGAATGGGAAGCTCTGTGAAGATAATGAATGCAAGATCAGAAGCACATCAAAGACATACAGTACCGGAAATATCTTGTTGATGTCACTGATAGAGAGGGATAGGTCCCCTTAGTGCAGGATATGAAAAAGTCATATCTGGTGAGGCTCTCCATCTGACTGAAGATCTAGCAACCGAAATAGCATAGATTTCATTGTGCGGAACCCCCATTTTCGCCACGCTAAAGTCTTTAAGATCCACCTGGAAGGGATCTTTTAGGCAGCCGACTTCAGTGCCTATCGATAGTCATTCAGGCGACCGGATAGTCTGCCTTCTAGGCCTAGATTTAACGCGGTGAAATAGGCGTACATGCAAGACGTTAAGGACACTTGTTATATGTCAAAGTTTGCTCAAGACATTACCAGCGAATGCACCATGGAGCTGCGCCACCAGTTCTGGTCTTGGCTGGTGGTGGCTGAGCTCCTACCAACAGTTGCCTGATACAATATTTTCTAGCCAGGGACTCCCCAAACCTCCGGCCGGATGAGAAATCTCAATTGGCAATCGTCTCTTCGTCTTCTCGTACATTTTCTCGTTCCTACTGTGATTTTGAATGGGTACCTTTGTCCATGATATCACGACACTGTTGCCATCGCTCGAACCGTCGTTGCTGTTCCACTGCCGCTATCCCGCTACCTCAGCACAAGGCTACGCAACGGGTTCGTTTTAAGTCGCGGCTCCACTTCATAGATTCGCAGCATCCCATCCATCTCTTGTAGTAGATAGGAACTTCTCACCTCACCAAATCTCTCGCTCACATCCCCGCTCGGCGGTCTTTTCGTGTTACAGAGCAGCCCGGCGTTCATTCACATTGCAGTTGTTATGGCAGATCCGCTTAGTGTTGCCGCTAGTGTTACGGGACTGCTTACGCTCGCAGCTACTGCTCTAACGAAAGGTTATGCTATCCTGCGATCCCTACAGGGCTCGAGCAAGGAAGTCGAGCGGCTACTCACAGAGCTTTCTCAACTTACCGGGCTCCTTTGCGCCCTATCAGCTCAGAAGGAGCAAGCTGAAAGGACAACTGAGATAGAAGGACCCAGAAACGCAGAAATATCACAGGTCCTAGAGTCCTCTCTCAATGATTGCCGCAAGACGATGAAGAAGCTCCAAGAGATCCTAGAGAAGTTGGAGAAGAGTAGGAAAGCCATTCTGGCCATCAAGTGGCAATTTTGTGAGCCAGAGATCAACAAAATGATTCAAGAGATTGCTCGCTATAGGCAAATCTTCGCGCTGTGCTTGGGAGTTGACTTACGGCAAGTCTCGTGCATATCAAGCTCCTATGCTTCAGCCTTTAGGCTAATCATGTGAACAATTTCTTAGAAGACGTACGGAAGAGATGCTCGACTTGCAAACGGAAATATCTCTACAGCTTCTAGATATGAAAGACGAACACGAGAAAGAAAAATTGGCCTCCCAAGAGGAGAGCGTCCGTAAGTAAACCTTAGAAGTCTACGAGGGTAGAGCTCAGGATCAGCAGTTCTTGCTCGAAAATCGCTTTTCCAGTGGCTGGTGCCAAAAAGCAACGAAAGGCATGCCAAAGCCGCAAAACTCGGAGTCCCAGGCACCGGAGAGTGGCTCTTGGAGCATCCTGAATTCATCAGCTGGGCTAAGGGAGATGGCTCTTTGCTGTGGTTGCATGGCATGCGTAGGTCATATTTTCCAAGCGCCACAACGTCGCCTTGCTGATGGAGTCCCTCATATAGCTGGTTCCGGCAAAACGGTCTTAATGTAGGACTGGCTTCACAGCAAATGCATTTACATTTCCTGCTCACACGCATTCAGGTCTCAAGTCATCGAATACCTTCAGGACCAACCACCTGCCCTGGAAAAGGCCTCTGGTATTGCATATTTCTACTTCGCTTACAACGAGGCCGAATCGATCTCGGTCTCACAAATCCTGTCCTCGTTGACGGCACAGATCATTCGTTACCTCACATACCCTGAGGCTGGGCCTGCCATGGATTTGTTCAGAGAGTGCGATGATGGAACGCTAGCTGCAACCTCAGACAAGATGCGTGATTTAATCATTCTTCTGATTAAAGAGCTACAAACGGTGTATATTTGTCTGGATGCCTTGGATGAATGCAGCACTGAGAACAAGGACGAGATGCTTTCCCTGGTCATGGTATTGATCGAAAAATGCAGCAATGTCAAAATATTGGTTTCGAGTCGCACAGGTGATACCAAGGTCCGCGAATACCTTGATTTCTCTCCAGATATTACCGTGACTGCTGGTGCGCTGGCTCAGGACATTGATCTATACGTACGACATCGGATCAAGCATGGCCCAGAAAGATTGAAACGTGCGGCATCTGAGTATATGGTCGAGAGGTTGGTCAATGGGGCTGAGGGAATGTAAGAATTCACGATTCGACAAACTATTCTTGCGAAACTTGAGACTGACTTTTCATTCTTACCACAGGTTTCTTTGGGCCTCTTGCCAAATGGACCAACTCTCTCTTCTCACCAGCCCTGCCGGCGTTGAGTCTGCTCTGAGCTCTCTACCTCGCGGTCTATATGGGACTTACAATCGCATTCTGCTCGACATTCCACCTGAACATGAGTTTCTCGCTGCAAGGACGTTGAAATGGCTAGCACTTGCGGTCTCACCCTTGACCCTTGCGCAGCTTGTGCAAGCCGTCACTGTTGAGGACCACAATACTTGTCTGAACGCTCTACAGAGGCTTTATGTACCAGAAGACATTTTCCAGATTTGTGGGAGTCTTATCAGGCATTCAGAGTCAACGGGTTTGCTCACCCTAGCTCACCATTCCGTTTACGAGTTCCTGACCTCGACCGACACTCGCAGCCGTATCCCTAGATCATACTATATTCCAAGCGGTCAATCAATGGTCGATCTCACCACAACCTGCCTCGCCTACCTTTCTTTCAAAGACTTTAGCTTGGCCAATATGCAATCGTTCATGGGATTGGATCCCAGAGATACTTCGACGGTCGGGGCTGTACCGATCGAGGACTTCGCTGAGCGTGCCTTTTATGACTACGCTTTGCGCTACTGGTTTCATCATCTACCTACTTCTGAAGAGGGTATCGAGCAAGTATGGCCATTCCTCGAGAAATTTTTTGATTCGGATAAGGGGAACTTCGAATCATCCATCCTAGTGCTACGTCATCTTGAGGGGGCATACAAGTATCCGGTCTCAATGAAACCAGTGCATTTTTGTGCTACGCATGGCTTATCGCTGGTCATGAATCGTCTGTTGGTCGAAAATATGACTGATGTTGAATGCAGGGTAGAAGACGGCCGTAGACCAATTCATATGGCGGCAGAGAATGGGCGAGAAGAGACGGTCAAGCATCTACTTGGTCATGTTGTGGATGTTAACAGCAAAACCGCCGATGGGCGCACTCCCCTCCAGCTAGCGATGGAATCTGGTAATGAGGCTGTTGCCAGGCTCCTTATTTCGGCAGGTGTGGACTTCAATGCCAACCTCGCGCACGGTGAAACGGCATTGAGTCTTGCCGTAGTGAACAGATGGCGCTCCCTGGCCGAATTCCTGCTTCAGAGCGGAGCTGATCCAAACGGCCGGCTCGTTGATGGCCGAGCCCCTCTACATGTCGCTGCAACGGTGGGCAGTGACAGCGACATGCTCAGCCTGCTTTTGGATGCAGGGGCTAGCTCGGATCTGCGTGAAGAGCACGGATTGACGCCGTTGCATCTTGCGGCATACTATGGGCATGGAGAGGCCGCTCTAGTGTTGATGGAAAGACCAGGTGTCGACCGATATTTCAACGTGGTTGAATGGACGCCTTTACATTACGCTGTTCGGGAGGAGCACCTGAATGTCATTCGACTCTTCCGCCGCTTTGTGTATCCCGTTTCCACTACTCTGATGAGTGCTTACCGTTCACCGCGGCTCGAACCTCTCTCCGATCATTTGAGCGCGTCAAAAAGAGACCCCGTCTATAGGAAAGGAGAGCTAGACAGTTTCGCCCTGTCTCGAGGCGATCGGAAACCTTTTCCAAAGTACGGAACGGCAGGCGATGTACCCCGTGGTTCAGGGCCAGGGCTAGAGGAGCGGATACAAGACGACACCAATCGCCAAGCTACCCCAAAACTCGGACAGGTGCCGACTCCGCTGTTGCTTGCTACATGGCAAGGGTTCCTACCGGGAATTAAAGTTCTGATTGACGCTGGGGTTACTGTAGCGGACAGGGAACGCTGTAAGAAGTATGCCGCTGCGAAAAGCCTGAACGAAGTTCTGGAACATATCATCTCATGTGAGAACCCGGTGATTCCCGCCGTGGCTGAATTCGAATAAGGAGACCAGATGACTGCAGCCCTTTGGTATCTAGTCAGCTAGCAACGTCAGTCCCAATGAAAACCCAGTAGTGAGTCACTGAATCGAGGAAGGTATGAAGAAGGGATCAGCGGGAATTATGATTAGCGCGCCTGATTATAATCGCAACAGCTCACAGTGTATATATTGAGTGGAGGTGTCTCCCGTTGCTAGCTAGAGCAATCTGAGGCGCGGATCCCTCTGACAGTGAGCTCAGAGGCTTTCCATGCGCTATGACAATGCCGCCGTAAGCAAAGGTCGAAGATGATTTACCCAAGCCTTAACATAGCCTGAGGTAAGTGGTGCTCAGAAAGACAACATTGGAACCGGGTTTCGGGCAAATACCAATAGCTCTAGGAGTGTACCAAGAACAGAACCATTGCTATCTAACACTGTGAACGATAAATGTCAACAAGATGTTCTACCATGTTCTGGAGAGTCTTTGGTGATGCCTCTCTAGCGGAGGCCCCAGCAGCATCGACCTACGACAACTAATCCTAACCTAACTCCAACTACTAACCCTAGCCATGTGTTGAACACTCTGACCTCTACAATTTTGAAGCTCTTCGGCTGAGGTGGTGTGAATAATTTGCTGGCAGAATCTTGTGGTGTTGGACGGCGTACGGTGGTGTGTTATGGTGGCCCCTAAATGGTTCCGCTCATTGTGCTTTCGTGCTGGTGCTGCGTCTGTCTTGCTGGTTTTTCACCTCGTTAAAAGCAGGTTTTGCAAATTATCGTGTGATGGATTCACTGTTGCGTGAGATGGCCAGTTAACAACAATTCGATGTCAGGAGCTTTAATTGCATTCGGCCCACTCTACCTGATGCTAAAAGCTGGTCCTTACGCCTACTCTGAGGAAGATGAACCGTGCGAAGCGCTATGGCATCCTTGGAAGTACGTGTATTCGCCGCTCGATTCTGGCCACCGGAAGGCATGGACGCTGGGTTAGACGAATGAAGCACTAGATGGAAATTTTGGAAGCAAAAACTATTTTAGAGGAGACGAGGCTGCTTGGACCTCTCAGGCAGACGCGTACAAACACGTGACAAAATCTGCACAGCTTAGGAGGACAGTTGCCATTCCTACTCAGGGAGCGTAGTCCCGTGGATCTAGAAGCGATGAAAAATGAACCTGCGGCGAGGTCTCATATCTTGATCGATGGAGAATGCTATGTGCATGGCTTGGCAAATAGGTAAGCAGTAGATATTGCTCGAAAGGAATGTATGAGCTTAGGAGAGATGTGCATTGTGTAGGTTCCAAAATGGTGGGTAATGGAGTTTCCGCTTTTGCTCCACTCGCCGACAGCTGCTTCCAGTCAGATTCACACCTTCTTCACATACATGTAAAGTTGATGCTCCTCCCCAGTCTCCTCTGGTTTGCACAACCCAGCCTCGGCCGCCTTCGGAACGAAGACAGATGTCTTTTGATGCACTATCTCGAACCCAGCTTCACGGAAGCACTCTGCATATTGATCTTCTGACATTGACGTAAGGATCACATCGTTTCCCAACCACTGCGCCGGCAGATGCTCGATATCCGCTGGAACGGTGGAGAAGACGAAAAAGCCACCAGGCTTGAGCCACCCGTGAATCTTCTGAATCATTTCTCGGATCTGGGCTTGCGGCATGGCCAGGAGGAAGGCGAAGTAAGAGGTAATGGCGTCGTACGTGGCGGGCTCGGCAGTGAAGTCGCGGAAATCGATCTTCTGAAAAGTGGCAAGCGGGACTTGTTTTCGCGCGACATCGAGCATGCTATCTGATATATCGATGCCGTGGACAGCGTGGCCTGCGGAGGTCAAGGCATCTGCGGTCGGCTTCCCTGTGCCAGAGCCAATGTCAAGGATCTTGCTCCCGAGCGGCAGTTGAGATATCAGCCAATTGAGTGATTCCGCTTGCTCAGGAATGTGGCCATAGGCATCTTCGTAGCGCTTGCCCATTGGATTGTACAGAGACTCTATGGAGTAGTCCTGCCATGATGTTTTCAGATCGTCAGTCGAAAGGATTTTAGTCGTCTGGCCATCTGGACGAAGTCCGGTTTCAGATGACATGGTCCCGTATTATAGTGGGTCTATTTAGATTCACGAATAATAGCTGGACAATGTACTGAGGTAACACCAGCCTTTCGAACTGTGAAAGCGCGCTGATATGCTTATCAGTGCAACCTCTGGTGTTGGCAGTGAGTGAAATTGCTGTCTTTCAATTTCTTTACCTCCAGGGATACCGCAGACGTTCCACAAGATCCAGGAGAACGGACCAAGAATCTCAATGATCGCAAAAAGCTGGTCCAGAGTAAGCTGGCGTGGTTACATCGGACGAGGTTGGGGTTTAAGAATTCACCTTCGTACTGTGTGCCAAGGAAACTCAAAAGGTGGCTAATCTCAAAGTGGAAGCTAGCTAAAGTGGGGAGGAGGGCAATGTTTGTCTTTGGGAGCAGTGAAAGCTTATATGAGTAATCCACCCCATATTGGTGCCACCGCAAGGCATATTGGGGAATGCATCCTCGAAGATCTGTTGAAGGTGCCAAGCACCTCTGAAGCTACAGTGTAGCTTGCGCCGACGCGCATCATGAAGCTACAGTTTAGCTTGCATCGATTTGCATCCTGATGTTACAGTATAGCTGGAACCGACCTACATCTGAAGCTTCAGTGTAGCTTGCGCCGACGCGCACCCTGAAGCTGTAGCTTGCACCGACGCGCACTCTGAAGCTACAACGTAGCTTACGCCGACGCGCACCCTGAAGCTACAGTTTAGCTTACATCGATTTGCACATCTTGAGCTACAGTGTAGCTGCCACCGACTCGCCCTAGGTGTACCAGACAACCCCTCTTACGAGACCTACCTATTTCCTTCAGTAGTTAGCCCAACATGGCTACTCGCGAACTACAACAGTGGTCTAAGCCGACCAGCAAAAATAACTACGGTACACGGAGGATATCTACGGAAATGGCTTTGAATAAGCTGAAGGCGTGGAGAGTCATTAACGAGGATGCTCCCGTTAAGCCTGACTTCTACAAAAGTGATGCGGCCCCAGATGCGGCCTGCAAGGAATGACTTCTAGAGACGTTCGAGGAAGAAGAGGTAACCGGATAGAAGGTTATTTCTAATCAGAAGAAGTTAAGAAGGAAGCTGGGGTGAACCTAGCTACACAGAATCTGGATGGCCTGCCCGCCGATCTTCCCGTTCAGCTTGATCAGACTGGGGCGTTGCCACACGGCAGTGCCTCTATGACTACGGGAACTATCTCGAATGGCAATACTACCAAAAGGCGTACTCGCAGAGCCGATGTACCAGCCGTAAGTGGGGAAAATGGATGTGGGGGAGCCCGGGAAACGAGCAGAGCGTTTAAGCTGAAGCGCATTTTACAGCAAGAAAAGCTGAAAGCGATACTGATTTCCTCCTCAGGAGTAGGATGTCTGACTTGGTCACTTAACCGCACTCTGTACTCAGAATTGCCCTACGCTTACACAGACAACAGTCAACACACCGAATAGTAGTTCTATTCACCCTGTTCATCAAGTAAAAGGCATTACCGACCATGCACAAGCTACCTGCTCTTGCTCCTTGCGTCAACCTGCTACAGTAGCTTTCCCTGACCCATTCCGAGGGTGCCGCTCATCAATTTTCTCCACCAGCTCCGTGAAACGAAACCTCAATCTCCGTTGATACCACCATGCGACGTATGCCACCAATCCCAAGAACCCAGACGCCGCACCGCCCATAGGAATCCAGTATCTCGAGGCCTGCTGGATGTCCTCCGCGCTGTTTGTGGAAACCTGCAGAGTTGCTTCGTCTCGTCCATGCAGCCAAGTATTCACATTGATTTGACACAGGCAATTGCGGTAGACCCCCATTATCTGCATCATAGTGCCTCCAATTGCAGAGAAGACCGCAGCAGCAAACCCAATTGCCATGAGGAGCCAGAAAATGATGAAACCGAGACGGGAGATTCCAGAACCTGATGAGAGGCCTCCATGGGAGAGTGCTCTGTTTTCATCCGAGGACGGTCGCTTATTAGATGACCTCCGGAACCATCTAGCCTCTGAAAGGTTGGAGAAGATCTCTCGAAAGCCGCTGTTGGGAGCCTGTTCGGTGCTAGCATTTGGCTCATTGTCTGCAGCTGGAGATGGGTCTCCCGCTTGCATGAGGAGGCTGGATTGCGCTTCATGCTCTGTGCTTGCTACACCCACGTGAATCATGGGCGCAATGCCACCTTCAGTCTTGCCGGGCAAAGGGTTGGCGGCAGCTGGAGACATGTGACTCAGTTGATAGTCAGCTATTGCATAAACATCCAGACCACGCCGCCTAGCTCTCCAGTTGTTATCCCTCCACGTAAGATTCCAGATCCATAGAAGTAGAAGCCAGGTTTGGGCGCATCCGTACATTAGAAACGTCAGCGATCTACAGGACAAGCCAATCTGTGGAGTATAAAACGATGTCAAAAAGCCGAAAAGACAAGGGATGAAGAAAAGGAGGAATGCGAAGACCGACACAGTAAGCCAATCAAGCCACCCCATGCTGATTTCTGCCTTCAGGTTTGGTAAGAAGTCATGACGATCGTGGCCCTGGAATTCTTCGCAAAGTCTCAGGAGCCAATCCCGTTTATTCCTGCCACGATTCCACATCCATGCAGGTTTATACTTTGCATCATACGTCAGGCCTACGACCCGATCTGTGACGTCGAGTAGAGGCTCGGTTAGAGTAGACCAGAAATGTCTACTATTCCAAACTCGTTGCAGCTTCCCTCGTGGAGGAGTAATTCCAGCAAGGGTGTTGGGATTGTTGCCCGCCAGAAGACAGCCACTGACAATGGCAATGTGAGGGATACTCGACCACCACATCCCAAAAGCCAAAGCGTGACTAGTGTCGTTGTCTCCAAGTAGCGATCTGATCTCCAGCACTGCATAAATGAAGCTTCCGATGTAGAAGATGACAGGCGCTCCTACCGTGGAACCAAAACTGTATTGACACGCAAGCATTGACTTCAGTCGTGTTTTGACATCGTGAATCATTTCTTGGGGCACTGTTGCAGTAAGACCGGTGGAATCGGCATTATCGCGACCTCCTGCAATAGCCTCGGAGGTCGTAGTCGAGGTCGCATCCCTACCCTCTTGTTGAAGGCCTGTTGTACTAAGTGGACGGGCAGAAAGCGGTGTTTGTAGTCTTGATTCTGCATGAGCTGTGAGGGCATTATGAGGAGTTGGTTCCAGAATTGAATGATGCGATGTCAATGGCGGTCTAGCCGGAGTAACGATGGAAGATGGGCTTTCTAAATGACGTGCTACGTCCATTGCAGGTGCCCAGGCGAAATCCAGATCAAGATTGCCGACGAGTACAGTAAGCAGGATCCTGGCCCTTGTGGGCAATTCGAGATGATCATTTTCGATCTTCTCCGACACGAAATCTAGAACTCGCTTGTCGATCCAGGCTTCGTAGAGTCCGCTCAGGAGCATAGGTCCAGCAAGTGCAAATACTGCACTTAACCAGAGGACGGTGTCAATGGCAACTATTATAGCTGCTATGAGAGCGCAAATGCACGCCACGAGAAGAGTGACTGGGTTTTGGAAAATGTCTGCCGGAAATACAAAGTCCGGTAGGCTAAGCTTTCTGCGACGGGGTACATTGAGGGTAAAGATGACCGCAGGAAGAATGAACCCGACAAAAGGCTGAAGCCATTGATTTAGCTTTTGGCTGCTGGATAATTGCCAGCCTGGGCATTGCTGGTTGCACCAAGTGTAGGAAACTTTGACAGATGGAGCTCCCGCAGGGTCGCCTTGCCAAGTTGCGCCGCATGGGTACTGGGACGTCGGGGGGTGAAAGCTAGAGCTGACAGCTATGCTCGAAGAGTTACCACTCTGAAGGAATGAGTTCAGAGCCTTGGTACAGCACAATGTGAAATTCTGGCCGCCGGCTGACATTTCGATGTTTGAGGAGAGCCAAGCCTTTGTAGAGGAAGAGGATGTCGCTATCTGGATCCTCAGTGGCCCATGCTAAATAGAATACGGCAAGAGAGTATGATGGTATAAGGTGTGTCTATTGTCAGCTTCAACACCTTTTTATCTCCGCATTCCACCTGTTAAAAGACGGCCAGGGCTCTCATGCAGGACCTGATCAGACTTCAGCGGTCCTACCGAGCTTTAAAGCTGAAAAGGTATCTTGTAAAAAGCAATTTGACAACAGCCTCCAGGGGCGTATTCAGCCTCAAGCTGTTTCTGACTGCACTAGAAACCTGCATTGCATAATGGAGGTTGCCCCTGGAACTGAGCCTCGGTCCGAAAGCTTTAAGAGATTTCATTGGTCGCGTGACTCTCGGCAATTCAGCCACAACGCCAGATTGCGGGCAGTGGACCCTTGATTCGGTGGATGGCTTTTGTGCTGCTCACATACCAAGTTCTGTGAAAGAGTGCATCACGATTAAGCAGACCGATGCGAGGTCCCGAAGCCGGAAGTTCCTGGCAAGAGGTTAGAACATTACAACGCTCACCTATTTTTCTCGAAGGACGGCCGACAATGTCCGAAGGGGAGCGCCGTATAAATGGCCCCCATCTCATGTGATGGTGATAGTCTTGGTACATGTGTCAGGTCTCGAGATCGACCTTCGAAGGCGTTCGTATCTCTCTGTACATTGTCATCGAAAGGTTTGAGGAAGAGCGCCCAAGGGGTGATTTAAGTTCTGCCAGTTCCGCCCAGTTGGTTTCTGGAGGTCCTTGGCAAGGGGGTAGCGCGTAAACCGGGGCTACAATAATTGGAAAACCCCATTTCTTCCCTGACCTCCACGTACTCCGACCAGGGATGCATTTCCGCCGTCTCCTTTGAGCCGCATGCACTGCCACTGCACCGCTATGGTTGCCTAGGTTCGACACATCGTTGGTGTCCGAGGCGTCTCTCATACCCGAGCGTGCCCGTAACATTGGATCGTGTAGGCGTGATTGCCATGTTCTGCTCGTAAACTTCTCGCTTGGACATGAAGGTTTTTGCGAGGACCTAGCGCGTCAGAACACCGTCGCACATCTGTCCCAGCTCGAGCTAGGGTTACGGCGTTGTCGCATATGGGTTTCAATCATCGTCGTAGTCGGCCTGCTTGGCTAGCAGCGCTCATCGGCCTTGTTTCGACCTGTCTGTCCATCACTTTTCTGTCGATCTGATCGGCTAGCCAATCCGATTGCCTGCGCTTCTTTTCCCCGCCTCGCTCACCTCCTTTGTAGATAGTTTAGATGGTAAGCTCTGGTACCGCTTTGGATGCAGAGCTGCTGCTTTGGCTCCCGCAGGACCTCGGCCGTTGGGCAGTCTTTTTGGCAGCTTTTCACCACGCGGAGCGCGCTCCAAGGGTGACCAGCAGCCTGACGACCGAGTCGTCCACAATCAAGAAGCTTTAAACATCCTTGGTGTGGATACAAGGATTCTCGCCACCTGTGTCCCGCGCAAGGAAGACTCGTAAATGCGGCACGCTTGTGCCTAGAAGCCACCATCAACAAAGATGAAGCGTTGCCCACGGTACCGTCGCTTGATTGCAAATTCGACCAGATCATTGAAGTCTTTGCTGATCTGCTTGACACCCGTGTCGTTGCTTGTTTCTCCTCTCTCTCTCTCCTGCATTTTGTTAGTGCCGATCTCTGCGATCTTCAACAAAAGACAGGTCATCTACTTGAGGAGACAGTTGGTGAGAGAGAATTTTGAGCGGGATGAATGATACACCTTATTAATTCAGCAGTCTAACTGGATGGAGTTGGGTCCACTGAAAGAGTCGTCGACAAAATGCCAACAATTTAGGGCAGAGCTCGCCGTAAGTGATGCCCACGTCAAGCCAATGAGACCTGCGCACCTATGACTTGGGAGAATGCATGTCTACACATGCCCCCCCCTACGCCTACGTCAACGGCCGGCAGCCATTCTTCGAGTACACAGCAATGGCGTTCAAGTCACAAGCTCGTGTCAAATGCTATCTTGATCCTTCCTTCATCCTGTGTTATTGTTGTCTTTCACGCGCAAGACCGCCGAGGCACATCTTGTAAGCCTCACATAGTGCCTATGTCCTCCTTCTGAATACTAAATCCAAGTCAGCCAGACCCATCGTAAAATGATCTCTGGACTTCTGCAACAATTTAGAGCCATCCTCTCCAGGAGCAAGCGTGACATCGAACTGCATAATGAGTTGGGCAGTGAGAAGGCGGATCTCCATGTAGGCGAGATTCTTGCCAATACAACCGAACGGTCCAATCGAGAACGGGGCAAAGGCGTCGGGGCGCTTGATCATGTCAGGTTTGGAGGACCAGCGCTCAGGGATAAATTCGTCACATTGGGTGAAACACGACTCATCTCGTTGTGCGGTCAGTCAGGCAATTCATTTTGAGCGGGACGAGGGTACTTACCACGACCTAGGACATATGGCGGTATCTGGATAACGGTATTACCCGGAATGTAAGTATCTCCGATAGTTATACCTTCTTTTGGTGTCTTTCTAAACACGCCAGATGGGACAGGTGGGTTCAGCCTTAATGCCTCGTTGATGCAGCCATTGAGTAAGGGGGCGTCCTGGATCTTTTGATGGTCGATGTGACCGACATTAGCCCCCAAGCGACTCAACTCATCTCGCAAGTTTTGCATGATGCCCTTGTTTGATGCAAGATAGTAGAACAAATGGACTAGGGTGGCAGCAGTAGTGTCGCTCCCAGCTACGATTATGAGTCTCGAATCGCCTTGGAGCATGGGTAGTGTAGTTTTTTGCATAGGCTTGTCCAATTTGTTGAAGTGATCAATCAAGGTGTAGATGATATCCGGATTATCTGTTTTGCCCTGCATTTGCATCCGATTTTCGAGCGATTCCGAACAGAACTTGATGAAGCGGTGATACTCAGCGGCCGCTCCGGGAAGGGCAATGAGAACTCTGAAAAGCCATGGTGGAAACGCGAAACCCATCGGGCCCATGCCGGCATTCAGCAGTTTGATGGCCCAATGTGTCTTGCCTGATTCGAGCATATCGAAGGGTTTGCCAAATCCAAGATCACCCATGACATCAAAGCTGTATAAATTGAACCATTTTGAAGCATCAATAGGTTTACCTTCACATCTGTCAGCTTATCATTATCACCTCTTTCAATTGCAGAGACGCTCATACCAGCAAGCCCGTCCATCTGCTGGATGAACATATCGTTGTACTTCTGGACACGGCTTTCATATCCTCTCAGAGCTTTATCACTGAACGCAGGACTCCAGATCCGTCGCCGACGATCATGCATCGCTCTGTCCCTGGTTGTGTGTATCGAGATCAACGGAGTGTCTTGCGAATACCACTGCGCCTTGGTACACTTCGAATTTTGGCCCTGGACGATTTGCACGCTATCCGGGTCGGACACGGAGAGATCGTTAGGCCCAATCCGGACGAATTTGCCGTATTTCTGGTGCATCGCATACAATTTGTGGTGCCCGTCCATCTTGGTAAGACGAAAGACAAAGTCGAATTTAGAGAGACGAGCGCCATATGATCCGGGAAACCTGTTCAATGGGTTGAAGAAGAGTCGATATACAACCAGGCTGAGATAGAGACCTATAAAGTAGAAGGTTGCGAATAGTGCGGTCTGGGCCGCGGCAGCGCCAGTAGATAGACCCTGGAAATTCGATTTGGCCATAAAGATGCCGGCGAAGGCAAGGATGAAAGCCTGGACATAGCGGAAAGGATAAAGATGTCGTTCACCAATTTTGAAAAACATCAAGTGGGAGAGAATGCCCGCTAAGAAGGCAAACAGAGGTTCCATAATGGCCGATCACAAGGCAAGCGAGCAGTGTAGTAGAGGTGCAAGCAACAGGGGTGGTCAATGTCACGAAAAAGTGCACTTACTGAGCGCAACGGGGGTTACTATATAGACAGCGCACTGTACATTTTGTTTGCGGAGTGGGTAATAGCTCTCCGAGTTCGAGCAGATATCATGGTCAATGGGGTCGAAGCTGTGGCGTTCCAGTGATTGGCTGGCGAGAAGCTGACTCGACACTGTCGACAGCCAAGAAGCGGGCCAATAGGCCATCTCGTGCAGTGGCCCAATCCGACACCTGCGCCAACACCCTACCGTGATGTGCGCCAAGACCTGACCTGCGCATTAACGACCCCTATAAGGGCCCTTCAGGCGTTGCTGGCACCCCAGACTCCCCAACCAAGCCCAGTCCACCCCCGTGGCACCCGGTACTGTTACTTGCCCTCCGTCAAACCAATGGTACTGTCAACGTCTATCGTACTGAGTGTGACGAGATTCCACATCACCCCCATGGCGCCGCCACGACGACAACAACAACGACAGGCTTCGGGGGATATCTAGGAGGCTCAGGGCCAGAAACAGGCGTAGGCGCAGGCGCTGACGCAGCCAATGATACGCGCAAGAGTGACAGGGTCCTGGAAGCCCTAAACGGCGTAATTGAGATGTAATTGCAGCGCAAACGGCGTCTGAAAATAGCTAGAATAGCGCAGTCGGTCACGTCCGTAACAGTCATTCAACTGCAAGTGTTCAATCCCGAATAGCTATCCTGCATCTCATTGTCCATGAATTGCTAGCATTTCTGGCAGTCCTAGCCCCGCACAGGATCGGAGACTGCATTGGCCGTGGCACAAGCCGCCAGATTGGCCCACCTGCCATCTCGCGTCCCTGGGGTCGCGTTCCTGACCCCGCAAATTCTCGCCACTCCCAGCTCTTCCTCGGGTAAATCCTCGCCCCTGGACTTGGTCTCTTACCTCAAGGAACGATTCCATCGCAAGCGTCTTGGTTCTATCAGGTCATCGTGATGACCCTGATACCGGCTGATTGAAGTAGGTGCAGACCTCGTTGAGACACCGTCATTGTTCTTCGTGACATCTCTCGCGCCCTGTTTCTTCGGAAATGGCTACAATTTCCAGTGGGTCCGTGCCGGTTTCCTCCCGACGTTTAAAGAAGAGGGAGATAGATCGGCGATGCCAGCAGCAAGCTCGACAGAAGACCAAATCCCGCATCGCATACCTGGAAGGTCTGGTCGAAGACCTGAAAAACCAAGACGCTAGTGGACGTCTTGAGAATGTAATGAAACAGCTCTCGGACACAACAAAAGAGAAAGAGCTCCTCTCTTCCAAGCTTGATGACATCCAGAAAATCTTGGGGAGCCTCGGACCTCGACAACAAGATAGTAGAACTCCACGACTGACAGAGCAGCCGACTACCGACGACGAGCCACAGGCTAATCCTGCAGTGGTCAGTCCTTCTGAGGTTATGTCTGCCAGCGAGCCTCAAACGAATGGATCAGCTCACACCTTGGCTGATAAGCGGGAGAACATCGGCCAAAGTGTCGAAAACGAGTGGCCAATTTCGATACCGCCTGCACTCCCTAGGCCACTTCTGTCAGACAGCGTTTTGATCAACCTCCCGCACGCTAGTGATCAAATCATCCCGCTTTCCCATCAAGCCGGTGCGCCAACTATGCCACAGACGAGTCTGACGTGCGAATGTAGCTTTGCAAAGCGACTGGCTGACCCCTCCAAGGCAGCAACGAATCTCTGGCGCTACGCAAACGTAGTTCTTGAGGAGCGGTTCAAGTGGTCGGGAGAGATTCCTTCCGATGAAGACGTGCTTAGCGAGGACACCCCAATTCGGGCCATAATCGAAGGATGGGACTCGGTGGATAAGTGCAACAGCATGTCTCTCTCGTGGAACGTTTTGCGACGCATTGACGAAACGCTATTCTCGATATGTGGCCCAGTGGAACGCCTAGCAATCTTGCTGACCATGCATATTCTCCTCCAATTTCACTGTGAACCAACGGGGGAGCGCTTCAATAAATTGCCTCCTTGGTACTGGGCTAGGTAATGCCTAACAAGTTGCATTGATCGGGATATCTGCTGATCGTTCTAGACCCAGTCAAAGCATCGCGCCATCTTATGCCTCAAACTACTTTACATGGTAGGTTGGACATGTGTTCTCAAACCCAAGCATAGAGATGAGTACTGAGGGGCTAGGCCGGGCCTTCGCGAGCGCTTCGCGTTCTCCCAACACCGGTACTGCTCCAACATCTTCTGGAAGCTATTCTCCCCTAACCTACGAATTTTATGGCCGTACGAATTCCGTGATTGCTACATGCGCGACACCGAGATGGGGCTGTATAAAGTCTCGCCGACGTTCCGGAAACGTATCAGCGATCTCAAATCATGGACGATGGGTCCAGACCTGTTCAAACAGTTCCCAGAACTGTACGCCGATATTCCTGTGTCTAGCACGGTTCCAAGATCAATATGGGATGGCTCCCAATCACATTCGAAGAAGCCAGACGAGGAGATGATCACACCAGCAGCCTCGACTTCTGATTCCTATTCAAAAATTGGCACTTTCGACCCTATGACGATGGAGACCACGTTTCTGTTGAGAGAGTAATAGGAATATCGGCTACCAGAGGTCCAGCTAGCCCTTTACGAATCAGAAGGGCCACAGAGTCCAGACATGTCTGGGGTGGACATGTTTCAAAAAGATAAGGCTCGGAACTGTAACAAACATGTGGGCAAAACCAAGACGCGACGTTGGACCGCTACGTGCTGTGAGATGCGACCGCTTTGCTCTCCTCCTCCTACTACAGCATCCGAAGATGGCTACATCCAAAAGCCCCAAATGCTACAGCTAGCTAGCTAGCTTCCCCGTCCTCCTCAACGACAAGATTTGAAGCCCTCAACTTCTTCGCCATCACCATCCTACGATTTATCTCCCCCAGCAGCTTTATCTGCCAGTCATAGTCCCGAACTGGATACACGCCTTCTGGCTGGGAGGGTCGAAGCCAGACTGGGAAGTTCGTATTGCAGCGCCCGTCGAGGACTTTGAGCTCCTCGTCGCTCCAACCTCGAGAAGAGCGCAGGAGGTCGCGTAGTGCTTTCTGGATTTCTGCATTGAGGTCGGCGATACAGTCGGGGCATTCAGAGCGCTTGACTATTCGGTCGGCGACTGGATGCTGTTGCAGGTGAGTTTTGTTTGTGCACTCGGCGACTTACAAGGAGAGTGATCGCCAGCGTCTCTAGGCGCGTTCTCCATGTTGACGGAAAGGTGAACACTGTCGTCTTTACCTAGTGAGACCTCCTGCTCCTCGCTTGCCTGATGGTCCTTCTGAGACATTAGATCTTGCTTGCCAAGCCTGTTCTGGTTGATTCGCAGGTGGAGGTAGTGTTTGAAAATGATGATCTGACCAACACAGCCCCATAGAAAGGAAGAACTGCTGTCTGATATCTGTCTATCCATCAGCGAAACACCCGCAAGATATATGACGAGATAAGTTGGGGTCAAACTCTCTTACCGCAATACAGGCACGGCTTGCCAGCCGCACGATACACAGTTGGTTGCCTGAGTTTTGAAAGTAGTAAAATGCCTGAGAGTGTAAGGTATTGAAGGGGGCCTTTGAACGTTATTCCAGATGATTTCGTAATAAGGAAGTCGATGAGCATGGTAATCGCGAATGCGAAGGGCCCACAACAGCAATAAATCCTATGTATAGGCGTAGCTTCAGAACGTAGGAGTAGAAAAGAATAAGGGACAAACGAATCTCGAGCTGCTTCTCGTGAACAAGGCCTCTGGGGCCCTGGGTAAGGAGACTGCCATGAGCAGAGTAGTTCACGTGAGAAATCCATTTTGAAATGAGATTGAGAGTGCTAGGAGCTGACAAAGAGCGTGTATAGATGGGCGCAGGGGCCAGCACCGTGACATATCCCGTTGCCGACGGAAAGCTCCTGAACGTTGCTGCCTTCGTGTATGTGTTGGTTGCGCTTCCTTTTTCCGTGTCTCAGCAGCCCCATTTCAATATCCCTGCCATGTCTCCTCGACGGAGTTCAGAAGCAGCCACTCAATTTGGGACTCAGGCATGATCCTGCTCCATGGCCGCACAAGCGCCTCGACGTCCCTGCGGATCCCCCAGCAGTCATTTCCAACTATGCTGCCTGGTCCATGCCCGTTGTCAAGCCTAGCAGGTTGCTTTCGCTATGCAATGGTCTGAATTGCTGGGCCATCTTTGACCTCAGCGACCCACTCGCTCTCTACGTATACAAAAGGAGGAGGTAGAGTGGCGGAGACGCTGGATTTGGGATCTGGATGTGGACGGGATGGTGAAGGATGTAGTGAAGTAGTTAGTGAAGAGCTTGGAGGAGAGGGAAATGGAAGTGAGGTTGGCTAAGGCGTAGGGCTGGAGACGGGGGTGGGACGCCACAACAGTTATCATGGGCTTGGGTTTTGTTCCGGGCCTTAATGATTCCATGACACTTGCCTTAACATTAAGCGCTCGCAAGAAGTCAGCAGCGGGATATTACAGAAATATCTCTGCTAGTCAACCTCCGTTGCGGCTCGGCCCTGGACTCGTGGTCAAGGTCAACTATGACACATCGTCACTCAGCTAGCCGAACAGAGCATCAGCATTGGAATGCAGAATCAGGTCGCCTTTGGAACACAATGGAATTGCGGGTCGTCTGAAAATCCCGGTGGGCATGATTTCTGTTCTCATGCAAATTACTGGGATGCAAGAGACTAATCGAGCAATTTTATCGCCGCTTCAATAATAGCCCTAACGTCGAAAGCTCTGGCCCTGGTGATAGCGTCATCGCAGCCAGGGCTCCTTACAATGCTACCATTTCCGTGATCTGTCATCGTAAACCAACCCCTGCTACGGCCACCCGCGTCTCCAATACATAAAACACTCTTACCTCTTCTCTCTACTGCGTCTCTCATCTAAAGCCTCAGGTACCAAAAACTACGAAACTACACTACCTCGTCACAACTTCCAATACCGCAACAATAGCATCCTTCATCCGCCGCCTCTTGGGCTCCTTCTCCCAAACATCACCCGCCACCATGTCCTCCGCAAAGGCCAAGGCCCAAAAGATCATCGACGACAATAATGTCGTCGTCTTCTCAAAGTCCTATTGTCCCTACTGCAAGGCCTCCAAGGCGCTGCTCAACGAAAAGGGCGCAAAGTACTTTTTGATGGAGCTGGATCAAGTTGGTACGTTGACACTTCCCCTCATAATGGACTCTCTGTTTGCAGTTCTGGGCTTATGTCCCGCTTTGCTCGACCACATGCTAATTCTCTACTTCCACAGAGGATGGCGCCGCTCTCCAAGACGCACTCGAAGGCATTACCGGCCAGCGCTCGGTGCCGAATATCTTCATCAACCACAAGCACATTGGTGGCAACTCGGATCTGCAGGCTAAGCGGGAAGAGCTTGATGGGCTTTTGCAAGAAGCTGGTGCTGTCTAGATGATGTCGAAATCCAAGTTATCATAGCCTCGAGAATGGATGGCAGACTTTGAGCCCGGACAGCGAAAGCTAGCCCTGACGCAGAAAAGGGCAAGACAATTGTGGAAGGTTAGATAGACGCCTGGAAGCTATAAATTCGCATTATTGCATCGTTGCTTACAGTTCCCTGCGTGGCCCGTCGATGACATGCAGTGTTGTACATATGCGTGATGGTACTTTTCGGACCTTTTCTCCTTTCTGTCGACTCCGCCCTACACAACTTGCGTAGCAACAGTCCCCACTGGCCTCTCTACAAACTCCACCACGCCATCCACCACGCTTTGCCTCGCGCCCTCACTGCTCACGGTCTTCCCACCGAGATACCCTAGCCAGATCAACCTTGACAACCTCTCGTCTTCCACCCCACCCAGTTTTACACTGGCACCCTTCTTGTCCTCTATCCACGCTGCCATCCTCCCTTTCGCATCTCGCGTCAACAGTAATGTATCCCCCTTGGGCACGTTCTTCCTCGCCCCACCGCCCCAGATAGCCTTGAACTGCGCCACCGCCGCCCCAAACGCATCATCAGAGAACCTTTCTGCTTTCCCACCGCCAAGGCCCTCTAGATGCTTCGTCCTCGCCGTAATCCCCCTCATAAACCCGTCTCTGAGATGCTGCAGGTCCGTATTCCTCGTCGGCACGATCTTGATCGCTGTCCTCAGATTTCCATCCTTCAAAATCTGGTTCCAGGTCTCCTCGCCCTTCTCCGGATCTAGTAGGATATCCTTCAATTGTGACCGTTCACCAGGAACGAGCGTTGTTGCAACTGGGTCTAGGACACGCGTCAGGCGTTCCTGGAGGGTGGCAATGTCGGGGACCGCGATGTAGAGGCCGACGACGTAGACTTGTATGGAGAGGAAGGAGACAGTGCGGATACCGAGGCCGATGAGTTGGTATTCTTGCTCGTCGGATGCAGGGGAGTCGGACATGGAGGAAAGATGGATGGTCTTTGGGAAGGTGGGGATGGTAGATGTGCCTGTGGGTATTTGTTGGACGTCGTTGTCTATGTGGGTGTCTGGCGAGACGCCAGCTGTTGAAGGCAGGGCGTCGAATTTAGTAATATTCGAGGAGGATGACTGTTGTTGACGTTCTTGCTTGGTGGGTTCAGGAATCTGCCTCGAGTAATGTGATACGACGCCAAACATGCATGCTGCGCAGAAGATGATACCGGCCAACGAGACCTTCATCCGCCGAATGGCTTTGGCACGCTCGGCTGCAGACAGCTGTACAGAAGCTGGAGAGGGTTGGTAGCGGCGTTTAAGTAGTTCGGAGGAGCCATACGAGCTGGAGAATGGCCCTTGTCTGGGGCGGGATGTGGAGAGGAAGCGTGCGTATGGCTGTCGCAGAAGCCGGGACTGGTGGGAGATGGATGGGCAAGAGCATGCATACCGCGATAAGAGCGATTTTAACGGCGAGGCTTTCATGTTGGCAAAGCTCTCCTTGGGGACTAAAGTTATGACGAGCAGGTTCAATTGTTTCGTGGTGGGAGAACCCCAATTCAGTTCATTGCCATAATAAGCTTAGCTTCTCTTATAAGCTCCTTATCCAATGCTCATGCTCGTCTATAACTCTGCCTATCAAATTAATTGCTGTGAAGCATTTGTTGGTATGAAAAGCACAAAAATGTACTGAAGAACACCGTATCATCATTTCGCCGTTGTTTTGCACAAGGTGCTGAAATGTAAACTCCTGACTCGCAGCCTGGCCAAGGTCATGTCGTGAATCTCATACTGTAAGAAGCGAGTATTCTGTGCATACACCTGGCTCCTCCTCCAAGTCCTTCCCATAGCCAACAAAGAATCCAGGTGGTTATCAAGCTGTCCACAACGAGTTGGTACTCTCTGTTCAAATCCTGCACCATCTTTCAACTTCCTTTTCTCCCTTTCTTTCACTCATCACGACAGAATAAGCCCGGATGCCCAAGAAGCTCCCATACAAGCGGAGCGAACTTCATCACGACGTATAGTAGCAGATAGCACACTCCTGTGTTCGTTTCAAGAGCCCCTGAAGTAAGATGACAGAGGTGCCTCCCGAACGGCAGTCCGAACTGGCTGATGCTTGTAACTTGACATCGGTGAGAGAAGAACTAGGAGGATACCAAACCAAAGTTCCTTATCCACGCTTGCCACTCCTCCGAACCCCAATAGGAGAGCGAAAGTGAATTCAGCTACGGCTACGACGACCTTAATACCGTCGAGCACGTGGGCCTAGCACTCTGCGACCCCTATTCTCAGAACGCGACAGAACAAGAAAACACCAAGGCAGAAGACAAGAGCCCGCTCACGAGGAAGAGAGCCGACCCCGAAATCTCTCCTGATCCCTACGCCCACACCTGAGCAAATGGTTCATTACCGCAGCTGGTCCCACCCCGCACTGGAACTTCAGCTCAGACGATAGCATCAAAGGTTTCAAGACCATCTCGAGGATGGGCGTGGCCAAGGACACGGCCCACCGGACACAAGAAGATTAAAGTGCTATGGATTTGGACATCGATATCGAGTATGACAACCCAGGCAATGCTATCGGGGACATGTACTCATGGTGTCGACGCGTGGCCGAAGATAGGGACGAACAGGGATACGACGGATACTACAAGGCGCAGCAGCCCCGAAAAAGGCAGGCGAGGGAGCAACATAGGATCATGAAGGTGTTGCCGCTGGCGAAGGGCGATGAGCCGGAAGAGACGGATTCAGAGACAAGCTGGACAGGGGTGTTCGGACGGTGACAATGACATGGACGAAGTAAAGAGGAAGAAGATGGATGCTGGTCGTTGGCACTGATCACAGTCTTGTCAAGAGAGTTTGACGGGCGGAGACTATTAGGAAGCGACAAGCGATCGATATTCTGATACCCATTCACGAGAACGTGCTCCTTTGACTGGAGTAGACTAGGTGGAGTGTAGCAAACTAGTCACATTGTTCTAGTCTAGGCACATAGAGGTGACCAGACGGGATAACTTTCAAAAAGCACAAAATAGGCAAAGACTTTAAATGCTAGGTATCACACTCACAACGCAGTCCCAGATGCCCACGGGCGATTGAGACGCGATTTCGAAGGCATCAGCCAACAATGGGGCTTCCACCTACCCAGAAAAGTCATGAGGTCGTATCTAAGACAACACCGAAGACTGTATGAAACGCCGCAGTTTGTGCAGGGAGAGCCGCTCATGTGCTCCAAGGTGATTTTACCAACCCAACGCTCAATCCCCGCTGAAAATACGATCAAACGACAGAACTAGAGGCATAGAAAATGGGTATTCGTAGCAGTAGTCCCCTCACATGATAACACAACAACCGCAGCCCTCCTCCTTCTGCTCAGGCTCCTCCGGCGGCTGTTGCTGCTGAAGCCGGTCTGGTTGGAATGTTCCGCCCGTCGGACTCTGCACCTTCGGACTCGTGATAGAGCCTACCGGAGGCGTATTCAACACCTTCGGCATCGTGCTGTAGCCTGCCGTGGTGCTCCCACTTGTATCCGGCCTGCTTGTACTCGTGCTCCGTACACTCAGCATCGGCTTCAGAGGCCACGCATTTGGTTGGTCTTCCATTTCCGATATCGCTGCTGAAGGCGTGGGTTGCTTGAGCCCGTCATCAGTGTGAACCTCAAGTGGGGAGAATTCCCGGTCATATGTTTTGGGTATTGCACCTGCTTCTGACCATTGGGCCTGTTGTTGTCTCTTAGCGTGTGTCGGGATGATCTGCTCGTCTGGAGGAAGTCGTGGGTCCGGCTTATACATCGTTGCGAGCCATGGTGGATCACCCTCCGGGCGATTGATAGCCGTCCTAGGCCTCTCCGTCTCCCCAGATCGAGTACCAGGCCTGGCGGCTGGTGAGGAGTTTGAAGTCGTTGCGGTACTTGTCTTTGTCGTGTTCGACGCCTTGCGCGCCGTGGGTGTGGTCTTCCGTGCCGTGCTTGTTACGGGTGTCCCTGTAGGACTCTTCGCGGGCTTCGCCTTCGTCGGCGATCCTTGTACGCTTGATTTCCCTGCTGCAGCATTTGCAGGTGCCGGTGTTGGAGTGCCATTTACAGGCTCTCCATCATCTAGCAATCCCTGACTTCCCACGCTGTTACCGCGCACTCTGATTCTAGGGGCAATCATCTCTTGATTTTCACTCGCTGCTCCACTAGCAGCTCGGCTCCTCGGTAAAGGCGTATCCCTTTCTATATGCTCCTGCGGTATAGGCAGAGGACTGGAGGCCAAGACGGGTATCCTTGATCCACTCTTTCTTAGCACTGGATGGATGTAGACTGGACTCGACTGAGTTGCCTCATCAGCTGCTATTTCTGCCGGAGTTCGCAAGTCCCAGTTCCGCCGTTCCTGTAGATTATCCTCCTCTTCGACAGGTGAAGAGATGCGCTGGCGCTTCTCCTCACGTCCATAAGATCTTTGGGAGCTGGGCTCTGGCTTGTTTACTTCCTCAGCGGACCTTTCAACGCTAGTGCCTCTTCTGTCATTCTTGCTTACCACACGTCGTGCAGTGGGTAGAGTGATGCCTGCAGCTTGTAGCTCCTCGCTTTCTATTCTCGCCAATTTGTCTCGATGTATCCAGCCTTCGGGGTCATCCTCATCGCGGTACATATTTTCGGGTATGTCATGGTCGATGGTGTTCACGTTGGTTTTGCTGCCGCCGGGAGTCCGTCCGTACAAATCTAAAAGGCTATCTGACTCGCTCCCAGTCTTGCTAACGGTGCTTTCTTTCCGGCTCAAGTCCCCAACACGAGAAGGTAGAAGGTAACCAGGATCCGAAGCGTCGCGAGATCCTTTGCGGTTTGCTGAGACGCCTGTGAGGGGTGTTCGTGGACCTATGCCATTCGACGTGGAACGAGACGGATTCGATGCATCAGATTTTAAGGAGTTCAAGTTCTGCTTCTCAAGTCAGCTCCTCTGATTATGAAAGTGCTTGTTTGAAGGCGTAGGTGATGATTTGTGGCGAGGGCGAGGTGGCGGCCGTGAAGTGCACGCTGGACAGGGGAGAAAAAAAAAAAAAACCACATCGGCCATACCTCCTGATTCACATCGACGGGAGTATCCTGCGCTACTCTGGTGCCGGTCAGCCCATTCACAGGACCATTTGGCTGTGTACGTGCACCGGCCATTGCTCTAAATATCTCTAAGCACCTTCACCGGCTTGACTGAGGAGCGTCGATATGATCACACGTCCCGAAGTTCGGAACCTGAAGCTGTAGTATGTCCGCCCAAGACATTAGAGCTTTGCGTCGCTGTGGGCTTTTTGCGCGGAGGCCGGGTTTGGCTAAGGCCAGAACACCAGAGATGGAAGATATCGCAGGGTTTCGAGTGCCGGCGGCTAACCAAAATACCGAATCCAGAGGATTGGGGCTTGAATAGCCAGTAGAAGGAGGGGATCGTTGGGTCGTAGTTTCAATCGATGGGGGGGCGGGCAGGGGAAGCCAGCATTCGCGTTCACGCGCCGTCGTGGAAGACGAAGTTGAGGCACCGGCAGGTCAACGAGTACCACCTGAATTGCGCCGAAATGGTGTTGAGCTTGTGTCAGCGAAACCGAGTCGTGATTTGCCGCGAGTCAGTGTCTACCAGTAAGGAGCGAGAAGCGAAGTACGGAAGGAGCATTGGCTCGGAGACCTGCGAATCCAGGAACCACACTAAATGCTTGGCGTTCGATCCGACCCTTTTCCCACTCATCCACGCCTAGAACGGAAAATGTCTGGCAAGGAAAGTAGGCTCCTTGCAGACACCTTTCACAAAGATGAGGATGTTCCCAGAAATGAAGAAAGGTTTATAGGGATATTACAATTTTGGTGTAAGCACCAGTGGAGACTTATTGCAGCTACTGTGGTACTGCTTGAGGAAAAAGCTCACGAGACTTGAGCCCTTCTACCCGCTTTCCTCCCACGTCTCACCGTTCTTAACCTGCTAGGGCTTGCTTCGAGGAGTATACTGTTGTTTCATAGACAAGTGTTGAACAAGATCCCACCGCTCCCGCCAGATGCCTCTCCGTGACTTCCATCTACCGCTCATCCATCACATCTGTAAACCGTGACCCACCCCCCCCCCGCATAACGATCGACATGCAGATATATGCCTGTGCAAAGGAGTGGATGTGTACAAGAACCACATTTGAAAAAATGCAAGACCAGACCTGGCTTGCCATGCCGCGTTTGGACAGAGATTGAAAGTCCGAAATCTGTTATGCGAAGGGATTGGAAAATTGCAAAATTACAACTCAATAGAGCCAAGCTCCATACGATCCCGAAGAGAATTCGTTTCCAAACGAAGAGAAAGAGGGAGTGAGAAAATGCTATGCGATGGTAGACAACGTAGCAGGCAGGTTGGCTAGCTGACTGATCCTCGCCTGAAGCCCAATGGGGGCGAACGTAATGCCTCTCTGTGACGAGAGTATGGATAGTACTCCCGATTCCGTTCCCGGTCATTCTCCTCAACCGAGGGACGCCGGGCATGTCGGCTGTACTTGATGTCTTTTTCATTGACGCGTGGCGACATTTTGACATTTGGATATGGGACAGTGTAAGATTCGTTTCGATCCATCTGACGACTCCCAGATGGTGATTCCCGTGGCGATGAACTTCGAGGCTGCGTAGACCGGGCGGAATCCTGACGGTAGGAAGTTGAGCGCGGCTCCACCTCAATGGGTGAATGCGGATAGGGTGCTCCTCGGGAAGATCGGGGACGAGAGTCTGTTAAGACGGTTGGCCTCTGCGGGCGATCACGTCGATCGCCTCCCCGAGAAGGACTCATCGTCCGACGATGACGGTCTTCCGGATCAACAAGAATGGTTGAAACGTCGTCCTCATCCTCAACGATCTGATATCTGGTAGATTCGGTAGGTCCGTATCTCGGCGGACTGGTACCACTCAAGTCAGGCGTCTGCCCACCGGAGCTACCATACCCAGAGTCATGTGTTTCCGCGTGTTTCAGATTCGAACCTCGAGCAGGGGCGGCATCGCCTTTGCGGGATTTCGGCGAGGGCGTCGTCTGCGCTCGCGATAATGAAGGCGCTTCTTTGGGCGAGCTTCGCGAGGCAGTAGCGCCGGTGCTGGAGCGTTGTTTAGATCGTGACGCATCCTTGTTGTGGTGCGCTTTCATGGCAGCTACATCAGTTGGCGAGGAGTTGTGGGAATGCATGGGAGTTGGACGTGTCTTCTGAGCATCAAAGGATGTTCTCCTGCCCTTTGATGACTGAGGTCGCTTGTCACTGTCACTACCACTCTTTCGTTCTGGTTGTCGGTCCCCTGTTAATTCCCAATACGTTCGAGAAGAACTCGGTCGACCGGGTACACCAGGTCTTTGTGAACGGTCAATGTATTCTTTGGCACTCCCGTGGATCCCACGCCATTTGTCCTCATCTTCGTCTTCCTCACCAACGGTTGAAGTGCTTCTTCTGGGAGGTTCCGGCTTCGATCTTGGTCGCGGAGTGGAGTCGTACGGGGAGTTCGATGGTCGAGACGGTGGTGATCTGCTGGTCGTAACAAAGGTCGCAGTGTCGGAATCGCTGCTGGAGTAGTCATCTTCCGCATACGCTCGCCTGCTGTTTTGCTTGTCCATCCGAGCGCTCCGGTGGTCCCGATCTCTGGACTTTGCGCTTGAAGCATGGATTTCCTTCTCTCTTGCCTTCTCCTTGACTGTGTCTCTCGCTTTCTGCGCCTTGACCTTGAATTTGAGCGCACTGTTGAAGGACAACCCACTGGCCGTCTTCTCAGACCATTTAGTACTCTTTTTCTCCTTCTCAAATGGTCCAAAATCCGGTCTTCTCTCTCGCTCGTAACCATCGTACTTTCGAGAAGTGGTTCGCGCTTCCTCCTCCCGGTAGCGATAGCCTTCCTCGAAATACGAAGGATTGGGGACACGCTCTTCATATATTCTTCCCTCCCGATATTCGCGGTTCGATGTCGATGGTGGCGGCGGACGCATAGGGTACGCAGCTGTTCTGGGTGGAGGATCTCTGGCCATCGCCTCCTTCTTCAGTTGTGCCAACTTCACCCGGTTATCGTATCTCGCCCTCGTGGTCGGATCGCTGAGTAGCTCGTAGGCCTGTTGTACCTTCTGGAAGGCATCCTTGCCTCTTGCCTGCTCTTCTTCGCCCTTTAATCTGTCCGGGTGGTATTTCAGCACTAGCTTGCGATGAGCACTACGGATAGCCGAGATGTCCGCATCTTTCGCCACTCCAAGAGCGAGGTAAGGGTCTTCAACAGGTTCGTCCGACGACATGTTGTGAGAGCGGAAGTAGGTTGACGATGGATAG
>Ga0335072_10001478_pt1 | contig 38244 bp, 41 predicted proteins | sample Lox_Sample_21_FD_206725 | JGI IMG/M metagenome (GOLD analysis project Ga0335072, IMG submission 206725) | Soil microbial communities from Loxahatchee National Wildlife Refuge, Florida, United States - Lox_Sample_2.1 | ecosystem: Environmental > Terrestrial > Soil > Wetlands | place: USA... | reverse complement strand
TATGGTTTACAAAACCAGACTTTCCTGTCATGCAGGATTTCCCGCATGCCTCGCACCAGCGCCGGAGGCGCGGCACAAGTTAGCCCAGCACGCAAGTGCTGGGTCCGAAACACAAACGCGACCCAGCACCGTAGGTGCGGCACCCTCCGTTCTGCGGCACAGACAATCTTGTCTGCACGCTCTTCTCCGCCGCGTGCCCCATCCGCGTTTCTCGACGGCCCGCATCGACATCGGTCCGCACCTGGCCGCGAATCAGCGCCGGAGGCGCGGCACAAGTTAGCCCAGCACGCAAGTGCTGGGTCCGAAATACAAACACGACCCAGCGCCGTAGGCGCGGCACCCTCCGTTCTGCGGCACAGACAATCTTGTCTGCACGCTCTTCTTCGCCGCGTGCCCCATCCGCGTTTCTCGACGGCCCGCATCGACATCGGTCCGCACCTGGCCGCGAATCAGCGCCGGAGGCGCGGCACAAGTTAGCCCAGCACGCAAGTGCTGGGTGCAAAAACTCCATCCGTGTTTCTCGAGACTCTCGCCTTCAACTATGGTTTACAAAACCAGACTTTCCTGTCATGCAGGATTTCCCGCATGCCTCGCACCAGCGCCGGAGGCGCGGCACAAGTTAGCCCAGCACGCAAGTGCTGGGTCCGAAACACAAACGCGACCCAGCGCCGTAGGTGCGGCACCCCAATTCCCCGGATCGGCGTCCCAATTCCGCAAAGAATTCTGAGCGCGATCTGCCGGCAACTGCGGGCAGGCGACACCGCAAAATTTGTGAGCGAGATGGTTGCCTTCGTAGCGGCGACCTTTCAGGTCGGCGGTTTCTGCCTTATGGTTTGCGCCGTGCCTGACCACTCGGCACTCGCCGCTGCCTTCCTGTTCGCGGCTCGAATGGACTCGGGTGGGGCACGTGGCGCGCCCTTTGCTTCGTTCCCGGCATCGTCCAGTTTCATCCGCGCCTGAACATTACACCCCCAGTTCGCTCAAGCCTCGGACGAAACGGAAGGGGTGCGCGAGGCATCGCCCATCGCGAGCCCCCTCTCAACTCTCAACCCTCAACTCTAAACTCCCGACCGACCGACCGCTCGCTCTCATCCTCGCCGTCAGCCGCTCCAACTCAGCTGCCGCTTCCTGCCTCACGTCCACCGCTTGCTGATCCTCCTCGGTCATGCGAATCTCCTGCAGGAATTTCAGCACCGCCTCACGCGAAGCGAGTTTCCCGCACAGGCGGCTCAACGACCGCTGCTCCCGCCCATCGAGCGCTCGCAGCAGCGCCTTCATCATCTTGAATTGGTTCGGTATCACATCGCGGATGAACCTTTTCCCTGAAGGCGTCAACGTCATCACGCCCACTCGCCGCCCCTTCCGTTTCCGATCCGTCTTCGCCTTGTGGCTCTGCTCGATCGAGACGGGCGGCAGCGTCCCAACCACCCGCCGCACCCAGCCGCGCCGCTCGAGGGACTTGCTCGTCTCGATCAGGTTCTGCCGCGCGCACTTTCTCTCGCGCGCCACGTCGCTCACCGTCATCGGCCCCGCTCGGTTCAATAGTTCGAGCACGCGAAACTCCGCCAGCGTGAGCCCGAATGCGTCGAGCGGCAGCCGCAGTTCGCTCTCCAGCCATTTGGCCGTATCGATAAGATCCAGGCAGGCTTGCACGGCCCGTCCGGTCTTCTCCCGGTTGGTCGGGTAGTACCTCACGCCGCGAAATCCTCCAAAATCGGCCTTTTTCGGCCTTTTAAGCCTTCCATAAGCCCCCGCTAGGCGCATGCTCCATGCACCTCTTAATTGCACGAAAAATAGCCCAATTCGCTCCCCGAAAAAATCCGCACTTGTACGTCCGCAGTTCTCGCGGGTCTTTAGGAGGGCGGGGTTTCAACCCCGCCGAAACGGCGCGCGCGAAGCGCGTACCTCTGCGCTGCTTACCCGCAGCATGTGTTCGAGTTCTTCGCTTGCGGGGAAGCGCTAACCGTGCCGAAAAGAAGCCGGGTTAGGCACGCCTCCTTCGTCAGTGCAGGCCGGCGCGTTCCCCCCGGCTCTGAGCGCCGGAGGCGCGGCAGAAGTTAGCCCAACGCGGAAGCGTTGGGACTCGTGATCCAATAATTCCGAGCGCCGTCGGTGCGACACAACTTTCGCAGATCGAAACCTTACAGCCTGTGTCGAGACGGCGCGCTGCCAGAACGGCTCTTCGTGGGTTTGCGTGTACGCGCTGGCTCTTGGTGGGCGCGCGAATGCGCGACGTCTACCGGTGGAAGCCTGCGCCTTCAGAGCCTGTGTGACAACCGACGCCACGCGACCAGGCAGAGCGTGTGGGAGTGCGGGAGCTTGCTCCCGCTGTTTGCCGCCTGGGCTTGCCCAGGCGTGCTCCCCGCACATGCCACGTGCGTCGCGGTTCGAGGCGCAGATCGAAACCTTACAGCCTGTGTCGAGACGGCGCGCTGCCAGGGCGGCTCTTCGCGGGTTTGCGTGTACGCGCTGGCTCTTGGTGGGCGCGCGAATGCGCGACGTCTACCGGCGGAAGCGTGGGCCTTCAGAGCCTGCGTCACAACCGACGCCACGCGACCAGGGCAGAGCGTGTGGGAGTGCGGGAGCTTGCTCCCGCTGTTTGCCGCCTAGGCTTGCCCAGGCGTGCTCCCCGCACACGCCACGTGCGTCGCGGTTCGAAACGCAGATCGAAACCTTACAGCCTGTATGGAGACGGCGCGCTGCCAGAACGGCTCTTCGTGGGTTTGCGTGTACGCGCTGGCTCTTGGTGGGCGCGCGAATGCGCGACGTCTACCGGTGGAAGCGTGGGCCTTCAGGCCCGCGAAAAAGCTTGCTAGGTCGACGGGCTTTAGCCCCGGGACTCATTAGAGCCTGGAGAAGGGAACCGCGAGGCGAGACCTGCAGGCGCCCCGTGGAAATCCGCTCTTCTACGTCCGCAGTTCTCGCGGGTCTTTAGGAGGGCGGGGTTTCAACCCCGCCGAAACGGCGCGCGCGAAGCGCGTACCTCTGTGCTGATTACCCGCAGCATGTGTTCGAGTTCTTCGCTTGCGGGGAAGCGCTAACCGTGCCGAAAAGAAGCCGGGTTGAGGCACGCCTCCTTCGTCAGTACAGGCCGGCGCGTTCCCCCCTGCTCTGAGCGCCGGAGGCGCGGCAGAAGTTAGCCCCGCACGGAAGCGTCGAGACTCGGCTTGTACGTCCGCAGTTCTCGCGGGTCTTCAGGAGGGCGGGGTTTCAACCCCGCCGAAACGGCGCGCGCGAAGCGCGTACCTCTGCGCTGCTTACCCGCAGCATGTGTTCGAGTTCTTCGCTTGTGAGGAAGCGCTAACCGTGCCGAAAAGAAGCCGGGTTGAGGCACGCCTCCTTCGTCAGTGCAGGCCGGCGCGTTCCCCCCGGCTCTGAGCGCCGGAGGCGCGGCAGAAGTTAGCCCAGCGCGGAAGCGTTGGGACTCGTGATCCAATAATTCCGAGCGCCGTCGGTGCGACACAACTTTCGCAGATCGAAACCTTACAGCCTGTGTCGAGACGGCGCGCTGCCAGAACGGCTCTTCGTGGGTTTGCGTGTACGCGCTGGCTCTTGGTGGGCGCGCGAATGCGCGACGTCTACCGGTGGAAGCCTGCGCCTTCAGAGCCTGTGTGACAACCGACGCCACGCGACCAGGCAGAGCGTGTGGGAGTGCGGGAGCTTGCTCCCGCTGTTTGCCGCCTGGGCTTGCCCAGGCGTGCTCCCCGGCACACGCCACGTGCGCCGCGGTTCGAGGCGCAGATCGAAACCTTACAGCCTGTGTCGAGACGGCGCGCTGCCAGAACGGCTCTTCGTGGGTTTGCGTGTACGCGCTGGCTCTTGGTGGGCGCGCGAATGCGCGACGTCTACCGGTGGAAGCCTGCGCCTTCAGAGCCTGTGTCACAACCGACGCCACGCGACCAGGGCAGAGCGTGTGGGAGTGCGGGAGCTTGCTCCCGCTGTTTGCCGCCTGGGCTTGCCCAGGCGTGCTCCCCGCACACGCCACGTGCGTCGCGGTTCGAGGCGCAGATCGAAACCTTACAGCCTGTGTGGAGACGGCGCGCTACCAGGGCGGCTTTTCGCGGGTTTGCGTGTACGCTCTGGCTCTCGGTGGACGCGCGAATGCGCGACGTCTACCGGTGGAAGCCTGCGCCTTCAGAGCCGGTGTGACAACCGACGCCACGCGACCAGGCAGAGCGTGTGGGAGTGCGGGAGCTTGCTCCCGCTGTTTGCCGCCTGGGCTTGCCCAGGCGTGCTCCCCGCACATGCCACGTGCGTCGCGGTTCGAGGCGCAGATCGAAACCTTACAGCCTGTAGGGAGACGGCGCGCTGCCAGGGCGGCTCTTCGCGGGTTTGCGTATATGCGCTGGCTCTTGGTGGACGCGCGAATGCGCGACGTCTACCGGTGGAAGCGTGGGCCTTCAGGCCCGCGAAAAAGCTCGCTAGGTCGACGGGCTTTAGCCCCGGGCTCATTAGAGTCTGGGGAGGGGAACCGCGAGGCGAGAGTCAGGCTTGCGCGCTACCCGGACTGTCTGGGGCGACAAGAATTGACGAAGGTGTGCGGCGAGGACTACCCTTCGGCCACGGAAACGAAACTTCCCGTGGAGACAATGTATGACCTTATGCATTGCTGCGATCTGTAAGGAGCGGAAAGGAAAAAACAAGGACCCCCGGATAGTGATTGCGACAGACTGGAAGGGCGAGAACCCGATAGCCGGAGCGGAAACTACAGACAAGCTATATTGGATTCATAAGGGCTGCCCTGTACTCATCGCTGGAACCGTTTCGAGAGCCCTTGAACTGAAGGATACGTATCGCCAAACTTTTCTCCCGCTGCTCCTTGCCAACCCCAAGGCTCCTATGGTGGCGGATAACGCCTTTGATGTCCTTAAGACGGCTCTTCCGATATACAAACGAAAAAGAGCAGAGGAATACATCGGAACTACCTTGGGGGTCGGCTACGAGGCATTTTTGCAAAATCGAGACAAATTGGGGGACGAGACATTCAGGGCTCTGATTAGAGATGTCGGGAAAATAGAACAAGAGGGCGAACTTTTGATCTGTACTTTTGTTCCGTTTCGCTTAGACGCGCCGGAACTGGACATGGTACCACTGCTCTTTCGTGTCCAAGACTGGGAAGTGATCGAGTGCGACAACTTTACAACCATTGGCAGCGGCGGCCCGGTTGCTGAGGCGGCGTTGTTCCATCGTGCCCACGATGAAAGAGATTCGTTGGCGACGACTCTTTACAACGTTTTCGAGGCGACAAAATTAGGGTCAATTGCTCCGGGGGTTGGGAAGCACTTCACGATCTCTGTTCTCTATCCTCCTAACGAGGATGGCGAAACGGTGACGAGAGATGTATCTGCCAAGGGGATTAAATACCTCGAAGCTCGGTTTAGAGAATTCGGCCCAAAACCCACGAAAAGCCTGGAGTTCAAAGAAGAATATCTCGACACTGCATTCTAGCTATGCCGTTAGCTTTTCAAATGTAAGCACGGGGGCTGTAACCATGTGCCGCAGCGTATCAACAAACAGATCGAAATTCTCGCGGGGATTGAATCGAAAGGCCATTTCTTCGCAGTACGCTTGAAGATGTTTTGCGCTGATTTTATGCGAAGAGCCCATGATGCCAGGCCTCAAGAGAGAGAACGTCGATTCTACGGTGTTCGTGTAGATGCCGCCCCTCACGTACACGCCGTTCCTGTGTTGGATCGTTTTGTACCGTCCGTCTTTGCGGAGGTGGGCCGCCGCTCCACGGCACATCCGGCAATCGTCAGCGAAGAGAATGTCCACATCCTCGCTGATGTTTTCGCGAATGCAGGCGCTCCGGACAACTACATCGTGATCTAAGTGCTCATCGCCGCCATATGCAGGCGCAACCGCACGACCGGCGGGCGGGCGAGATGCGGAAACGTGCCCGATGGGAAGAGAATCTCATCCGCAGCTGGCAGCCAGATTTCCTGAGGGCGTGAGCGGCTCTAGCGGGGCGAGCGAGTTGACACGCCGATTTCGTGCAGCTTGGCGGCGGCGCGGCGGGATTCGTCGCCGCCGGGGAAGCGGCTCACGACGGCGCGCAGGTCGCGGATGCCCGCGCTCTTCTCGCCGATCTCCAGTTCCGCCATGCCCTTCTTCAAAAGCGACGCGGCCAGCTTGAAGCTGTGCGGATACTGCATCAGCACCTCTTCGTACGCCGTGATCGCCGCCTTGAAATTGTTCTGCTGATAGGCGATCTCTCCGAGATAGAACTGCGAGTTCGAGGCCAGGTCGTTCGTTGGAAAATACTTGATGTAGTCCGAGAATTCCTGATGCGCCAGGGTGTAATTGCCGCTGGTGTAGTCGCGCAGGGCGTTTTGATAAAGCGTGTCCGCCGAGATCGGCGGCATATTCCCCGCGCCGCCTGGAGCGGGTGAAGGCGACGGCGAATTCATCGTGTTTGGAACGCCTTGAGGTGGCGCCGCACCCGGAGTATTCGTATCGGGCGCGCCCGGAGTGCCATTCGGAGTGCCGCCGGGGGCGCCGCCCTGGGCTCCGCCGGAAACCTTGGCGTCGATGCTTTGCAGCAGATTCTGCATGTCGCTTAGCTGCTGCGAGAGCTTGCCCACGCGCGCCTGAATGTCCTGCACGTTGTCGGAGAGTCCTTGCGTCTGCTGCGTCACCGTGTCGAGGCGCGAGCCGTTATTCGCCGTCGAGTCCTGCACGGTTTTCTGCAGCGCGTCCATCTGGGTGTTCAGCTTGCTCACTGAATCGAGCGACTGCTGAATCAGCGTTTTCAGCGTCGCGTTGTTGGCGTCAATCGCGCTGCGCATGTCGGTCTGGCCCTGCAAGAGCTGGTTTACCGTCTGCTGCAACTCGATCATCTCGCGCGACACGGCGCCCGCGGGCTGCGGCGCGAGGATCGCTCCACCAAGGGCTCCGAAAAACATCGCTACTACCGAGAGCACGACCCATCGTATGCGCAAAGGAAATCCCTCCTCACGGAAAGCGCGGCGCTTCTCAGGCACGGCGCGCTTGAACAGACAAACACGCGAATGGCGAGCCGGCTGCTGCCGCCGGCCCGCCCCTCGCGATGAACTGTCCTGCCCCTAGTGTGCCAGAACGAAGTGATCCCGGCGATTCTGCTGCCAGCATTCTTCGTTGTGTTCGGTGCAGAACGGACGCTCTTTGCCATAGCTTACGGTTGCCATCCGGTCGGCGGAAATGCCGAGCGAGATGAGGAAGTTCTTGGCCGCCTGGGCGCGACTCTGGCCCAGCGCGAGGTTGTACTCGGTCGAGCCACGCTCGTCGCAATGTCCCTCGATCGAGATATTCACCTGAGGATACGATCGCAGGAACTCCGCATCCTTGGTGAGAGCGTCGCGGGCGTCGCCCCGAAGCTCGGCCTTATCGAGATCGAAGAACACGTCCTTGACGTTCTGCTCGAAGAGTTCGCTCACGTTCGGCGGAGCGGCCGCGGGCGGTGCGGCTTCCGGCGCAGAGACGTCCACGTGCGCGCTGGCCGTGGCGCTGCCGCCGGGCCCCGTCGCCGTGATCGTGTACGTGGTTGAAGTTGTCGGATTGGCGGGAGTCGTGCCTTGCGGCGCGACTTTGCCAATGCCCGGCTCAATATCGAGATCCGTGGCGTTGGTCGACGACCACGACAACGTCACCGTCCCCCCGGGGCTAACCGAGGTGGGCGACGCGTTGAGGGTCACCGTTGGCTGCGCGGCCGGCGCCGGCGCTGGCGCCGGTGCTTTGGCCGGAACCTGATGTTTGCAGCCGGAGATAAAGGCCGCAATCGCGAACATGCTGAACAACACTGCATACCTTCGAAAAGTACGGTGCTGCATGTAGTGCCTCCTTCGGCGTTCCCGCGAGGGCTTAGCAGGACGGCCGAGAATGAACTTGTACCGATTGAACGTGTGTGACACGACGAAACTGCTCTTGCACCAACCACCACGACATTCGCCCCGCAAAAAACGCGGCGCGAAACTCGAAAGGCAGCCGATGGGCGATTCTCATTCGCCTCTATCGCTGCGACCAACTCGGCGATTCACTCTGCCCCTGAAATGTTAACTGGCGTGGCTGGCTGCCGTCGGCCAGCATTGTCCAAATCTGGCGCGTGCCCGTCCGCGTCGATTCGAAGACCAGATGACGCCCGTCGGGCGCCCAGCTGGGCCGCTCGTTCCGAGCCTCATCCTTCGTCAGCTCCACAAGCTGGTGGCTGACGATGTCCATTACGTAGATATCGTAATTTCCGCTCGGCCGTCTCCAGCTAAATGCAAGCAATTGTCCATTCGGTGACCACGAGGGGTCGATCACGTACCCCATATCGGGCAGATCGATTTTCTGGGGGTTGGAGCCGTCCGCGTCCGATAGATACAGCGCGGGATCGCCGGCACGGTCGCTGACGAAAACGATCTGCTTTCCGGTCTTCGGATTCCACGTAGGCGACGTGGCCACGCCCGCGCCAAAAGTCACGCGGTGCAGATGCGTGCCGTCGGCCTGCGCGACGTAGATGGCGGGATTGCCGTTGATGCTCGACATAAACGCAATCTGCTGGCCATCGGGCGACCACGCCGGCGAGCTGCTCGTCCCGCGAAAGCGGGGGAACGCGATCAAGCGATTTGAAGCCATGGAATAGATGCATATTTGCGCGGATACGACGCCGCGAAAAGGAACGTAACAAGTGAAGGCGATGCGGCCTGCATCGGGCGACCAGCGCGGCGTGAGCGCGATCGAATCGAGGTGCGTGATCTGGTGCTGGTTCGCTCCATCGTAGTCCATCACCCAGATTTCCTTGTTACCGCTGCGCCCGCTGACGAACGCAATCTGCGTCTGCGCGATGCCCGGCTGGCCGCCGCTGAGCACGGCCACGATATCGTCGGCAAATTGATGCGCGATCTTGCGCGCGCCGTCTTCCGTAGCCGCACCGCGATAAATTTTCTGCAATGCCAGGGGAGCGGCGGGATTGTGCACGTCCGAGAGATAGCCCGAAAAAGCCAGGCCCGCACTATCCTGACTCAGACTGCCATACGCGACCATGTACGCATTGGCCGGCGCGGCGGACCAGTCCTGCGCTTTCAAATCGCTCGGCTGGCCGGGCACCTCCAGCGGATAGAAGCTGGGGCTGACGAGGTCGATAATTCCGGAATACTGGAGATCGGCCCAGAGCACGTCGTGAAACACCTTCGGCAGCGGCGGACCGAAGGTTGATTTCGCCACGGTGTCGGGAACCGCGAGGCGGGCCTTGCTGACGCCCATTCCCGTCTCGACCTTGAACCAGTCTTGAGCTTCCAAAGGGCCTGCCATCAGAAAAATCAGAGATGCGATGAGAACTGCAAGCCCTGCAACGGATCGAAGTTTGCGTGTCATTAGTCCATGCCTTTATTCAAAATAAAATCAACGATGGTAATTAAAAGAAAATTCCACATTTACATACGAACCTGAATACGCGCCGGGCAGCCGGTCGAGCGGACTTGAAGCGTTCACCGCGCGCACCGCCGAATTGTCGACGGAATAATTGTTGCTTCGCTGCGTCAGCTGCACGTTGGTGATGGTGCCGTCGCGCAAAATCGTGAACGTGACGGTGACGGGAGGCGCGTACGCAACGCTGGGGTCGATCGTGGACTGCAGCCAGTTGCTGCTGATCCGTCGCTGCACGGCTTCGACGTACCACGAAAAGCGCGAGCCGAAATCTCCGCCGCCCACGCCATTGAAAGTGAGCCCCGCCTGCGTTGAGCCGGCGCCCATTGAAAACGAGGTGACTGGCACCGATGGAGTGCCACCTCCGCCGTACGGAATCGCGTTCGGGGGCGGAGGAGTCGGATTTTCCAGCACCTTCGAGGGGTGCGAAATAATTTTCGGCGGTTTCTTCTTCTCGAATTTCTGGATCGGCACGGCATCCGGCGGAGGCTTTGGCGCCGGGTGCGGCTCGGACTTGAACAACCCCTTCGTATTGTCGACGACGCGGTTCGGAGAAACCACCTCGGGGCGGGGAAGCGGAATCGCCGGAACGCTGCCGACGAGGCCCACGCTTACCGAGCCGCCGGGCCCTCCCCAGTCTTCCCCATGGTGAACGTAGGCCCACCAGCCCGCGACAATCAAGTATGCGAGGATCGCGAGATGCAGCCCGACGGACGCGTAGACGAAGGGTGTGAGCGTCTGGCCCGGCCGCGCTGCCGCTATTGTCGACATTTCATTCCTGCGATTTCACGCGCTTATTGCGTCTGCGTCCGCTGGTCCAGCGGCTGCGTCACGACGCTGATATTGGTGATGCCCGCCTGCCGCAGCGCGTCGACCACGGTGGCCCAGCTTCCGAAGGGAACGGTTTCGTCGCAGCGAACGTAGACGGATTGCGTTTTCGGGTTGTGCGACTGCGCGATCACTTGCTGCCCGACTTCATGGATGTTTACCGGCTTATCGTTCAGATAAACGCGCTGGCCGCGGTCAATCGTGATCACCATGCGCAGCTGCGTGAGTTCCTTCACGGTCTTCGTCTTCGGCACGTTGACGTCGATTCCCGACTGCAGGATCGGCGCGGTGATCATGAAAATGATCAGCAACACGAGAACCACGTCGATAAACGGCACCATATTGATTTCAGAAAGCGACGTGCCGGTTTCGCGTTGAACCTGTGGCATCTATGCGCTCGGCGGATTGGGCGAACTATAGAGGGTTTCAACTTTGGCAACGAATTCCGACGCGAAGCTATCCATGCGCGACGCGATGGAACGAATGCCCTGCAGGTAGTGGTTGTAGGCGATGAGCGCCGGGATTGCGGCGGCCAGGCCTGCGGCCGTGGTGATCAGCGCCTCCGCAATACCCGGAGCGACGGCGCGAAGGCTGGCCGTCCCCGCATCACCCAGGCCGGTGAACGCGTCCATCACGCCCCAGACTGTGCCGAAGAGGCCAATGAACGGAGAAACCGAAGCAATTGTGGCCAGCGTCGACATCCCGCGCTCGAGGCGGCGCACTTCATCGCCGGCGGTGACGCTCATATCGACGCCAATGGCATTCGCATTTTTCACTTTGCCGCCATGCGGATTGCCGCCCGCGAGTTGTGACGAAAGTTCAGCGTAGCCCGCGTCGTATACCGCGATCAGCGGCGTGCCGCCCGAGCCGGCGCGCAAAGTCTTGGGATTGGGAAGGCCGCCACCGGCTCGAAACATCTGGAGGAAGCGGTTAGTCCTGCGGTCGAGCCCGCTCAACTGCGCCCATTTTTGCAGGATTAGAGCCCAGGAAAGAATCGAAAGAATCAGAAGAATGCCGAGGACGACGCGGGCCAAACCGCTCGTCTGTTCCAAAAGCGTGAGCGGATTGGCAACTATAACGAGCGCCAGGCCAGAAATAATTTCCTCCCCACGAGACAATTTTTGCCGGGCAAATCTACCGTAGCATACGCACGTATACGGGTCAAACCAGTGAGATGCAAAGATTTGCCGATTTGCTGCACAAGGCAACACCGATTTTGATTTTTTTTTCACGGCTGCGGCGCCCCTCGCGCTCCTTGCGAAGGCGTTGGCCGCCGTCGCGCAGTTATAATGGAACCACGTGTCCGTTTCGCGTGAACACAAACCCACGATGCCGACCGCGCCGGATCATCCACCCGGCGAGCGCATATTTCTCTCCGCGGATTGGCGCGATCTCGTGATGCTGAATTATGAGGTCGAGCCGCGTTTGCTGGCTCAGCACGTCCCGCGCGCGACGGAGTTGGATGCTTTCGAAGGGAGATTCTTCATCAGCCTGGTCGGATTCCGTTTCTTGCGCACGAAACTTTTCGGATTCGTCCCGCTGCCTTTCCACACCAACTTCGATGAAGTGAATCTTCGCTTTTACGTGAGGCGCCGCGAAGGCAGCGAGGTGCGGCGCGGCGTCGTCTTCATTCGGGAAATCGTGCCGCGATTCGCGGTGGCGCGACTCGCGAGGCTCGCATACGGCGAAAACTACGTGAGCCTTCCCATGCGCCATGCCATCCACTCAAATGACACTGGCATCCGTGCGGAATATCAATGGAAAGCCGCGGAGCAATGGTGCAGCCTGCGTGCGGACGCTTCGGGCGCTCCTGCCAATGCGGAGGAGGGTAGCATCGAGCAGTTCATCACCGAGCATTATTGGGGTTACTCGGCGCAGCGCGACGGCGCGTCGGTGGAATATCACGTCTCGCACGCGCCATGGCGCATCTGGAAGAGCTCCAGAGCTACGTTCGAAGGCGACGCCGAGTCGCTCTACGGCGCCGAACTCGGCCGCGTCTTGCGCCGCGCGCCCGATTCCGCGTTTATCGCTGATGGCTCGGCGGTGCGCGTCTTTGCCGGTCGCCGAATCGTTTAGCGCCCCGCGAGCCGCATCTCGAATGTGAGGCTGCTGGACCTAGCGGCGGCCGCCGCCCGAGCCGGACCGTTCTGGTCTGAACGACTGCCATTCGCGAATCTGCTCGGATACTTCCGTCTTCTCGCGCTCGGTTGTCGCGGCGTCCCAGCGACGGCGAAGCTCCTCGAGCTTCGCTTCGACAAATCCCGCTCGTCCCGTCTTCTTTTCCGGCTTGTCACGATATCCCATGTCTGTGTGGCTCCTCTTCAATCTCGGCTATCTAATTTCGAAATATGGCTATTGATCCCGGTTTCCAGCAGGGCAAGCCCTTCTTGGATTATACCCTGTTGTGGCGCTCGGACAGCTGCGCGGGGCAAGTTTGTTTCCAGCGGTTCGGACAGCTGTCTCCTGCAACCCAAATGGCCCTTCGATAATCAAAAGGAGTAGGATGGGTTCCAGCGTTGCATTCACGGGCCAATCCCTTTGTGGCCGTTCGTAGTGGAGGTGCCGTCATGAAAAGATCCACCTTCGCAAAAGTCCTTCTGACCGCAGTTGCATCGCTCGCACTCATGTTTTTTGTGCCGAATCCTGCCTTCGCTCAACGTGGAGGCGGGGGACATGGCGGTGGGGGCGGCTTTCACGGTGGTGGCGGCTTCGGCGGTGGATTCCACGGCGGTGGCGGCGGTTTCAGTGGAGGCGGGCGGTCGTATGGCGGCGGGTATCGCGGCGGATCTGCGTCGCGCGGCTTCGGCGGATCGGCCTACCGCGGAGGATTCGGCTCGCGTTCGTACGGAGGATCGCGCGGCTCCGGATTCGGTGGCCGATCATTTTCCGGCAATGGCCGGGGCTTCAGCGGTGCGGGCCGATTCGGCGGTGCAAGCCGCTCTTTCGGAGCGCGCAGCGCCATAGCGGACGGCCGATGGCATTCGTTTGGCAACGGCGGTCGCGCAATGAACGCGTCGTCTTCCGGATTCCGCGGCTCCGCGATTGCCGATGGTCGTTGGCATTCCTTTGGGCGCACGGGCGATAGCTTCGCGGGCGGCGCGCGCGGCGGTTCCACATTCGCGCGCAACACATTCGGTGGCGACCGCTTCGGCGGAAATTCATTTGGCAGAGGCCTCGGCGATCGCGGTTTCGGCGGCTATCGAGGATGGGGCGGCTGGGGCCATGGTTGGGGAGGCTGCTGGAATTGCGGTTGGGGGTGGGGCGGCTGGGGCTGGGGCGGTTTCGGTTGGGGTCTTGGCTGGGGCGTCGGCTGGGGACCTTACTGGGGATTCGGTTGGGGGTACCCGGGATGGTACGACCCCTATCTAGCTTGGGGCTATGGTTGGGATCCCTATTGGTACAACCCATATGCCTGGGACAATTACGATTTCAGCTACTACACGGACAATGCGACGGACGACGGCGCGAGCGATTACAACGATCCGTACAATTCCGTCTATCCCGGCCCGGATTACTCCAATTCCTCTCAGGCCGATTCGCCCGATGCCGGTTCGGCTTACACGCCCGCTGATTACAACAATTATGTAATGGCGCGCCCCGCGCAAACCTATTAGATCGAGAGACACCTGCATTGCACCCTTGGCGGAATCCTCGTCCGCGAGGGTGCACGCACTGAAAACACGCGCCGCCCTGCAAAGACCGAAAACCTCAGCGTTTCCCCCGAGGTTTCGCATCCGCGCCATGTGCTACACTGCGGTTAGATCATGAGCAAAGCGTTCGATATCGGGATCGAGGCGCTCGCGACCGCATCACCGTCTGGACCGCCTGCCGCACCATTGCAAACTTCCGGTGGTATCGCCAGCGTTTCCCGCGCGAATGAAATTCCCGCAAGCGCGCCGAATGGCAAAAGCTTCTACATCGAGACCTTCGGCTGCCAGATGAACGCGCATGATTCCGAGAAGGTAGCGGGCGTCCTGATCGAGCGCGGCTACGCCGCCGCGGAAAGCATGGCGCAAGCCGATCTCGTGCTCTACAACACGTGCAGCATCCGGGAAAAAGCCGCGCAGAAAGTCTTTTCGCGCCTGGGCGAATTGCGCTACGCCTCGCCGCGCAAGGTGATCGGCGTGCTTGGATGCGTCGCGCAGCAGGAAGGCGAAGAGATTTTCGAACGCGCGCCGTGGGTGAGCCTGGTGTGCGGCTCGGCGAGCTACCGCAAGCTGCCCGAACTGGTTGCCCGGCTTGAAGAGGGCGGGCGGCGCGTGACCGGCCTCGACCTCGACACAGACGAAACCTTCGAGACCGAAATCACGCGGCGAGACAATCCGATTCGCGCCTACCTCACCATCATCGAAGGTTGCGACTACGCCTGCTCCTACTGCGTGGTGCCGCATACGCGCGGCCCCGAGCGCAGCCGCGCAAGCGAGTCCGTGCTGGCCGAGGCGCGCCGCCTGGCCGGCGCCGGCTACACCGAAATTCAATTGCTCGGGCAGACCGTGAATTCGTATCGCGATCCCTCGCCGCGCGGCCTGAATTTCGTCGAAATGCTGCGCCAAGTGGCCGCCGTCGATGGCATCCGCCGCGTCCGCTTCACCACGTCGCATCCGAATGATTTTCATCGCGCAATCGTGGAAGCGATCGACGACACGCCGGCGCTCTGCGATCACGTCCATCTGCCGGTGCAATCCGGCTCTACGCCGATCCTGCGCGCGATGCGCCGCACCTACACGCGCGACGAATATCTGGAAAAGATTTCCTGGATCCGCGCCGCGCGCCGCCCGATCAGCATCACGTCCGACATCATCGTCGGCTTTCCGGGCGAGACGGAAAAAGACTTCGAGCAGAGCATCACGCTGCTCGATGCCGTAGGCTACGACAGCATTTTCTCGTTCAAGTATTCGCCGCGGCCCAACACCTCGGCGGCCACCATGCCCGATGCGGTTTCCGAAGAAGAAAAGGCGGCGCGCCTCGCGATCCTGATGGACCGCCAGCGCCAGATTCAGATCGCGCGCAACGAAACGCTCGTCGGCGGCACGTTCGAGGTTCTCGTCGACGGCCGCCACGACTCGCGCAATCAGTGGGCCGGACGAACCACGAGCAACCGCCCCGTAAATTTCACTTCGCCTCGCCAAAATCTTTTGGGAGAATACGTGCAAGTGAAGATCACGCGGGCGAGCGCGAACAGCGTGGCGGGCGAACAGGTGATTTAGCGGGAACGGAATCAACAAACTGGAGGGCCACATGGAACTCGAGGTCAAGATCAGGGGACTGATGATGGACCCGATGACCAACATGCCAGTGGTCGTCCTGAAGGAAACCCAGGGCAGCGGCGTGCTGCCGATCTGGGTGGGCGTTTACGAAGCCAACGCGATCGCGCTCGAAATCGAAAAAGTGCAGACGCCGCGGCCGATGACGCACGATCTGCTGAAGAATGTCCTGAACGGCCTCAACGTCCACGTGCAACGCGTGGTGGTGTGCGATCTGAAGGAAGACACTTTCTACGCGCTCATCTGGATGGAACGCGAGGGCCAAATCATCTCGATGGATTCGCGGCCGAGCGATGCGCTCGCTCTCGCGCTGCGCCTCGATTGCCCGATTTACGTCGACGATCAGGTGCTGAAAAGCTCGAAGATCACCGGCGCCACCGCCGAGAAAAGCTCGAACGAGGAATTGCGCAAGTGGCTCGAGAACCTCAACGACGAGGATCTCGGGCGATACAAGATGTAACGCGCCTCGTTCTGTTTTTCAGCCGATAAAGTCGACCGTCGCTGCATAGTTTCCCACCGAGACCGCGGTCAACATTCTGCCGCTCGCGTCTTCGATGTTTGCCGTATCTCCATTTTGCGGATTCCCGAGCGCGCCGCTCACGCCGCAGCCGATCGCCGACGTGAAGGCCACCGGCGTAAATTTCGGCAGGGCCGTGATGGGCTCGCCGCCATCCGGCGCCTCCATGATCCATTCGATCGAGTTTCCGTCAAACGTCGCACCCGGCGGCGGCGCGAGCGTGATCGAAAAATGTTGGCCCGTCGTTTCATTCGCGAAATAGATATAGCCGGCCGTATTGCCGATGTACTGCACCGAGCAGTACACCTCTTGTCCCGCGCCCACGGGGAAATTGGCGATGTTCGTCTGATAGATGTACGGCGGCGATCCGGCCTGCGCGGGCGCGTACCATTCGAACCACGCCACATACGAAGCCGCGCCGCTTGCGCTGACGGATTGCTCGATGCCGGCCTGCAGCACGTCGTTCGAAACGATTCCAATGTCGAAGCCGTCGAGGCCGATCCACGACGACGATGTCCACCCGCCACCATAGCCCTGCGGCTCGGACGGCTTCGCCACAGCCGGAATTTTCCAAAACCCGATCACGCCGGTCCACGACCCGCCGCGCGTTCCCGCGCCGGCCCATGCCGAATTCACGAAGTTGGTATCCGTCACCTTCCTCATGGGACTTCTCAACACATGCGTTCTTCGAAATTGCGGATGCAGCTCCGGAATGATCCGGTCCTTCGCCATCCAGCGCCGCGAGAACGCTTTCTGCCACGCATATTTGAGCATCGGGTCGTCATTCGCGGAGGGCCGCCGCCACAGCAGCCCGCTCTTCACCAATTCGGAAACGCTGGCTGTATTCGGATCGAGATCGCCCGGTGGCGTCGGACCCGCGTAAACTCCTTCCAGATTTGTGGCCGCGAGTGCGTAGGGAATTCTCCTCCGGAAAGGCCGATCGTCGCGGACAAGCGAAAATGGAACAGCGGCAGTGCTGGACATAACTCTCCTTTTCCCCGAGGCCTCCCCCGGAGAACTACCCTCACATGGAGTAGTGCGGAGAATACGTAAATCGTTACAGGAAATTCGCCCGGCTAAAAGCGGATCAGCGGCAAATGGTGGAACTTCGAGAGGAAGTGGTAAGCAATCCCGGAGACGCCATCCTCCGTCGCATGTTGCATCATGCCCGGGCGCAGGCTCTTGCGAATCGCCGCCAGCGCGCCGAACATCATGCCGTACACCGAGATCACGACGACGCCTCGCCAGCCCTGATAGGCGTGCGCCGTTCCGAAAATCAGCCCTTGCAGGATCACGGCGGCCGCGACGTTTTGAGTCAGCGCCAGGCACTGGCGTTGCAGATAACCGCGAAAAATCAGCTCTTCGCAGAATCCGGCGGTGCACGCGAGCAGAACCCACAGAATCATTTCCGGAACGGTCTGCGGCATCAGAAAACTCGCCGCTTCGTTCCCGTTGAAGTGCAAACCATACGATAGCGTCGTCAAAACGCCCAGAATGACGAGCCAGAAAATGAAAGCCACGAGCACGTCGGTCCAGAAATCCTTCCATTGCGCCCAGCGCCCGCCGATCAGATCGCGCAACTTGGTGTGGCGCAGCCACGTCCCGAGCCACACGTAGCCCACTAGGACGAATTCATAGCACATCGTAAGGATGTAGGTCGGAATGCGGCTGGGAAGGTGAGCCTCACGAGCAGCGAATTGCGGCATCGCCTGCAACAACGACATCCCGAGCAGCACGACGACGAAAAGCGCCGTGTGCCATACCGGCGCAACGGCAGGTATGCGGCTTGGCTGGTTCAGGTCGGGCGGTTGAGGGACGGTCTCGGCGCTCGCCATGCACACCTTTCGTCGAGTGCGCACGCCCGTCGGCGTGCAACCATCAGTTTAGCAGGCGCGCCCGAATGCGGCCAAGGCAGGCGTAGCTCAACGGTAATGATAGGGCTGCTCGGCCTTCGCAGTTATCGGCGAAAGCCGAGCGGTTGCGATCGCTCACGCGGATGCTTGAGCGGCCGTTCCCTTAAAGAACGCCAGCAGATCGGCGTTGATGATATCCGCGTGGGTCGTGGGCATGCCATGCGGCAGGTCGTCATACACCTTCAGCGTCACCTTCTTCAGGAGCTTGGCGGCCATCGGGCCCGCCGCGGCAATCGGCACGATCTGATCGTCCTTGCTATGCAACACCAGCACAGGGATGTCAATCTTCTTCAAATCCTCGGTCGTATCCGTCTCCGAGAAAACACCGATGCAGTCGTAGTGAGCCTTGATGCTGCCCACCATGCCCTGAAGCCACCAGTGCTCGCGGATGCCTTCGGATATCTTCGCGCCCGGGCGATTGTAGCCGTAGAAGGGAATCGTGATGTCCTTGTAGAACTGCGGCCGGTTGGCGGCAAGTGCGGCCCGCAGGCCGTCAAAAGCCTCCCGGGGCGTGCCGGTTGGATTCTTTTCGGTTTTCAGCATGAGCGGTGTAATCGCGCTGATGAGCGCTGCCTTCGAAACGCGCTTTGTGCCGTGGCGGCCCAGGTAGCGCGCCACTTCGCCGCCACCCGTCGAGTGGCCCACCATGATCGCATCCTTCAGATCGAGTTTCTCGAATAATTCGGCGAGATCGTCTGCGTAGGTGTTCATGTCGTTGCCGTCCCACGTCTGGCCCGAGCGTCCGTGGCCTCGCCGGTCGTGCGCGATCACGCGATAACCAAGGTTCCCGAAATACAGCATCTGCCCGTCCCAATCATCCGCGGTCAGCGGCCACCCGTGGCTGAAAACGATCGGCTGTCCCTTGCCCCAATCCTTGTAGAAAATCTCGGTCCCGTCCTTCGTCGTAATTGTCGGCATGAAAGTTCTCCTTAGGCTGGTGGACGGCAGCGTGCAGGAACGGTCGGCGTCCTACCGGAAACATAGATGAAAATTGGAGACGCCGGATTCGAATTAATCTGAGAAAAGCGGCGGATCTGTCGTCAGGGCTTCTTCAGCGGCCCGTAGGTCAGCTCGTTTCTCTGATACACGAACCTGGCCTTGCAATTGGGGCATTCGTGTTCCACACCTTCGGGACCGATCTCGGGTTTTGCGGGAAGAAAATAATCGACCAGCGTCTTCTCGTTAATCTCCGAGTACCTGAAAGTCTCTCCACAACCCTTACAGGTCAACCTCCAACTCGCCATTGGCCCAACCCCCGGTCGCACGCCCAATGTATCCGTGCGGGCCGGGTACAGGAATACGAGTCTCCCTGTAGAGGGTTGTAGGACTCTCTCAGCTAGCTATCTTCCTGCTTCCCGGATCGAGACCCTTCCTTGCTTGCGTTATGCGCCTTGTGTGGGCCGTCCCTGGGTGTCGTCGCTTCCGGATCGGCCGCGATTGTCACTTCCACCTCCGCGCCCTTCTTCAGAGCCACTTGATTTCCGTCCGCATCCTGCATCACGTTGTCGAGTCGAATCTCGCGGTACAGGTCTTCGGCGCCTTCCACCGCAATTTGGGCCTTATCCGGTTTGCTCGGAATAATCGACGGAATAATCTTCTCGACCGTTCCGGGCAGGGTCACGCTGGCCTTCTCGGTCGAAGAATCCTTTACCTTAGCTTTGTCGCTCATTGGCCGCACGCCTCCTATTCTCGAGATTCGCCGGATCGGGCGCTGGCAATCGACACTACTCCTTAAACCGGCTCTTTGAAAGGGGTGAGGCTTCGTTCGAAGGGATTTTTGTGGAGAAAAGGCGCGGCTTCCTTCGGCTAGAATGCCAGCGGAGTGAAAAAGAAGCGTCATGAAAGCAGCATTGATCCGCCAATTTGGATCCCCCAGCGAAATCGTGATCGCGGATGTGCCCCAGCCGGAGCCGGCTGCAGGCCAAGTGCTCGTGCGGGTGAAGGCCGCTGGGGTAGGCCCGTGGGATGCGCTGATCCGTGAAGGGAAATCCGTCGTCAACCCGCCGCTGCCGCTGATTCTCGGCTCCGATTTCTCCGGCGTCGTCGAACTAGCAGGCTCGGGAGCCTCGGACTTCAAGCCGGGCGATGAAATCTACGGCGCGACGAATCCGCAGTTCATCGACGCATACGCCGAATTTGCCTGCACGTCCGCAAAGATGATCGCCCGCAAGCCCGCGAATTTGACTTATCTTCAGGCTGCCTCCGCGCCGGTCGTCGCCGTCACCGCCTCGCAGATTCTTTTCGAATACGCCCACGCCGTCGCCGGGCAGACTGCTCTCATCCACGGCGCGGCGGGAAACGTAGGAGCCTACGCCGTGCAACTCGCGAAGAATGCCGGCCTGCATGTGATCGCCACGGCGGCCTCGCGCGATGCCGCCTACGTGCGCAGCCTTGGCGCAGAGAAAATCGTCGATTACGAAGATGCCCGCTTCGAGGAAGCCGTGCCGCCCGTCGACATCGTCGTCGATACGATCGGCGGAGAAGTGAGAGAACGATCGCTTCGCGTTCTCAACCCCGGCGGAATTCTCGTGTCCGTCGCCTCGCCGATTCCACAGGAAATGGCGCAGCGCTACGGCGATCGAGTTATTTTCTTCCTTGTCGAAGTCACCACCAGCCGGCTCAACGCGATCGCCGCCCTATTCGATAGCGGGGAACTGATGGCCCAGGTCGGGACCGTACTGCCGCTCGATCAGGCTCGCAGAGCCCACGAAATGCTCGCCGGCGCGCCTCATGCCCGCGGCAAAATCGTGCTCAAGATTGCGGAGTGAGCGCGGCAACGCGGCGATATGTGTGCCAGAACGGGGCAAGCCGCCCGGTACTTATTCCATGCAACACGCACCGAGATTTGCGCCTGCTTCCTAAAGTTATTCTCCAACCGGTTCGATTTCCTAATCGTAGTTCGATTTTCTTGTAAGAATGTGCCAAGATGCGCCGAGCGCCTAAGGACGCCAGGCGCGTGCGATGCGAGCGCCACGTTGGCGTCATTAGATTTCTCTTGCGTTGGGCGGCGTAGACTAGGTACATTGAGCGCTACTCGTAGTGGAAGGGAAACCGCAGGACACTAGTTATTGGCCTGGGGTTGCGCTGCGAGTCTGAGGGGCAAAGGTTTGACCTGCGTCCTGGCAATTGCCAATCAAAAAGGCGGCGTCGGTAAGACCACTACCTCCATCAATCTCGCTGCCGCTATCGCCCTCAAGAAAAAAAGGACGCTCCTGATCGATCTCGATCCGCAGGCCAACGCCACAATCGCGTTTTACAATCCCGACGAAATTCAGACCACCATGTACGACGTCTTCGCCGACCAGCGCGCCGAGATGGCCAAGGTGATCCGCGCGACCAAGGACCCAAATCTCTTCGTGGCGCCCGGCCGTCTGGCTCTCGCCCGCCTCGAACAGCAGCTCGCGGGGCAGTTCGACGCGCCCTTCCGGCTCAAGGATTCGCTCGCGCCGATTCTGAAAGACTTCGACTACATCGTGCTCGACACGCCTCCGGCCCTGGGCATCCTCACGGTCAACGCGCTCGTTGCGTCCACACACCTGCTCGTTCCGATTCAGGCAGCCTACTTCGCGATCGAAGGCACGGACGACCTGCTCGAAACCTACGGCCGCATTCGCGCTCGTCCCAATCCCGATCTGAAGGTTCTCGGCGTCGTGATCACGCTCTACGACAAGCGCACCACCATCGCGCGCGACACCTACGAGCAGATTCGCACCGTCTTCGGCGGCGCTCTCTTCAAGACGCGCATCGCCAAAAACGTCCGCCTCGAGGAAAGCCCGGCCTACAAGGAAACCGTGTTCAGCTATGCGCCGAAATCTTCCGGCGCGGAAGATTACAAGAAACTGGCCCAGGAGGTATTGCAACGTGTCGAAGAGGATCGGGTTACCCGTCACTCTCAAGATGCGGCATGACGCGCATTACGTAGAGACATTGACAAGCTTCAGCGGCGCGTCCGTCGGGCGCATGATCCCGATCGGCAAGATTCGCCCCAATCCCGAGCAGCCGCGCAAGACCATCGGCGACGTCCGCGAACTTTCCGATTCGATTCGTGAGAAGGGCGTGCTCGAGCCGCTTCTCGTCCGCTACATCCCGCACGAAGACACCTACTACATCATCTCGGGCGAGCGCCGCTATCATGCGTCGATGGCCGCCGGCCTGCACGAACTGCCCTGCATCGAAAAAATCGCCGACGACGCCGAAACCCTCGAAATCGCGCTGATCGAAAATCTTCAGCGCAAGGATCTCACTGCGTTCGAGGAAGCGGACGGCCTGCAGCGCCTGGCCGATCAATTCGACTACACGCACGACGACATCGCCAAGAAAATCGGCCGCTCGCGCTCGTCGGTGACCGAAACGATGTCGCTGCGCGTGATTCCGGATGAAGTGCGCCACACCTGCGTCGAAAACGGGATCGTATCGAAGTCGCTGCTATTGCAGGTCGCGCGCCAGCCCACCGAAAAGAAGATGCAGGAGATCGTGCACCGCATCGTCCAGGGCAATCTCACGCGCGACGAAGCCCGCAAGGCTCGCAAGGAAGAGATGGAATCCGCGCCGCGCCCGCAGCCCTTCGTCTTCGACTTCGAATCCGAAGACGGCGCGTTTCGGATCCGCATGCAATTCCGCAAGAGCCACGTCAGCAGCGAAGAGCTGGCCGCGGCCCTGCGCACAGTCCTCCGCCGCCTGGAATCCGGCTCGCTCTCATCCTCCGCGGCGTAGCTGGGCAGATAGTTTACTTTCGCAGAGTCAGCGAATTGTAGATTTCGGCCAGAAACGCATCGCCATTCAGGGAATTTCTTGAAAGCTTCTGCGCCGGCGCCGCTTTCGGCATGGACAGCGCGACGGCGAACAAAATCAGGAAAAGTTTGCGCATCGGCGGCCTCGCTTCGAAAATTTCCCGCGTGAAGCGCCCGGATTCTACCATCGAACCTGTAGATTTGCGGGCGGACGCCCTGCATGGCCCATCAAATTGGGGCTTGCGGAGTGCCGCTGATTCGCCAAAGTGATATTCTCTCTATGTATGGAATTGACGCCACAGCAGGTCGGCTTCCTCGCGCAGCTCAAGTCGCAGGGTTTCGACGTCGTCGCGTTCCCGATGTACGAGAACTTCGTTGGCGTGCGCAAAGGCAACGTCGGCGCGCTGCTCGCGCCCGCCGGCACCCGGGGCTTCACTCTCTACGGCGAGCCATCCTATCTCGTCGGCGGCCAGCTCAGTGCCCGCATGATCCAGTCCGACGGCCATTGGTTCGTGCGTAAACACGACAAGGTCGAAGCGACGCCCGAACGCACGGCCGAACTCGACGCTTTCGCCGCCGAACTTGCCGACGCCCTGCTTCCCATCGCCTGACGTTGTCGGCCTTTGTTCACTTATCCGAGATCGGGCGGCCCTGCCGCGCCGAAGCCCGCACTTTGCGCAGGGGAGCTTATCCGCGCATAAGCAAACGCTATTGGACACGTGCGCTGCGGCTGCGTATCGTTTTCTCGGGAGACGATCGCACCAGAGGAACGCAATGGCAAACCGGGAACAAATCAAAAAGGACCGAATCTCGCGCATCCACGATCGCGTGAGCGCGCAATTCGGCGCCGCCGCAGCCGCCTACACCACGAGCCCGGTGCACAGTGATCCGGACGCGCTCCGCCAGCTCGTCGAGCTCGCGCAGCCGCACCGAAGCGATCGCGCCCTCGACATCGCCACCGGCGCGGGACACGCGGCGCTCGCGCTCGCCCCTCGCGTCGCTGAGGTCGTCGCCTACGATATGACGCAGCCGATGCTGCGCGAAACGGCGCGCAATGCCGCCGCTCGCGGCCTCGCCAATGTCACGACGCAGCAGGGAATTGCCGAATTTTTGCCGTTTGCCGATGCAAGCTTCGACATCGTCACCGTCCGCACCGCGCCGCATCATTTCGCCGACGTCCGCGCCGCCATCCGCGAAATGGCGCGCGTGGCAAAGCCCGGTGCGCGCATCATCGTTGTCGATAGCGCATCTCCCGAAGACGCCTCGCTCGATCGCCAGTGGAATCACATCGAAAAGCTGCGCGACCCCTCGCACGTGCGCAATTACACTCCCGGCGAATGGCGTTCGATGCTGGCCGATGCCGGCCTGCGCGTCACATTCGAGGAATGCAGCTTCGCAATGGAAAATGGCCGCCCGATGGATTTCGCAGCGTGGGTTCGCCGTATGAACACGCCTCCCGCAGCCGTCGAGGAATTAGCGCGCCTCTTCCGCAGCGCCTCGCCCGCGCTCGCCGGCGCGCTGCGCATCGAAATCGCTCTGGACGGCGCCATCTTCTTCAGCGTTCCGCTGATCACGCTCGCCGCCGTGCGCCCCTAGAATGCGCGCCGCGCCGGTTCGCGTGGCGCCGGCCTGCCCTGCGTTACTCCGAAGGGCGTCTCGCTGGCTGTGGTGGACGGGCCATCGCGATAGGAAGCTGGCGTCAAATACGCCGCCGGCGTCTCGTTTGAAGCCGGCTACGGCGCCTGGCAGTGGCACATCCGCCAGACGCGGTCGAAAAACGCCTTCGCGCTCGAATCGACGCCAAGGCCGCCGGAGTATGTGGGCCGATCGCCCGCCAGATCGACTACAACGGCGAGCCCGCTGGGATTGCGAAACACGAATTCGAAATTCGGCAGGGCCTTCGAAGCCGCGTCGTTCGCAATGAGCTTTCCCGCTTCGCAGTGAAATTCCTTTCCGTAGACGTTCTCGAAAAATGCCGGCGCCACCCGATCGGCCGCGAGTTTCCCGACGTAGGCGAGCGCCCCGCCGTTCGCGTCGAGCGCGCTCGATTCGCCCGAAGACGACCGGAACGCAAGGTGCGTGAAGAGCACCGCATTCGTCGCATTCGCTTTCGCCCGCGATCCTGCGGGCGCCACGATCGAAGAAAGCTCCACGAAATCGTGCGGGTGCGCCGGCACGTCGACGGCCCCCGTCACGCCCGTCGCCGCGTCCAGCACGGCGATGCGAAGGCGCTGCGCGTCCGGCTTCGCCGCAAATACCACCACGTCGCGCACGTCCTGCGCCTGCCGCGAATGATCCGCTCCCTCCGGCACGGCACGCGAAATATCGCGCTCGTAGACGTGAAACGTTTTGCCCTTGGCGTCGTATTCGCACACGGCTGTGTGCAAATTCAACGCGAGCGATCCGGCTGCGGGCGTCAGGCTCAGTCCGCTCGCCGAAATCGTCACCAGATACCTCGTCTCGTCCGATTGCTGGGCGCTTTTCGGCGGAGCAATCGCCTCCGCCGTGATCGGAATCGACGTGGCCGGCAGTTGCGACGCGCAGGCGTCCTTCAATAGCTGGATCGGTTTTTGTTTCGCGAGTCCCACCGTGTCCGTGGCGAAATAGCCGCGCCGGAATCGCAGCTTCACTCCGCGGGCAGCCGTCTTCACCGTAATCGCATGAAAGCTTCCGTCCCACCGGACGTTTTCCGGGTAGTAGGAAATCTCATAGTAGGACGCGCCATCCTTCATCGCCCTGGCGACGCACCCCGACAGGTCGTTGGTATTCCGGCACGCCACGCCGCCCGTATCGTCCGCCATTTTTTGCATCGTATTCTGCGAGAAGTCGCGCTCCGCATCCTCGCGCGTCAGTTGCGCGCCCATCAGCGCGCCTGCGTTCACCGCATCCGTCGGATTGCCGGACGTCATGGCCGGTGGGTCCGTCGAAGCAGAGTAAAGTCCGGAGGCCTCGAGTCCCCGCGCGTCCACGGGATAGATCGTCACACGCGCATCGGTCAGCGCCTCCGCGGCCGAGCGCACCTGCGGCACGAACGAAGTGCTATAGGCGAAAGTCTGCCGCGCGTAATTCCCCAGCTGCTCGCCGTGCCCGCCGAAGTCCGAACCTGGCTCGATCCAAAGCGGAAACGCCTCGGAAAGCCACACCAGATTCTTGCGCCCCGGATAATCCTTCAGATAATTCGCAATCGCGATCATCGCGTCCGCGTTTTGGTCCGCGAGCACGGTCAATTGCTCCTCGTATTCTCTCTTTTCGCTTTCCTGAAGCTGTGCCTGGTGCGCGCCGGTTGATTTGTTCGCCGGGCTCTCGGGATCGTTCTCGGGATTTTCGATTTTGGGCAGGCTCGTCCCAAACGCCCGCTCGACGGCCTTGCGCAATAGCGCGCGATCGGTCGTGAAACTCTGCACTACCAAAAGCGAGTGTGTGAGCAGAAAGACGGCGATTGGCGTGTCAGCCGGCACATCGTCGAGCAGCAGGAGCGCATGCCGACGCGCCACAAGGTGGTTCGCAAAAGAGATGTTGGCCGCATCCACCAGCAGGACCGTCGGCGGCACCGCCAGCCGCGCGAAACTCTGGTTCGAGTACCTCCCCGCCGTTTCGCCCGCCGCTGCGCTGGCCCCGGATTGCCCCTGCTTCACGGACCGGTCGACGTACGCGAACCGCGCGATTTTCTGCGGCCCGTTGCGGTCGTCGAAAATCTGAAAGTCCGAAGCCTTCAGCCCCGCGATCGCATTGCCATGCGAATCGCTCGCCACCACATCCACCGTGATCAGCCGCGTCTTCGAGCTGAGCGCATTCGCGGGCGAGGGAAGCGTAGAAGACACGGGAGATTGCGCCGCGGCGGCCCGCGCCAACACCGCCGTCGAAAATATCAGAACCGCATACGCGAATGCCTTCGCTATCCGCACAGCCTGCCCGTCCAGAGCCGCCTCACATCACCGCGCCGCCATTCTATCCGATGCCCCTCCCAACACAACAAACGCATTTCGGCGCCGGGCAGCACGCGTAGCGGAAGAGGTGGCGGACAGCGATGCAACGCTGGGCGCAGGCGCGATTGCCGCACCGGTTTCTCTTCACGTAGCGCGGTGCTTTCCTTTCAGCACGGCACCCTGCTTTCGTTTCATCGGCGAATGCGCTTTCAGCCCGGCATTTCTGCTCCATGCAACGGCCACGCTCCGCCATCCGCATCACGACCTCGCATCCCAGCCTCCCTCAGACTCCCCCCCCGACGAGAACTCCTTGCGACGAAATCCCGAATATGGCAGGGTGAATGTGGAGAGTTGTGGTGCAGAACGCAGGCGCACACCCGGGTGCATCAGTCGCCGCATGGATCGGCCACGCGGCGAGCCCTCCTTCGCCACGGAACGGCTTCGGCGCGGCAGGCAGGGAAGCGGGGCTTAGGCCCCGAATCGCCCAATTTCTAATCGACACAGTAACGACCAGATCGACGAGATGATGGGTTTTGTAGCGGCCGCCTTGTTTTCAGGAGGGCGTAGGACAGAAGAATTGAGCACGAATCACGAGTCACGGACCACGAATCACGGATCGCGGCCCCACGGGCCGTACGACGTGATCTGCATCGGTGCCGGGCCGACCGGCTTGGCCTGCGCCATCGAAGCCAAGCGCGCCGGCATGACCGCGCTCGTCGTCGACAAGGGCTGCCTCTGTAATTCACTCCAGCACTATCCGACAAACATGCTCTTCTTCACTACGCCCGAGCGCATGGAAATCGGCGACCTCCCGATGACTACTGCCGGCGGTAAGCCCACGCGCGCCGAGGCGCTGAAATACTACCGGCGCGCCGTGGAACACTACGGAGTCGACACGCGGCTCTACGAAACAGTCGGGCAGATCGAAGGCGTAGAAGGCGATTTCATCGTGCATACCCGAGCGGCACACGGGACCGCAACCCATACTTACCGCGCCCGCAAGATCGTGATCGCGACGGGCTATTACGACTTGCCGAACTATCTGGGCGTTCCCGGCGAGGAACTACCGAACGTCTCGCACTACTATACGGACGCGCATCCGTATTGGAACCAGGACGTCGTGGTTGTTGGTGGCAAGAACTCAGCCGCAGAAGCCGCGCTCGACCTGTTCCGCGCCGGCGCCCGGGTCACGCTGATTCACCGCGATGCCGAGCTCGGCAAAAACCTCAAGTTTTGGGTGAAACCCGATATCGAGAACCGCATTCGCGCCGGTGAAATCCAGGCGCTGTTCAAGACCCACATCACTCGCGTCGAGCCCGGCTGTGTCTACGTGAAGAATTCCTCGAACCACGAGAAGGCCATTCCGGCCGTGCAGGTCTTCGCCATGACCGGCTACCACCCCGATTTCGATTTCCTTGAGCGGCAGGGAATTAGGCTCGATCCGCAGACTCGCCGGCCGCAGTGCGATCCTGAGACCTTGGAAACCAATGTGCCGGGAATTTACGTCGCAGGCGTCGTCGTCGGCGGCCTGCAAACCGGCGATATCTTCATCGAAAATGGGCGCTTCCATGGCCGCCAGATCATCGCCGCCATGGCTGGCAAGGGACGCATCGCCGAGCCCGCCCCCGTCGCGCCTCCGGGAGAGTGATTAGCGACGCCCTGTCAAGGTGCCAAGAATTCGAAACGGAGCCGCGCAAAATTTGCTAGAGTGAGATTGGAAAAACCGATGCCATCGATCGTAGGAGAAGTCGCCGAAACGTTCGTAACGCTCGTAAAGGGCTTTAGCGTAACCTTGCGAGCCATGTTCAGCAAAACTACGACGGAAAACTTTCCGGAGACCGCGCCGACCGTCCAGCCGCGCTATCGTGGCATCCACGTCTTGCAGCGCGACGAAAACGGACTCGAGAAGTGCGTAGGCTGCTTTTTGTGCGCCGCAGCCTGCCCCGCGAATTGTATCTATATCGAAGCTGCGGAGAATACCGACTCGCAGCGCATCTCGGCGGGAGAACGCTACGCAAAAGTCTATAACATCGACTATTCGCGCTGCATCTTCTGCGGCTATTGCGTCGAGGCCTGTCCCACCGACGCGATCACTCACGGCCACAGCATCGAGCTCGCCCCGTACGACATCAATGCATTAATCTACCGCAAGGAACAGCTCCTCGAGCCTTGGCCCCCGCGCGGTGCCGCCTCCACCAAGCCAAGCTGACTCGCAATCGAGTCGGGCCGGCGAGTTGAGTCAAGTTGAGTTGAACGCGCTTGAACTGAGTTGCATCGCATTGAATCGAATTATCTTGAGTCCCGCCTACGTCGCAGCCTCTTCGCAATTCCCGTAACCACAATCCGCGCACAGAACAAGAGTCTAAGGAATCCGCTTTCGCGATTGCACTCGATCCGCGTTCATCCCAAGCGCCCAGCGCAACGCGTTGGAGCCCTGACTCCTCCTCACTCGATTCCATTCCTCCTGTCCGCGCGAACCACACACACGCGCGTCGCCCCGCCACAACGTCCTCACATCCGCCCCCCCCGAGCTCCGCATCGCCACTCCCGTCCCCTGCGAATGAATATCTTATGTTCGCCAACGAGAACAGGAGCCGTGAGCGGTGACGCGCTGCCCTAATGGAAACCGTAGCATTGATTGGATAAGAACGAAGGCTCCATTCACGAGCCGCGAGGTTTTACCGAGGAGTATCGGGGCCTGCGCTGATCGGAATGGAGTCGACGGGGAATTGCCAGTGGTTTGTCGAGATGGCGAAGTCGGCGGGGCGCGAGGTGTGGACGGGTGACGGGCGAAGATCCGGGCCAGCGATCCACGACAGCAAGAACACGATCGGCGGACGCGGTGCTGATTTTGAGGCTGCTGTTGGAAAAACGGTTTCCGCGCATCTGGACTCGTTCGAGCGAAGGAAAGGATCTGGGGCAGCGGTTGATTCACCGTCACAAGCTGGTGCGAATTCGGGCGCAGGTGAAGAACGAGCTGCAGCACTGGCGATGAACCAAGGGATAACTCGGAAAAGCAGGCTGTGGAGCCAAACGGGCGAGCGGAGCCTGCGCGAGTTGCTGCTTCGCCCATGGGCCAGGCGGCGGCGAGATGACCCGTTTAGGTAAGAGTGCTGTTGGACGAACAGCTTGCTCCGCCCGATCGAGCGGTGGCGGAAGCGGCGCCGAAAGATCAAAAAGCACGACTGTTGATGACGCAGCCGGGACTGGGGCCGATCACGTCGATCCCCTTCGTGCTGACGATCGGTGACGTGTCTCGTTTCCAACCCGGGAAGCAGGTGGCGAGCTATCTGGGGGCTGACTCCGCGGGAGTACAGTTCGGGCGGGAAGCAGCGGCTGGGATCAATCAGCAAGCGGGGGAATTGGTTTATGGGAATTTTGCTGGTCGAGGCGCAGACGGCAGGGCGCTCGGATCCACAGATGAGAAATGAGCACTTGCATCGCGGTCACCGGAAGGCAAAAGGAGTAGCCAACGTGGCAGCGGCGAGGAAGTTGGCGATTCGACTCTGCTGGATGCTGCGAACTAACACGGCGTATCCGGAGGTCGTTCGTGTCGAGAGCAGCCCGCGGGTGCCCCTGGTCGTCCGCCATGGCGGATAAACCTAAGGATCGCTTGGGCGCTCTCGCCCGGTTCGTCGAAGTTCGCATCGAGAATCATGGCCGAGGTCCCGGTCATATCGATGAATGGCGGAACGATCCGCTTGTAAGGGCCGCCGAAAACTGTTCACCGCGAGACTTGCGGAGAGCTTCGGTCTTCCACCTCTCTCTGGCAACCACGCGCTGCCTTACAACACCCGGGCGGGGACAGTGGGGCGTCCCGCGCGACGTGAGACACAACTATCCGATTCGAGAAGGGGAATTGAGCCCATCGAGGGAGCGAAAGCGTTCGTGTCATCGAGCATGACGTGAACACAAGTTGTGTCTCGTCGGAACTGGCGCAATGCCTACTCTTGAAGGGCATGCGCAGATGCATCGAGGGAACTCGTCAATAATAAGAACGGCCCATCAATTCCGGGGTGAAACGTTGCGTTATCTCGAGCAGACTGAGCTTCCGGTGGTTTCTCGTAGTCGAGTTGTTGCCTGCGCCATGCGCGATGTGAACCAACTTCTTCCCGTGTTTCGCATATCTCACCGTCAACGACGAGCGGTTCCTCGAGGCCGAACTCCAATCCACGCTGAGTTGTCGCGCATGAACGTGTTGACATCGCATCCGCACCCTGCCCAAGAAACTCCGCCAGTCGCCTCCGAGCGACCGGCTTCGAGTATGGCTTCCGAGACTTTTGGGGCTGTCCTTGGTGCGCCTCTTTACATTCATCTATCGTTGAAGTCCGGTCCCGCAACAATCGGTCTTGCCCGACATCTGCGCCTTCCGTCGAGGCGGCCATCGAGCACCACTTTCGTTCACCTGCTGCAGAGAATCCCTCTCGTTCACCGTGAAAAGAGAACGATATCTGCCCGAACGCTCCCTTCAGAGGAAAGCGATCTAATCCCGACATGGCAGGCATCGGATCCGTACGACGATATTCCAGCAACCACCGCGAAAGTATCGCGTCGACTTCGGCCTCGATCCATTGGTCGACTAACGCCCGGACTTGCCTCCGCAGGTTCGCCGCTTGGCTCATCCGAGAAAATTGAAACGACTCAAGGCTCGCGTTGGAACATGCCAGTAAGTATTCGAGCGCAGGGCGAGTGTCGCCCATGAGGATGCCTCCATTGTTCTGTTTGGCCCCGAAGGATGGGGAGGGTATGCGCCCGTTCGATAACTACATAGCTACTTCCACTCAACGGTACCCTTTTAGTACCGAACAATACACCGGCAATGGGCTTTGTGGGTCATCGCCTCAGCTTTCGATTTTTCGGAGGGAACGTGCCCGCCGCGCGTGATCCAAATTCTTCCGTTTCGTTGGTCGAACCCGAAACCCTCGAGTGCCCCATGCCCGAGCAAGCGATTCCTCGCTTGGGCTTCTGGCTGGAGTTTTGGCGTGCCGATCTTCCCTTATCGCGAGGGAATCCAGCCGAAGGCGGCATTGTCGGAGTACGACCGGAGGCGCAACGCATATGAACTCGCGACTGGGATTGCGCAGGGAAGCAGGACACGAAGGCACCGTTCCGCGCGGCTGGCAGATGGCTTGGTATGAGCCGCGACGCCGCGTCGGCGTTTACTATCCGCCACCCCTGCACTGGATTCTGCGCGAATTGCGGGAGCTCAGGTACCGCCTGCATATCGCGTTGAGGGCCCCGAGTATCGAGCGCGCCGACGTCATCGAGATGCAACGCGAGCATCACGAGCGCCAGCGCCTCGCCGACGAATACGCGCGCGGATACCTCGCCGGCTGGCGCGAGTGCTTTCACACGTGTCTCGAAGCAGTCGAAGGGGAGATCGCTCGGTCCGAGCAAATGTGGGATGCCGGCGATCTTCTCGCAGGCACGCCAAAGTCGTCTCTCGATAACTAATCGATCTAGCGGCTGTCGTCACATGGCCATCGCCTAGCGCAGCCGGACGGCCATTTTTCCGAAAACTGTGAGGTCTAATGAAATCTGTCGAGGTTTTCGACGCCTGCTACACCCGCTATCGCGGTTTGCGCGATTGGCTAAAGGATTCCTCTAACGCCGTGCGGGCCATCTGTCTCGACTTGCCGTCCTCGGGATACCAGTGGCGGCCCGGTCGAGCGCGTGCCTGCGAATACGTCGCAGATTTCGAACGTATCGGCCGCCACGCGCTGCGCCGCCCGGAATGGAAGGGACGCCTGGAGCTTTTCCAAACATACTTCCTCCGCGGCGCGGATTATCGAGAGGCGATTCGCCTGGTGGGGGTAGCAGAGGGTACATTCGATTACTGGTTTGGCGAGGTCAAGCGTTCGGTTGGCGCGGAATTCTCGCGCTCCGGTCTTTTCCCTCCGGGACGCTATTTCCAATCGCGCGGATTAGCGGCGGCCGAAAGGTGCGTTCTTGTCCCGCTCCCGCGAATTGGCGAAGAGGTTTCGCAACAGCGGGATTCCCAGGTTGAGAGGAACGTAGAGCAGGTTTTTCAGCAAGGTTGAGCGCCGCTCCTGCCGCTCCTCAAACACGTCTGTCTCCGTCTGCTTGCTGGCGACCACCGCCGTGATGTATTTCAGAAAATTGACCCCGCACTTTTCGCAGGTACCGCCGTGCCGCTGTTCATTCTTGCAGGCAGGGCACTGGTAACGCAGCGTTGCGTGACATCGTCGGCAAAAGCGCGCTATATCGCGGGCCTCTGCGCCGCATTTGGGGCAGATCATGCTCCAATTTTACCGTTGGTATGACAGCCTTCTGACAAACCCCTGCGGCCTTGCGCCTACACGGTTACCCTGTACGCCTGGGCAGGCGGGCCCTTTGCCAGGGCGGCCTCCCACCGTAACTCTCCTAGCGAACCAGCCGGATTCGCTGCTGCGCGAGCTTCTTTGCCCCATTTCCACATGGCCTGCGTTTCGGGTCAGCGGGCCGCGGCGGCGCGCTTGCCGCTCTCGCTTGCGGTGGAGGCGCCAGCAGCCTCACAACGTGCCCAAGCCTCTCCTGCCGGTATGGCTTGGCCATGCACACGATCGCGCCAAGCGCATGCGCGTTCGCGTAATCGCTCGGGTATGCGGATCGGGTCATCAGCATCACGGGTACGGCCTGCAATCGAGGCGTTGTTTTCACATGGGCACAGAGGTCATAGCCCGGTAAGTCATGGCCCTCGATTTCGGCGATGAGCAGCGCCGGCGTGTGAGCATCGAGCACCTGGCGCCCCTCCAGACCAGTTCCCACGGCGATCACGTCATAGCCTTCGTTCTTGAGATAAGCCTTCAGGCACGCGCGCAGGGCCGCGTCTGCGTCCATCACCACCACCAGGGGCCGCGCAGGCTCCTCGGCCCGGCTGCACCCTGTCCACATGGACTTTTCATCGAGCTTGCGCCCGCCGGAGTCCACCAGCTCCGGGTCTTTGCATGCGTTAAAGGCAATCGCTACGGCGCGGCGACCGTCTCCGAGGTCGCTCACGCGGGCGACCATGCCCATCTGCTCCGCCTGGACCGCCACAAGCGATCGGCTGTAGGGAAACGTCACTGCTACTTCCATGCCGAGCTCAAACGCGCCGCCCTGCGCGCTTGTGAAAAGGATCCCGCCGCGGGAAACGTCGAGAGTCATCGAAATCTCGTCCGGGCCGCCGTTCGTCACATCGAGCTGTCTCACGCGCACCGGAGCCGAAATCAGTGCACGGCGTCGGCTGCGTCGCTCCTTACTCAGTGTCCCGTGGCCGTCGCGATTTGCTGCTTCTGAGGCGGGCTCGTGGGCTCTCGACGACAGGCCCTGCGTGCCTGCCATCTGTTCGGCCGTAGCGCCTTGCGGCCGGTTCTCGGCGTCCGATTCGAACCGGTTACTCATGTTGCGAAATCCTCCTCAGAGATACCGTCTCCCGATGTCCTAACTTAGCGGATTCAGCTGCTTAGGCGCACTAGAAGGAAAGTCACAATCTGACCAGTACCATCGTGGTAGCCCCGATTAGTACTTCCGTACCCATCATACGAAAGTAGCGACGCTTGTCCCCTGGTGCGAGCGCGAGAAGGGCCAATCCTCTGCATGGCCATTCATTCGCCCCTTGCTAGAATGGCGCATGGCCACGAACGCTCCAGGTTCTTATCGCCTCTCTGTTCTGGATCTCTCTCCGGTACCTGCCGGCTCGTCAAGCCGCGAAGCCCTGCAAAACACGCTCGACCTCGCCCGCCTCGCCGAGCGCCTCGGCTACGCGCGCTACTGGCTCGCCGAGCACCACAACACGCCTTTGATCGCGAGTTCCGCGCCCGAAGTCATGATCGGCCACGTTGCCGACGTCACTCGCCGCATTCGCGTCGGCTCGGGGGGCGTCATGCTGCCGAATCAGGCGCCGCTGCGCGTGGCCGAAAGCTTTCGTGTCCTCGAGGCGCTGCATCCGGGGCGCGTCGATCTCGGGATCGGCCGCGCGCCGGGCACGGATCCGATCACCACTCTCGCCCTCCGCCGCTCGCGCGAGGCCATGGGCGCCGACGATTTCCCCGTGCGCCTCGAAGAACTCCTCGGCTTCCTCGACGGCGAATTCCCCGAAAATCACCCCTTCCAGCGCATCCGCGCCATGCCCGACGATGTTCCCATGCCCGAGGTCTGGCTCCTCGGCACCAGCGATTTTTCCGCGCAGCTCGCCGCCATGCTCGGCCTTCGCTACGCCTACGCCCACCACATCGTTCCGGAAAACGCTCTCACCTCCCTGCGCATCTATCGGGAAAATTTCAAGCCGTCAGCCCATCTCGCCGCGCCCGAAACGCTGCTCTGCATGTCCGTGCTGTGTGCCGAAACCGATGAACGCGCTGCCGAGCTCGCGCGTCCCATGGAACTCACGCTCCTCCGCTTCCGGCAGGGAAGGATGACGCGCTTCCCGAGCGTCGCCGAAGCTACCGATTACCCGTACACCCCCGAGGAGCGCCACATCATCGCCCTCAGCCGCGAGCGTTTCTTCGCCGGCTCCCCCGAGCGCGTCCGCAAACACATCACCAGCTTCGCCGACCGCGCCGGCGTCTCCGAAATTATGATCACCACGATGGCCCACGATCACGGCGACCGCCGCCGCTCCTACGAACTCCTCGCCGAAGCCTTCTCGCTGCCCCGTGCATCCGAGGATTCGCCCGCCTCGTCCCACTCCACCGGCGCCTGATTCACTGGTCTCTCGTTTTTTTGCTTGATTGTTTTTCCCGATGTAGCTCACCCCGCTTATCCGGGGTGAGGCCTCGGCGTCTCGGGACACGCAAACCTGCATTAAGAGGAGGGAATTCGGGAGTGCTGCCGTGCGGGACTTGCCGCCAGAAGGGCGGGAAATAATGCCCGTCGGATCGGGTACTGTTTTCCTGAACTTGCCTTACGCCCTGGCCGGCGAGCAAAACCGGTCGAAAGCCTGCGTCAAATCCTGCGCAATCGCATAAGGATCGCGGCTCTCGATGTCATGTCGCTCGAGCATGAACGCCACTTTCCCGTCCCGCATCAGCGCGATCGATGGCGACGACGGCGCAAATCCCGTGAAATAGCTCCGCGCCCGCTCCGTGGCTTCGCGATCCTGCCCCGCGAAAACCGTCAGCAGCACCTCGGGACGCGCGGCATTCGCCAGCGCCCGTGCCACCGCCGGACGCGCCCGTCCCGCCGCGCATCCGCACACCGAATTCACCACCACGAGCGCCGTCCGTTTCTCATTCTGCAGCGCGGCGTCCACGTCCTCCGGCGTCCGCAACTCCCGGAATCCCACTCGCGTCAATTCGTCGCGCATGCCCTGCACCATAATGTCAGGAAACATCGAACTCTCCTTTGCCGCCTACTGCGCACCGCGGAACTTATTCAACGCAGCACGCTCGTCCGGCTGCACGTCAAAAATCGTATAAAGGCGCGTCAGTTGAATCACGTCGTGAACCCGTTTTGTCAGGTTCGCGATTTTCAATTCGCCGCCCGCGCCGCGCACCGTCGTGTAGGTATTCACCAATTCGCCTACTCCGGCGCTGTCGATATATTGGACCTCCGCCAGATTCAGCAGAATCTTGCGCTTGCCGCCATCCACCAGCTCACGCACCATCTTCCGCAGCGTCGCGCTGCCCTCTCCGAGCGTAATCTCCCCCGAGAAATCCAATACCGACACATCCTCCGCGTCCCTGCATGTCCCGAGCAGTCGCATTGCTGCAACTATACATCAGATTCACCTCAGCATCGAGACCCGCCTGTCCGGTGCATCAGATTCACACCCGCAGCAATTCGCGGCAGTGCGGAGAATCGCGCGGAGGGTTCGCGCGTGCCCCGCGGCTTGTCACCGGGGCCGGCGCACGGCGCCAAGGATATGGCGATCTTCGAAGACCGTCGTGGAGTGCGGCGGCTCGCCGCCGCCGTTTGCCGCCTGGGCTTGCCCAGGCGTGCTGCAACCAACGTGCGGCATCCTCAGCTTCAGCCTCGCCGCGGCCGCTGTTTGCCTGAAACAGACCGGATAATCAGCCGTCCCCGCCTAGAGGCCGCGAGTGGCACCTTTCCCTGGGCTGCTGCCGCGCGCAACAGTTCCTCGACCTCAGGCTTCGCCAGCGTTGCTGCGCTTTCAAGGCGGATGAACCGGTTCTGGCTCCCGCTTCCTTCCAGCATCTTGTGGGGGTCGGGCAAAGTCGCGCCGTAGTAGAAAGACAGTCCGACGCCCCTGGCATTCGCCGCCAACGAGACGATGCAGTCCGACGGCCGCTCGCTGCTGCAATACCCAATCACGAAAAAATTGTAGTTGTCGTAGACCAGTTCGTTTGCGGTAGGGAATCGCCTGCGGAGAGCCCGGCGAACCGAACGTATGCGCTTGGCCATCGAGGGATCGAACTTGTCGATAAATGCCGCTAGTTGCTTCTCGGCAGGGCCCTCAAGCGTGGCTTTCGCGGTTCGCTTCACGCTCTACTCCGAAATTCGCGGCAATGTATCGTATGGTGCGGTATCTTGACCCAGACGCCTGGACAATACCCTCTTTCGGGTTGCATTCCAACGGCGATTGTGCTATGATTCGATTGCTTTTGTTGCTCTTGTGATCCTCTCGACTCGCATCCGATAAACGCTGCCGGGGAAGATTCCCGACAGCTTTTTTTTTTGCGCGCGATGGACCCGGGGGCACGAACAGCAATCCCGGCGGCTAATCGTCGCCCCATCAACAATCTAGGAGCAACATCGGTGAGCAAAGAGCAAGGTACTGTCAAGTGGTTCAACGCAGCAAAGGGCTACGGGTTCATTCAGCGCCAGTCCGGTGAGGACGTCTTCGTGCACTTCTCGGCTATCCAAGCCGACGGGTACAAGAGCCTTAACGAAGGGCAGGCGGTCGAATTCGAAGTCAAGCAGGGTCCGAAGGGCCTCCAGGCTGAAAACGTCGTAGGTCTCTAGCACTCCGCTTGAGCAACTTCGTTTCGCACCAGAATTAAGGGTCAGGGCCGGGCGCCTCGAGCGTCCGGCCTTCGCCTCGCAAGGCCAGTCCGTCCCAGCCCAACGTTGTGAGTCTTGAACGTAAGTCTTTTTGTCCTTATACGGAGGAGACGAACAGTGCAGATACTGTCCGAGGGCCAGACCATTCGTCACGAACAATACGGCATTGGCACCGTCACCGAATCCAACACGGAACGCACCACGATCGATTTCGATAATCACGGTCTGAAGAAGTTCGTCACCGCAATCTGGGTGGCGGAACTCGTCGGTGAACCGCCCGCTGATCGCCCCACGCGCCGCAGGGGGCGTCGCAAAACCGCCAAAAAGTGACCGCATAAGCCGTTCTAAGGTCCCTTATCTGGCCAAAATTGGCCGGATAAGGGATTTGTTTTTTGCGCCCTCGTTTTCTCGATTTCGATCGTTTTCGCCTGTAAATCCGGCCTGTTTCGTCGCAGGCGCCTCGAAAAGTTGCTGACTACGGATTTACCAGGTTGGCGCGAATCGCGAACCGGACGAGTTCGCTGAAGCTTCCGAAATTCATCTTGCGCATGATGTGATTCCGATGGCTTTCGACGGTCCGCGTTGAAACGCTCAATGCAGCCGCCACTTCCTTGTTGCTCTTTCCTTCGGCCAGCAGTTGCACTACCTGCACTTCGCGTTCCGTGAGCGGCGCGCCCGGCACCGGACCCGCATCGGCGGGCGGGGTCGTGGGGCCTTCGACGAAATTCTGCGTCATCG
>Ga0335072_10001477_pt1 | contig 38258 bp, 45 predicted proteins | sample Lox_Sample_21_FD_206725 | JGI IMG/M metagenome (GOLD analysis project Ga0335072, IMG submission 206725) | Soil microbial communities from Loxahatchee National Wildlife Refuge, Florida, United States - Lox_Sample_2.1 | ecosystem: Environmental > Terrestrial > Soil > Wetlands | place: USA... | reverse complement strand
CATTAGCCGGCGATGCGAACTGTGGGACAGCTGCGGAACGCTTCGCTTTTGCGGCGCTGGAGATCCATACCCGCGCAGTCCTTGAGTCCGCCATCAGGGCTGCAGACGCGTATCTGCGCGTACATGACGACGAAGCGATTCGCATCGATCGCGCCTTAGCGCTATGGGACGTGAATGACTTCGCGCGCGCCACGATCGAACTTCGGGCTTTGGGAGCGGCGACGCACGACGAACGCTATACGCGCCTGGCTCAGATCGCGGCACGCAGAAGGATGCGGCGATGAGGGAAGCCGTTTTGCTGATGGGTTGGGCATTCGGATTGGGCGTTCTTGCGCAACGCGCCGCACGTCGGCGCGAAATCGTGCTCGACTCGACGGCGTTCTATTGGTTAGGAGCAACGACCGTCGTTGCCGCGGTCGCAGCCGGAAGCATGCAGGTGAAGCTTTCGGTCCTCGTCGCACTGCTTGCAATTGCCGTCGCCGCGATCGTCGATTCACAAACGGGTTATATCTTCGATCCGCTCGTGCAGGCCGGGGCGATAGGAGCACTCACGATCGCGGCGCTCGAGGGCGAGGCTTTTCAATCCCTTTACGGAGCGGTCGTCGCGTCCGTCGCCGTTTTATGCATATGGGCGCTGACGCTCGGGCGGGGCATCGGCATGGGCGACGTCAAGCTCGCGGCCGTCGTCGGCGCCGCCTTTGGTCCATTAGGCGGCATCGTCGCGATCGGGTTCTCATTCGTCGTCGGCGCAGCCGTCGCAATTCCGCGAATTATTGCGAGAAAAGCCCATTTTGGAACGTCGATTCGCTTCGGCCCCTACCTTTTGGCGGGTAGCGTCTGCTTTTTGGCGTATCATCGGCTGAGTAACGGGGTTATCCCATGACCCCGGGAACATTACTCGCACATGATCGACACGACCAATCTTCGCAATATTCCGCTCTTCCGCGAATTCGAGGAAGCGCAGCTGCAACAGGTTGCGCAGACGGCCACGCTTCGCAGCTATCACAAGCACGAGTTCATCGTGCGCGAAGGCGATCCGGGCGGGACCTTTTATATCATTCTGGACGGTTCGGTCGCGGTTACGCGTGTCGCATCCGACGGTCGGGAGACGATCCTCTCGATTCTCAAGTCGAACGACTTTTTCGGCGAGATGAGCCTGTTCGACTCGTCGCTTCGCTCGGCATCGATCAAAACTCTAAGCGACGTGAAGGTTGGAGTGATCGACGAAAAGGCGTTTCTGGAGGTCCTCGAGCGCTCGCCGAAAATCGCGCGCTATCTCGTTACGGCGCTGTCGCAACGCTTGCGTGCTGCGAACCAACTGATCGCAGCCACGACGTCGCAAGACATTCGCGCACGGCTGGCATCGCTGCTGCTCAACCTCAGTCAGAGCTTTGGAGAGAAAGCCGACAACGGCGTCAAGATCACGCTGCGTCTTACCAACCAAGAGATGGCAAACATGATCGGCACGACTCGCGAAACGGTCAATCGGACGCTCAACCGGTTCTGGGACGAGAAATTGATCGACATGCGAACCTCGCACGTCATCGTCGTCGAGCCGGACAAGTTGCGCAGCCTGATTCCGTAACAGACGCTCTCGTCCGCTGCAAGGCCGCAAGCGGACGATGAAGGAGCGTACGTTGCCGCTCGGCATCGATCTGGGCACATCGCGCGTCCGCGTCGTCGCGGTCGCTCGGAGCGCCGCCCAGGGATTGCGGCTGCTCGGGATGGGCGTCGCCGACGTCGACGGCGACCGCGCGGACGCGTTGCGACGCGCCCTGTCGCAGATCGGTACCACGGAACGGCTCTGCCGAGTCGCAATTCCGGCCCGAGATGCACGGCTTCGTGCCGTGCAATTTCCGAGCATGCGCGGCGCGGAGCTGAGGCGAGCGATACGTTTCGAAGGTGTCTCGATGTTCGGTCCGGCTGCATCGGAGCAATCCATTGCCGTCCGATCGGCGAGCTTTGGACAGGAAACGCTCGTTGCGGCCGCGCCGTCGGAAAAGGTTCGCGACACTCTGGGATTGCTTCGTTCGTGTGGTCTGCGCCCCGTCATGATAGATCATGAAGCCTGCGTCCTGGTACGCGGATCGCAGCTGCCACTCTTGGATATCGGTTTCGAAGGAAGCACCTTCGTCGGATCGAGGAACGGCATGCCGTATGTACGATCGTTCGCGCTTGGTGGAGCAACTTTCACTCACGCGTTGTCGCGCGAATACGGCTGCACGTTCGAGATTGCCGAGATACGCAAGCGCGCAATCGGCCTCTGCGGTGCGGCAAACGATGCACTCGAAGCCTACGCTCGCGCTCTCGGCGCGACGCTCGAGGAGGCGGCGATTGCTCCGGGCGCCGGCCTTTTCGTCTGCGGCAACGGTGCACGGCTATCTGCCCTGCGCGAAAAGATCGCACAAAACCACGGCGTGCGCGTCCTTCCGGTTACACTCGACGCGATGCTCGCATCGGCGTTGCCTGCAGAGGTCGAGAGCGCCGCGGCATTCGACTGGTTCGGAGCTATCGCGTGTGCGCTGCCATCGGACGCGGCACACGCCGCATGATCGGCGTCGATTTTCGCGAGCCTAGTCTCGGCGAACACGTGCAGCTCGGTTTTACAGCGGTCCTTCGCCGTGCGCGATACCTTGGACCGACGTTGATCGTCTTCGGTTTGCTGTCGATCTTCCTCGGCGTGGAAGCTCTCCGGCTTTGGGACGCCGTTCGCGCCGCTCGTCTATTGGAAGACCGGCGAGAAACGCTCGCGCACGCCGTCCACTCGGCACACGTTCGTATCGACGCGGTCCAAGCCCGTCGAACCGCCCTTCTGGGTGCGCAAGCACTTCGGCGGTCGAGCGTGCTGCTCGCCGCCAGGATTGCAACGGTGAGCGACCTTCTCGGTTCCACGATGGCGCTTACACAGCTGCGGACGACGCCTGGCGGGTTCGACATCGAAGGTAGGGGCACGGATCTGATCGACATCCGTGCGTCCCTCGCGCGGCTTGAATCCGGCCTCGCAGTTCCTGCGACCTTCGAGCTGCGACGCGACGCGATCGAGCCGAACGCGCTATCGTTTCACTTTGGGTTCGCAAGCAAGTGAATTTTTGGACCCTGGCGGTCTCGATGCTTGCCGCGTTCATCGGAATCGCCGGCTTGGAATCGTTGATCGGTGCGGCCGATGCGCATGCAAACGCGCTCAGATTCGAGATAGCCGCCGAAACGCAAACGCTGGAAACCGACGAAACGATCGAACGCTCGGCTCGATCGATCGACGGCCGTCTTCGGGCATTACACCTCGTCGATTCGCCGGATAGACAACTCATATTGTTTTTCACCGATCTCGAACGCATCGCTCGCCGTCGCAACGTCCAAATCACGCTCTTCCGAAATGAAGGTGTGACGCCGTCACGTCTTGCCGGAGCTGCCCGGCCGTTCGAGCAAAGTATCTTCGACGTCGCTCTCGAGGGCGGCTATCCGGCGACACTCGCGGCTCTTGCAGATCTCTCGTCGGCCCGCATGCCGGTCGAGCCGACCTCGGTTTCGTTTGCGCGAGCCAATGGGCACGTGCAAGCATCGCTGTCAGTCAGTGTCGTTCGGCTCGGTGCCGGTGCTCAAGCTCGCCTGCCGTAACCGGAGGCTTCTCGCGTCGAGCGGCGCAATGTTTGCGTGCGCCGGCTTCGCGCTGATTCCGTTGCTCGCACACTCGGCTTCGGGTGAGAACGCGCATTCGGCGCCGCTTCGAATCGTTGCGCTGGGCGACGATCGCGTGAAGTCGACGGAGATCCGGCTGCGAACCGATCCGTTTGCGCGCGCGTTACCCGGAACCAGTCAAGCTCGAGGCGGCCGCATCTCGAGACCCGAGAAGAAGTTCAACGTTCGCGTTCTGGCGATCGTCCTGGCAAACACGCCACACGCGCTGCTCTCAAACGACGACGGCTCGACGCGTATCGTCGGACCCGGCGACTCGATCGACGGCTTGCGCGTGGCAGCGATCGTCGATGGTGCCGTCGTCCTTTCCAACGGACGTCGCTTGTCGCTTTCGGAGAAGTCACCGTGAGAAGAAGACTGCAATGCATTGCGGCGTCGTGTGCTATCGCCTTCGTGCCGGTGGCCGGCCTGGCGAGCGGAACGGTAAGCATCGACGTGCGTGACGCGGATATCGTGGACGTTTTGCGCCTTTTGGGGACGCAAGCCGGCGTGAACCTCATTCCGGATGCGTCGCTCAGACACGACCGGGTCAGCTTGCGTCTGAGGAATGTCACCTTCGAAGAGTCGATGAGCGCGCTAGCGCGCGCCTACGACCTGCAGGTGAGAAAAGAAGGTGCAGTCTTGCTTGTCGGCGCGGGCGCCTCGATGAACCGGCGCTTCGGCGAGCGCGACGACGGCGCGCTCGGGACGCACACGAAAATATTTCGGATCGTCAACGCTCGGCCCGACGATCTCGTCAAGCCGCTCAGCGAAGCGCTCATTGCGGGTACCGTCGTGATCGCAGATCGCCGGACCTCTTCGATCGTCGTGACGGGCAATCAGTCGACGATCGAGCGTGCGGCGGGGCTCATCGCCGCGCTGGATGCGCCGGCGGACGCTGCATCGGCCCGCGGCGTCGACATCGTTGCGCTACGATACGCCAAGGCATCAGACGCCGCGAAGCTTCTCAAGGGCATGGTACCGGATGGCTCGGCGGTCGCCGACGACCGGCAAAACGTCATTTTGGTCAATGGGCCGCCCGAAGTTGCCCAAAGCGTCCATGCGTTTCTCGACCAAATCGACAAACCGTCGCGTCAGGTCATGTTCGAAGTAAAAGTCATCGACATGACGCCGCAAAACGATTCCTCCAACGTTGGGATTCAATTAGGCGGCGTTGATCTCACCGGGCAACCCTCCGCAGGTGCGACGAGCTTTGCGTTCACGCGAAGCTCGCTTCAACTGAACGCGACGCTGAATTTCATGGTCTCCCAAGGGCGCGCCAAGATTTTGGCGACTCCGCGACTCGTTACGTTGAACAATCGGGAAGCGAGCCTGCTGATCGGCGAAACCTACCCGATCATCTATTTCGATATTCGAAGCGGCAATCAGCAGATTCAAACGATCGACATCGGCGTAAAGCTGCGCATGACTCCCACGATCGGGGCGGATGGATCGATCGTTGCCGAGCTTCACCCCGAGTACAGCGAGATTCAAGGCTTCGAACAAAGCTATCCCGTGATTGCAAACAGAAAAGTGGATTCAACGTTGCGTGTCGCGGATGGCGAAACGATCGTCCTGGGCGGTCTATTGCGCGAGGTCACCTCCGAGACCGTTACAAAGCTTCCGCTGCTCTCGGAGGTCCCGATTTTGGGTGAGGTTTTCAAGAATCGTCAACGAACGGCCGAGCGCGACGAGATCGTCTTCCTCATCACGCCGCACATCGTACAACCGGGGAAGGAGAGTTCCTAAAGAGGCGGCGTAGGTCGGTCCATGATCGAGACCGCCACGACCCTCATCGACCTCTTCAGCGATACCGCGACGCGCCCGACGGACGGCATGCGCCGCGCGATTGCCGAGGCTGAGGTCGGCGACGAGCAGCGGCGCGAAGATCCGACGGTCAACCGGTTGCAGGCGGCGGTTGCGGAGCTCCTGGGCAAAGAGGCTGCGCTCTTCTTGCCGTCGGGAACCATGTGTAACCTCATCTCGTTCGCGGTTGCGACGAAGCCGGGCGATGAGATCATCCTGCATCGCACGGCGCATCCGATCGTCGCCGAAGGCGGCGGAACGCCCGCCTTCAGCGGCGCGCTCTTCAATCCGCAGGACGGTCCGCGCGGGATGTTTACACCGGCGCAAGTTGCTGCGGCGATTCGGGCGCCATCGCGTTACGCGCCGCGCAGCCGCGTCGTTTCGATCGAGCAGACGACGAACCTGGGTGGCGGCGGCGTGTGGCCCCTCGCGACGATCGCCGAGATCGCGAAGCTCGCGCGCGCGAACGGGTTGTGGATGCACTGTGACGGTGCGCGGTTGCTCAACGCGGTCGTTGCCGGCGGCACGCCGGCGGCGAGCTACGGAAGTCATTTCGATTCGATCTGGATCGACTTCAGCAAAGGACTCGGTGCACCGGTCGGCGCCGTCTTGGCCGGCTCGCGCTCCTTCATCGAAGAGGCTTGGTATTTCAAACAGCGCTTTGGCGGCGCGATGCGGCAGGCCGGCGTCATCGCCGCGGCGTGTTTGTACGCGCTGGAAAACAACGTGGAGCGCCTTGCCGACGATCATGCCAACGCGCGGCTCATCTATGAAGCCTTGCGCGCGATTCCCAAGCTGCATGTCGAAGACGTCGAGACGAACATCGTGATCTTCGACGTCGAGGCGCTCGGCGTCACGGCCGCCGACGTCGAGAATCGCCTGGGCGAACAGCACGTGCGTCTGAGCGTGATGGGGAAAACGAAACTGCGGGCCGTGACGCACCTCGACGTCACGCGCGCACAGGTCGAGTCGGCCGCGCGCACCATCGCTTCCGTTTTGCGCGCGTTCTAGCGCGTCGGGAGCGGCGCGCCGAGCGCGGTTGCAAGCGCGGCGCGACCGGCCTCCGTTCCTAGGAGCAGGCGCACGTATTCCGTGTAATTGACGACGCCGGTGCTGACGTGCTGCGCCTTGAGATATCTGTCGTAGGTGCCCCAGGCAATCTTGAATGCGAGTGGCTTTATGTGCTGCGCGTCGCGGCGCCGCATGGCGCCGTAATCGGAGAGGACGAGCTTTGAGAGCAGCGCATCAGCGCGCGGCATCCGCGGCAGGGCACCGTATACGATCAAGAGGCCCGAGTAACGGAGGATGGCGTCGCTGGATTGCAAGGTCGCGAGCGACGCAACGAAGTTCGCGTCGGATTCACGCGCGATTCCGGCAACGTGTCCCCATTCGTGCTCGAGCGTAAACGGATACTCGAACCACAGCAGATCGCTCGCAAGATACGTCTCGTACGTGAAGGGCACGAACATGCCCGTCACGCCGGTCGCCGTGAAATACCAGTCCATGATGCTGCGTTTTGGGCGGGTGGGGACCACCTTGTGATTGATGCCGAGCGTGCCGAGCACCGATCGTTCGGCTGCGATCAGTGCAGGCTGAATGTCGGCGTTGGCGTCGCGCTCGCGGTGCGCCGCGACCGACGCGTCGTCGAGGGCGCGAACGGCGCGCAGCTCTAAGGCCTCGAGGGCGAGACGATCGACGGACGCGGCCTCATAGTGCAGGGTCGTGCCGAGCGAAGGCCGATCGTAGTTCCAACCCCAGTCGACCAAGAACCAGAGATAGATCACGCTCAGCGTCGCAAGCGTGTGCAGGACCAGATGTCCGAGCGTTCGCCATGCGCGTCTTCTACGCAATTCGACGATCCAGCGCACGATCAGTCCAACGGCGACGATGACGAGAAGGCAATCACTCAGCGCGAACGGCACATGGTTCGTCAGAGTGGTCGCCGTCGTTTGCACCTTCGGATAGAACGTATCGGCGTAAAAACCGTTCAAAAAAGTCTGGGCCGGCGCGACAAACATCGCAAGAAGGGCCGCTACGATCGCCAGCAGGCGAGCCATGCTCATCGCGAAAGAGGAACCCCATGGAAACGCTCGAGGTTCCGGTCGCACCGGAGATTGTTACGCGAACGGTCGAAGTTCGCCGGCTGATTCATCGTCATCCGGAGCTCGGTTTCGAGGAACAGCGCACGGCAGCGCTCGTGGAGAGCGAGCTGGATGCGATCGGGGTCGAGCACCGGCGCGTCGCCACGACCGGCGTCGTCGGCATCATCCGTGGCGCGAAGCCGGGACATGTCGTCGGGCTGCGCGCCGATATGGATGCGTTGCCGGTCGACGAGCAATCAGGCGAGCCGTTCAGTTCGGAAGTCCCCGGTAAGATGCACGCGTGCGGCCACGATGCGCACACGGCGATGCTGCTCGGTGCGGCGCGCGAGCTGATGCGCACGCGGGATCACCTCCAAGGGACGGTCGTGCTGCTCTTCCAGCCCGCGGAAGAAGGACCGGGCGGGGCGCTGCCGATGATCGAGGCCGGCGTGATGGAGAACCCCAAGATCGAAGCAGTTGCGATGCTGCACGTCGATAACCGTCTCGACGTCGGCATCGTGGGCGTGACGCCCGGCGTGGTCAACGCGGCAGCCGACGAATTTCACATCACGATTACCGGCGTCGGCGGACATGGTGCGGCGCCGCACCGCGCAGTCGACACGATTCCGTGCGCGGCTGCGACGGTTCTGGCGTTGCAGAATATTGCAGCGCGTGAAACGGATCCGCTTGCGACCGTCGTCGTCACGGTCGGGACGATCAACGGCGGCTATCGCAACAACATCATCGCGGACAGCGTGAAGATGACCGGCACGTTCCGCTCGCAAGACAAGGCCGTGCGCGAACAGCTCGAGCCGCGCGCTCGCCGCATCATCGAAAGTGTTGCGGCCGCGTACAACTGCAAAGCCAAGCTCGAAGTGTTCTATATGTATCCGCCCGTATTCAACAACGTTCCGATGACCGAAGCATTCGCGGTGCAGCTGCGACAGGCGTATCCGGGGCTGCGCGTCGAGAGTCCGCCCGCAACGATGGGCGGCGAGGACTTCGCGTACTTTGCGGAACGTGCTCCGGGGACGCTCGTGCGCCTGGGCATACGAAATGAAGGCCAAGGCATCACGCATTCCGGGCACAGCCCTAAGTTTCGCATCGACGAGCGGGCGCTCCCAATAGGTGTTGCGACGCTGGTGGAGTTCGCGCGCTCGGCGGGATCAGGCCGTATCTTGGGGGGCTAGCCGAAGGGACCACTATATGTAGTGGTCGAACTCTTCCGGTCAATGGCTGCTCTGGTTGCCGGCGATCGTTGCGCCGGCTCGTTGTACCAAAGCGCAGACCTGGACGTACCGGCGAAGACGGCCTTCGAGCTGCTCTGCGCGGTCGAGAAGTGGCCGGTATGGCTTTCGTTTCTGCGCAGCGTGCGCCGCGTGGCGGCGGCGCAACCGATCGGGCCCGGGAGCGAGGTCGCGATCCGTTCCAGCATCCCGGGAGCCGAAGAAGAGCTTTACGAGGTCGATCGCTTCGTCGACGGCTATATCGTGTCGCTCGTGGGTGCCTATTCCGTCCGCCGCCGCATCGATATGCGCATCGAGGGCAAGACGGCCCGTTCGAAGCTCGTCGTGCGCCTGGATTACCCGACCTACGGTGGCATCTTCCCGGCGCTTATCGACCGCATGACCGCGCGCCGGCGTCTGGACGCCCAGCTTGCCGACTCGCTCCTGCATTTCAAGGGCTTGGTCGAATACGAGGGCGACCCCTCAGAGACGGCGGTCTTGATCGCCGTCGAAGCCGTTAGCAGTCATTGACGCTAACTGCTAGGGATGGGTATACTCTATTGCACCCATCTTAAGGAGAGATCCAGGCTTGCCTTTGTATGAATACGGCTGCCCGAAGTGCGGGCATGTCGCAGACGTCCGCCACGGCTTCGACGACAAGCCGCAGGTAACGTGCGAGAAGTGCGGCGCGGAGATGACGCGCCGGTTCAGCGCTGCGCCGATCGTATTCAAAGGGTCGGGATTCTACGTCACGGATTCGCGCGGTTCGAGCAGCAGCACCAAGTCCGACAAATCGGAATCGAGCGAGAAAACCGAGAAGAGCGAACCTGCGAAGTCCGAGCCTGCAAAGACCGAAACGAAATCAGAGCCGAAGAAAGACGCTGCGGCTTAGCGACGCAGTGATCGCATTCGCATTCGGCGTCGTCTGTATCCCGATTTTCGTCATTGCCCTCTTCATATTCGTGCGAGCCATGCTCGAAGGCGTGCGCGTCGCACGCCGTGCGAACGCGATCGTGCCGGTGACGCTGCTTTCGCAGGTGCGCTTCGCTCAGATCGATGCCAAGCGCGCGGCCAAGGCCTTCAAGGAAACGGGCGCGCTCGCGCCGCGAGCTGCGCTTGCAATCGCATCTATACTCGCGAGCATCGAGACCTATCGCGCCTACGTTGCGCGATTGCGAGGCTTAGCCTAGCCGGTCATCCTCGGGAGGCTCCCACGTCCAACCCGGAACCGTGGGACCTGGCGAGGCGCCGAACGGCACGGCGTCCGGTGCCGGCGGAACGGGGAACGGAGCGCCGAACGGCGGATGCTCCGTCGCCGCCGCTGCCGGCGGAGTAGGCGCTGCAAACCGCGTGTTCGCGGGCGCAGCTGGCTGCGTGTCGGGAAGCCCGAACGGGTTCAACACCAGTTCCGGTGCAGCGAACGCCGGGTGAGCGGCGGGTTGCGCAGCGGGCGCCGGGGCGCTGGTCGGTGCTGAGGTCACGGGAGGTGCGGCCGGTGGTTGCGGTGCGCTTGGCGCCGCGATTGTCTCTGAGGTGATAACGGTTGGTGCTGCGGCGGGTGCGATCGTCGCAGCGGCGGCCGGCGCGAGCACGGGCGCCGGAGGCGGCGTGGAAATCTGCGTTACGGGCGTCGAGCGAACCGTTTCGACCGTCGTCGTCGGCGCCGGAGCGATCGCTGCTTCGGAATACGTAGGCTTCGGAATCTCGCCCATCGCCGCGCCGATCAGCACCAGCCGCGCCTGCGGAAGCAGCATCGCATTCGAACGCTTCGCGATACGGCGCAGCTCCTCGACGTCTTCTTCGGGCGCTTCCTCGGCTTCGATCGTGTCGAGAAGCAGGTCGACGGTGTCGATGAGATACTCGATCGGCGGCAGTTTCCCGAACTGGAAAACCGACTGCGAGACGTCCGGCTTGACCATCATCAGGAGCTTCTTCCAATAATCGACGGCCTGATAGTGCTCGAACGAGCCGAATTCGCGCTTCGCGCGCGAGTACAGCGCGGCGATCCGCCGTCCGAGCGGATCGGTCGGCGGCGCCAGCTCGATGACGGCGACGCGTCGCGCCACACGCGCGAGCTCGGTGAGAATCTGTGCGTGGAACGAGGGATCGACTTCGTGCAGATAACCGGCCGCTACGGCAACATCGAAGGCGAGATCGCGCGCCGGAATAACGGAAGTGCTCCCGCGAATCGTGCGCACGCCGAGGTCGGCGTATTCGCGGATGATCGCTTCGCGCGCTTCGATGACTGCGACTTTGCAGCCGATGTCGATCGCGCGCCGCAAATATACGATGTTGCCGGTGAATCCACAAAATACGACGGATTCGCCCGCGGACAGCGCGAGCGTGTCAAACGTGAGCGCGTCGATGCGCCGGGCTTCGTGTTCGAACTCTTGTGGCGAGTAGGTGTGCGAAGGCCGAGCCGAGCTGATAGTCGTCGTCATCGTGGGGTCGCGCTTCCACGACGCTGCAGGCCGTCCTTGCCCGCTCCACAGGATAAGAGTCACTAAATCGTGTGGGAACGGTTAACTTTCAGCAAGGCTGGTGGGGGAGGTGGGATTTGAACCCACAAGGGCTTTCACCCGGTCGCTTTTGAGGCGACTGCGTAGACCGTTCCGCCACTCCCCCGGCCAGGGCGCTTTCGCGCGGCGCAGGGGGGACTCTTGCGGCCCGCGCGCACATTGGAACCTCGACACTATGCTTACGACGTCACGAGCACGCAACGATCTTTCGGATCTGCTCGGGATCGAAGGCGTTATCACGCTCGATCCGTTCGAGAGCAAAGCACTTTCCGGCAATCCGTTGGGGGATCGATCGGATCGCCCGCTGGGCGTCTATACGCCGCCCGGCTACGACGCCGAAGGCTCGCAGCGCTATCCGGTGTTGTACTTGCTGCACGGCTATTCGGGCGATCTCGCCGGCATTCTCGGGACGCGCTTGTGGGAGAAGAACGTCGTTCAGCGTCTCGACGGGTTGATTCTCGCGAAGAAGATGCCGCCGGCGTTGATGGTGATCGTCGATGGCGCCACGCGACTCGGCGGCTCTCAGTACGTCGACTCCATTCACAACGGCGGTTATGCAACCTACGTCGTGGTCGACACGCTCGCGCACGTCGATGCGAATTATCGAACGATCCCGCGTCCCGAGGGGCGGGGCGTCCTCGGAAAATCGACCGGCGGATTCGGATCGCTGCACTTGACCATGAACTATCCCGGTCACTTTGGTGCCTTTGCCTCGCACAGCGGCGACGCGTATTTTCGTATCTGTCAGGTGAAGTCGCTGATTACATGCGGGCGCGTGCTCGAGAAGTACGACGGTTTGCAAGCCTTCGTCGAAGCCTTCGAGGCCAAGGAGAAGCCGACGTTCGAGGAGGTCTCGACGATGGAGATGCTCGCCTACGCGGCGGCATATTCGCCGACCGAGGCAAAGGCGTTCGCAATTGATTTGCCGATCGATCTGGGGACGGGCGCGTTTCGCGACGACGTTTGGGAGCGCTGGCTCGCGTTCGATCCGACGGAACAAATCCCGCACAAGAAAACGGAGCTTGCCGCGCTGCGGCTTCGTTACATCGATTGCGGGCGGCGTGACGAGTACGGCCTCGACGTCGGAGCGCGGGTCATGGCGCAGCAGATTCGCGATCTCGGCCTGGAGGTGCGGCACGAGGAATTCGACGACGATCACATGCGGATCGGCTATCGCTATGACGTCTCGCTGCCGGCGCTCGCCGCCGCCCTCGATCGCGAGTAGGCATACAGCAGGGCGCCCGTCGCAAGCGATATCGCAGTGAAGACGTCGGCAAACAGGCCTGCCGTCAGGACGACGTAAATCCACGCCGCAAGCGCGACGAGCGGCGGAAGCGGAAAGAACGGCATCCGATACGGCATCGCAAGGTCCGTCCTTCGCAGACGCACGATCGATGCGAACGCGCCGATCCCGCCGAGAACGACGATGCCGACGCCGATGACGGCGATGATCTGATCGAGCGGCAGCGTGCAGCAGGCGAGCGCCGCGACGCCGATTGCAACGAGCGAAACCGTCGGATATGCGTCGCGCCGGTGCAGCCTCGCAAATGGCGCAAGAAAGAGACCGTCGCGGGCTGCGGCGTACGGAACGCGCGATGCCGCGAGCAAGAGTGCAAACGTTGATGCAAACGCCGTGATCAGAATGAGCACGGTAACGATCGATGCAAACGGCCCGCCGAGGGCCCGTTCGACGATGGTCGATGCGATGAAGGATGCGCCCAGCAGCGCTTGCCAGGGCATGGAACCGAGAATACCGGTTTGGAGTGCGAGGTAGAGTGTCGCGACGATCGCGATCGCGGCCACGATCGAGCGGGGTATCGTGCGCGAAGGCATGAGGACTTCCTCGCCGATGCTCGTGATCGTGTTGTAACCGAGATAGTCGTAGAGCGTGACGGTCAACCCGCTGCCGAGTCCGGCGGCCAGCGGCCAGAACGCGTGAGACTGAAAATCGCCCGCAAACGCGACATGCGGATCGAAACGCAGCCAGGCTGCGAGCGTCACGATGACGAGTGTCAACGTCGCTGCGCCGAAAAGGATGAGTGATATCAGCGCGACTCTGACGATGACGCGCGCAAGTAAGACGATGGTGAGAGCGCCAACTGCCATGGCGATTGCGTGCTGTGCGAGATCCCCGCGCAGCCAAGGGACGATATAGGTCGCGTATTGGGCAAACCCGATGTAGCCGCTGGCGAGCAAGAACGGCGTCGTAATGACGAACTGCCACACGAACAGAAACGCCAAGAGCCGCCCGCTTCGGGGTCCGAACAACTCGAGGAAAAACGCGTAAAGGCCGCCGGAACGTGGCAGCGCCGCGCCGAGCTCGGCCCACACGAGCCCATCGCAGATTGCGACGAGTGCACCGAGAATCCAGGCCGCGAGCGAAAGCGGGCCGTGCAATGCGGCGAGCACGAGTGGGATCGTGATCAGCGGGCCGATTCCGATCATCGCAATCGCGTTGGTAGCGATCGCGGCGGGGAGTCCGACTCCGCGGATCAGGTCAGTGCGGCCGCTCGTGAGGTCGAAAGCGCGTGCTTGAGATCGGCGATGAGATCGTCGACATCTTCGATTCCGACCGAGAGACGAATCAGTCCGTCGGTGACGCCGCGCCGTTCGCGGTCCTCTTTGGGAATCGAGCCGTGCGTCATGCGCGCCGGGATCGAGATGAGCGATTCGACTCCGCCCAGGGATTCCGCGAGGCTGAAAAATTTCAGGCGTCGCACGAAATCGTGCGCACGCTCCTCCGGTCCGCGGAGCACGAAGCTCAGCATCCCTCCGAAGCCGCACATTTGGCGCTTCGCAAGCTGATGCTGGGGATGCGATTCCAGGCCGGGATAGTGCACGCGCTCGACCTCGGAATTCGTGGCGAGAAACTCGGCGATCGCGCGGGCGTTCTTTTCGTGCTCGCGCATTCGCACCGCGAGCGTCTTTGCGCCGCGCATGACGAGATATGCGTCCATCGGCCCGGGTACGCCGCCGACCGCGTTCTGATGGAATCGGATCGTCTCCGCCAGCTCGGGCGAATTCGTCATCGACGCGCCGCCGATCACGTCGCTGTGGCCGCCGATATATTTCGTCGTCGAATGAACGACGAGATCGGCTCCGAGTGCGAGCGGCGATTGCAGATACGGGGTTGCAAAGGTATTGTCGACGACCACGATCTGGCGCGGCTGCTTGAGCGCGGCGATCGCCGCGATATCGATCAGCTTGAGAAGCGGGTTCGTCGGCGTTTCGAGCCAGAGCATGCGTGTGTTCGGACGCATGGCGTCCGTGACGTTTGCGGCGTTCGTCATGTCGACGTAGCTGAACTCGAGCCCGTAGCGAGCAAGCACGCGCGAGAAGAGCCGGTAGGTGCCGCCGTACAGATCGTCCGTCACGACGACGTGATCGCCGGCTGAAAGCAGGTTGAGCGTCGCGGCCGCCGCCGCCATCCCGCTTGCGAACGCGCTACAGAAGCGTGCGTCCTCGAGCGCGCCGAGCTGCGCTTCGAGCGCGACGCGCGTCGGATTCACCGTGCGGCTATAGTCGAAGCCCTTGTGTTCGCCGACGCCCGTTTGCGTGTAGGTAGAGGTTTGGTAAATCGGTACGATCGTTGCCCCGGTGGCAGGGTCTGCGTCCTGACCGGTATGAATGGCTCGCGTCGAGAATCGCATGATATACTACCTTCTCGCCCGGTGAGGAGACGCCATGCAATTGCGTGAGAAAGCGGCGAGCGCCGACGACATTCGCGAAGCACAACGCGATTGGGAGCAGATGTCGCTCCTGCCGTTCATGGAACGACGTGCCGAGCGCCGCACGCAGTTTCGAACGATCAGCGGGACGCCGATCGAGCGCATTTACACGCCGGCCCATCTCGAGGATCTCGACTACATCTCCGACCTCGGCTTCCCCGGGCAGTTCCCGTACGCACGTGGGCCTTATCCGACGATGTATCGCGCGCAGCCGTGGACGATGCGGCAGATTGCGGGTTTCGGCACCGCCGACGACACGAACGGGCGCTTCAAGTATTTGATCGCCCAGGGTCAAACCGGCATCTCGACCGATTTCGACATGCCCACCCTGATGGGCTACGACAGCGATGATCCGCGCAGCGAAGGCGAAGTCGGCCGCGAAGGCGTGGCCGTCGACACCGTCGACGACATGCACGATCTCTACCGCGACATAGATCTCGAGAACATCTCCGTGTCGATGACGATCAACCCCAGCGCATGGATTTTGCTCGCGATGTATCTGGTCGTCGCCGAAGAGCGCGGATTCGACTGGAAGCGGCTTTCGGGGACGGTACAAAACGACATCATCAAAGAGTATATCGCGCAGAAGGAATGGATCTATCCGCCGCGTCAAGCGATGCGGATCGTGCGCGACTCGATCGTGTTCTCCGCAAAGCATCTGCCGCGCTACAATCCCGTTAACGTCAGCGGCTATCATACACGTGAAGCCGGCTCGACCGCGGTGCAAGAGGTCGCCTTTACGCTCGGGGCCGGCATTGCATACGTAGAAGAAGTCCGAAAGCTCGGTATCGACGTCGATGACTTTGCGCCGCGCCTGTCTTTTTATTTCGTTTCGCAGATCGACTTCTTGGAGGAAGTCGCCAAGTTCCGGGCAGCCCGCCGCATTTGGGCGCGTGTGATGAAAGAGCGCTTCGGCGCGAAGAAACCGGAGTCGATGCGGCTGCGCTTTCACTGCCAGACTGCCGGCGCGTCGTGCACGGCTCGCGAACCGCTCAACAACATCGCACGAACCGCCATCGAGGCGTTAGCCGCAGTCTGCGGCGGCGCGCAATCGCTGCACACCAACGGATACGACGAGGCGCTTGCCATTCCGAGCGAGGCCGCGATGAAAATTGCGCTGCGCACGCAGCAGATCATCGCCGAGGAGACGGGCGTCGCGAATACGATCGACCCGTTGGCCGGTTCGTACGCGATCGAGAAGATGACGTCCGATATCGAGCGGGAGGTCTTCGGATATTTCGCCGAGATCGACCGGCGCGGCGGGGTCGTGCGCTGCATCGAGGACAACTACTTCCAAGCCGAGATCGCGGATGCAGCGTTCGAATTCCACAAACGTAAGGAGCGCGGCGAATTCCAGTTCGTCGGCGTCTCCAAGTGCCGCGACGATACGCAGAATCCGGGCCTCGAGCTACACCACGTCGACGAAGCGGCCTCGAGCCGTCAGCTGGAGCGCCTGAAGGCGGTCAAGGCGCGACGCGACCATGCCAAGGTCGAAAGGGCGCTCGCCGAATTGGTGAAGGTCGCAACGTCGGACGAGAACATTATGCCGGCGACGCTGGACGCCGTGCGCGCACGGGCGACGAGCGGCGAGATCGTGAACGCGCTTCGCCCGGTCTTCGGGACCTACACGGAGACGCCGATTTTCTGATGCCGATCAAGGTACTCGTAGCGAAACCGGGGCTGGACGGACACGATCGCGGCGCCAAAATCGTGGCGCGCGCACTGCGCGACGCTGGCATGGAAGTCGTCTACACCGGTCTGCATCAAACGCCCGAGATGATCGTCACGGCGGCGTTGCAAGAAGACGTCGACGTCGTCGGGATCAGCATCCTCTCGGGTGCGCATATGACGATTTTCCCGCGCGTGTTCGCGTTGATGCGCGAGCGCGGGATGGACGACGTCATCGTCGTGGCGGGCGGCGTGATTCAAGAAGAAGATCGTCCCAAGCTAAGGGATCTCGGCGTCGCCGAGATCTTCGATGCCGACGCGACGACGCAAGATTTGATCGACGGCATCAATCGCTTGGTGCAAGAGCGGGGCCGGGACGATCGTCGCAGCGCCTGATTCCAAATATTGGGACAAGCGTCTCGAAACGCTCCCGCCCGAGGAACGCGACGCGCTGGTCCTTGCGAAGATCCAAAAGACGATGCGGTGGGCGTACGAACGCTCGGCGTTCTATCGCGCGCGTTGGTCCGCCGCTGGTTTGGAGCCGGAAGACGTTCGCAGCCTGGCAGATTTCGAAGCGGTGCCTACGATCTCCAAAGCCGATCTGCGTGCCGACCAATCCGAGCATCCGCCGTTCGGCTCGTATCTGTGCGTCGATGCCGCGGACGTCAAACGCATTCACGGTACGTCGGGGACGAGCGGCCGTCCGACGGCATTCGCATGGACCCGCCGCGACATGGACGCAATCGCCGAAGCCCACGCTCGCATCATGTGGAGCTTCGGACTTCGGCCGCACGACTGCGTCTTCGTCGGTTCCATCCTCTCGCTGTATGTCGGCTCGTGGGGCGCGCTCATGGGTGCGGAGCGTCTCGGGGCCAGCGTCTTCCCGTTCGGCGCGGGGGTCAAAGGACAAACGCAGCAAGCTTTGAGCTGGATCGACCAGATGCACCCCAGTGCGTTTTACGGCACTCCTTCCTATGCGTTGCGTCTTGCCGAAACGGCGCGGACGATCGGTTACGATCCACGCGAGCTCGGTTTTCGTATCATGTTTTTCTCGGGCGAACCCGGGGCCGGAATTCCCGCAACCAAGAATCTCATCCAGCAGACGTTCGGCGCGATATGCATCGATAGCGGCAGCATGGGTGAGATGACGCCTTGGATGAACCTGTGCGAGTGCAGCGAGCGGACCGGCATGCATTTGTGGCAAGACGTCGTCTACACCGAGCTCCTCGATCCCACGACGTGGCGGCGCGTGAAATCCGGAGAGCGTGGGACGCCGGTTTACACGTCGCTCGATCGCGAGTGCCAGCCGATGATTCGCCTCGTCTCCGGCGATTTTGCCGAGTGGACGGATGCGCCGTGCCCGTGCGGGCGGACCTATCCGCGGTTTCCGTACGGCGTGATCGGCCGCATCGACGACATGCTCGTGATTCGCGGTGAGAACGTCTATCCGAGCGCGATCGAAGAAGCGATTCGGGCGTTCGTCGGCGAGCTGAGCGGCGAATTCGAGATCGTCATTCGCAAGGAGCGGCACATGGACGAGCTGATCGTCCGGCTCGAACGCGCGGGAGACGCGCCCGACGGTTATGCCGAAAAGCTTTCGAGCGCGGTGCGTGCGAAAGCCGGCGTTCGTCCCGTGATCGAATTCTGCGAACCGGATTCGCTGGCGCGCACGGATCTCAAGTCGCGGCGCGTCCGCGACGAACGTTAAGCGTTCGCGCTCAGGAAGCTGATGATGTCTTGGCGGGCGATGATGCCGATCGGCTTGTCATGCTCGCTGACGACGATCGCGGAGTTGGCGAGCGTCAGCAGCTTATAGGCGTGATCGACTTCGGCGCCGACGTCGAGCATCGGAAAAGGTCGCCCCATGACATCTTTGACCGGCTTGTGAATCAGGTCGGCATGATCGAAGACCGCTTGCATGACCGCGACGTCATTGACGCTGCCGACGACCGTGTCGCCGCGCATGACCGGCAATTGCGAGATCTCGTGGGTGCGCAGAAGATCGAGCGCGTGTTTGACGACGTCGTCTTCACCGATCGCGATCATCGGCGGCAGAGGACGCTTGCTGCGCAGAACGTCGCCGACGGTAACCTTGGCGCGCTGGTCCTCGAGGAAGCCGTTCGCGATCATCCATTCGTCGTTGAAGATCTTCGACATGTAGCCGCGTCCGGAGTCCGGCATGACCACGACGAGAACGTCGCCTTCGCCCAGTTCTTGCGCGACGCGCGCGGCTGCGGCGACGGCGGTCCCTGACGATCCGCCGACCAGCAAGCCTTCTTCGCGCGCGATGCGGCGCGCCATCAGAAACGATTCCTTGTCTGATATGCGAAGGATCTTGTCGATCACGCGCATGTCGACCGTCTGCGGAAGGTAGGACATTCCGATCCCTTCGACTTTGTACGATTTTGGCGTATCGCCCGAGTAGATCGAGCCTTCCGGGTCGGCGCCCGTCACGACGATCTTCGGATTTTTCTCCTTGAGAAAGCGCGCGGTGCCCGAGATCGTGCCGCCGGTTCCCATGCCGCACACGAAGTGCGTTACGCGCCCCGCGGTTTGCTCCCAGATTTCGGGGCCCGTCGAGGTGAAGTGCGCATCCGGATTCATGTGATTGTGCCACTGATCCGGGATGAAGGCGCCGGGGATCTCGGCGGCGAGACGGCTCGCGACGGAGTAATACGATTCGGGTGAATCGTTCGCAACGTTGGTCGGCGTTACCACGACTTCGGCGCCGTAGGCCCGCAACAGGTCAATTTTCTCTTTCGACATCTTGTCGGGCATCACGAGGATGCAACGATAGCCGCGGATTGCGGCTGCCATTGCGAGACCCGTGCCGGTATTACCGCTCGTGGCCTCGATGATCGTTGCGCCCGCCCGCAGCACGCCGCTGCGCTCGGCGTCTTCGATCATTGCGACGGCCGGGCGGTCTTTCACGCTTCCGCCGGGGTTCATGTACTCGACCTTGGCGAGCGTCAGGCATTTCGCGCCGCCCGTAACCTTGTTGAGGCGGACCAGCGGCGTGCGGCCTACCGCCTCGAGCGCGTTTTCGTAGTATCCGTGCTGGGGAAGGACTGACGGAGGGGTCTGCGAGTTCACAGCAGACATGGTTCTCGCCGATTCCGCAACCGAGGGATACCAGCCTGCGTTTTGAAGCTCACTGCCGTACGAGAAGGGATTTTAATGTCAACGGATTTTCGCAGCGGGACAATTTTTCCACGCCGTGGGCGTGAGTCGCTAGGCGGCTACCTCTGGTTGGCGCGCGTGTTCGACAAGGGCCGCGCGGCGCGGGACGGCACGATTCACGATTATATTTATCCGTGTCCGATGGATCGCGGCGTCTTCGACCGCTGGGGAATAACCTCGAATGCGTTCGACGCGGCGATTGCAACGCGAGATAGCGATGAAGAAATCCTGGCGTGGCTTCAGGCGCGCGTTCCGGAAGCGCGGCGCGAGGCGGCCAATCGTTGGTTGATCGAGGAGAAGACTTCGAATCTCGATCGGCAAGATGCTGAAGAGGGCGTCGTACCTGCATAAGGTGCGGCGTTTTTTTGCATTCGCTGCAATAGCCACGTTGGCGGCGTGCAACAATGCAATCCCGCCCCAGCAGAATTATGCAACGATCATGGGCGTCGTTACGGACGGTACGACGGGGCAGCCGATCGCCGGCGCGACGGTCACCGTTGACTCAGTCCTGACCGCGACGACCGGATCGGACGGAAGCTATACGATTGCGAACGTTCCCGTCGGGCCGTTCACGGCGGTCGAGACCGCGAGTGGTTTTCAGGAGCATCAAGATCAGGGATCTGTTGCGGCCGGCGATCACTTCACGTTGAACTCAACGCTTTATCACTAGGGATCCTTTGCGGCGCGTCGTCATCGCGCCGGATAAATTCAAGGGTTCGGCGAGCGCACATGATGTCGCCCAAGCGATCGCGCGCGGCATCCGATCGGTCTCGCCGGCAAGCGAGATCGCCGTGCATCCGATGGCTGACGGCGGCGATGGGACGGTCGAGCTCTTCCTCGATTCGGGTGCGCGCTCGTTCCGGGCGGACGTTCACGACCCACGGGGCCGGCCTATCTCGGCGACGTTCGCCGTGGATGGGACGCGCGCAATCGTCGAGCTGGCCAGCGCAAGCGGCCTGGTGCTCGAAAAAGATAACGAGCGTGATCCGTGGCGCGCAGATTCGCGTGGGACGGGCGAGCTGATCCGGGCCGCGCTCGATGCGGGTGCAAACGAGGTCATCGTCGGCATCGGCGGGAGCGCAAACAACGACGCGGGCATCGGAATGTTGCGTGCGCTCGGCGCGACGACGCAGCCGCCGGATGCACTGCACGGGATCGAGCGCATCGATCTTTCCAACATCGATGCTCGGCTTGCGAAGACGAAGCTCCTCGTCGCTTCGGACGTCGACAATCCGCTGTGCGGACCGAATGGCGCTTCGGCAATTTTTGGTCCGCAAAAAGGTGCGAGCGCGGCGGACGTTCCGAAGCTCGACGCGGCGCTGGCGCAGACGGCTGATGCAATGGCAAAGGCCCTTGGTCGCGACCTCCGCAACACGCCGGGCGCCGGGGCGGCGGGCGGCGTCGGGTTTGCGCTGCTCGCGCTGGGGGCGCAATTGCGTCCCGGTGTCGATATCGTCGCGGAGCTTCGTCATTTGCCCGAGGCACTGGAAGGCGCAACGCTCTGCATCACGGGCGAAGGCTCGATCGACGCGCAGACGCTGCGCGGGAAAACCGTCTTCGGCGTCGCGCGCTACGCGGCGCGCGCTGGGGCTCCCGTCATTGCATTTGGTGGTCGCGTCGATGCGAGCGTCGAGGCCGAGCTCGCGCGTCATGGCATCGTCTGCGCGCCGGTCGTTACGGGACCGCTGCCGCTCGAAGACGCGATGCGCGACGCCGTACGGCTCATCGAAGGCGCGGCGGCGCGAGCCGCGCGCTTGCTTCGGTTAGAGTGAGGCTGCGGGCGGCGCGATCGTCGGCGCGGGCGGCGTGCGCTTGACGAAGGTTGCGCGCTCCGCAATTGCCTCGGCGATCAGATCGACGACGACCTCGGCGAGACGGTCGGGATCGTGGCGGACGTTCGTCGTTTCACCGATGACGTCGGCTAAGACGGGGCGTACGCCGAGCCTGCGGATCGCTTCAACGTCCGGCTCGACCCAGATCTGACCCTCCTCCGCGTACACGTCCCGCAGACGCCGCGGCGGCTGACTATTGACGATGACGTAGTCGCAGACTTTCGCGCCGGCATGCGCGAGCAGAACTTCGAGGTGCTTCGAGGCCGCAAAGTCATCCGTTTCGCCCGGCTGCGTCATCACGTTCGTGACGAAGATCTTCACGGCGTTCGAGCTTTCGATCTCGCGCGAGATTCGGTCGACGAGCAGATTCGGGAGTATCGACGTGTAGAGCGAGCCCGGGCCCAGGACGATCGCGTCCGCCGTCCGTATCGCGTCGATCACTTCGCCGAGGGGTGCGGAATGTTCGGGCTCGAGCGTTATCGATTCGACCTTTTTGCGCGCGCTCGTGATGGCGCTCTCGCCTTCGACGATCGTGCCGTCTTGCATGGTCGCTCGCAGCCACGTGACGGCGAGCGTGGCGGGCAGCACGCGGCCTTTGATATTGAGAACGCGGCTCGATTCTTTGACCGCTTTGTCGAAATTGCCGGTTACGCCGGTCATGGCCGCCAGAAAGAGATTACCGAACGAGTGGCCCGTCAGACCCTCGCCTTCATGGAACCGATATTGAAAGAGATCGGTGACGAGTGCTTCGTCATCGGCCAATGCAACGAGACAGTTGCGTAGATCACCGGGCGGAAGAATGCCCAGCTCTTTTTGCAAGCGCCCGGAGCTGCCGCCGTCGTCGCTGACGGTAACGACCGCCGTCAAGTTGTGCGTGTAGCGTTTGAGCCCGCGCAACAGCGTCGAGAGTCCCGTGCCGCCGCCGACGGCCACAATGCGATAGCCGGCACGGAGGCGCGACGCAAAAAGCGCGTCGACGATGCGATCCTTGCGATCCGGCGTAAGCGCGTCGACGATCGAGTGCATCCACTGGCGCATTCCGAACGCAACCATGATCGCGCCGCCCGCCATGAATATCCATTGCAGCCACGCAAGCGGGACGTATCCGTCGAGCGTTTCATCGACCCATGTATTGATCTCGAAGTGCGCGCCTTCGGCCACGAGCCAACGATTGAGGCCGTTGACGAACAAGATCGCCCCCAAAACGGCCATCAGGAGCCAGCGCTTGACGCCGAGGCCCGGATAGAACCAACGCGCAACCTGCTTTGCCCGCTGACCAATCACCGTTGAACGTCCCTCGCGGTGAGCTCGACGGAGAGCTCGAGATTTCTTCCCAGAAATTCGTGCACTCGCTCCGCAAGGTAGACGGAGCGGTGACGGCCCCCGGTGCAGCCGATCGCGATCGTCAGTTGAGCTTTCCCTTCGTGAAGAAATCGCGGGATCAGGAAATCTAGCAGCTTTTCAACATGCTGCAAAAAGGTCCGCGTTTCAGGTAATCGTTCGAGATAATCGCCGACCGGCTTGTCGAGGCCGGTCAGATCGCGAAGCTCGTCGACGTAGTACGGATTCGGCAGAAAACGCACGTCGAAGACCATGTCGGCGTCGAGCGGCAAACCGTATTTGTATCCGAACGATACAAGCGTCACGTGCAGGAGTGGTTCGCCGGTTTTCGGCGCGTATGTCTCGGCGATTCGCCGGCGCAATTGCAGCGCAGTGATCGCGCTCGTGTCCCAAACGCGTTCGGCCTGATCGCGAACCGGCGCAAGCGCGCTGCGTTCCGAGGCAATAGCTTCGGTGAGGCGCTCGCGTGCGACGGGATGCTTGCGGCGCGTCTCGCTAAAACGCCGCACCAGTGCCTCTTCCGTGGCATCCAGGAATAATATCTCGGGAGACGCACCATTCGTCGAGGTGGATGCAATGCTCGTGGCGAGATCGCCGAAGGGGCCGGATGTCCTAACGTCCGGCGCGATCGCGAGCCGATCGTACCCTGAGGCCGCGGCAAGCGTTACGATTTGGGGAAGTAATGTTGGTGGTAAGTTGTCGAGACAGTAGAAGCCCAGATCCTCAAACGCAGCCAGTGCCTGACTCTTGCCTGCACCTGACAACCCCGTTACGATGACCAAGCGGCGAACGCTCACCGAAGGAGTCTCCCCAGGATGAAACTGTTCTCGGCTGAGAAGGCGAACTCACTGATCCCGACAGTGTCGCCGCTGATCGAAGAGCTGTGGGCGAAGCGACGGGAGCTTGCGATCCGCCTGCTCGAGAACGATCCCGCACTGCGCCGCGGAAACGCCACGCGCTCGCGCAAGTTCACGGAGCTCAAAGCCGAGATCGTGCGCTTGATCAATCGCATCGAAGAATATGGCTGCGTCGTAAAAGATCTCGATCTGGGGCTTCTCGATTTTCCGGCGTTGCGTGAGGGCCGGCCGATTTATCTGTGCTGGAAAGCCGGCGAACCGGAGATAGCGCATTGGCACGGCACCGACGAGGCATTCGTCGACCGCAAGCCGCTCGATTAGAGTTCCGATTTCGCGCACCGCCCCGCCGCGTTGCACGGAAATCGACCCTGCTAAGCCGGCTGCGGCTGGACCTTGATGAAGTCGTCAGCTAGCCCCTGAAGCCGAACGTCACCGAATTCGACGGTGTATGCGCCTGCGGCAGCATCCTTGACCTCGCCGGTCTCGGGGACGTTCGCAAGCTGCGGAATCTTGTTGCGAATCTCGTCCGGCAGCCGGACGGTGTCACCGACGGCTAGCTGGGGCGCGTCGAAGAGCTTGTTCAGCTCCGACATGAGCATCTCGAGCGGAATGCCGTAACCTTGGCTAACCTGTTCGATCGTTTCGTGCTCGCTGATCGCACAATTCGAGCAACCGCCGAGATGGAACCGTGCGAACACCCGCCGGGCACCCGCATGGACCTTGAATGCTTGCTCGACGGTTAGAGCTTTTGAAAAATGGTCAGCCACCAATCACCTCTCGACGCGGAAAGTCTCTTAAGCTTAAGACGCGCGAGCCTGTTCCTCGGTTTCGAGAATCGCGGAGTTCGCCTGTAAGCCGGATTCTGTCCCGGCGAAGCCGGGGATCATCATCTCTCTGGGGTCACCGTTACCGGTGAGCTCGGTGCGACGTTGCTCGTGCGGCTGGGCCTCCGCCCCCGAAGGGGAATCGAGCGATCTTGCTCCAGGTGGGGTTTACCCGAGCCCGCGTCACCGCGGTGCTCCGTGAGCTCTTACCTCACGATTTCACCCTTACCGGTTGCCCGGCGGTATGTTTCTGTGGCACTTTCCTTCGGGTTGCCCCGACAGGACGTTATCCTGCACCCTTGCCCATAGGAGCCCGGACTTTCCTCACGCGCCACGTGGCACGCGCGATGATCCGGCGAGCTCCGCGAAGCTCGCTGGTTATTATACTGGCGCCGGGGCTCTTAGGCTAGGCGGCCGAGTTGAGAAGGCTCGAGAGGAACCCCTGGCTGTTGTTCGCGTTGCGTAGCACGTCGAGCGTCAGGAGATTCTGTTCCGCGCTGTGATCGAAGGCGTTGGTCGTGTTCGGGACGTTCGTATCACCGATCGAGGACGCCGATGCGGTCAGGTTCACCGAGGCGATGTTGTTGTTGTTGATCTGGTTCTGCAGCGACGTGGCTTGCGCGCCGAGCTGCGCCTGCGCCGAAAGGACGGAGTTGAGCGCATTACCGATGACGCCAATGCTGTCTTCGGCATTAGCCGTCGTGCCGAAGTTCAGGTTTGAGACGCCCAGCGACTGGGACGTCAGATTCGCGAAACTCAACGAGGTCGTCGCGCCTTGGCTCGCGCCGGTTTGAACCGTCAGCGAGCTGCCTGACGAGAAGCCTTGCGCGCCGGTAACCGCGATCGTCGCATTGCCCGTGTCGCTCGTGCTGAAGTTGCCCAGCGTGAACGTGACGCCGCCCGCGGTAACGGTCGAGCCCGATGAAAACGAGCCGACGTTCGTTACGTTACCGGTTGCGTTGTCGACGAGGTTGACTTGCGCCGAGCCGGCGCTGACGGAGATCTGAATCGATTCGCCGGGCGTCGTCGCGGGCGTCGTGATTCCGGCGCTCGTGTTGACGACGTTGCTGCCGCTGCTCAGCAAGATGTCGTTGTTGGTGACCTGCGAGCTGGCCGGCGTCGCCGCCTGACCGCCCGAGAACTGTCCGGTGAGCAGCTGAACGCCGTTGAAATTGGTGTTTTGCGCGATCGTGTTGATCTGCTGAATCTGCTGCGTCGCTTGATCTTGCAGCGCTTGCTGATCGGACGACGACAGAAGACCGTTCGAAGCTTCGATCGACTCGGTGTTGAGGCTTCCGAGGATGCCGGTGATCGATTGCGCGCCGCCTTCGGCAACGTTCGTGGCGTTGAGAGCGTCTTGCGCGTTTAGGGAGCCTTGGTCGAATCCCGACGCTTGCGACTCGAGCGCATTGTAGATCGCGAGTCCCGAGGGATCGACGGCCGCCGACGTGATGCGATTGCCGGACGAGAGCTGGTTGGCCGACTCGAGCAGATTGTACTGATTCGAGTAAAGAGAATTTAGGCTGCTACCTATACCGCTGATACCGGCCACGAAATGCCTCCTTGGACGCGGACAAACCCAACCTCATCTTCCCATAAAGGTTATCGTCCGGCAAGCGAGCGGCCATCACACCGTCCAGATACCGTCAGCTTGCTTACCTTGCTCTTACGGGCGATCGTGGTGGAGGCAAGGAGACTCGAACTCCTGACCCTCACGCTGCCAGCGTGATGCTCTACCAACTGAGCTATGCCCCCCACGGCGGTCTGGTGGAGATGAGGAGATTCGAACTCCTGACCCCCTGCTTGCAAAGCAGGTGCTCTACCAACTGAGCTACATCCCCGAGGCCCGCATCCCCGCGCGCGGCGTCGTCGTATTAGCGCTTCGACCGGCAGGACCTCCGGTTTGACCCGTTGACATCGGTGGCGGCTGGACTTTACGATAAGCCGCCGAGAAATGAGGGCCATTAGCTCAGCTGGTTAGAGCGCATGCTTGATAAGCATGAGGTCCGTGGTTCGAACCCACGATGGCCCACCAACGGAGAATCCGGCGGAGCGGAAACGCTTCGTTTTTGTTTGAAGGGCTCCGCGTGAGCACGATCAGTTCGGTCATCATCGATCAGGCGCGGTTGCGCGAGGTCGCGCGCGCTCTCGTGAAGGCGACGGGAAGCGACGACGCGGAGGCCGGCATCGTTGCCGATCATCTCGTCGAAGCCAACCTGCGCGGCCACGACAGTCACGGCGTCGGGATGCTGCCACTGTACGTCCAGAATTTTCACGCCGGGAAGCTGAAAGCGAACCGCCACGCGCGCAAAATGCACGAGGACGGGCCGATCGCCGTGTTCAGCGGCGAGATGGGCTACGGACAAAAGATCGCGCGCGAGGTCATGGACTGGGCAATCGCGCGCGCAGGTTCGAGCGGCGTCGCGATCGTTGCGCTGCGGGACGTGCAGCACATCGCGCGCGTCGGGGCATACGGCGAGCAGGCCGCAGACGCCGGCATGATCGCGATGCTGTTCGTGAACGCGCTGAGCGGCCATCCGTTTGTCGCGGCGTTCGGAGGCACGGATGGACGCTTTTCGACGAATCCGATTTGCATTGCAATCCCGGGCAAGGATCCGCACGCGCCGCTGGTCCTCGATTTCGCGACCAGCACGGTCGCGATGGGCAAAGTACGCGTCGCATACAACTCGGGCAAACACGTGGCGCCGGGCTTGCTGATCGACGATAAGGGGCAACCGACGACGGATCCCGGCGTGCTGTGGCCCGATCGTTCGAAGGGTTCTATTCTTCCGTTCGGATTGCACAAGGGCTTCGGACTTGCGGTCATCGCCGAATTGCTCGGCGGCGCGCTGACCGGAAATCTCACCTATCAGCCCGAGAATTCGCGCGACGTCGGCATCAAGAACGGGATGTTCGCGATCGTTTTCGATCCGAGGCGCTTCGGCAGCCTCGAAGACTTCCAGGACGAGATGCAAGCGTTCTTGGACTTTGTGAAAGCCTCGCCGCCGGCCGATCCGGGAGCGCCGGTGATGATTGCAGGCGAGCCGGAGCGCAAAATGCGCAAGCAGCGTATTGCAGACGGAATTCCGATCGACGCGAAAACGTGGGCCGACATTCGTGCGGCGGGCGAGTCGCTCGGAATCGGCGCGCGCAAGATCGAGGACATCGCGAACGGCGCAGGCTGACGCAACCCGCGAGCTGTTCGCGCATGCACTGGAGCTGGAAGCGCACGGGCGCGATGTCGAGGCACAGGCAGCCTATATCAAGGTGATCGAGCAAGACGGCGCGCACTTCGACGCGCTCGTCGCGCTCGGGAACCTGCTGAACCGCACCGGCTATCGAAGCGCCGCGCGCCTTTCCTACATGGAAGCGGCGAAAGTCCGGCAGAGTCCGATCGTGTACGTCAACCTGGGCAACACGTATCTGGATACCAACGATCTCGAGCTTGCGCGCAAAAACTTCGAGCGCGCGCTGGAGCTCGACCCCGTGCAGCCGGAGGCGCACCAAGGGATGAGCTATGTCTTCGCGCGCACCGGTGACGAGGAAGGCGCCGAGCGGCACCGGGACGCCGGTTTTCGCGAACGTGCGGTTACCGTTTTCCCGTACCGCGGAAGTACGCCGCCTCGGCGCGTCGTGCTGCTCGTCTCGGCCTTGGGCGGCAATGTCGCTACCTCAGACTTTCTGGACGACCGCATTTATGCGACGACGCGAATTTTCGTCGAGTACTACGCCGAGGCGACCTTGCCCGAAACGGACCTGATCTTCAACGCGATCGGAGATGCCGATCGTTGTGCTCGCGCACTCGCTCGTGCCTCGATGCTGCTTGCGGGCTCGCCGGCGGCGGTGATCAATCGACCCGAGCGAGTCATGCGTACGAGTCGCGTCGGCACCGGCGACATCGCACGCGGGATCGCAAACCTCATCGCGCCCAAGACGATCCTCATGAAGAAGGCGGCGCTCGCCGCCGAGCCGCCCTTTGGGTTTCCGTTCCTCGTGCGTGCGCCGGGCTTCCACACCGGAATGTATTTTACACGCGTTCGGAATGAAAGAGAGCTGAGCGCCGCGCTGGCCGAGCTGCCCGGCACGGAGGTCATCGCGATCGAGTATCTGGATACGCGCAGCACGGACGGCAAGCATCGCAAATATCGCGCCATGGTCGTTGCCGGCGAGCTGTACCCTTTGCATCTTGCAATCGCGTCCGACTGGAAGGTCCATTACTACACATCGGAAATGGCGAGCGACGCCGATCATCGCTGGGAAGAGCAGCGTTTTTTGTCGGGAAAGGTCGCGGCGATCGGTGCGCGGGCCGTGCGCGCGTTGCGCGAGCTCGGACAACGTTTGGAATTGGACTATGCCGGCATCGATTTCGGTGTCGATCGCGGTGGAAACGTGCTGCTCTTCGAGGCAAACGCCAACATGATCGTCCCGTCGCGCGAGACGAATCCCGATCTTGCATATCGGGTGCCGTACCAGCAGAACGTCATCGCGGCGGTCGGGGAGATGCTGCTCAGATCAACCGGATCCACTCGTTCATGAGCTGATCGTCGCGTTTCGTCTGCGCCATGCCGAGGTCGATGATGGCGTTGATCTCGCGTTGTTGTTCGGCCAGAACCTTCATCATGGCGTCGAATCGCGCCGCTTGCGCCGCGAGCGCGAGTTGGATCTCGCTCTGCTGCGCGGCGTTTCCGCTTTGATCGACGCCGTCGGAATTGCGGGGACGCGGCGTCGCACGGCGTGGCGCCGGCGTCGCGGCGTTCGCCGGCGGCACAGGTGCCGGCAGCGCGGCTGCGTTCGCGCGCACTAGCCGATCGATCGGATGAACTCTTTCATGATCCCGATGTCCGCTTTGCGCTGCTCCATCGAGACTTCGCGCAGCGTATTGGACTCGCGCTGCAGCTCGGACTTCTCGTCGGTCATCATGTCGAATTGATTGGCCTGCTTTTGCACGCCCAGCTGAAAATAGGCCATTTGCTCGTTCAACATGTCCTGCTGGGCAAGCACGTTGCTCTCCCAGCCCGAGAGCAGCCCGTTGTCGATATTACCCGTACTCGAAATCGGATCGCCGCTGCCCAGGACGCCGCCGCCGAGTGCGCCGGCGACCGCACCCCCGGGGCCGCCGAGGGCGAATCCCTGAGCGGCTCCCGATATGGCACCCAGTATATTGAAGCTCATGCCCCTCGTTCACGACGAGTCAGGTGCCGGCAAGTGTTTGCGTTGACAAGGACGCCCCCGGCCGCATACGATAAGGCGTCTTTTTGGTCTCAGGTCTATGGGTTCCGCGGTTAATAAGGAAAACACGATCGACGTCGGTGCTCTGCTCGGCCCCGCACGTCGGACGATTACCGTCGACTCCAGGATCGATGTGCCGGCCTTCGACGACCTGCGGTTCGTCACCGGGGCCCACGTCGTCTTAGAGCTCCGCGGGGTCGATCGTGGGATCCGGATCGAGGGCACCATCGACGCCCGGGCCGCGGCGGAATGCCGCCGCTGTCTGGATGAGGTCGAGATCCCGCTTCACCTGGACGTTGACGAGCGGCTCGCGCCGGGCGAGGAAGCGGACCTACTTTCCGAAAGCAATGTCCTGACCGGCGAGCGGCTGGATCTGGGAGACTTCGTACGGCAACTGACGATCACGGCGCTACCCATGGGCGTGCTGTGCTCGGAAGACTGCCAGGGCCTCTGCCCGCAGTGCGGGCGCAATCGCAACCAAGGCGCATGCTCGTGCCCGCCACTAGGGGATACCAATAATGGCCAATCTTAAATGGAAGACGCCGCGTTCGAAAACGCGAAGCCGGCGCGCGGCAAACTGGAAGCTGAACGACGTGACGGCAGTCGAGTGCCCGCAGTGCCACCAGCCAAAACGGCCGCACTTCGCATGCGAGAGCTGCGGAACGTACAACGGCCGCGAGGTCGTCAAACCCAAAGACGACGCAGCCGGTAAGCGCGGCTGAGGTTGGGCGTACGGATCGCAGGCGTCGGACACTACGCTCCGGCCAAAGTCCTCACGAACGCAGACCTCGAGAAAATTCTCGACACATCCGACGAATGGATTACGACGCGCACCGGCATGAAGCGCCGCCATGTCTCGGCTGCGGACGAGGCCACGAGCGATCTTGCGATCGCGGCTGCAAAAGACGCGCTGGCGCGCGCATCGCTCAAGCCCAAAGACATCGACTGCTACGTCGTGGCGACGGTAACGCCGGATTTTGCGTTTCCCGCGACCGGTTGCATCGTCGCGTCCAAGCTCGGCGTCGCGGGTAAACCCGCATTCGACATCGAGATCGCTTGTAGCGGTTTCATTTACGGCTTGACCGTCGTGTCGAGCTTGATTCGCGCGGGCGTCTATAAACGTGTAATGCTGGTGGGCGCCGAGACGTTGACGAAGCTCGTCAACTACGAAGATCGTTCGACCGCGATTCTCTTCGGTGATGGGGCCGGTGCCGTGATCCTCGAAGAATCAGCCGTCGATTCGTTCTTGGCTGCCGATCTCGGCAGCGATGGAACGACGCCGGAGACGCTTTATCTTCCTGCGGGTGGCTCGCGTCAGCCGATCACGCCGGCCGAGCTTGCGGCGCATCACGACAAGATTCACATGGCGGGCCGCGAGGTGTTCAAGTACGCGGTCAACCGCATGGTCGAATCTTCGTTGAACGCCCTTTCACGCGCAAATCTGTCGCCGTCCGACGTATCCTATCTTATTCCGCATCAAGCTAATCGCCGCATCATCGATGCGGCGGCGCAACGGCTCTCGATGCCGCCGGAAAAAGTCATCGTCAACATTCACGAGTACGGCAACACGAGCGCGGCCTCGATCCCGATGGCGCTGTCGGAAGCTGAGCGTGAAGGCAAGCTCAAGGGAGACGACTTGATCGTCTTTACGGGTTTCGGTGCGGGCTTGTCGTGGGGCGCCGTGGCCTGGCGCTGGGCGGCCTGATGGAAGCCGGCAGCCGCCTCGGCGTTATTTTCCCCGGTCAGGGTTCGCAGATCGTCGGTATGGGTGCCGGTGTGGCTGCGAGCTCGCCCGCAGCGCGCGAACTGTTCGAACGCTCCGCAAAAGTCGTCGGATACGATCTGCTCGCGCTGTGCCGGGACGGCCCCGAGGAACGCTTGCGCGAGACGCGCTACAGTCAGCCCGCGATATTCGTAACGAATTGCGCGCTGGCCGTTGCGGCCAACGTCGTGCCGGTCGTGTCGGCGGGACACAGCTTCGGTGAATACTGCAGCCTGGTGCTGGCGGGCTCGCTCGAATTCGAGGACGCGCTCGAGCTGGTCAACGCGCGCGGTATCGCGATGCAGCACGCGGCCGAGATCGCGGCCGGAAGCATGGCTGCGATCCTGGGTCTCGAGGGAAAGAAGATCGAAGCCGCCGTGGCGCAAGCCCGCTCGGAAGGCGCCGGGCGCGTGTCGCTCGCGAACTTCAATTCGCCGACGCAAATCGTCATCTCCGGAGATTTGGCAGCCGTGCGGCGGGCCGGCGAATTGTGTTTGGAAGCGGGAGCCAAGCGCGTCGTGCCGCTGAACGTTTCGGGTGCGTGGCATAGCGAGCTGATGCAACCTGCCGTCCCACACTTTGCACCGTACGTCGAGCGGGCTCGCGTTTCGATGCCGCGCTTTCCGGTAATTTCGAACGTCGACGCGCAAGCATACCGCAACGTCGCGCACATCAAAGAAAATTTGATCAAATCGCTCACCGAAGAAGTTTTGTGGCACGCGACCGCGATGAAGCTGCTGGCCGTCGAAGGCGGCGTCGATCTGATCGTCGAGTTCGGCGCGAGCCCGGTCTTGGGTCCGATGCTCAAGCGACTCGAAGGCGTCCCCGAAACGGCAAGCGTCTCGGACAGCGCCGGCGTCACGCGTTTGCAAGCGCGCCTCGGCGCGGCGCTGCAGCCACGATGACGTTCGTAATCGCTTCCTCCCCAGCACGGGGCGGAACACCTTAAGAATGGAATTCTCGGGGCGCAGCGCTTTGATCACGGGAGCAAGCCGTGGAATCGGGCGGGCGATTGCCGTGGATTTCGCGCTGGCCGGAGCCGAATTGGCGCTCGTCGGGCGCGATCAAACTGCACTCGAAGAGACACGTGCCGCGTGCCTCGAGGCGCATCCGACCGGCAAATTCGAAACGATCGTTGCCGACGTCGCTGAACCCGCGGCGATCGCCGAGGCGGTCGACCGGACGCTCGAGCACTACGGACGTCTCGATTTCGCGATCGCGAACGCCGGGCAGTCGATCGACGGCCTCATTTTGCGGCTGCGCCACGGCGACGTCGAGCGTTTGATCGACGTGAACCTCAAGTCCGCGGTTTTTTTGGCCGAGGCGGCCGCAAAGCCGATGTTGCGCCAGCGCGGCGGGTCGATCGTGTTCATTTCCAGCATCGTGGGGATCACCGGAAATGCCGGTCAGTCGATCTACGCGTTGACCAAAGCCGGCCTGCTCGGCCTCGCCAAGTCCTTGGCGAAGGAGTTGGGGTCGCGGGGGGTAAGAGTCAACGCCGTCGCTCCGGGATACATCGAAACCGCGATGACGACCGCGATGCCGGAGAGCGCCAAGGCGCAGTATCTCAACTCGATTCCGCTCGGCCGCGCAGGACGACCTCAGGACGTCAGCGGTGTCGTGCGTTTTCTGTGTTCGGACGCAGCAGCATATATCACCGGCCAAACGCTCGTCGTCGACGGCGGCCTCGTAACGTACTAGAGGAAGGAGTTCCATGTCAGCAGCCACCGGCACGTTCGATAAAGTCAAGAAGATAATCGTCGAGCAGCTCGGCGTCGAAGAGGGTGAAGTCACTCCGGAAGCGTCGATCACCGACGATTTGGGCGCGGACTCGCTCGATCAAGTCGAGTTGGTCATGGCATTCGAGACCGAGTTCAACATCGATATCCCCGACGAAGAAGCGGAGAAGATAAAAACGGTGGGCGATGCCGTTTCCAAGATCGACGCGATGAGCTCGGCGGGTTCGAGCAGCTAGGAACTCCGTGCTCGAAGCGCTCTCCGAACGTCTCGGCGCAATCTTTGGGCGCCTGCGTTCGCGCGGCCGGCTGACCGAGTCCGACGTCAGCGAAGTCTTGCGGGAAGTGCGGATCGCACTGCTCGAGGCCGATGTCAATCTTTCGGTAACGAAGGATTTCGTCGCGCGCATTCGCGAGCGCGCGGTCGGAACGGAAGTCCTGACGTCGTTGACGCCGGCGCAATCCGTCGTCAAGATCGTTCACGACGAGCTGGTCACGCTGCTCGGCGGTGCGAATGCGCGTCTGCAATTCGCGGATGCGCCGCCGACCGTCATCATGCTCGTGGGCTTGCAGGGCTCCGGCAAAACGACGCAAGCTGGTAAGCTCGCGCTGCGCTTGAAAGAGGGCGGCCGCCGAAGCGTTCTGGTCGCGGCCGACGTCTACCGCCCGGCTGCAATCGCACAGCTCCAGACGCTCGGCAAGCAAATCGACACTCCGGTTTACGATGAAGGCGCGGACGATGAAGGCGCGGGCGATCCGGTGCGCATTGCCGAGCACGGCGTTGCGGAAGCGCGGCGGCTCGGGATCCCAACCGTCATCGTCGACACGGCCGGCCGCTTGCAAATCGACGACGAACTGATGCGCGAGCTCGAGCGCATGCGCACGGCCATCGCACCGGCCGAAATACTCCTTGTCGCCGACGCAATGACGGGCCAGGAAGCAACGAACGTCGCCAAGGGTTTCAACGAACGGCTGGGCATCACGGGCGTGATCCTCACGAAGCTCGACGGCGACACGCGCGGCGGCGCGGCTCTTTCGATTCATCACGTCACCGGTGCGCCGATCAAATTCGTCGGCGTCGGCGAGAAGCTCAGTGCGCTCGAGCCGTTCCATCCCGAACGCCTGGCGTCGCGGATTCTCGGGATGGGCGACGTGCTGACGCTGATCGAGAAGACGCAAGCAGTTTATTCGGAGGAGCAAGCCCGCGAGCTCGCAACAAAGCTTCGCAATCAGGATTTCACGCTCGACGATTTTCTCGCGCAGCTGCGGCAAGTTCGCAAGATGGGCTCGATGGGCGAGCTGTTGAAAATGATCCCGGGCCTCTCGCGCTCGCTCCCCAAGGACATGCAGATCGATGAAGGCGAGCTCGCAAAGATCGAGGCGATTATCTGCTCCATGACCATGCGGGAGCGCGGAAACCCGTCGATCCTCAACGGCTCGCGCCGCAAGCGCATTGCCCAAGGCAGCGGAACGCAGGTTTCCGACGTCAATCGGCTGGTGAAGCAGTTCGACGCATCGCGCCAGATGATGAAACAGTTTACCGGCGGCAAACGCGGCCGGAGATTCCCTATGGAGAGCTATGGTTAAGATCCGCCTGCGGCGCATGGGCGCCAAGAAACAACCGACCTACCGGTTCGTCGTCGCCGATTCGAAGAGTCCGCGAGACGGCCGCTTTATCGAGATTCTCGGCCACTACAATCCGCGCACCGAGCCGAAGACGCTCGTCGTCGACGAGACGCGCGCGCGCGAATGGTTGTCGAAGGGAGCGCAACCGTCGGCCCCGGTGCGGCGCCTGTTCGCCGAAAAGGGTCTTTGCGAGCGCGGCCCGATTCCCGCGACGAAGCGTGCTCCGAAAAATGCGAAGGCCGAATAACCGATGAGCGCCTTCGACGACGAATTCGGATTATTCGGCGAAGAGACGCCGCGCGAGGATGAAGAGCGCCGCCCCACGCTGGGCGCGCGCAGGATCGCGTCGAGTGAAACGATCATCGACGACGTCGAGCTGGAAGAGGGCGGTCCACCACGGCGTCGCCAGGAGCGTAATAACGATCGCGGGACTCGCGGACGCCGCACGCGGCGTCCGGCTGCCGACCCCGCAACGTCGAGCCGGCGCGCGGCCGAGCTCTTGTATTTTCTCGTGCAGAAACTCGTGAGCAAACCGGACGCCATCGCGGTTCAAACGGTTCCCTCCGATCGCGGACCCGTGCTCGAGGTCGAAGTCGATCAAGAAGATATCGGAAAGGTCGTCGGACGCGCCGGGCGCGTTGCACAGGCGCTTCGGACGCTCGTGCGCGCGAGTGCGGAAGGCAAAGTCGGCGTGGAGATCATTGAAGTCGAGGACGTCGATGACGACGCAGACGGAGAAGAGGCCGGCGACTCGGTCGCGGCCGACGTGACTGACTCGTAAGAACAGCCGCGACGTCGTTCTCGGTCGCGTCGTGGGAACGTTCGGCGTTCGCGGCGAGATCAAACTCTTGCCGTCGAGTGTCGGTGAAGATGCCGTTCGCGAAGGAATTACGGCCACGCTGCGGTTTGATGACGGACGAACCGAGCGCGCTTTTGACGTCGTAGCCGCGCGCCGGCAGAAACGCGTCTTGATCGTGGTCTTTTCAGGCGTTGCAAGCGCGAACGACGCGCAGGCGCTCGTCGGCGGCGAGCTCTGGACGGAGCGCGCGAATGCCGCGCTGTCCGACAACGAATATCTGGATAGCGACCTGGTCGGCTGCGCGCTGCTCGAACGCGATCGAACCATCGGTACGGTTCGTAGCGTGCACCACTATCCCGCGCAGGACGTTCTCGAACTCGACGGCGGCGCGCTCGTGCCGCTGGTTCGCGCATTCGTGCGCGAGATCGACGTGCAGGCTCGCGTCATTCGCGTCGAGTTGCCGCCTGGCTTGGTCGAAGGCGAAGCCCTCTAAGGGGTCCCGCCACCCGCGCTCTGAATCGTGATGCCCGTCGGCGTCGGTGAGGGCGTCGGCGTCGGGCCGGCCGCCTGATCGGGAGGTATCGTCGGCGCAGGCGCAGCCTTGGCTCTCTTCTTGAAGAGGCCGCGCAGCTTCTCGAGATTTTCGCCGGGCGATTCCTTGGGTTCGACCGTTGCGGACGGCTGCGGATTCGCCTGTAGTGATGCGAGCGCGCGCTCGGCGTGGTCGTGAATCATTTGACCCAGCAATGCGCCTTGACCGTTGGCATCCGCATACGTGAGGAATTGCACGGAGTTGCTGGCGATCACGGTGCCGCTGAGCGTGCTCACCACTTGTTCGACGACGCTGACTTCGGCGCCGAGCGGTGTGATGAAGCCCGTGATGTAATAGTCGCAGCCGAGCTTGCGCGCCGAGATGAGAAAATCGGTGCGTTTCGTTCCGGGAACGGGCGGCACGACTTTGATGCCGTTGTCGGCAAGCTGCTGCGCGAACATCACCGCCAGCCGCTCGCCGGAATCTTGTTGCGCGTCGCCGTTGACGGTCAGCGGATATACGACGACGAGTGGTGGCGGAAGAAGTGAAGGCGAGATCGCGCCAAGCCAGCAGACGCTCGCCGAAAGCAGGGCAAGCGCAATGAAAAAACGTGGACGCACTATCCCGTCTTCGTCCCCGACTGTGTTGACGCCCCCTCTTCGAGCCCGACCGCGCTGATTTCGGCGCCGTATAAGAAAATATTGCCCAGCAGATAGAACCAAAGTAGCAGGGCTAAGACGGTCGAGAGTGCGCCGTAGACGTGAAAAAGGTTCGTGTGCGCCGTGAAGATCGTGAACGCGATCTGCGCGACCTCGTAGGCGATGGCCGTGAAAATAGCCCCGGAGACGCCGAAATACCACGGCAATTTGCGGTTCGGCAAGAAGCGATAGAGCGTTGCGGCAACGACGAAGATCAGGAAAATCGAGACGCCGAACGCTGTGGTCTGCGCGAGCGCCGGCGATGAGAAACCACCCGCACGAGCGAGGTACGTCACCGCGGGCGGAACGAACGTCGAGAGGAGTAGGAGCAGACCCATCACAGGAAGCATCACGATCGCGAGTGCGATGTCGTGTATCAGCGGGCGGCCTTCGGGCACGCCCAGAGCGCGGTTGAGAGCGAACGCCAAACCTTGAAAGAGATTCTTGCCCGACCAGATCAGCGCGACGATCGCGATCGCGCCGGAAATACTGCGCACTGCAATCGCGTTCTTCAAGTTGTCGGCGAGCAGATCGTGGAGGGCAGGCGCAACGTCGTCGATCGTCGAGAGAACGAGATCCTGTCCGTCCTGCGACCCGAAGATGAACCCGAAGGCGGCGATCGCGAGCAGGCCGAGCGGAATCATCGCGAAGACGGCATTATACGCCAGTGCTTGGGCGAGAAACGCGCATCCATCGCGGGAGAAACGGACGCCGGCCGCACGCAGGATGCCGATCAATCGCCGCACCGTAACGTATTCGTCTCGAGGTGATCGCGTTCATCGTCGTCACCGTAGTCCTCGCCGGCGTTTCATTGCCGTCATCGCAACCGGCATGGGTCAGCCCCGACGGATTCGTGTACGCCCCACTCGATCCGATCGTGCGCGCGATCGCACAGAGCGTGCAGGTCGATCGAGGGGATCGTTCGGTGTCGCTCGCTCGAGACGGCAAAAGCGCGGTGCTTCGGCGGAAGGATGTGATTTCAGAGGCTGACGGTACCGTCTACGTTCGCCTGGGAACGGCTGTGCGCGAGCTCGGGGGAAGCATTAGCTTTGATAGGGTACGGAAGGTCGTGACAATCACAATGCCGGGCCCGCTTCCGGTCGTTACGCCGACGCCGTTTAATCCGGCGAACCCAACGGTCG
>Ga0335072_10001476_pt1 | contig 38264 bp, 43 predicted proteins | sample Lox_Sample_21_FD_206725 | JGI IMG/M metagenome (GOLD analysis project Ga0335072, IMG submission 206725) | Soil microbial communities from Loxahatchee National Wildlife Refuge, Florida, United States - Lox_Sample_2.1 | ecosystem: Environmental > Terrestrial > Soil > Wetlands | place: USA... | reverse complement strand
CCGACTATTCGACAACACACCGGGAACTCAGAAACACAGAGCGACAGAACTCTTCAATGAGCGTCACGGTCTGTCGGCGCTCTTCTGCGCAGGATTTCGTGCGCGATGCCAACTTCTCGATACCAAATCCGCGTTCAATAAGTTATTCGGCGGTTTAACTCATCCGCTGCGTCAACCGCTTTGTCGAAAATGGCAGATCCTTTAAGGCTTGGGCGGCAGTACGACTCTCGCGGCCGTCGGCGCCCTGACCTATATCGAGGACCGATTCGCCGACCTCACCGCCGCACTGCGTCTGCTTGTAAGCAGCAAGGGGAGGCAATGACGCCGCACCAGGTCTCGGTGCTAACCGCGGCGGAATAGAACCTACAGGCGCCGGTGCTTGCGGATTGCCTTGCTGAGAACCAATTCGCGCTATTATGCCTAGGAGGCAACGGCTGCGGTGAGCGGGATAGTTGCAGTTCTTGCGACGGGTGGAAGAGTTCTCGATGCACGAGAACTGGTCGCCCTGCGTGCAAGCGTCGGGGCGCATTCCAGGATTCCGGCCGAACATTGGAATGACAAATTCGTAGCTTTGGCATTGTCGCTCAGAACAGTTGACGCACTTGGTCGGCCAGAACCTTCTCTTGCGGCAGTTCCGTCGCTTGATCTCGCTTGCATTTTTGAAGGGCAACTACATAACGCTGCCGAGCTTAGGGCTGATCTTGGAGATGCGTCTAGCGACCAGGCACACTCGGACCTCGCGCTCGAAGCCTACGCGCGTTGGGGTGAGACTTTCGCGGGCCGGCTGCGCGGGGACTTCGCGCTCATAGTCTGGGATCTGCGCGCCAAGCGTCTCATTTGCGCCCGCGACCCGATCGGTATCAAGGCGCTCTACCTTTACAAGACGGCTCATTCATTGAAAGTAGCTTCTGATCTTGCAATCCTCTTGAATTTATGCGAGCGGGCTGTGCCCATAAGTCCCAAAGCAGTTGCCGCATATCTCTCGGGAGACCCGCTAACCACAGACACATTTTATGAGGGCGTCGTCAAGGTTACGCCGGGCACGACGCTCGTAGTTTCTGCTCATGATGGAGATCAGCGCACATTCAGGCATTGGAGCGTTTCCGACATAAAGCCCGTGCGCTATGCCCGTTCCGAAGATTACGCAGAGCATTTTAAGAACATCTTTAGCGAGGCGGTTCGTTGCCGGCTCGGCGGCACACGCCGCGCAGGCCTGTTGCTCAGCGGCGGTTTGGACTCTTCGTCGATTGCCTGCGTTGCCAGCCGAATTCTCTCTACCGAATCTCCGGGCGCCGCTGCCTTGTTAACGTTTTCGGTCACTTCTAATCACCGTAGGCCCGATGCAGATGGCGATATTTTCGATGAGACCCCATATATTAGGGAGGTTGTGAGCATGTATGAGATCGACGCACGCTTCTTTTGTTGCGAAGATTTTCTCGATGAGGATGAATTCTCGACGCCTAGAGAACGCACCCTTCCCATTACGCCAGGTATGGGTGTGTTCAACAGGATCTTCAGGACTGCAAGCGAGGCCGACGTTACTGTAATGTTGAGCGGTATCGGCGGCGACGAGGTCTTAGGGGCGGGTTCAGAGATCTATCTTCTTAGATATGCCGATCTCCTTTCAAGCGGCAATATATTGGAGCTCATGGAGGACCTACGGCATGCCCACAAGTATTACTCATGGAGTAAAGTACTAGGGTTGCTTTGGAGATATGGCTGCTGGCCCCTACTGAATTCCTTATTTCCTCGACTGTCAACGGATGCCCACCGACAGTCAAAGGCTCTTAGCGCTTCTCAGGAGCGGATCTATGTAGAACTTTCATCGGGAGAGCTTGCCGGCTACGCTCTTGAAGCGACTAATATATTGTGTCGAGAGGTGGGGATCGAAGCTCGTTACCCATACTTGGATACACGCCTCGTAGAGTTCTGTCTGGCGGTTCCCCCATCTGAGCTCAGCCGACACTACCAAACCAAATTACTGTTGCGGCGGAGTATGGCCGGAATTCTTCCGGAAAAGGTGAGGATGCGGGTTGGTAAAGCAAGCTCGACATCCTTGCTTCATACATGGCTCAGCGAGGCAATGCGTCCGACCGTCGAAGCTCTCCTAGCACATCCGACACTCTCTCAAGGAGTTGACTGGGATCTCATCCGAAAGCTCTATGCGGAGTACTGTCGTGGTAATATGGAGCACTCCCGATGGATCACCAAAGCTGTCGGGCTGGAATTGTGGTATCGTGCCAACAAGCAAGGAGGGGCGATAGATGGGTTGGGGTAAGAAAAGGGATGATGGAATGTTGGGTCAACTCGGATACTTAAAAGCAATGCCTTGGGAGCGGGAACCGTTAACGGAGATTCAGCCGCTCGCGGAAAAGGCAGACCGATCATCGGACGTCGATGATCGGAGAAGCGCAAAAGATGCCTGTGAGCTGACCTCAAAATAAGACTCGCAATCAGATCGTCCTGTACCACTGCCCAGTGCCTGGAAGTATGAACGGGGCTGCATCGCCGGGCTGTATCTGAGAGGTTTCTAGCATCATCCTGAAGCCGACTGCGCGAGGGATTGTCTGGCCGGGGCAGTTCAACCTCTCCATCTTTAAGAACTTCACCACCCGGCGCGAAGCAGAGCCTGCAGTTCCGCACCGACGTCTTCAACCTGCTGCACACGCCGTGGTTCGGCTCCAAATCTGCTTTCGACGAGATTCAGCCCATCTTGCCACCAAAGAACGGGCTATTGGGAAACTGGCGCACCAGAGCCTATCAATCCCGCTGTCGAAAAGGCCGGAAACAGTGATGCCGACAGGTTGAATCGAGGCCAAACTATCTGTCCATTCCTCTCCGGAAACCTCAGAACGCGGGAACATAGGGCATCCCCGATCCACTCAAGCACTTCCTCGGTTGTCGCCGAGATCAGAACGGGCTGGCAGCCGATTCCGTCGATCTCCTCAATCCTCTTCTTTTCCTCGACGATCCCAAGGATGTGGTCTGCCCACGTCGGATCGGCTGGCAGCCCGAGGAAGCTCACCAGCGTGGCCCACGACTCTTCACGCCGGTATCGCAAAAGGATCGTCCGCCCCGCGCTCCCATTGGTGTGGAGTTCCTGGGACACAGCCAGCAGATGACGCACAGGATGTTTCCGACCCGGTAGATTCACGGCCCCTTTGTAGCAAGAGGCATGTTCGCCGAGGGTCACGTCTTTCGTCGTGCTGTCGGGAAAGGTCAAACTGAAGGCGGCCTTCTCGTGAACGGCCGCCGTGATTGCGCCGACATCCGAGTCGTTGCCGAAGACGCTCAGAAGATGCGCCTGCCGGTCTTCCCCTATATAGCGATCGACCCGCAGGCGAATGCGGGTCGAGGCTTTTTCGGTGATGCGCACGTACTCAAGCAGCCCGAGCCGCAGATGTGCATTCTCCATCTGTTTCATCCCCCTTCTTCGCCGGCGTTTCGGTGAGCTTCAGCGTCCTCCCATCGGAATACACCAGGTACAACTCATTGGCCCACCGCTCGCGATGGTGAATGATCTCGGTGTCTCCGTCCTGTTCCACAAACGTAGTCACATGCTTGACCGAGCGCCAGCGGGCTATGTGCCGGTCGTCTCCCTTGCCGAAGACGCCGTTCAAGAGCCCCGCGGTACAGAGCAGCCCAACATGGCCGCCATGCAGCGGCGTGATGGGCCGACCAGTCGCAATGTCCTCTTGCGGCGTCAGGAACGGTGCCGCCTGTTTCCAAGCGCCCGAGTGCGGCAACAGGTCTTCCAAGAGATCGTAGGGAAGGCCGCGATAGCTCAGCTCCGCCTCGCCAGATAGAGGGACTGAATATGGAGGGCACGCGCCCGGCTGCAGCTCAGGAAGTCCCAGGAAGCTGCCATACAAGCCAACGCTCAAGAGCTGCCGTTTATTGTTCTCGACGGCCGCTCCTCTGACGTCGCGCCGAAGGCCAAGTACCGCGATTTGCCGGTACTTGACTGATTCCTCATCTGTCATGCGAAGAACGGAGAGTTGCATGAAGTGGGAAGCAAGGATGCCGGCGCAGTCATGCAATCGCTCGAACGGAATCACCAGGATGAGAACGCCTTCCATCGTCAGCCATCGGTAGGTGTGTTCCAGGAACACGGCCTCCATGCGGCGATTCGCGATGGAACCGATCTCGGAGTCATAGGGCGGATTCAGATACAGGAGCGAGAAGGATTCGGGCCGTGCAATAGCGTCGAAGGCATTCCCCTGGATGGTCTCGATGCCGTTCGCGCTGGCAATCCTCGCACGTTCGGCGTCGAGCTCGACGCCATAACGCCGAACCTGCGCGTCGCTCGTGACGAGATGCAGCGCAGTCCCTTGTCCAACGCAAGGGTCGATCACCGAAGCAGGTCTATCAAAGGAGAGCAGAGAGCGCAGTTTCACTCCCTCGGCCTCCGGTAATGGGTAATAACCCATTTTTAGGCGCCCCACATTCCTCATGGTTTCGCATCACCTCCTAGAATGGAATTCTCAAGAAGTGCGCCCATGAGCGAACATTAAGTTTCCGATCTGGATGGGCGCCTTGGGATGTTATCGCCAACTGACAGTTCACTTGTCAGAGGAGGCTGACTATACGGACAAATGGCCTCACCGAACGCCACCCGGCTATCGCTACTATTCCACTATCGGAGCCTTAGCGGACTTTAGACGGTTACCGATAGACGACGGCGGATATGATAATTTTGTTGTCGATTTCAAACGATGTCACGATATCTTCCCATCACCGACTTCCGTGCCCGGCGAAAGGTCCTTGTGCGCAGTGACTTCGGACTAGCCGAGAAGCGTCAGCCGCCCCCGTCCGACCCAATTGAGGAAAACGTCTGGCGCAGCATCGTGACGCTGCCGGACGATGTTGCCATTCGCACGTCGAATCACCATGGAAAAGCTCTTGCCCAATTAGACGAGTTAAGTTCGGCATGGATCTTTTCGACGCGACTAGCGCCTTACCGGGAGAGCATGTCCCCCGTCATGCTAGATGCGAACGACGAAATACAGGCCGCGCTGTACAACTGCCTCGCTGGGTATTACCGCTTTTCGGTGGGCGGAATGAGAAATGTGCTGGAGTTGGTCGCTATTGGGTGTTGGGCGGAGGTGTGCGGCAAGAAGAAGGAGTTTCGGGATTGGCGGAAAGGCAAACTGCAACTCGGTCTCGGCACGGCCTGCGATGGGCTGATTGCCGGGGCGGCATCCCTCGAATCACATCTGAAGTCAACGGTGAACGATACCCTCTTTGCACACAAGAATTCGGCCGCGAGAGGGATTGCTATGCAAGGCGGCTATGTACGCCGTATTTTTAGTGGCTTGTCCGAATTTGCCCATTCGAGGCCAAACTACAACGACTCTCATTTCCGAGAGAGCAACGGGCCAATCTACGTGAAATCGGCCTTCAACCACGTGGCTTGGATTCACTTCGAAACAATCGCCATCGCTTATGTGCTTGCAATCATCGCGCGGCCTAAAGTGCGCATTTCGCCCGCATTCCGGGGACTCTTCGCGGACACGAAGCGCGTCAGGTCACGCGTGGTCCGAGCAGCATTTCTGCATTTGACCTGATTGAATGTCAATCGTGAATTCCGAGGCCGGCGATCATCTCCTCACTGAATCGCCCAAGAGCGGCAACATGTTCCGGCAGTCCACGGGCCGGGCCACGACCGACATATTTGCAGGCCCTGTCGAACGTCCAGATCATGTCTTTGTTAGCGCGAATTCTGCTTTCGAGAACCTCGCTGAATGATCGACGCTTCAATTCTTTCATGCACTTCTCGAGCGACCCGATGTTCATACTCACAAGCTTTGTGATTGTGTAGGGTCGGTAGTTCTTACGATGTAGATTTTCCTCGAATCGATCATTAAGGTAAGCATTCACGAACCAGCACGATCCGATGTCATCCCGCGTGACAATCAGCGGAGTGAACTTCGAAATACGCTTCGCCCAGGCAGGAACCGAGACGGATGAGCCGGTCAGAAGATCAATAGCTTTCCTCAGTTGTCCCACCCCAACATCTTTCACAAGCCTCTCATCGAGAAAATCCTTCATCAGCTCGAATTTGCCAGAATATCGAATCGACGATTTACAGGTAGCGAGCTTGCTCTCGATCAGAATCGCAGTCGATCCGTTAATAACGACCGTATCGCAGATCTCCTTCGAAGGATCATCAGCATATCGTGGCGAGAGGATTACAGTGTCGAACTTCGGATTGGCATAGATCTGAAAGAGCCACGCGACGTAGTCCTCAAACACGTAGCCCCAGAAGCCAAGATATTCATCTCCCTTCTTTCCCTTGAGCGTTCTCACAATCCGCCATATCGCCGCACTCTCCAGCTTCCCCATCGCGAACTCATAATCCAGGCAATAGAGCACTCCGTTATGGCTAAAGTAGGGCTGATCCTTCAAGAAGTCGAAATCCGCATATCCGACGGCTTCCTTTGCTTGCTTGAGCGTATCCCATGAGAATGAGATCTCTTTGAACATGCGATCGAGAAGATCATCGGGAACCGTCGAATTCTTCAGGTTTGATTTGCGTAGACCGCAGTCGGCTGATCCTCTCCACGGCTGCGTATCCCACCGCATCATGAGCGCGTGATATTCGAACGCTTTCAAAAGCAACGCGAACATTCTGAGCTCAATTGCGAATCGTTCTAGAAACATTTGGTCCACATCGAACAGCTGTCGCTCAGGCGGCAAACGAGGGATGTTGATCGTGATGAATATGTAGAACCGCAAGAGTAAGAGGAGGGTGTCGGTCGGCGAATCGATCTCATAGATCGGAAGAAACTGCGAAACTCTATTCGCCAATTGATCGAAGTGGTCCTGCTGATCGTCGTGCTTGAAATACAGAAGTTCCGAGGAGCGCAGCAAAACTTCGCCCAGCGCATGATTTTCGATTCGAGGAAGGCTTGTGTCCGTCTCGGGGCCAAGCCGGAGTATTTCAGCGGCTATGAACCGCAATTGCCCCTGAAAGAAGATCAGACGCCCATTATTGTAGAACTGTTCAATCTTCGGAACCACGTCGGGCGTAAACAGAATCCGGGTCCACAGGTTCGTCAACTCGTCGCTGGCCGTTGTTTCCGCTTCAGGGCCGTAGGCGAATGCAACGCTCACTTGCGCGCACATGATCAGCAGAGAACTTCGGTTGTATTTCTTGAGAAGTCCTCTGAATTCTTCAATGGTTCCCCGCTGCCCTCCGGTCACCTCGTACCATTGGACCCAAGTTTTCCAATCCGCTTTACGCATAGGCGTTCAACACAAGAATACGGCGGATCTCGTGGCAGGACTACAGATTGACGCATTATCGAGTATCAAATCGAGGCTCGCATCTGAACGTTACGCGGCCAATGCAAGCGCCGGAAGCGGACCTGGGTTCCACGGCTCGGGGATCAGGGGTGCGATTCGGACGATCCTCTCCGATCCGCAGAGCCCGCATCGCTGCCGGGCTGAAGACGAGACCATCTTACAGTTCTCGCAATAGACGGCCTTCTCCAGGGGGATCGATACAAGGCCGGGCTCCGTTCGAATCATCCGTACATTGCACATACTTCCTCCAGGTATTGACCCATGCCGGTTACGTTCGTGGATCACCGTTTTCGCGACGTGCCGTGTCGCGTTGCTCAATCAACGACTTGTACAGGTCGGCGAGTTCATCGACCGTATCCGCTCCGCCGACCGGTTCATCTTGTCCTGAACCCAACCATGGAAAGCGTTCTTCAAGCAGAGCCAGGACCAATTCAACGAGTGTTTGAGGGCGCTCGTCTCCGGCTCTCATTCAAAGCTCCTTGGCGCAGCGACTCATCCGCCAGTCGAAGGATTCGCAGCGTGTGTGACGTTTTGCAGTTATCGAGGCAGACAGCCCGCCGGGAAGGGGCCGAGACAGGTTCCGGAACACGACGTATCATCTGCCCCGTGAGTGTGTCGTCTCCGCGCCGAAAAGGCGGGGATACTCCACGACTCCTCAGCGATCAGGCGGCAGGTTGCCCGGCCAGTCCTTCGAGCTCCGAAACCAGATGCTTGAGTGCATCGAGATTCTGGATGGTCGTCATTGACCCGATATGCAACCGATCGAGCACGGAGACAAATTGTGTATCGCCGATCGACTCGGCCAGGGACTGCGCCTTGCGGATTCCCCGTGAGGCCCGTTCCATTGCCTCCGCGACATTCGTCTGTAGCTGTGCATTGGGGATGGCGTTCGCCTTCTGCGTTCGCGCGACGCGCCACAATATCTCGCCGTAAATTGGTCCACCGAGAATGCGCCGGAAGCCTTCGATCTTGCCCGTAATTCTCTGATCGATGGGTCCACGTTGCACTTCCGGAGGCCGTGGACCGCAGGCCGGGTTGATCTTTCCGGTTGCCGAATTAGCCTTCGGAAGCGCCCAGTTCGGAAGTGCGGGAAACCTGGTCGGCTTTCCCTGCCCATCGAGATCCACCCAGATCTCCGGCAGGTTGTAAAGATAACGGCCCAGGCCGAAACAGCTGCTGGCACGTTTGAACGCCTGGGCTTCCGCCGATGTCATCGCGTTCTGTTCATCCGCCCACTGCTCCCCGCTTCCTGAGTGAGTCCCGAGCCGCGCGATCGTCAGCGTGCACGTGACCAAAACCTTGCCGGTTTGGATGATCTTGTCCCGCTTCTGCCGGCTCACGGCCGATACCGTGGTGACGTCGTAGTTCCTGGTCCAGCCGCTCGGAGTGAAGAGTTGGTTGAGGCGGTCTGTGTAAGCTCGCGGATCGGCGAATGCGATCACCGCTCCGCGGGTGCCATCGTGGCTCGTGTGTGTCACGCGCCATTTAATCTCCGAAGGGCCAAACGGCTCCGCCAATTGCGTGAACAGAGCGTCGGTATCCGGACCTGACTTCGCTTCATTGGTCGCCATCGCTTTTGCTCCTCAAATGACTAAGGCGCCCCGAAGAGCGCCTTAGCCGTGCTTCGAATGTTCAGTTAGAAAGGAATTTCTGATGGGTCCAGTGCTTCGTCGGCGTACTGCTCGTCCATGGGCTGCCGCTCATAACCCAATCCACCAGCAGTTCTCTGAGAGTCGTTTCGACCATTGCTGTGAGTGGAGCCGCTGTTCTCCGCACGGCCGCCACCCAGCAGCGTCAGATCGTGGACGAATATCTCCGTCCGGTACCGCTTCTGCCCGGATTCCTTGTCATCCCAGGAGCGCGTTTGGATCTTGCCCTGGATGAAGAGCTGCGTACCCTTGCTCACATAATCGCGCACGATCTCCGCGGTCCGGCCGTAAGCGACCAGGTTGTGCCACTCGGTCCTGTCGGACCAATTGCCCTGACCGTCCTTTTCCCGGTCGGTAGTCGCGAGAGAAAAGTTGACGGCGAGCGTGCCGCCCGGTGTGGTTCCGACCTCGGGATTCTTGCCAACGTGCCCGAGCAGAAATGTCCTATTGACGCTCTTTGCCATGGTGGTTGTTCCCTTTCTAGTGGTCTCGATTGCGTCCATGGTCGAGAGCCACAGCTTTGGTGATCTCGACATACGTTCCGTCGAAATAGCGGTAGAACCGCTGGCCGTCCGCACTGATGTTGAGATAGCGGCGCGTGAGCCAGTGCTTGTATAGCTCGATCTCCCCAGATCGGCCCATGTACATGAAGTACTCGAGCTCGCAGGCAGGAAGGGTCTGCTCAAGCGGAGTCCAGTTCGGCTCGCCGACTGTAATCGCAGCTTTGATGGGATGCGTCACGGTCTCAATCCTCCAGCGATAGGCGGAATCCCCACATGCGTGTGCCTGCAGCCGATGCAGCAAACAGCCGTCGTCACTCTTCTGATCGCGTCCTCAAACGGCGGTGGGATAGGCAGGACTTCGCCTGCACGGGTATAGAAGATAGGAGTCAACTTTCCCCGGAGCGCGCGATGTTCCTCCTTCCAGAGATCGAAAGGGAGAACACCATCCCGCCCCCGAAAGAGCAGCGTCGAAGCAACCTCCGGGCGATTGCGATCTGGCATGTGGGACACAATGTGGAGCGTAATCGCCAGTTCGCACGTCCTCACGGTGCGCAGCATCTCCACGCGCGCCAAGCTTTCGGCAAGGAAGATCGCATGACGGCCATTCAAGGTAATCGTGTCGAGCGATTGCAACCACGGCAATGGATCGCCATCAGGAGAGATGAAAGCGCACGCCCTGCCCATGTCGGAGACCGCACCGCCGGACTCCACGCCGCGCAGCACATAGCGCTTTGCCAGGTGTTGGTGCTCCAGTGAGACTCCAGGCGTGCAATAGATGCCTCGCTTCTGGATCGCCCTGAGCACACTGGCAGGAAGCGCGAGCCCGTGAAGAGCTCGGCGCGATGTGGCGGATTCGGGCTTCCGTTTTTCGGGAACGGCCTTCATACTCACTCCCTAAACCGCCGCGCGCGTGCGGACCGGCTGACCGAGCGCTGCTCGAATCTCCTCTTTCGTGCAGCCGGCCCAACATTTATAGAAGCGTGGGTTCTTGACCTGGATCGCAAGGTTGTCGCCGGTACGGTCGCGCCCGATTCCCGCGCAGGACGGGCACCTTGCCCACCAGTTCCGGCTGTCTTTGCGCGTGGTGCGAACATAGTCCAGGATTCGGAACTCCGAGTGCTGCGAGGAAGAGGCGGGCGAAATGTATGGCGCCGCGACGACCGCCCGGTAAGCTTCGGGCAGACTCATCCCTTCAATAAAGGTCCTGAGTTCGGACTCGGTGAGCTTCTTCAATCCGTCAAGATAGGCAAGCTGCGCTTCCGGAGTGGGCTCGGCTTCGTAAAACCAATACCGCCGATTCGTCTTCCGGTGCACGCCGAGCGGGGCGCGGATTGCATTGCCAAGCTCTCCATCTTCGAGCCGATCCTGGCGTGGGAATACTTCGATCCCTTCCTTGAGACCGGCGCCTTTGACCGGAATTCCAAGTCGAAGCGCGAGGTTGTAAACGTAGATGCGACATTCGGAAGCCAACAACGGCTCGGAGCCGAAGATCCAGAGATGCCCGCCGCGGCGCGATTGTTCGAGCGCGGCGTCCACTCCGTCCTGCTTCAACTCCCATTGCAACTGAAACAGCGACTCCAGTGAACCATCGAAGTCGGCATCAATTGCGACCCATTTCGAGCGCTGGCTCTCGGGATTGATCGCGTACAGGCTGATGGTGATGTCACCGTTCAGGTGCATCCGCACCACGCCTTCGTCCAGTGGCTTCGGCTCCTTGGTCTTCCAGTCCCTCGCCGGATAATAAGGAACGGAACCGTTCGGCAGGGGCCGCTCAGCCTGGACTGCGTAGGCCCGCCGGTTCACGAATAGTCCCATGAAGTTGTTTGCCGTTTCCCGGTTTACACAGAACTTGGCATACATGGCGTCCTGCCTCCTTCATCCGTTGTGTGGTTGTACCCCGGGTCGGAAACTCGGTCAAATTTGTCTGGAATCGGCGAGTTGGGCTTATTGAGAACGCAGACTCGCCGAATCCACCAATCGTCTTCAGGCGCTGAGAGGTTTCGCCACGGCGACGATCTTGATCGCTTGTGGCGGAATGCTTGAGGTCGGACGTTTCACGCGTTCAACAGAGATCCGCCGTGGAGCGTCGGACGCGCCACAAATGATTCCGTTGACTCTGGCAATGCAGCGATTGATCGAGCGAATACGGCTTGCGGACATACGCATAGCGAACTCCTCCTGGAGTTGGATTGGGTGATCAAGCTGAGTGGAGGCGAAGCGGGAAGGGATTGGATCAGGCGTTGCCAGTCTGTACCTGAGTGAGCAGCAGACCGGGCTGTTCGACCAACCGGAACAGGTCGTATTCGGTAAACGCGCGGTCGAACTTCTCCGGGGTGAACTGGTCTTCACACGCTTCGAACGACAACATGAACCACTGCTCGCGCTGTCTATCGAAGATGTAGATCGCTCCCGATGCGCCATCATCCGGTACCATCTGGAGCAGCAGAACACCCTTTCGGGTCTCGATCCACCTGGTAGCAATGGCTTCGCCAAGCTCCAGGAAATCAGTTACGATCTCATCGATCGTCCCGGCGGCCTGGTCCCGCCAGTTGAGGATTTTGTACGCACTCATCTTTCCTAAGCTGGGCTGCATAGGCATTCTCCTTTCTTCTGGGTTGGAGGTTGAGGGTATGCTCACTGGCTATTGAGAGCGTTCCAGCGAACTTCCCGATGACGATCGCGTTGAACATCGTCAGCACGAGACAGACGGCTAGGCGGCGGTGGAGGCGGTTTATGGAAGCTGCCGATTCCACGGATTGAGTGGAGGCGAGGGAGACCGATTTGAATGATCCGCCGATCGACAGCCGAAGGAGATGCTAGGCATGCAGGGGGCGCTTCATGAGATTTTGGCGGCCATCAAAGCGATTGTTAGCTGTTGCGTTTGCAGTGTTCGCGGCGGGACTGAGCTTTTCTCAGACCGCAAAGGACGCGGACACCCAGCAACTTCAACAATTGGAACAGGTGTGGAATCAGGCGCACGTGAACGGTGATGCGGATGCCCTCGATAGATTGTGGTCTGACGATCTGGAAGTCGATGAACCCCGTATGGCGGTAATGAACAAAGCAGAAGCACTGAGCTTTGCCCGCTCGGGACGCATGAAGTTCATGCACTATGAAACGTCGGACCTTCGTATCCGCGTTTATGGTGAAACCGCCGCTGTCAGCGGCCGAATGCAGCGAACCCGATCAATGAACGGTAAAGAGATCTCTGATGATTGGAGATTTACGAAAGTGTACGTCAAGCAAGCGCAGCGATGGCGCGTTGTTTCATTCCACGCCTCCGAGGCCGCACAATAGCAACTCACCAAGAATTAGTCGGACACCGTAGCCGCAATCGCATCTCCCTTCCGTGAGTTCTGTTCCGAAAGTCAACCGCGCTTACACGCTTCCTTCCATCTCCACTTCCCATCACCTCAAAAACGACCCGTATACAGGGGGATAGTCAGATTGGAAGTTCCTGAGCGTGCATGATTTAGGAGGGGCCGATTTCGGTCAAAAGCGAGGCAAAGGAGGTCAAAGCAACGTCAACCGCACGGAAATGCGACTGAAATACGACCGCAACGAAGAGCCAAAGGGATTCGTGGATTGCAGGATGGCTGCTAGGGATGTGCCAGATCAAGGAGCTCGCGGAGAGGCACAATCTCCGAGCTCGCCGTGTTGGTTAGAGTGCGCGTCTCAAGAAGCGAACGGCGGAATTGATCGCTCAGTGCGAAGGCGATCCGCTTGCGAGCCGCGCGCAATTCCATGGCAAGCAGATACAAAACATCGTCACTGGCGGTCAGATAAAAAACCAGATCCGTCGTTGTGTCTTTGTCGAGAGCTTCGCGAATTGTGGCATATCGGGTCACGGATTTCGCGCTTCTCTCGTATTCGATCCCGATACTTCGGGTGCATCCGTCGACCTCGATCTCAGCGATGGCATCGTAGTCTTTGATCGCTCCGCTGGCGGCAACCAGGTTTCGTGAGGTGATCTCAAGGTCCGTCTTCCAGGAACGCAGCACGCCGGTTCGGGCGAACGCGAGATGGATATTGACCAGTTCGAGCGCGTGAGCGACCTTCGATGGGTGAAGAATTTGTTCCGTATCGCTGGGCAATGAGACCAGACAATGCCCGCGCGACTCAAGACATTCAAGGCCCAGCTGGGTGATTCGGTAGACAGGCTTACCGAGAAACCGTTGTTCGTTGAACCTCGCGAGCAGCCCAACTTTCTCAAGACGTGCCACCCGCCAGCGCAGCGAGCGCACGATCACGGCCAACATGTCGTGCGACAGGAGTTCGCTGAGTTGATCGAAACAAAGAGCACGCGCATTCCGGACATGGAGCAGAACCGGCACATCGCATGTTTCGGAGAGCGCAATATAGCCCTTGTAATACCTCACCGCATTGCTCCTTCCACGACATCCCTAAGCCGGATTCGGCATTGGCTCTGATCGACCTGCAATCGTCCGAGGTCGCTTTCGACCCAATCCTGATCTCCGAATAGCAACATCGCTTCGTACCTCTGGCCGCGCAAACTTATCGAGATGGGACTGACGCCTGCCGACTTCCATCCCGGTTTGCCAAACTGAATGGCGCCATGTTCCGAGGACCGCAGTGTGACGAGGTATGCGTCGGGCATCGTCTCTGAGGTGCGGCGCTCGAACAGCAAGTGCATCTTTCCAGCGAATTGGCGGGGCGGTGAGCACAGAAATGTCTTGCCAATTGCGCGCAACGGAAACTCCGGATCGAACCCGCTTTTCGAGTTGAAGCGGACCTGGCCGGGGAAGATCGCGCTATGATGAAGCCGCCTTCCCGACATCAAGGCAGCGGCGTTGAACCAGGCTGCCCTTCGCCGGAAGCAATACGGATCGCCGGTGTCGCAAGAATGCATGGCCCACCAGTTCGTTCCAAAGCTGATTACGCGGACGTGCATGGCGCCAACTCCGCCGCGAGCATTCCCAGAACGGCGCGGGCTTGCGCCATCCGCTCAGGGCCGCGAAGGTAGTGAAGGAACCAGATGCGCTCAAACCCAAGGCTGGGAAGGGCCAGATTCCTGTCACGGAAAATTCCGAGAAGTCTGTCCAGTTCGACCATCGCGTGAGCAAACGCGACTTCGTCGGCGCTCTCGGCGCCGAGCGTCTGAAGGAGATATTCGTCCCACTTCTCGACGATCTCATGGTCCGCGACGCCATTCTTGTACTCAATCCAACGCGCGAAATACGGATTCCTCTGTGCGAGGTGGCTAAGAAGTTGATCAATCTGTGCCTGCGCAGGGACCGGGGCCTGTGCTTCATTTCCTGCATTTGTCGGTCGCGCGCACTCGAACAAATGCTTATTTAGGCGCCGAAAGATCGTGTCATTCAGGGCCTCCAGCGCCGCCGTCCGCTCGGGTTCATGAAGTTTGTGAATGCGTTCCAATTCCACGGCGAACTGGCGTGGGAACTCAAGTCGCCGTATCCGGTAGAAGCTTCGAAAGAGTTCCGTGCGCCCCATGGCGAGTTCATATGGCTGCTCCGCACCGGGAATCTCACGATGGACATAGGTAAGCCATTCGTCATAACTGCTGAAATTGGCTGGAGTCATTGTGATCATCGAAACCTCTTACGCGCCCTTGAGCGTTGCATTGCGCCGGCGTTCCTGGTCGAGGAGGACAGTCGTCTGATTGAGACGCTGCTTGAGATTCTGCTCACTGTTCTGCAGCGCTTCGACGCGCCGTTGCAACAACAGATGGCTCTGCTCTTGATCGGCGCTGCCGCCGCTTCCTAACTCTGCGTCCGTCTCCATGTTCAAACGGAGTTGCTTTGCGCCGTTTTCCGTCGTGCCCTTTCCAGCCAGCTTACGGACGTTCCGGCTAACGTCGGCGTCTTTTTCTGATTCTGATCCATGCGACTTCTGCATCAGCGAGCGTTCAACCTCGGCGTTATGAGTCTCGACCAGCCGGTTGAACTGCTCGGTGCATCGTTGAAGCTCGATCTTGTCGCTCACACGGGCGTTCCATAATTGCGCAATGAGCGAAGCCGCGATCACTTCACGTTTGTCTGCGGCCCGCCATTGCAGAAGCACGACGGCGGCCAACCCGCAGAGCAAGATCAGCGTTACCACGTTTGACCAGAAGTAGAGATCGTCGATGGAGTTCTCGACCATGGCGCTCCTGGTCGACGCCATCGACGCGCCGTAATCATTGCCTTGAGGATTGACTTTGCCCAGCGCGTAGTCGAAAAATCCCTGCCGCTTCTGAGAGGGTTGCGTGACTGGGGAATTCGGCACGCCTGGAGTTTGGCCGAGAGAGTGGCCGCACACGACAACGAGCATGACGAAGTTGACAATGAATCCGATGATGACGCGACTGCGCATCTTCACTCTCCTGCGGCCTCACCGAGGAATAATCCCGCCGTTCTCCTGCGCCTCTGCTTTCTGTTCTCGGCCTCTTTGAAGCGCAAATTGACACCGATTTCGGGGTCCAGATAGCTGTGCATCTTGGGATAGAGGGACGGCTTGATGCCTTCGACTTCGAATCGCGGAGCACGCCGAACGTGCAAATGGGAATATAGGGTGCCTTCCCGGTGGTCCACCATGAGAATCTCCATCTGTCCCACCGGCAGATTCTTGATGTGATCCTCGCGTGCCCGGGTTTCCTTGAAGTCGCTTTCACTGCCTGTTCCGGTTTCGGTATATCTTGTCGAGAAGATCCCAGTGCGGCGCACCGCGAGGCTTCGACGTTTGGTCGCAATCCTTGCGGACGCCTTCAGAAACCACTGTGCCGTGTTTTCTTCCGACACGTTCATAATCATCTTCGTTCCCGGCGCGGACGATACTTCTTCCGCGAAGGCTTGGCTCACCCGTTGCAATTGGGGCATGCTCTGGAACGAAAAGAGAAATGAGACGCGCGCCCCGCGCGCCGTCTGCAGCACCTGGGTAAATCCCGGATAGGCGAACGGCGCGAATTCATCGAGGATCACCGAAAGCATCGGCTCGTCGGCATCCCGGTCGCAGACCGGCTGGGCGTAACGCTTGCCGACCATTAGCTGAATGTTCTGAAGCAGTATCTTTCCGAGGGCTTCGACTGCGCGCTGATTGCGATTGGCGTTGAGGGAGACAAACAGAATGAGATCGTTATTGAGAACGTCATCGAGCGTGAGTAGGTCCTGATACGATCCTGTCACGATCGAAAGCTCGTCTTCGAGAAAACTCAGAAGTTCATTCAAGAGCCCCTGAATCTTCTCCACTCGCTCCCGGTCGGCGAGTGAGCGTTGCAACATCTTGACGGACATTTCGAAGTTGAGGCGCTTCTGCATCGAGATGCCCGGCCCCGAAACGAGGCGGGTCTTCGCGATCCCGATCTGCTCCTCCAGCACCTTCTCATCGAGCGCCATCACCAGGACGTCGTAAACATTGAAGAGCTTGCCGGTGTATTGGAGAATGCGAACAAGGTCCGAGAGATATGCCTCCTGATGCCCTTTGAAGAAGTCTTCGCGCAGTCCGAAGGAGCGAAATATGAAGTTCACATGCTCCTGGTAGGCGTCGTCCAGCGCGTAGAAAGGGTTGTAGCGAGCGGACTCTGAGGGATGCGTAGGATCGATCACGCGCAGATCCTGCAGGCGTCCCGCGGCCTCGATGTGGGGCAGCAGCCGGTCCAGAAATTCGCGTTCGCCCTTGCCATCGAAGATGATCATCGGCATCCTACGCGCCCCGAAGCGCCGATTCACATCCTGAGCGACGATGTTTTCGAGGAATGTTGACTTGCCCGCCCCGGTCCCGCCCACTATGACACCGTGCTTCATGCGCACGATGTCCGGCCACAACCAGGGCTCCTTGTGGACGTTGTAACCGAGCACAGTAGCACCGTCCTCGCTGGCCCGGCGGACGATCCCGGCGTCCTTTGAGCCGGGGACCTGGATGGCCGGATGGGGCCAGTTCTCCTCTCTCTTTTTCCTGCGGCCGACCAATTGTGCGGCGATGAGACCTCCACCGAACACGAGAATCGAGCAGTCGAGGAAGATTTCAAGGCACTGTGAGTTACGCAAATGGAGACGCGAAACGGCAACGTACCAGGCAAACGCAAGCACTGCGCACACGAATAGCACCAGAACGCCGGCGACATCCTCCGGTCCACGTTGTCTCCATCCGGGCTGGTCATAGTACGGACTCACGGGCGCCCTCCGATCGAAAAGTAAAGAAAGACTCCGGTCAGGGCGCAAAGCAGGACGAATACGAGAACGAGCAACGGGCTGGGCTTCCAGCGGCCCTTTTCGTTGACAGGTTTGAGCTCGTCCGCCAAGGACTGAGCAAGGGCATTCTGAAGATTTGTTTCGGAGTCGTTGCGATAGATTTGCCTGAGCGCCTGGCGCACTTCTTCAGCCGAGACATAACTCTGCGCGCACATGACTACAGGACCGCCTCAACCTTCAGTGGTCCCCTCTCGTCGGTGCCGAAGCTCAGCTGATAAATCTGCGGCGCATTGCCCGCCGGGCCTTCAATGCCGATGACGCCTGTTGTCTTCTCCCCAGGTAAAAGGTCGCGATGGGCTGGCTCGGCTTGCATGACAGCGAGGTTGGAACCGGCTTTTGCTTTGAAAGCGGCAAAGGTCTTCGGCTCCAATTGGTGATCCCTCAGACTCACGAGAGAGATAGACTGCACGGTCGGGAGCGGAAGACACACATCCGGCGTTGTCACCCGGAACGGAGCGCCGGTCAGGTTGGCGACCGAATAGCGAATGTATATCTGGTCCTTAGCGCGATAGACCTGATCGAGGGTGACCTCGACGCGGTCTGCCGGACGTTTGTCCGCGTCGTGCGCAATGTCTTCGACACCCATCATCGCCTGCGTAAGGACCAATGACGCGATCTTGCGAATCTCGGTGTCCGACGGTTCGGCTGCGGCTTGGGCGCTCTTGTGGGGATTGGGCGGTGGATCGGTGCGCACCAGCACGTCCATCGCCGCAAGCTGACCGGCCGGATCGAGTTCGTAGCTCAGCTCCCGCGACGCGGTCCACACGAAGAGATTTGTGGATACTCCTTCGCGGAGCGGCTTCACGAAGACCTTGTCGTCGTGGCGCTCAACCTGAAAACTGTCCGGATCGGCGATGGCTAGTGTCGTCACCGACTCGCCGAATTCGAGAACCGTGAGATGGTTCAGTGACGTTTCAATGTGACGAATCTGGGATTGGCTCGTCGTCTGCGCACCGGCTACGGCTACCGGAAACATAAGCAACATGGTCTTCAGCATTTTCATAGCGGCCTCCGAACGGGCAATGTGTATTCAAAAAGAGAAAGGGAGAAACCGAGCCAGAGGCGTCGGCTTCTCCCTTCCAAGGTTAAGAGCGCTCCAGAGAAGCCGGAACACTCGTGTTTTCGAAGACGAGAGAGCGTTTCCCCTTGTATTGGAAGAGAAAGACCCTCTTCTCGCAATCCGGGCCTTCTGGATTTGCTTTCCGCTCGACGAGAAATGCTCGCTGCTCGTCGTCGAACCAAGCGTAGCCGTTGACGGCCTTAGGCTGCCTCACGCGCACCCTCTCGCCGCCTGTGACCTCCGCGAAGGCGTCGACCACCTCTTGCGGAAACGACTGAAAGAGGACTGCGCCGGAACCTGAGCCGCCTGTAACAACAGAGTTCATCGCCTGCGCCCATGCCCGCCGGTTCTCCTCCTTGCCTTGTGCCCAGTAGTGAATGAACAGGTGCAGGGAGCTGAATTGATCCCGCGCCTCCTGCTCATGTTCCCAGAGAGCTGCCTGCGCCTTGTTTCGCGCCAGCACTGCTGCCCTCTTCTTGTCCTTGTCGTCGCTCTGACGCACGAGTTCCCACTGCGCCTGAGCGCCCTTCAGCTGCTGTTTGACTTCTTCCTCGCGCTGGACAATCCGGCTGGCGATATCGCCGTAGATCGAGTTGACCAACTGGCATTCCTCGAACATCTCCCGGGTGACGGTCTCGCCCGTGAACAATCCACGGAAGTCCTCGATCGCCATCTTCTCTTCAAAACCGTTGCCGGTCTCGTCGGAGAGAAAGCCGACCTCTTTGCGCAGGACGTTGTAGAGCCTTCCAACCTTGTCCGTGTCGGCGACATCAAGATAGGCGGGCAGATCCGACACTCTGCGCTCACGTTTGTAACGAAGCCAGGGCGCCGGCGCTACCTCCTTTCTGATTTCACTAACAACAGATTCATCAATCTCGACCCTGTGTTTGAGGGAATCGAGCGCGTTCTGCAGTTGCTCCACGAGCTTGTAGGACAAGTCCGGTCTTCCCGCGGCAAGGCATGAGGTCTTGAGATCGGTGATCGAACCGATCCTGTTTCCCCGTGCCTTCATGGCAACCGGGCAGGCATTCCACCACGGTGATTTCGCTTTCTGATGCTTAGTCTTTTCCTGGCGGAATTTCTCCCCATATGCGATCCTTCCCGCCACGAACTTCGGGAACTGATCGGATGGCATCACGCAAATGGTGTCGAAGTCGAAGTCGCCTCCGTTCCTGCTTGCGGTCTTCGAATGAAGGATGTAGGTCCCCTCCATGCGAAGCTGCCGGTCGAGAATTGTTGCGACCTCGGATTCATCAAGATCGGTTGCTCCAAGCGCCTGTTGAAGCGCCGGAACAAGCTCTGGGTTGGTGAGATGACGAACGGGTAAGAGGTCCTCCTGCATCCGAATTGGATACCGGACGCACAAACCCTTCTCCGCCGCCAGGGATGTGATCGAACTGTCTTCGGGTATCCAGTCGGACGCCGAGAGAATCTTGCCCCGGTGTTCGATCAGGACCCCGTCATCTGCGAGAGCGAACGATGGCAACTTTAAATCCGCGCTCGTACAGGCACGAAATGCCCAGCGTGCCAATTTGCGGTTTAGTTGGTTGAAGACGTAGGGGATCTTGATGGCATTTCCACTACGGTCTGCCAGCAAAACCGCCTCCGCCGGATCGCACCCGTCCGAAGCTATATCGCCCTCTCGCTCTATAGAATCAGGATCGAAGCCGACACCATCGTCGATCGTTGTAACCTCGGACTTGCCGATTACGTCGAACAACGCCTGATAGTCGCCCTCGTCCCATGCCTTTCGCATTGCCTTGATTCGTTGGAGCGCCCACAGTTTCAGTTCAAACTGCAGCGCCTCTTCCGAAGCGTGTTCGATCAAGGTGTAGCTTGACCCAAACTCCGATTGACGGGAGATCTGTTTGATCCCGAGAATCGCCGGACCCTTGAAATAGCGGCCAGATGTGCCCAACTGGGGAAGAAAGCGAACGCTTCCCTTTAGGGCTGGTTTGCAGGCGCTCTCGGGCAGAATGACGTCGACCGCGAGCCTGTCGGCAACGCGATCTGCCATCGCCTTCAATGCGCCCTTTGCCTGCTTCGGTTCGCTCGCGTCGAATGCCAGCCTGAACTGGCAAAAGCGATTCGTGCCGATCTTGAGCTTCCGGTAGAGGGATTCACGCGCCCAACCACGGCAATCGTTGGTGCCAAGGACATGGTCCTTGACTACAGCGATGCGCAGATCGGGTTCCTCGACCATAAGCTTGCAGTCGGAGACGAGAATCGCAAAGTACACGATCGCCGCCTCGGGCCAATGCTGAAAGCGCTCAGCAATCGGGCCGGCATGCGCCTGGTCCACGAAGTAAAACTTGCCATCCTTCGCCGAACCGCTTGCGCCCACCAGTTTGTATTCGACCCCGCCATAATGAAGGCTCGCCATGCGGTTTTCGACCACAGACTGCTCATACGGCGTCAACTCATACGGCACACTGACACGAGCCACTCGGATACCGGGATAGAGTTGCCCAAGAAGCTTTCCTTGGAGCGTGTCCTTCCGTCCGAGCTTGGTTGGCTTGCGGGTCACTTCACCCGACGCATCGATCCGCAACTCGAGAATGAGCTGTTGATCGAGTGCCGCGTTTTGTGTCCTGTTCGCTGTCATGTTCTCCTCACTTGTCTGGCGCTTCAAGACGAAGTGATAAGAGGTGGCTGATTGCCGGTCCTCATTCTCCTCGCCTGGCCGCCCGGGTTAGGGGTGGGGTATCAAGCCGAACCAGGCTTCGAGAGTGCAAACCGGGTCAGCGGAATTCCTCATCGCGTTTGCGATAAGGCGTCAATGAGGCGACACGAGCCGTATTTCAGGTTTGTCTCCTCTTTGAATCCGTACTGACCTTGTGGCCCTACTTGCGGATGGGCCGTTTCACCAACGTCGGAGATCCTGCCTGTATCTCCGCTTCTGCTTTGTAGGCGAGAACGGTATAGATGACACCATTCTTCGACTGAAATGCTTTAATCAGAGCCTCGCCCTCGCTGGCCACTTCCGCTCCGAGCTCAGGCTTCTCAATCGACGATCCTTCTTTGGCGAGGAAGTAGCGAACAACCTCCTCGGTCTGCTGGCGAGGCCGGCGCACACGCCTTGGCTCCGATGCCTCGGCTGGTTGTGGCTGCATCTCTGCAACCTTCGCAAGTGCGGCTTCCATCACTGACCTCCCTTGTTTGCAGTTCCGCTACCCTCCGGTATGGCGTCAGGGGCATTCAGAATTTGGTCGCGGCGCTCTCCGTCGATCGGGCGTTCGGTGTACTCGGCAATCCACAGACCGTCCGGATTTACATCGGAGCGGTGATCGGCGATGAGCCGAATACGGTACTCGTTCACGAAGTGATCCGTTATCTCGGTTCCTTTCGACAGGTGATGAACGTCCTTCACGCCGTATACGAGGTAGGTAAGAGGTTCGCCAGAAACTGCATCGATTTCGCGCAGATGGAAGACAGATTGGATCTGGCCATCGTCGATCTTCCCGCGCGTATCATCGTCTCCCATCGCTTTTAGCGTGTACGCGCGGAGGTTGCGCGTCATCATGTTCAGGCTTCCGGCCCAGTGGTCATCTACGTCAGCCGGTGAATAGTTGAGGTAGCTCGTAAGAAAGCGCTTCACGAATGCCTCGTCCAGAAACTCGTCTGTCCCTCCTGTGGCAAGATCAGTGACAGCACCCTTTGCCGGTTTGCCAAGCACCGAAGCGTCGCCGTTGGGGCCAATACGAATCACTGTTGGCGGCTGCAGGCGAACGAAAACTGCGAATCCGATCGCCACGAGTGCAATCGGGATGGTTAGGAAGGCGAGGAGCCACGCACGGTTCGCGTTGGCTCGGAGCGCCCCATCCATTTCGTAATACTTAGGCCTCGCTATGGCCGCTTCGTCTGCTTGAATACTGCTGCTATTCATGATTCCTCCTAATCCTGATCGGCCGTGCGTCGCGTTGCTCCGGCAATGCTACCGGCAGCAATCCGGGCTGCGTGGTAAGCCGTCCATGTCCCCAGGTTGTAGCGATGAACGCTTGGCCCTCGCCTCGACGAGGCCGACGATCTGGTGACGCTCTTTGGCGTTGCGCTCGCACCACTGGACTGAACCTGCGAGAGCCCGGACTCCCGTGCCGGTACAGAGATCGCTCCACTGTTCTCATCGTTGGCTTCGACCGTGCCCATTGCATCGCTGATCGAGCTGCGAATTTGGTCTGCGTGACCCTCCAGGGTTGGGCTACCGGTGCCCAGTGAAAAGCTGCTGGCCGACGAAGCAGCGATGGGAGCCTGCTGCGGTGGTGCGGGTAGGTTCCCGCTCCCTGCGGCCGAGAGTGCGCGTGCTGATCCTGCGGATGCGGAGCCGGCGGATGCCCCCGCGGAGCTTGCGCCGGTTGTGCCCGCTCGCGATGCTGCCACGCCTGCTGCTGCCCCTTCAATGCCTGCGGCGCCCGCAGTCAGAGCAGTGACCGCCGTGCCGACCATCGCGACTGCGGTGCTTCCAACGTCGCCGCTGACAATGCGCTTGGCAATGAAGGGAATAACGGCAATCGCGAGAGAGTAGACGATGCTCACGATGCCGATCAGGAACGATCCCTCAAGATTCCCCAGGCCGCCGAGAAAATCGTTCTGGCTGAGCATCTGTCCTACTTGCCCCATCTGCACAGCCGTCAACAACGCACCGAACCCTCCATAAAGAATGGGCCATGCGTTCCAGACAAATATGTTCTCTACATAGGATTTCGCGAGGCGGTTTGCGCCTCCCAAGGGCATAAGGGCGATCACAATCGGACCGAATATATACAGAACGCTGCCGTAGAATATGTAGAAAAATCCAAACACTACGACAACAATTGGGTAGAGTATGTAGGCCACGAGTATCAGGAGACCATCGATCAATCCTGCAATTGAACCGGTGATTAGGCCCCACATCTGCTGAAATCCCGCCTGGTTGTATTGCGTCTGGAGGTCATTCGCCCAATTTTGAAATACGTTGCCCCCGGAAGCGTTACTCACCCAGTTGCCGCCGTTCACAAAGCCCTGGTTGATCGTTGTGAACACAGTCCCGTAGTTCATCACGATCACGGCAGTCGCAATGTACTTAATCAGATTTGTGCCCAATCCCCGCACATCTCCCCCGTGCAGAGCGGATTGATAGACCTGCCAAAGGAATCCGACAAGAAGAACGACATATGCGACGTTCTGCATCCCCGAAGTAATTCCAGTCGAGTCGATCCCGGACCGCGCCTGCGTCAGGAATCTTTCGAACAGGTTCAGCTGCGTTGACTGAAAAAACGCCAGCATCGTCACGGGATGTAAGTGGGCGTATACCATTCCTGTCACCGATTGGTCAGTGCCCCGTTGATGAGGCCATTGTTATTTGTGTTGTCCGTCGTCGCGAGCTTCGAAGTTTTGCTTTGGTTCGCGAGATCAATTCCACGGGTCCGCATCAACTCGGCCAGAGCCGCCTGCGTGTAGGCATTGGCTCGCACAACCCATACATCGGCCTCAGCCTCCAAAATCGGAGCACTACCGGGAGCGGCCTGCGAGATCTGCTGGCCCATCTGATTCGCCTCGTTCAACTCCGCGTCCGCCAGAGCATCGATCTCAATCGCTCGCTTCATGGCGTCCTGGGCTTGCGCATCCGTCATGTCGGTCATCGTCCTCATCTGCGGAGAGGCCGCATTCTGCCCCATGACGACGCCGTATACGTTCTGAAACTGGCCCGATACGATCGGCACATTTTGAGCATTGCGCGACAACAGCAGGGACTCCAGGTTTTGCGACTGGGGAAGCGTGGCGCTCGAGACGTTCACACGGAACATACCGCTGACCTGGTTGAACTGGTTCTCAAACTGCATCACCGACGACTTCGCCTGATTGATCGCGACGAGCGGGTACATCACCTCCTGCTCGTACTTCGCCACGCTCTGTTCATACTGATTGATCGTCTTGAGCGGCGTGGCGATAAAGGTGTTCATCAGCGACTGCATTTTGGAGAGCGCCGCTAGAATCGCAGCTGTATCGATACCAAACTGTCCGTTGGCGCGCGTTGGGAGAATCGCAAGCACAGCAAGGACAACGATCGCGGCAGTCAGCAGACTTGGTCGATACCAGGGCTGCCCCTCACGCTGCCGCGCTTCAGCAGCGATGGTCGACTTCGTCAAGTCCGGAGGAAGACAGGGCTTTCGTTGCCAGAAGAATGACCTTCGTTGCTTGTTCGGATTCTTCTTTGGATCCGTCATATGGATACTCCTTATGGCGCCGTCAGCGCTCCTGTAATGAGGCCGTTGATTCCGCCCGTCGCCGCGGTTCTGCGTTTCACCAGCACGTTGTCGTGAGCAATACGGCCCGCCTCCTGCCGCAGCTCCGCCGCAAGCATCTTCTGCATGTACGCCTGACAGCGGAGATTCGCGACCTGGGCCTGAGCAGTCAGAAAGGGATTTGAACCGGGCGTGCTCACCGCAACCTGATTCTCCATCTGGTTAGCAGTCTGAAGAATCACGTCTGCACCCTGATCCGCGATCAGCGTGGTCTTCAGATTCTCTTGACCCAATGCATCGTCGACGTCCATCATCACGCGGTCTTGCGGCGAAGCTGCGTTAACGGGCGGAACTGTGCCGTAGTTCGAAAAGAAGCTCGTCTGCAGAGCCGGAATGTTTGAGGACAGCCGGCTATGCAAGAGGCTCTCAAACTGTTGCGGCCCCGGAGTGACCGCACTTGTAAAGGAGGTGTTGAAGATCTGATTCATCTGGCCGCGGAAGCTGTTGATTGAGTTGACGACGAACCCGCGCGCCTGATTGAGGGCCGCCAGGGGTGCCAACGTGGTCTGGTAGAGCTTCTGAGTTTGCTGCATGATCTGGTTGATCTGGCTCAATGAACTGCCGATGTCATTCTGGATGGAGCTGAAGATCGAGTCGAAGACACTCAGAAATTGCCCGTGAGCAACCTTCGGCAGGACGAAGCATGTCTCGATCATGAGGACAAAAATGAGCAGTCTTCTCTTCCAGAGAACACGGGTGCCCCGGTTCCGGTGGCATCTCACATTTGCCCCATATGGCTCTCCGTTGAGAAGTAGCTCTATCTCGGGTTGGTTCTTTTCAGTCATTGGCTGAGAGCCTCCTGCATCTCTCCAGAGAGTTCGACCGGCAACGGCGCCAGTTCGGCTAGGCCACGCGGATATTGTTGTGCGAGTTCCTCGTAAGCCTGGATCAGCGGCAATCGCCGGTGCTCGCGGAGCCACCATTTGCGAAAGACACGTTCCCGCGCGTATGTAGTCGTAATCCAGTAGTCGACGGGGCTGGGAACGACCCTGATCGCGTGCGTCGATTCTGCCTTTTCCCCTATAGCAATGAGGAACTCGGCGCTATGTCCCTTCTTCGGGTGGGCAAAGGTCTTGATCTGGTTCAGCACAGTCTCGTTCAAGTGAACGTGTTCCCGGAGCGCGGTCATATCGCCCGGTTGCTTGCCGATGATCTTCGTGGTCGCGTTCTTTACGATGCCGGCGCCGTGCTCGTTCGGCCGGTCGGGCGTGCCCACAAAGTCCTCCGGCGTCTGGCTGATGCCCCAGACGCTTGCGTTGCGTTTGCGGGCGGTGCGGAAGAGCTGCACCACAACTCCCGCAAGGATTGGAGACTCAAGCAGCGCCCAGCATTCGTCGAGCAATACGATGCTTGGCTGGCCCGTCATCCCCGATGCGCGATAGGTAGCCGTATGCGCGATCAAGAGGCTCATGGCCCGTTCGAGGCGTGGATCGTCTTTCAGCTTTTCGACATTGAAGTAGAGCCAGGGATTGTTTAGCTGAACCGTGGTCGGCCGGTCGAAGAGACGGGCATACGGGCCTTCATCGACCCAGGCGCGCAGTTTGGTCGAGGCCATCTGCGCCATCGCGTTGATCTTCTGGTTGCGGTCCCGGTCCTGCCAGTGCGCCAGCTCCGCGGCCAGGTCGCCGAAGAGCGGAATCGGGTTCGAGGTTTTGGCGCTGCACCGTTTGTAGGTTGAGGCAATAGCTTCAAGCAGAACGCTGTCGAGCAGGTCGATGTCGAGATCTGGCGGCGTGTTCTCGCCCAGCATGTGCCGGGTGAGGTTCTTGAGAAACGAAATCTGGTCATTCGAGGGCCGGTCCTCGCCCCGCGGCAAGTCCCACGGGTTGATCGTCTGGTCGCTGTCCAGCGACATCTCGATCATCTCCCCACCCATCAACTCGACCAGCGGCTGATAGGAGTCTCCGCGCTCAAGGATCGAGATCAGTGGATTTGCACGTGCCGCCATAAGCAGCATCTGCTGTGCGGCAAGTGTCTTCCCGCCTCCACTCTTTGCCATCAATAAGCCGTTGGCGTCGGAGAGATCTGGATCGAACATGGAGAACGGAATGAGCTGGCGATAGGGAGTCTCGAAGAGAATCAGAGGACTCCTCCGCGTGCCGGTCCATGGCATCTCTACAGGCACAAGATCGGCGACGTTGGACGAGAGCATGTCCTGGTCCCGTTTGTCCGCCTCGGCCATACCCGGCAGCGTCCCAAGAAAGATGCGTCGCTTGGCGATCGTCTCCGCAACCGCCTTCGCGCCATTCATGTGGGTGAAGGCGTTCAGAACCTCTTGCGTGCGATTCGCGAGTTCGCGTTCCGACTTTTCGAGATCGCGAAGTGTGATCGCCGGTTGAGACGTCCGGACTACAACAGCGAGGCTGAGCTTTGCAGTCTTCAGCGACGAAGAGATGATGTCGCGCTGGACCTGAATGAGCTGCGCCTGCGCGACCTCGGCCTCGGGATTGGACTTGAAATTCCCGTTTGCGTCCTTCTGCGCGGCCGTCATCTTTTGCAGTCGCTTCTTGTAGCTCTTAAGCACCTTCACCTGGTCCGGGATGAGCACTTGACCGCTGATGACAACCGGAAATCCAAGAGTCGAGAAGTTCTTGAGCATCCCCGGAAAGGTGGCATCCGGCAGCTCCTTGAGACTGACGACTGCGTAGAGATACCCATCGATGTTGAGGTACGTTTCGGTTTCGTTGAGAATGCTTGCCTCGGCCGCCTGTTCCCGCGCACTTCGGTACACGATCATCTCCTCTCCAGGAACATACGGCCGCCGGTCGCGCCTGATCGGATGCTGCGCGTGTTTCAACTCTTCAAAGAGATCCTGTGTCGGGAGCCTCCGGGGCCCGAGGCCGGCCGCCTCCATCGACCCCTCGATGCCCCGGAGGATGGATTCAAACTCGGCGAGAAAGGCTTCATGCTCCTTGCGGGTACGCTGAATGGCCCTCCTTTGGCTTAGTGTGAATCCGTTTGCACTGCGCTTCTGCTGAACGGAGTGGTAGAGCTTCGCGTGGATCCGCGGGTCCCAGATGAAGTAGACATGAAGGCGGTTCTCAAAGAAGTATCCGCTGCCTTCCTTTTGACGCCACATCCGGAGCCTATGCGTATCGAGGGCCATCACCTCCGACTGCTCGGTGCGCTGCTCGTGAACGTAGCTTTCGAGAAGATCGCCGAGGCGCTCGGAGATCTCATAGCGAAACTGAATGCGCATGCTGACGTCGGGAACGCTGCGGAACAACGCTTCAAGCATCGACTTGTTCTGGTTGCGGTCGTCGTCAGTGGCGAAGTAAGCGAGGATGCCTTTGAGCTCATATCCTGCGACGAATGCTCCGTTGGTGCGGACCATGATGTTGTCGCCCGGAGGAAGATCACGCAATGGCAACAACTCGCAGACCGCAGGCGCTTTGAGCCTTCTATCGTGTTCTGCTTGAGTGACCGGCATAGCCAACCTCCCCGCTCAGAGTTCCCGTACCTTCAATCTGCAATTGCTGCTCCACGATCCGCGCCAGTGGAACAATCTCTTCATGAATGCGCGCCGCGAAGATCACACTTGCGAACGCGACGCGTGCGGCTTCCGCGTCTAAAACAGCAACGACCGTTCCGTTCTTCTGTGTTCTGATCGATGCCTGCATAGACTCAGCTCTCCTCGTCGACCACGTAAGGTTGCGTCAGTTCCGAATCTCGCTCAAGCGCGCACCAGGCTTTCGGAGCGAAGAAGGAGCGGACGAGGTCGGTGAGATAGCCGCGAGGCCTGCCATATTTGAAAAGGATCAGGAACGGCACCGCTAGCGCCGGTACGACGAACTCCATGAAGATGTTGAGCGGCATCCCGAACACGTGCGCGTTGCCGCTCACGAAGTGGGCAAGGAGATTCATCAGCGCGGCCAAAGCGAGCACCAGAATCAGGTCTTCGAACTCAAGACCAAGGAACGTCACCTTGGTGTGAAGGTTGCGATGCACCGGCGTAAGATCGAGACTCATTCGCTTATCCCCCCACCCCATGCGCTTGCGTGACCATCGATTCGGCCAAGCGCATGATGCCTGAAACCGACAGCGCCGCAATCGCCGCGACAAACTTCCTGATCCAGGTCGAACCGGGATAAATCTCGGAAACTACTCCGCCCATGTGCAGGGCCATCGCCGCCAACTGCGTTAGCGCGAACATGGGCAGGATCACGTTGGCCGTCCAGTTCACCAGACTCATGGTTGCCATCCAGAATGCATCGGCCCTTGTCGCGCCCGCGTGTTGTACAAAACCCTCCAGAGCCCTCAACATTCCTGAGCACAGCAGCGATGCAAAACCCCCGTAGAGAAGGTTCTCGAAAGGGGCACTCTTGCTGTAGCGGTAAACCGCTCCGGCAAAGAACATGCCGGCCATGGTGGGCATCATGGTGTTCCCGGCCCAGGACGCGAGGTTCGTGATGGCGCCATCGAGACTCATAAATTGCTCCTTACGCTGCCATCGCCTGGAAGAGCGAAACGAGGCCGCTCACACTTAGAAAAGAGATTGCGGCGAAAACCAGTCTGGTCCAGGGTCTGTGCCGGACAAAATTGATCACTGCTCCGACACAAGCCAGTCCCGCCGCGGCCGGCAGAATCTGTCCGGCTATGTAGTTCCAGAGAGAGGTAAGCATGTCGGTCATTGCGTACTGGCCTCCCGAGTTCCAGCCCTGAAAGAGCTGCATCGTTGCCGAGAGCGACATCAGGAACAGCGCCGCCACGATTGAGCCAAGCGGATTCTCGCCTGCAGCCCCGTCGAGCGTGGCCTTCAGGACGAAGTAAGCCGCCAAAACTGGGACAAGTTTCGCGACAACGATCTGGTTGACGAAGTTCTTGAAGACGGTCTCCATGCTCGCCAGCCAACTCGTGCCAATAGAACCGCTGCCCGAAGGAATGTTGATCCCTTGCGCCGCAATCCAAGACAACAGTTCCGGCAGTGTTAGAAGCACAACGGTCCACAGAATCCACTTGCCGGTGCGGCCGTTCACGTGAAAGTTGATCCCGCCTTCGTGCCGCATGCTCACTCCCGCGGCGGCCAACGTGCAGAACGCCGCCGGCGCCGCGAGGTCGAGCAGCAGTTGGAGAAGGTCGAGAAGGAACTGTGGCGTCTGCATGGATCTCTTCTTTCGTTACTGAATGCCTTGTGCCTGGGTGATGAAGCCTTCCGCCATGCGTCCGAGGCCGGAGATCACCATGAGGGATACGCCCGTAACACCCCAACCCAGATAGCCGCGACCACTCTTGAAGTGCCAACCGGCGATACCCAGGCAGGCGACCGCGATTACTGGAGCGATGACGTTGCAACTCCAGTTCACAATGTTGAGGACGGTACCTTCGACCGTGGTGGCTTGTTGACCCTGGACGGCCTGGCCGAACTGTGGGGAAGTTCCGAGGTTCTGGGCTCTCGCGGCAAATGGCGCAAGGAAATTGCTGAAGACGATCAATCCCAGCGTCATCTTGAGGACGATCTGAACCCAATTGATCTCATCGGGGCGATGAAAAACGAGCGTGGATGTTGAGGCGGACACTGGGGAGCGCCGCCAGAAGGCCGGTGCGGTTCTCATAGGTTTTCTCTCCTGGACCCGGCTGCTCTCACGGCATCCGTGTCGAGCCAGAGAATGAGGCGGTATTCAAATTCGGTCAAATCTCGCGGCGAGGACCAGGATGGGAAATAGCACTAACTCTTTCCCCCTGAGTGGTTTCAGGTAGTTGGGAAGTTGCTCTCACTGGCAACTTCACGTTGGAGAATTGGCCCGGATTAAACCAATCGAGCTAAAATCTCATTCGAAGAGCCCGGTGTCGCAAGGTGTCGCCAGGTCAGGGACAGCGGAATGGCATCCGTATCGCAGTTCAATCCGTATCATTGCGACCAATGCGGAAACGCGAATATCGTGGCTGCTCCCGTTGTCTATCACGAAGGAACGCGAACATATTCCGGCACTTTTTATTCGGGAACAACCCAATCCTATTCCGCACTAGCGGTCGCTCCACCTCACCCACGGGGATATCTCCGCCCCTTTCTTGCCTGGGGTCCGGTGATTCTCCTCTTGTCCATATGGACCGTTGTCGGATTCAGGTCGATTTTCGAAGTCCCTAAGGCCAATATGTTCCGGGTGGATCTAGCCTTTCTGTTTCTTCTCCTCACTGTGGCTTCTCTCACTGGCCTACTGGTCAGCCTCTGGAAGGTGGCCTACTATAACCGAACGTCCTTCCCCCGTCTCCGTTGGAACTGGGAACACACCTACGTTTGCAGGCGCTGCGGGAAGCTCCGCCTTATACCGTCATAGTGGAAAGAGCCGTTCGTTTGATGCCGAGGAGGTCGAATCCTTCGCAGAAGCAGCTACCTCCGCGGAATGATTCTCCAAAGCAAACCTTACAAGTGCCGAGGCGGCGATCGAGCCGGTGGGACCGATTATTGCCCAAATACACTTTGGGACATCGGGACCGATCTTTGCTCATTTCCAAATTGAGCAATCGGGACCGAAGTTGACTCAATCGCACATTGGGTCATCTGGACCGTACTTTGCTCAATCGCGAATTGGGTCAACCGGACCGACCTTTGCCCAACCGCACTTTGGGTCAACGGGAGCGAACATTGCTCACCTGCACAGTGAATCATCCGGATCGATCTTTGCCCATTTCAGCTCGAGCGATTAGGAATGACCGGTACCCCGCAGCAGCATTGAATACGAGAGACAGGAATACCCCGCACCGGGCGGTCGTGACGCACGATGACCATACAAAAGCAACGCCCTGGCGGATTGAGCCAGGGCGAAAAGAAGAGAGAAGGTGCGGCTGCTCTACTGTGCTGTGGGAGTCACCTTGTGAAGCTCAGAGGGGGTCTGTTCGTGCTTGGTGAAGACTACGTAGATCTTAGTGTCCGCGGGAACGGAAACGACGACGCGGCTGTTCGAATCGAGATTCATCACTTCGGAGTCGCCTGCGGTGCCGATGTTTTCGGCCAACCGCTCCCGCAGCATGTCATCTTCCGAGAACGCGGCGCTCGAATTGTTGCCGGCCACTTCCGCGAGCACTGAACCGAGGCCGGACGCTGCACGCACAAGGAAGTTCTTGCCCGTGTTCTTTCCGTAGACATTTCCCTTGATTGGCCCGAGATCGAGCCCCGTGCCCACGGCATCGATCTTCTCTCTCGCGCCATCTAGCAATTCGATCTCATCGAATTTCACGCTGACGAGCCCGCTACGATCGGCCTGCTGGAGTTGGCCGTATACACGTGCCCCGGCGGGAACAATGATTCTGTCGCCGATGGCGTACGTGTATTCGACTACTGCTACCACCGGGGCCTGCACCGCGCTCGATATCTGGGTCTCGAGCTTGGCTTGAATGCGCGTTCCCGGTGTGAGCTCCAATCGTGGCGTGCCATCGTCATCTCCATTAACCTTGGGTGCGGCGCTGGCTTGGTTCTGCGCCAGACTCCGCACGAAGATGAGGGATGGCTCCTTCAAACTGTTCTGCGTTTGCGGTGCCTCTGCCGGGGGAGCAGTTCCGTAAGGCGCCGGATCTTCCCACTTCTGCTGTGTGTCTGCGAAGGAAGGCACTGCTCCCAGAGAGCTAGCGACGGCAGGCTTGCCGGCGAATGGCTTGTTGGTTTCGCCACCATTCAGCGCGCGAGTGCGCCGAATGTCACCTGGCCCGAGTTGACCGGTCGTGTTGTCCGGCGCTGGCGCGCGCGGGGTGTCCATGAGCGGCGTTGCGCTTCCTTTGGTTGGAGTTCCTTGCTCCTCCTTGGCTCGCTGAGACTGAGACGCCTGCTTGACCGTGGCCAACTTCTTCGGTGACTTGCCGACGATCGCTGTAAAGACGAAAAAGAGGACCGCGATGGCCAGTCCTCCACCAAGAAGAATCAGCTTGCTCTTGCTGATTCCTTCGACTCCCTTGACGTCAGCTCGGGTCGCAAACTTCGGAGCGGGCTCCTGGTTGTTGTTGAGATCCTGTGTCGATTGATGTTCAATGATCGGCCCTGCGGGATCCATCACTGAAGTCGGCAAGCCGCCACTTCCATTCCTGTTGTTGTCGGTGACACTCATAACTTTTTGCATCTCCTCTCTACTTGCCATCACCCGAGATGGGTGGGGTGAATGGAAGCCGGATCAGGACGGGACGATCTACCTGGTCTGCCTGCGCGATTTGCAAGAACAGCTTTTCGGTCGATTCCTTGAAATTCGGTCGATCGAACACGACCACGCCGTCAGCGCGCTCGCCAGGCTCAAGCCGGGTCGTGCTCAATCTGTAGTCTCGGATCTCCAACTGGTCCGAGATGATGCCCTTGCCTTCCTTCTTTTTCTTCTTCTTTGTCGCTTGGCGTCCGGTGATCTGGATCTGGGGCGGAACGATCTCAACTGGTTCATTCGAGCTGTTCAATATGGAGTAAGAGATCACCGATTCATTGCTCAGCTGCCGCATGTCTCCGATCGATGTCTCGATCTGTTTATCCTGCCACTTTGTCCATTTCGGAGCGTTGATTCTCTGCTGTTGTTTGAACTCCTCGTCGAGACTTGAAAGCGGTGCGGAGGTGGTCGTCACTTCACCCCCACCCGCGCCATGACTCGGCTCCTTGGCAGGTGCGGTCAATATCGCAGGGGCCCCGGAGTCACCGGCGATCAGGAAGCTCCGTGAGGCCCTGTACTCGATCAGGAAGTCAACAGGCTGTGATTGGTTCGTCACACCGGCGCCGTCGCTCACCAACTCCAGCGTCACGTGCTGGCCTGATTTCGTCGCAATCAGCAGATTCGACTGAGCGGCATCTTTGGTGATGGGCTTGACGTAGACGTACTCCGGCTCGCCCTCGTTGTGCTCGGCCTTAAACTCGCCGGGACTGCCGAGAATGACAGATGTGATCTCCTCCGGCATTCGGATCGTCGACTCGAACTCCGGACGCAAATGGAGAACCGTGATCTCTCTCGGATTGATCGCGATTGTGGCAACGCGCGCTCCGACCGGAGAGTCCGTAGCGCTGAGGCGCAGCGGGATGAGGAGTGCGACAGGGATGATCCAGCGAAGTTTCATTGGGTTGACCTCCTTGGCGGCTTCACGGCCGGATGCTTGCGAAACATGTACTGCCTTCGGACCGCCTGCACGTAGGCCACAACATCTGGGTTGCGATAATCCAGTTGCTCTCGCGCAATGCCGCGGTCGCCCGCATAGTAGGCTGCGGTTACCAGGCGCAGGTCCCCGTGGAACTCCCACATCAGCGCTGTAACATAGCGGGTGCCCGCAGCAATGTTCTGTTCGCTATTGAAGGGGTCGAACGCGCCAAATCGCTTGGCGGTCGCCGGCATGAGTTGCATTAGCCCCATCGCCCCCTTATTCGAAACTGCTCGCGGATTCCATCGCGATTCGATGTCGATCAACGCGCCGATCAACTCAGGAGGCACTCGATAGTGCGCCGCATATTGGCGGACGAAGCCAGCTGCCGGACCAGGGTCAGCCTGTCCAAAGCAGAACCCGCGACATGCGAACAACAGCAAAAGTATCCATCGGGTCATGAGGCTGGCCCTCCGTGGAGCGCGAGACTTTGCGCGAACCGCGCGCCGTCGTCGAGCAGGCTCTTGAATCCTTCGCGGAGCAGAAGGTGCCTGCGATCTTTTTCGGTCTTGGCAAGGAAGGGCAAAAGAACATCGCGCAGCTCGGCAGTGACGTGGTCTGTTCCGAGCAACTGCAATGCGTTCGCGAAATCGATCATTTCCGAGACCGATGGCGGCTTTTCGAGTGAGTAGTTACGAAAGGAGAGCGCTATTCCGGCCATCTCGCGATGGAAGCTCTCATCGGCCTTCGGCGTGCGGCTGGCAATGATCTCGGCTTCGCGCTCGGGCGTCGGATGCTCAACGCGCACATACAGGCTTCGCCTTCGGATTGGGTCGCCCAGCCTTCGTTCTTCGTTGCTGGTGAGCACGACAAAAGGTATGGTCTTTGCCGCAACGGTGCCGAACTCTGGAATCGAGAGCTGCCAGGCCGAGAGGATTTCTAAAAGCATAGCTTCGAAACCGTCGTCGACTTTATCCAATTCGTCGATGAGCAGCACACAGGGCCTGTCGCATTCGAGCGCGCGCATCAGCGGGCCAGGGCGAAAGAAGTCCCGCCCCTTGAGGTTCGTCTGTACGCTTTGCCAGTCTTCGTGCCGGCCCTTTGAGAATTCCATGTAGAGACGCTGAAGGCCCTCGTCGAAACGGCCGATTGCCTTGTCCTCGGTCACGCCGCGGTAGCACTGCAGCCGTTCGATGTGGGTGCCGGCCGCGTCGGCAACAGAAACGGCTAATTGCGTTTTGCCCGACCCTGCGGGTCCTTCGAGCAGCAGCGGTTTTTGCAGCTTGGCGGCGAGAAAGACCACCTGGGTCATCACCGGGTCGATGAAGTAGCCCGTGGCCGCAAGTTTGGTTCCGAGGTCGTCGATTGAATCAAACATCGGCCGGTCCCCGCGCTTCCACTTGAATTCCAACCACAGTTTGCTCGCGGTCGGCTCTCCGGCCGCAAGGCGGATCGTTTGGTGCGGGGACCACTTGGGCCCAAACACTTGCCAGCGAGGTAGCCCCTAACGCCGCCAGTAGGATCCAAATCCCGCGGCTCCAAGGGTCACCTGACCATGTCGTCCAAACTGGCCAGCCGTAGCAAACGACCACCGCGAAGTCGAGAAACGTTAGCAATACCGCGATGATGAGAAACCTGGGTCGCTTCGTCACCTGAGGCCTCCTCCATTGCGAAGCCAGCATGATGCGATCTCAAAACTCGGTCAAATCTCCCGGTTATGCCTCGCACTGCGATCCAGTTTTGGGCGGGACCGGGGTGCCGAGACCCTCGCCTTCGGTTCAATCTCTGGGGCACTCGATCGAGTTCTCAACCATTCCGCAAAATCATGGGGATCGAATCGAACTGAATTCGCGATCCGCAGGGATGGGATCTCGCCGGCGGCGGCCATTTTATAGATCTGTTTCTCTGAGAGGTCGAGAACGCGGGCGATGTCGTTTGCTCTCAGCGCACTTTTCTTCTGCTCAAGGATCTGGTCGATCAGCATCAACTCCTCCTTTTTCCCGGGCCGGTCATGAATGAACGGCCAGATGACCATGTGACCAAACGGGATTTGCGTCAAATTTGCGATTTAGAGAAAAACGCCGAAGATTTCTCTTCGGCGTCAGGACAAGGGGAAATGGCCGCATCGCGGCCTGCGGCTGGAGAATGGTTGGATCTAGCCAACCACCAGAGACTGACCGTTGATCCTTTTGCGATTGGCGAACGTCGGCCCGGTGAAGCTCGAGTTCACCTTATGGATGACTTCGTCTCTCCTGGCCGGCTTCAAGTAACGGATGATGCTGTCCATCGTGGTCTGCCCCATCCAGGCCATCACGGTTTTCAGATCGACGCCGGCGCGAAGGTGAGTGGTTGCGAACGTTGCCCGGAACTTGTGAAGCCAGAAATCTTCCGGGTTCAATTCGGCTTTGTTTGCGTTTCTCTTGAGTGCGCGGATCATGTGCGTGTCGGGTCTTCCGCTCCTCGTGCTGAAGACGAGTGCGCCCGGTGCCGCGCGCCTGGCAGGCAGAGATTTTCGATAGATGTCGAGCGCCTCGAGCAACTCGTCGGGTACGGGGACCTCGCGTTCCTTGTAGGCCTTGGGCGACCAGTGAAACTGAGGCTTCCAGCGCATCTCGACGATGTTCGCCCCGAAACGAACGTTCTCCCAGGTGATGTACATCGCCTCCTGCTCTCTGAATCCTGTCATCAAAAGGAAGTCATACAGCATCCGGTGGTACAGAGAGCAAACGCTATAGAGGTCGGTCAGCTGATCGTCCTCGAAAATTTCCACTTCCGTTTCCACGTATCGCGGACGATCATTTTTTCCGAGCAGCTTGGGAAGGCCCTGCGCCTCGAGGAACGTCATCACGCACGTGAATTTGTTGAAGACCGTTCGCGGCGCGAGCTTCTTCCTGTCGCGGAGGAAGGCGCAGAAACGCAGCAGATCGATCCGCTGGATCTCGTCCACGCACTTCTTATCGCAGGATTGCTGGAAGTAGGTGAAGGACACTTTGTAGCCCTGCCACGTTTTGTCCTGCCTTGAGAGTTTGATCTCCTCCAAAAAATCGGCCATGGCAGAGCGAAGCTGAAACCGGTTCGGGTCGTCCTTGGGCAACTGGATTTCCAGCCCTTCGGCTCGAGCTTCCAATTCCTTGATTTTGCGAATCTGGCTGTTGAAGGCAACCGTTGCGTCCCTGCCGACGGAGAGCCGCTTGCGCCGGCCACTCTCGCGCCACTCAAGATAGTAGGAGCCTCCTGGGTGTTTTTCCTGATGGCCGTCCACTATCACCCAGTCAGCTTTGATCCTCCCGCTGCTATTCACTACAACAGGGCAGTAACGGTCCCAGACTTGAGTTACGATTCGTTTGGTGACATTCACTTCCATGGTCATCTCCTGGCCAAAGCGGTACCACCCTAGGTACCACCCGCCGGAGACTCAGTCCAATTTGTTGATATAAAATCTCTTTTGGGAAAAGGGCAAGCGAGTTCGAATCCCTCCGCCCCGACCAATTAGCCTTGTAAAATCAATAGTTTAATAAAGATGGATACGAGTGTGGATACGAACTTTACAGTGATTGGAGGTAAACATTTATCTTAAATCGATTTTGGCCGCATAAGAAGTTTCTGATTCCTATGGATATAGAATCCGCCGCCTAGAGTTGCGGAGGGGGATGGATAATTGGGCTGATGGAGCTTTGCCCTCCGCCCCGAACTTCCATTGTTTACAGACAACATTGAACTTAGATATCGCAGGAATCGGCTGCGAACTGGTATTGGTTTCAGCAACAGCGGAAGCCGCACTTGCGTGGATCGGCGAAACGGTATCACCGGTATCACCCAGATGCCCTTCGCAAGTGGCCGTTTTTAAGGCTGAAACACCTTGGGTGAACCGTTCGGTTGAAACAACTTCACATTTTGAACTGCGCCCCTTACCGTGAAAGCAGGTTTCTCAGCGTTCCTATGCTTCCTCGTGGTGAGCGCATTGCTCGGTTGGTAGCAAATGAGCCAATTGCCATTTGTTCGGAAAGCCGACTTCTCGGCCATGTGGCTCAAGCGTTGTGGTCGCTGAGTGACTTAGCGATTTATCGCCAAGCGGCGCTTCGATCCCTCAATTCCCGGAACGCCGGCTCAACGGGAGCGATCCGGTTGATTCCCGATACTGGTTCCATCTTTCACGCGCCACGGGGGTAGCCATCAGGATCGATGCGCGAATGCGGCAGTGGGCCCCGCAGTGGCATCGTCCT